>Ga0224505_10002447_pt1 | contig 10889 bp, 9 predicted proteins | sample SF_Jan12_sed_USG_FD_169102 | JGI IMG/M metagenome (GOLD analysis project Ga0224505, IMG submission 169102) | Sediment microbial communities from San Francisco Bay, California, United States - SF_Jan12_sed_USGS_4_1 | ecosystem: Environmental > Aquatic > Marine > Sediment | place: USA: California...
CAGCGGCGGCCTCAGGATGTCGTCGAGGCTCGCAAGTTCGCGCGACGCCAGTTGTTGCTGCCGTTGTTGCACATCGACGTAATGGTAGTGCATCGCGTGCAGCGTCGCGGCCGTCGGCGATGGCACCCAGGCGCAATTCGCTCCGGCCTCCGGGTGCGCCTGCTTGCTGTCCATCATCTGCCGCATTTCATCGGGCTTCGGCCACATGCCCTTGCCAATCTGCGCCCGCCCGGGGAGGCCGCAACGAATTCCCACATCGACGTTCCAGTCTTCGTAAGCCTTGATCCACGGCTGTGTCTTGATCGATTCCTTCGGCAGCACGGCACCGGCGTACATGCTGGTGTGAATCTCGTCGCCGGTTCGATCGAGAAACCCGGTATTAATGAATACCAGCCGCTCGGCCACCGCACGAATACAGTTCGGCAGGTTGACAGTCGTACGGCGTTCCTCGTCCATGACGCCGACCTTGATGGTGTTGTGTGCCAGCCCCAGCAGTTGCTCGACACGCGCGAACAGCGTGTTGGTATATGCGACCTCGGCCGAGCCGTGCATTTTCGGCTTCACAATATAAACACTGCCGCTACGACTGTTTGGCAGCCTGTCGGTCTGCTGCGTATTGGCGATTGCACAGGCTACGGTAATGACCGCATCGAGAATACCCTCGAAAACCTCGTCACCGTTGTGATCAAGGATAGCGTCGGTCTGCATCAGGTGGCCGACATTGCGTACCAGCAACAAGCTGCGGCCGCTTAATACCAGTGCGCGACCGTCAGCCGTCGTGTAGTGGCGATCGCGATTCAACTCGCGCGTTACTGATGTGCCTGCTTTCGCGAATTCCGCACTCAGCGTGCCCTGCATCAGACCGAGCCAGTTGCGATACACAAGGATCTTGTCTGCCGCATCGACCGCGGCCACCGAATCCTCGCAGTCCTGGATGGTAGTAATGGCGGACTCGAGCACCACATCGCTGACATTGCCGGGCGCGCCGCGGCCGATGACGTGCGCCGGGTCGGTCTGGATTTCGATGTGCAGATTGTGGTGGCGAAACAGGTAGGACGTGCGCGATCCCTGCACGCTGTAGCCGACGAAGCCGGGTGCATCGCGATACGCCGCGGCATCGGGCTTTGCATGCGTTCCGCAGCGCAGCGGGATAACCCGATCCAGAAATGCCGCGGCAGCCGAGATTACCGCCGCACCACGCCGCGGGTTATAGCCCGCACCCCGCTCGCAACCATCGTGCTCCGCAATCACGTCGGTGCCGTAAAGCGCGTCATACAGACTGCCCCATCTCGCATTCGCTGCGTTTAATGCAAATCGCGCATTGCTGACCGGCACGACCAGCTGCGGGCCGGCGATGCTGGCAATTTCCGCATCCACGCCCGCGGTGGTGATCTTGAAGGGCCCGGCCGGTTCTTCGAGGTAGCCGATCTGGCGCAGAAAGCGCGTGTACTCGGCATGGTCGATTGACGCGCCAGCGTGCTGCTTGTGCCAGCGGTCAATTTCGCCCTGCAAGGCATCGCGTTTGCGCAGCAGCTCACGATTGATTGGCGTCAGCTCGTCAATGATCGCTTCGAGCCCGGTCCAGAAGCGCACTGCGTCGATGCCGGTAGCGGGCAGCAACTCGTCGCCGATAAAAGCGTGCAATGCGGCATCCACCTTAAGCGTGCCGAGCTGAACCCTGTTTGCTTGACCCACCGTAACTCCTTCGCAATCGAACGAAATCTGATTCTTGTATATTGTAGTGCCAGCCAATCATCGGCAAGGAGCCGCTGTGACGATCAGTTTGAAGGGCCAGGTGGCCATTGTAACCGGTGCCGGTCGCGGACTCGGTCGTGCCCACGCGCTGGCGCTCGCGGAACGTGGCGCCTCTGTCGTCGTCAATGACCTCAGCGATGCACCCGCGGTGGTTGCTGAAATTCATGCGGCCGGTGGCCAGGCAATCGCAGATCTGGCCGATGTCACCGACTTTTCGCAGGTTGCCGCAATGGTCGAGCGCGCAATACAGAACTGGGGCCGCGTTGATATTCTCATCAACAACGCCGGAATCCTGCGCGACAAGAGTTTCCAGAAAATGTCGATGCATGACTTTCGACAGGTTGTCGACGTGCACCTCATGGGCAGCGCCAACTGCAGCAAGGCTGTCTGGGACATCATGCGCGCACAATCCTATGGGCGCATCATCTTTACTACCTCGAGCAGCGGGCTTTATGGCAACTTCGGGCAGGCGAATTACGGCGCGGCGAAGATGGCACTGGTCGGACTGATGCATACCTTGCATCTCGAAGGCGCAAAGTACGACATACGCGTAAACTGCCTCGCGCCGGCAGCGGGCACAGCGATGACCGATGGCCTGTTGCCAGCGGCGGTTTTCGATTTGCTGACGCCGGCGTCGGTCAGCCCGGGCGTAATATTCCTGGTCAGCCGCGATGCACCAAGCCGGGTCGTGCTGGCGGCGGGAGGTGGCGCGTTTGCGATCTACCAAGGCTTCGAAACAACTGGCGTGAGTTTGCTGCCGGACAAATTGAGCGCCGAGGGCGTGGCTGCGGCCTGGCATGACATTACCAATCACGACAATATGCAAATTTTTGCCAGCGGCTTCGAACAGGCCAGCAAACTCGCGGCCCTGAGCGCCGCAAAAACAGGGATCAAACCATGAGAGAAGCCGTCATTATTGCCACTGCCCGCACGCCGATCGGCAAAGCCTATCGCGGCGCATTCAACAACACAGAAGCGCCAACGCTGGGCGGGCATGCGATCCGGCACGCGGTCGAGCGCGCAGGCGTCTACACCTCGGAGATTGACGACGTCATCATGGGCTGCGCGATGCCACAGGGCACGCAGGGCAAGAACGTGGCGCGCCAGGCGCTGCTTGCGGCCGGGTTGCCGGTGAGCGTCGCGGGCATGACGGTCGACCGGCAGTGCTCATCCGGCATGATGGCGATTGGTATTGCCGCCAAGGCAATCCTTGCCGACGGCATGGATATTGTCGTCGGCGGCGGCTTCGAGTCGATCAGCCTGGTGCAGAATGAACACATGAACACCTACCGTGCCATCGACCCGCGAGTGGTGGCGCTGCACGCACACACCTACATGGCCATGATCGATACGGCGGAAGTAGTTGCCAAACGCTATGCCATCAGCCGCGAAGCGCAGGACGAATATGCGCTGCAAAGCCAGCAACGCACGGCGGCGGCACAGGCAGCTGGCCGGTTCGCCGCCGAGATTGTGCCGCTGGCAGCGTCGATGGCGGTGATGGACAAGGAGACGAAGGAAGTTTCCTTTAAGGATGTGTTACTCGAGCAGGACGAGGGCAACCGGCCATCGACGACGCTTGAGGGCCTTCTGGCACTCAAGCCGGTTCGCGACCACGGTGTGATCACGGCCGGCAATGCGAGCCAGTTGTCCGACGGCGCCTCGTCGGCAGTGCTCATGGAAGCCTCGGTCGCGGCGAAGCGCGGCATTGAACCGCTCGGCATTTATCGCGGCACCGCGGTGGCCGGCTGCGAGCCCGACGAGATGGGCATCGGTCCTGTTTACGCCGTCCCCAAGCTGCTCAGGCGCAATGGCCTGAAAATGAGCGACATCGGTCTCTGGGAACTCAACGAGGCTTTTGCAGTGCAGGTAATCTACTGTCGCGACAAGCTCGGTATTCCGAACGAGATCCTGAATGTCGACGGCGGCGCAGTATCCATCGGTCACCCGTACGGCATGTCCGGCGCACGCATGGTCGGTCATGCCTTGATCGAAGGCCGGCGCCGTGGCGTGAAATACGTCGTCTGCACGATGTGCGTCGGCGGTGGCCAGGGGGCAGCGTCACTGTTCGAAGTCGTGTAGTGCGCGCGCTGGTCTGCAAGCAGTACGGCCCGCCAGACACCCTGCGCATCGAAGCATACCCGGACCCGGTTGCTGGCCCGGGGCAAATCCTGGTCCAGGTGGTCGCTGCCGGCATCAATTTTCCCGACCTGTTGGCGATTGCCGGCAAATACCAGGTAAAAACACCCACACCGTTTGTGCCGGGCAACGAAGCAGCGGGCACAGTGCTGTCGATTGGCCCCGGCGTAAGAGACTTCTCTCCCGGCGACCGGGTCATCGTCGCGACGCGCGGCGGTGCGTTTGCCGAGCGCTGTGTTGCCTACGAAAAGATGAGTATGCGAATGCCGGTGGAACTCGATTACGCGCAAGCCGCCGGCTTTTCCGTCACCTACGGCACCAGCTACCACGCACTGGTACAACGCGCGTCAGTGCAGGCCGGTGAAACGCTGCTGGTGCTGGGCGCCGCGGGCGGAGTTGGCATCGCCGCCGTGCAAATCGGCAAAGCGCTCGGTGCACGCGTGATCGCCGCCGCGAGCAGTGCGGCAAAACTCGAATTTGCCCGTGCAGCCGGCGCCGATGCGCTGATCGACTATTCGACGGCGTCGTTGCGCGACTCGGTCAAGGAAATTTGCGGCGGCGATGGCGTGGATGTCGTCTATGACCCGGTCGGCGGCGAGCTGACCGAGCAGGCGTATCGCGCACTCAACTGGCACGGCCGCTACCTCGTGGTCGGCTTTGCCTCGGGTGACATTCCCGCGTTTGCGGCGAATATCGCTTTATTAAAGGAAGCCAGCATCGTTGGTGTCTGGTGGGGAACCTGGGCAGAGAAAAACCCGGGGCTGCAGGCCCGCAACATGCAGAAGCTTGCGGAGCTGCTTGCTGCCGGCAAGCTGGTGCCGCAGACCAGTGAGTCGTATGCCCTTGAAGATTTCCGCGCCGCGTTTGCCGCCATTGCCGGGCGCCGTGCGCTCGGCAAGGTGATTCTTCAGATGATGCCGCTTGCTGCGAGTTCCTCGGTATAGCCAAACAGGCTCCGGTCGTTGAGCCTGTCCGGGTACAGGATGCCGTCGAGGTGATCGTATTCGTGCTGAAACACGATCGCGTGGAAACCATCGGCTTCGCGCTCGACCAGCATGCCAAACTGGTCGTAGCCGCGGTACTTGATGCGCGCCTGCCGTTCGACGTAGCCACGCATATCCGGTACTGACAGGCAACCCTCCCAGGAGCCGAGCACGGCGTCACTGATCACCGAATATTCGGGATTAATCAGTACCGTCATCGGCACCTCTTCGGCATCCGGGTAACGGGGATTCTGCTGCACGCCAAAAATCATGATGCGCTGCAATTCGCCTATTTGCGGTGCGGCGAGGCCGGCACCGTCAGCCGCTGCCATGGTATCGAACATGTCGTCGATCAGTTCGTGCAACTCGGGCGTATCGAATAGTTCCACCGGCTTCGAAACTTCACGCAGCCGTGGGTCACCGATGCGCAGGATGTTGCGTACGGCCACCTCAGGACAGCCGTACGATTTGCTTGCCGGTATTGCCGCCCCGCAACATGTCGATGAATGCCTGCGGCGCGTTCTCGACACCGACTGCGATTGTCTCCCGGTACACGAGCTTGCCTTCGGCCACCCAGGCAATCGCTTTGGCAACATATTCGTCGCAAGCTTCCGGATGATCGGTGACGATAAAACCGCGCATCGTCAGGCGGCGCCCGATCATGAGCATCATGCCGCGCGGTCCGGGTTGCGGTTCCTCCGAATTGTAATCGGCAATCATGCCGCACAGCGCGATACGGCCGTGGTCGCGCATATTCCACAGCGCTGCCTCAAAAATCTCGCCGCCAACATTCTCGAACAGCACATCAATGCCGGCGGGACAAACCTGTTTGATGCTTGCGGCCAGCGAGCCGCTGGATTTGTAATTGAAGGCGGCGTCATAGCCGAACTCTTTCTTCAGCAACGCTACCTTGCGCTCGGTGCCCGCGGTGCCGGCGACCCGGCAGCCGTGAATTCTAGCCAGCTGGCCGACGACGCTGCCGACTGCCCCGGCGGCTGCGGTCACGAACACCGTATCACTCGGTTTGACTGCCGCGATTTTCATCAGCCCGACATAAGCCGTCATGCCCGGCATGCCGAGGATGCCTAGGTGCCAGGACAAGGGCGCCGAGCTTCGCGGCAGCTTGCGTAACAGCCGGCCATCGCTGATGGAAAAATTTTCCCAGCCCAGCATACCCATCACGTAATCGCGTTCGGCAACGCCGGGGTAATTGCTGGCAACCACTTCGCCGACCACGCCGGCCTGCAGCACTTCACCGATCTGGAATGGCGGGATGTAGGATTGCACGTCGTTCATGCGGCCGCGCATATACGGATCGACCGACATGAACAGGTTGCGCACCAGCACCTGGCCCGGGCCGGGCTCAGCAACTTCGTTTTCCGTGATCGTAAAATTATCCCGCGATACCCAGCCACTGGGGCGGCTTGCCAGCCTGACTTGTATATTTTTCATTATCGGGTTACTCAGCAGTTACAGCCTGTCTTTCAGCGAATAGTACAACATGCCAAGCACCATGCCGGGGTAACGGAGCAAGGTGCCACCCGGAAAAGTGTGCACGGGAAGGCTGGAAAAAACATCGAATCGTTCGGCGCTACCGCCGATTGCCTCGGCAATAATCCTGCCGGCAAAGTTCGCGATGGAAATACCGTGGCCTGAATAACCCTGCGCGAAATACAGGTTTGGCGGCAGCCGGCCGATATGCGGCAGACGCCGCAACGTTACAGACAGGGTGCCTCCCCAGGCGTAGTCGATCGCGACATCGGCGAGCTGCGGGAACAGTTTCCGCATGTTCGGCCTGACAAAGGCCGCGATATCGCGCGGGAAACCGGCGCGATAGTTTTCGCCACCGCCAAAAATCAGGCGCCGATCCGCACTCAGGCGAAAATAATTCACGACAAAACGCGTGTCGTGGACGCCAAAACGACCCGCGATCAGCGCATGTGCCCGAGACTCGCCAAGCGGCTCGGTGGTCACCACGAAATTATTGATCGGCATGATCTTGCCCGCGACGCGCGGCTCGAGCTTGCCAAGGTAGCCATTGCAGGCGAGCACGATAAAATCTGCTTTGACCTGGCCGGTGGCTGTGGTGACAACCGCCGGACTGCTGCGCGTGTAATTCAGGACTCGCGACGCTTCGTGGATTCGCACACCGGCAGCCTGCGCTGCACTTGCCAGTCCCAGTGCGTAATTCAGCGGATGAATGGTCATTGCTTTTGCGTCGTACATTCCTTCCAGGAAGCTGTCGGTCGCAACCAGCGCGCGCGTTTCATCGCGGCCAAGCGCGCGTGCGTGCGGGTAGCCGTAGCGTTCGGCCAGTGCTTTTGCGGTCTCTGCAGCCATGCCAAGGTAACTCTTCTTGTGCACGCCGAGTAGCTGGCCTTCCTGCAGGTCACAGTCAATCACATGTTTCGCGACACGCTCGCGAATGTCACTCTTCGCCGCCTCGGCGAAGTTCCAGAATTCGCGTGAACGCGCCAGGCCGAACTGCCGCTCCATTTCGATGACGTCTTGGCGCTGGCCGCTGCCGATCAGGCCACCATTGCGCCCGGATGCGCCGAATCCGATGCGCTCCGCCTCGAGCAAAACCACGCCGAAGCCCCGTTCGGCGAGATTCAGAGCTGCCGACAGGCCGGTAAAGCCACCGCCGATGACGCAGACGTCGGCGCGCACGGCTTCATCAAGACATGGGTAATCGTGCATGCCGACCGCGGTCGCAGCATAGTAGCTATGTGTATGCGCTGCCGGTGCCATGACTTTTCAGGATTCCTGGAGTAAGTTGCAAATTCGTTGGCCGACGATCATAACGGAGGCAGCTCCGATGAACGAAGTACAAACGACCCGCCGCAGATTTCTTGCCGCGTCCCTGGTTTTCTCAAGTATTGCCGTTGCGGCGGAAACCTGGCTGCGTGGTGCTGCAGCCTGGGCCGGCACCAGGGACCCCGCTACGCTGGCGCGATTTGGCCGTCTGCTGTTTCCGCTCGATGGACTGGCGGATGCAGTGTACGTGCAAGTCATGGACAGGGTACTCATGTCTCTCGTTTCGATGCAGCCAGGCGACGACGTGCTGATGATCACAGAGCAGTCGCTGAACAGCCAGCAGGCAGGAAACTGGTTTGATCTCGACGCAGCAGCCCAGATAAGGGCCATCGAAAATATCCAGCACGAGGCCCACTTCGCCGCCGTACTCAGCGCCGTGCGCGACACGTTCTACAACGATCCCGCCGTCTGGGCGCATATGCGCTACCCCGGCTCTTCGAAGGAATTCGGTGGCTATGTCCAGCGTGGCTTCGATGACATTAACTGGCTGCCGGAGGGCAGGTCATGAGCCGGCGATATGCGCATGACGATGCCTCAGTCGTCGTCGTTATCGGCTCCGGCGCCGGTGGTGGCACGCTGGCCAATGAACTCGCGCAAAAAGGCATCGATGTCGTCTGCCTCGAGGCCGGCAAACGCCTGACGCTCGCCGACATCGAAAATCACCCGCCCACCATGTTTGCCCGGATGGGCTGGCTCGACCGGCGCATCGGGCCGATGGTCTGGAATGGCAAGACCGTCGGCGGCACGACCATGTTCTGGTCCGGCATCACGCCGCGCATCCAGGAACATGAGTTTCGCGCCCTGTCGACCTATGGCCAGCTCGATGCCGGCACGACGCTCATCGACTGGCCGCTGACGCTCGCAGAACTAGAGCCCTACTACGACAAGGCCGAAGACAAGATGGGCGTATCGGGGACACACGGTATCCCTGCGTCCGCAGAGACCAACAATTACAAAGTGCTCAAAGCCGGCGCCGCACGCGTCGGGTACCAGGAAATTACCAGCACGCGTACTGCCATTAACCCGGTCGCACGCAACGGCAGGCCCGGTTGCCAGCAAATCGGTTTCTGCAATTCAGGTTGCGCCATCGGCGCCAAGTGGTCGACGCTGTATACGGAAGTACCCGCAGCGGAACTGACCGGTCATTTCGAGCTGCGCACGGAATGCATGGCAACACGTATCAATCACAACAAGACCGGCAAAGTCACGGGCGTCGTGTATGTCGATGCAGCCGGCGCAACGCACGAACAGAAGGCGCGCGCGGTTTGTGTTGCGGGCAATACCGTGGAGACGACGCGCTTGCTGCTGAACTCGGAAAGCGCGATGTTTCCGGCGGGTCTCGGCAATTCCAGCGGCAATGTCGGCAGGCACTACACTCGCCATACGTTCGGCATAGCGCTGGCCGTCATGCCGGGCGAGGTGAATTTTCACCGCGGCACGCGCCAGTCAGGCATCGTGCTCGACGAGCAATACCATAAGCCCGAACGCGGTTTTGCCGGCGGCTACATCATTGAGACATTGAGCATTGCTCCCTTCGACGTATCCAATATTGTGGGCGGCTGGGGCCAGCACAACGCCGCGTTCATGAATAACTATACGAAACTCGCGGGCGTCTTCATCACCGGCGAAGACCCGCCCGAGGCTGGCAATCGCATCTCGCTGCACGCCTCGGAAAAGGATCAGCATGGGCTGCCGGTTCCGGTCATTGCATACCGGGACCACGCAAATACCACAGCGATGCGTGAGCATGCGCTGAAGATGAGCAAGGCAATTTACGACTCTCTTGGCGCCAGCCATTTTCATGGTGGCGACATTCCCGTCGGCGCGCACAACATGGGCGTCGCGCGCATGAGCAAGAACGCGGACGACGGTGTCACGAATCGCTGGGGCCAGGCGCACGATGTGCCGAACCTGTTCGTCAGCGACGGCAGCCTGTTCAGCACCAGTGCCGCCGCCAATCCGACGCTGACGATCGTCGCCCTCGCAATCCGCCAGGCCGACCATATCGCCGAGCGCATGCAGCACCAAACCCTCTAAAAGGGGTCAGAGCCCTTTTTTGCCAACTATGGTCGAAAAAGGGCTCTGACCCCTTTTTGTGCTGCGGGCATCAGTCTCGCAAGCCGGAGCGGCGTACCGATTCGGCAACAGGTTCGGCATCGCCGAGACACACCAGGTTCGTACCGGACACACCGGGGATGTGCGCCACCTCGCGCAGCAGTTCGGCGCAAATATCGATGCCCTCCTGCTCCGGGTTCGCGGCCTGGCGCAGCCGCTTGACAACCTTGGCTGGCACGACCGCGCCGCGCAAATTCTTGCCCAGCCACTGTGCCAGGTCGGCCGATGGCAATGGCGCCAGTGCCACGATCACGCTGGCCCGTTGAATGAATTTCTCCGCGACCAGGCACGCCATGTAATGGCGAATCAGGTCCGCATCGAAACACAGTTGCGTTTGTATGAACCTGGTGCCCGCATCGGCTTTCTTTTCCAGCCGCGTTGGCTTCCAGTCGCGATCCGGTTTGAACACCGTCGCGATGGAACCGGTGAGGAAGTTTGTATGTTCGAGGGAGTTCACAAAACGAACCAGTTGCAAGGTGCCCCAGTCATAAACGGTTTTGATTTTCGGGCGCGCATCCTCCGGCACTTCCTGGCCACGCATCAGCAGCAGGCTGGATACACCGAGCGCCGCGGCACCGAGGACATCGGCACGCAATGCGAGTCGATTTCGATCACGGCAGTGCAGATGCAGGATCGGGTCGATGCCCGCCTGCAGCAGAATTGCGCTTACCGCAATCGGTGAAAATGTTGCATAGGATGGCGAACTGTCGGGCACCTGGACCGCATCCACTTCGGCCGCAAGCATTTCTGCCTGCGCAATAATCGCGTCCCGGCCCGCAGTGGCGTCCAGGGCAAGCTCCGCCGTGAGGACAAAATCCTTGCTGCGTAATGCCTGCTGAAAGGTCTGCAACGAAGCTTCCTGTGTTTTTTGCTGACGTAATTCAGTAATGTAGCAAAATCACGATGGCCAGATGGCCACAAGAAATCAGCACCGAAGAAATGGGCGGCAATCATGCATAGGGCGGCAACGCTGCGAGCGACTTTTAGCGAGGCGATTGACCTTATTAATAGCGGCAAAGCGAACCTGGCCGAGGACCTCTGTCGCGATACGCTCGAGCAGCATCCTGACGATGCGAATATTAC
>Ga0224505_10002449_pt1 | contig 10888 bp, 7 predicted proteins | sample SF_Jan12_sed_USG_FD_169102 | JGI IMG/M metagenome (GOLD analysis project Ga0224505, IMG submission 169102) | Sediment microbial communities from San Francisco Bay, California, United States - SF_Jan12_sed_USGS_4_1 | ecosystem: Environmental > Aquatic > Marine > Sediment | place: USA: California...
AGATGTCAGTGTCCGGCGGGCTGTATTTGACGGCATTCTCGAGCAAGTTGAGGATGCATTGCTTTGTCAAATCAGGTTCGAGCATCACTCTTTCGTCGGATGTCGCCCCGTCGGTAAAGACATTTATCTGTTTTCCGGCCGCCGCCGGGCTAATAAGGTTTGCTACATAGTGAATCATCTCGGAGAGATCGACAGGCATTTTTACGATCTCGATGGCGCCGGATTCAAGCTTCGACAGGTCGAGAAATGAATGGATAAACCGGTTCATCCTGTTCGACTCTGAAGAGATGATCTCGGCATACTTCTTCTCTGCTCCGGTCAGGTAGAGTCCCAGAAGGTCGGCATATCCGATAATGCTGGTCAGCGGTTGCTTGAGCTCATGGGATACCATTGAGACTATCCTTCCTTTCAACGCCTCCATCTCTTTGAGTTTTGTAATGTCAGTCATGGTAATGAGCCGATACTGCCCCTCGCTGAAAGAAGATGTATCTACTTTCAGGAACAGTTGCTGGGGCGTGGTCAGAGAGAGGGTGCACGGAGCGCCGCCGCTGATTTTGTCCAACGCTTGAAGTAAGCCATCCGGGGTTTCATCTTTTATGACGAAGTGGGCTGTTGCCCTGGCAAAGGTATCAAAATCGGTGATCTCTGTTGACATGGAGTCAAATATCTCCTGCGCCCGGTTATTGGCGATGAGCAGGTCTCCCATGCTGTTGAACAGCGCGATTCCCTGTATATCGTTCAATAACGCGGCATCAGTCAGTTTCTTTTCAAAAATGAGCTGGTCGGTAAGTTTTGTAAGCGGCTGGATCTTTCTGTTGATTCCCCCTGCTGAGAGAAAACCCGCCAGGCCTTTTGAGACAGGGCGATTGTCATGCGTTTCCTCTGCCCATCTGAGCTGGCTGAAGACGCTGGAATATTCCGCATCCAGCTTAAGGGCGGCTTCATTCAGTTTGAATATGTAGGCCATCAGGTATGTGGCGGTGATCGAAGCATAGAGCAGGGCGGGCCCAAGCCAAATGTTGAACCGGGTAAGCATGACGTAGACGGAGGCGGTAATAGCGAGAATAGCCGCAAGCCACGATGCGACTGCTGTCCCTTCATCGGTCCGCATGAACAGCAGGAAAAAGAAGGCAGATACGGCCAGGCCCGACAGCCATTTAATCCACGGCGCTACCCCTTTGACGGCGTCGTTGTTGAGAAGATTGCTCAGGATGGTCGCCTGTATTTCCACGCCGGGCATTCTGCTCCGCTGCTGGGAAAGCGGCGTCAGAAGGCTGTCTTCGATGCCGGCCACGGTAAGACCGACCATGACGATCTTCCCCTTGAAAAAGGACGGTGAATATACGTTGTCGACAATGTCGGAAAACGAGATTCGCGGTAACGTACCGGGCGGGCCATAATAATTTATCCGCATGGAGTTGGCCTGAGCGATGACATCAGGCTGCTTCGTCAGGTTTTCCTGCTGAAGAGGGGTGCCCGAGGTCGCGGTCTCGTATGTCGCCGAGGATAAAGAAGGGATGGGTGTGCCCTGGAAATTGATGGTGTGAAACAGGTTGCGCACTACACCATCGATTCCCTGCTCTACGTGTACGTGGCCAATCCCCGCCGGTAAAAGTTGCTGGTTGGGGAGCGCCCTTTTCAGGCTGCTGTCTATGTAGACCGGCAATATGACCCTTCCGTGCCTGCTGATCGCCTCCGCAAGAACCGCATCATCTTCCGTTGGTTCGGCCATGACGATGTCGAATCCAACGGCGTCCGCCTGCTCCAGCCTGTCGAGCAAAGCCGCGTAGTGAGCTCTTGGCAAGGGCCATTCCCCGAGCTTTGCAAGGGTCTTCTCATCAATGGCAGCGATGACAACCTTTCCCGACGATTCCAGCGGTGGCCTGGCCCTGAAGGAGAAGTCATGGACGTAGTTGTTTACCCCTTCGAAAAGACCGAGGTATTCACCGGTGAATACCGCAAACATGGCAGCCGCCATTATCAGCAGATAACGGGCTTTTTTGTTTGGATTTTGCATGGTCGGCTTCTCCGGAGACAGGTCACAGCGCCAGTACTATCAACACTATGATAATCCCTAACACGCCATAGGGGAACGGTTTTTGGATCTCCAGGATTTGAGGTTCCGAGAAGGCTCCTTCGTAGCCCTTTGCATCTATGGCGCTGGCGCGGGCATAGTACAGGCCGGCTTTGTCGGGCTTTGGAAGGATGATTTCAGGTTTGTCTACCGTGCGATCGACAAGTACGGTCTGAAACTTTTCATCCCCGGCCAACTGGAAATGGTACGAGATACCCTCTCCGACATTGCGCCACCTGAGGCGGACCTCTTTCTCATCAAGGGCGGGTTTTTCCATGGGCGGCGTGGGCGGCGGGGGGACTATCGTAAATTGTATTGTGTCGGACCAGTCTCCCTCGAAGTCATCGGCGGCGATGGAGGCGACCCTGAAGAAGTACGTCTTGAAATCGAGGCTCTTTGTCGTAGAGCGTACATCCCGGATGTCGGCCTTGTCTTCGATGAGGACGGTGAAATCCCTGTCTTCGGCGATTTGCAGATGGTATGACGCCGCGTCCTTGACCCTGAGCCATTCAAGGGTTACGGCCCGCTCCCTGTATTCGGCTCCATCGACGGGGGACTGGATGAAAGGAGGAAGAGGGTTGACGCGGATGGTAACCGGCACCGGCTCGAGGGGCGTGCCTTCTATGCCGACGTCATCGATGCTCAGACTCTGTACATGGTACAGGCCGTCAGCCATGCCATCAAAGGACACCGGTTCCCCCGGATTGACGGTTACCTCCCGCACCACATCTTTGATGGTGTTGTCCAGCGCCAGGGCTACCCGATACGCCGCCGCTCCGTCAACCTGCTGCAGGTCAAAGCCAGCCGGCAGATTTTTGTAAAGCGGCCGGATATTGACCGGTACCGGCGGAGGCAGGAGTTTCCTCGGCTTCAAGGGAGGTTCCCCTTTCCTAACCAGGGTCCCCTCGCCCTCCCGCAGCTTTACCTCCTGCTTCATGGCGTCAATGCCGACAAGGCCTTCCAGCACTTCAGATCTAGTGGCGTCGTTCTCGTCAACGGAGAGCCTGAACTCCGTGCCCCTCACCACCGCCACTGCCGAAGGAGCCTCAATCTCATGTCGTGTGTCAACACCGGCGGCGCGCTTTATCCGGGTCAGAATCTTTCCGGTGGACAGCAACAGGGAGTGAAACATGTGCGCTGCCCCCTTTTTTCTGGCCGCGGTAACCGTAAGGGTTGTCTGTGGTTTCAGGAAAAAGGTGGAGTCATCGGCAAAGGTGATCTCGGCGGCGCTTTCGTCGGATGTTTTGATACTGCTGCCTTCCCTCACAGGATCGTTCAGGCTGACGGGGGTCCACTGTTCTTCTCCCGCCAACCGCTGCGCTACTTCACCCCGGAGAAATGTTACGGCCCCATCCTGCGGTATGCCCCGCAGGAGCCGTACCGGAATTATCAGTTTTTGGCCCGGCTTGATGAAATCAGGATTACGCAGACGGTTTATCCGCGCTACCTCGCGCCACTGCCCTGGGTCTTCCAGGTATGCCTTCCCCAGGTTGATGAGATAGTCCCCTTTTGCGACCGTGAGTTCTATAACCTGCTCATTATTGGCGGCACTGGCGAGCTGTATTCCACAAAGAGCGAAGACGATAAGTAATACGGCGATGATTCGTTGCGGCATGGGCTTCTCCGTAGGGCTGATTGTCTAAATATAACATATAATATGGAGGTCAAACGTCTCCGGCGCAATCGTCCGCCAGGCCACCGGAAACGCAGGTGTCGGTGATCTGCTTCCCGTCAAGTTGTTTCCCGGGATTAAGAACAGGCTGAACAAGCATCTCAAGTCAGCTGATCAGAAATTTGGTCATTTTTTAAAAAGTAATGGTGTATCATAACGCATGGTTATGGACCATGCTTGCCCTGTTTAACTCAAAATACTCGCTGAAGGAGAATGATATGGGACTGAAGAAGATGGTGGTGATGGGCCTTGCGGTACTGTTGTTGTCAACATCGGCTGCTATCGCGGGTGATTTCGACTGGCTGAAGAACCTCGACATTAGGGCCCGGGCGGATGAGTCGGGTTTCCGTGCCCAGCTGTCGACACGTTTCAAGGTAGGCGATGCCGACGTCCGCCTTGTGCTGGGCAATGTCGGCAGCCCCGCCGATGCCTATATGGTACTCCGTCTCGGGGAGATCTGCGACAAGCCTGCGGGTTATGTGCTTGAGAGATACAAGGCCAACCAGGGAAAGGGTTGGGGGGTACTGGCGAAAAGCCTGGGCATAAAGCCGGGATCAAAGGAGTTCCATGCCCTGAAGCAGGGACATGATCTTCATGACGGGCACGATGGCCACGCTGATCACGGCGATGACAAGGGCAAGGGAAAAGACAAGGCCAAGGATAAGGATAAGGGGAAGGGGCACGGCAAGCACTGAAGTCCCGTGCCCTTGTGCTATCTAATGCTTCCCCGATTCAATTGATACGCCCTTTCTGGTCGAGAGGATGTACGCCTCCAGCGCCTTCATCTCCTCGTTGTCATCGGCGAGGCGCGTCCCCTCCATCGGCTTCTCGATGCACCAGTTGATCATGTCCCTCAGAAGCGCCACCTTCTTGAGCTGGGTCTGGAACTTCGGATAGGTCTCCGGGTGCGTATTTGACGCATCGGGATGGCACATGTCGCACGATATGCCATTCTTTCCGGTTATCTGGCTGTGGAATATCCCGTAACCCTTTGCGACCAGCCTGTCGACCTCAGCCTTCCATATCTGTTTCTCTCTGCCGGTATGCTCCTGACTGCCATGGACGAGGGTAACCGGGAGCTTCATATCTCTTTCATCGATCGTGAAGAAGGGTTGGCCGTCGATGGAGAGGTGGATATCAACGCGGTTTTTTGGCATTACCGCCACCACCTCAGCGCCGCAGTACTTGACCAACCCGTTAAGCAGTATGGCGACATCTTTCGCCTTCTCCCTGGGCATAATTTCACCCTCTTTGGCGCCTTCCACGATAACCCTCTTCCTGCCGTCGCATGCAGTAATTACCTGCACATCCTTTCCGTACCTTTTCATCGTGTCGGAAAATATGTCGTCGGCCTTCTTCTTTGCGGAAATCTCCCCGGCGACTGCCGATATTGACGCGACCAGGGCAGCTGTCATGATTACGGGTAGAGCTATGGCAACATATTGCATGGTGACCTCCCTCTTAATAATGTGGCCCGGATAACCTCTCGGGCGGAGCCATTCCGGCTTCCTTTGACTTGAGCCGGTTGTAGGTCACGGCCATTGGGTTTCGGTCCCACAGCATGTAGGTTTTGTCGGCCTGGCCAGACGGCAGCACGTTGACATAGCCCCAGCCGCAGCCGTCGAAGTTGTTGAACGGGTCGCTCCGGAACATCTTCGAGGTATAGACCGGCGTTCCCTTGGGGGCATAGGGCCATGGCCATGCAGTGGAGAGGACGCCGTGGATGGAGATATCCTTCACCCTGTTGGTGAGCACCTGATGGGTGTGGCCATGAATAACCGTGACCTTTTCATGGCCACCCAGGATCTGCTGCACCTCTTCGGCGTCGTCTGTCCAGAAGTTCCAGTTTTTATAAAGCTTGTAGAGCGGTGAATGAGAGAAGACTACCACCGGTGTGAGCCTATCGATTTTAGACAGGTCAGCTGCAAGCCATTCCCGCTGCTCCCTGCCCACCGTAAAAGGCCTGCCGTCGGGGTTGTCGAGCTGGGCCATGGCCAGCATCCGCTGCATTGGGGTCATCTTCGGGGACGTCCAGTAATCCTCCACGATGACGGAGTTGAGCACTACGAAATGGACTCCTTTATGGTCGAAGGAATAGGTTGGCTTTCCGAAGAGCTCCCGCCACTTGTCTCCCATGTCGAGATACCAGTCGTGCTCGCCGACCATCATCTTCACCGGAGCCTTGAGGTCTGCGAGTATCTCCTTGCCGAGGGCCAGTTCATCAGGCTTGCCGAGCTGGGCCAGGTCGCCGCCGAAGAGCACGAAATCCGGCTGCGGAGCCATGGCGTTGACGTCCTTCACCGCCTTGATGAGGGAGCGGGCAAAGCGGTGCTCTTTTCCCTGGTCCGTCACCAGCAGGTGTGCGTCGGAAATGTAGGCGAAGGTGAATGGCTCACCGGCTTCACTCGTTCGTATGGTGAGGCTGGGTCCCAATGCCAGCCCTGCCACGCTGATCGCGGTACACTTGATGAACTCCCGCCGGGTCAGCCCCGCGAAGAAATTCTCTTCTCGTTGTTTTCTCATCTTCCACCTCCCTGGCTGCTCTTTATAAGCTGGGCAATATCGTCACTGGTCAAGGCCTTCATGAACTCCACCAGTTGCGATTTTTCCTTCTTCAACAGGTTGAGCGGGACCATCCCTCCGTCGAGATTCGGGTTCAGTACCCCGCCCTTGTCGTAAAAATCGATGACGGCTTCGAGCGTTGGCTCGCTACCGTCGTGCATGTAGGGCGCCGTAAGCGCGACGTTGCGAAGGCCCGGCGTCTTGAAGGCGCCAATGTCCTTCGGCTCGCGGGTGACGATGAAACGGCCGAGCTCCGCAACGCCTTCCCTGAAGGCGAGCTCTTCGGGGGTTGCCGTGCCTTTTTGTGCCTCTCTTGCCAGCTTCTCGAAATTAGCGTCTTTCATTGCCACCCCGATGTTGTGGAACTTGTTGTTCGTAAAAAACGGGTATACCGAGATGAAGCCGTGGCAGGTGGCGCAGCGCGCCTTGCCGTTAAAGAGAACCCACCCCGCCTTTGCATCGTCGGAGATAGCTCCCTTGTCTCCGGCAATAAAACGGTCAAAGGGGGAACTTGCTGATACCAGAGTTCTTTCGAAGGCGGCAATGGCCTTGGCCACATGGTCGATGGTAAAGCTTTCAGTGCCAAAAGTTTTTTTGAACCCCTTTCTGTACTCGGGGATATCGCGGAGCTTCTTTTCCAGCGCCTCGTGAGACGGCATCCCCATCTCGACAGGATTGATGAGGGGCCCCTTGGCTTGTTCTTCCAGGGTTACAGCTCTTCCGTCCCAGAACTGAAGCTCAAGAAAAGCCGCGTTCAAGGTTGTAGGCGAATTCCGGGTCCCTTTCTTTCCCCCGATCCCTTCCGCCACCTTCTTTCCGTCAGCGAAACCCTTCTCCGGTTCGTGACAGGTGGCGCACGATACGGTGTCGTCGACGGACAGACGCTTGTCGAAATAAAGCTTTCGGCCCAGTTCAACCTTGGCGGTGGTGGCAGGGTTGTCGACGGGTTCTTCGGGAGGGAGTATGCCGGCCGGCAGCGCGCCGCCCACCGCTGCCGCATGAAGAGCCAGGATGACAAGACAGATAAGCAGGGTATAAAGACCTTTCATGGCCCTCTCCTTTCTCAGTGAGACGTGAATTTAAATCTATCTTCGACTGGAGAATTGTCAAATAAACAATATTATACGCAACAATGGTGCGCTTGAAAGGGCCGCAATCAGCGTGTGAAATGAAAAAGCCCCGCCGGGAGGAAGGAGAGAAAACCCGGCGGGGCGTAAGGCATGTCAGCATTTCTGCTGATGCACGAAACTTTATCGCGAGGAAGGTTAAAGGAAGATTAAATCTTTAAATGGCGGGCAATTGCGGCAGGCTTGAGGCCGCCGGAGAGCTTTCAGGAAAGGTAGCTGGAAAGCTTTTCAGCAAAACGCCGGGGCGTCGTCATCATCTTGGTGAGAAAATCAAGGATCTCGAAAGGCGCGAGGCGGTCCTTCACGTCGGGCCCCACGGCACTGGTGAGGACGACGACCTTGAGGTCTTTTAATGATTCGTCGGAGCGGATGACTTCAAGAAACTGAAAACCGTCCATGCCGTCCATGTAGAGGTCGAGGAGGATCAGATCCGGCCTCGATTCGGCAATCTTTTCGAGGGCTTCGTTCCCGTCGGCGGCCTCCCGAACCTCACACTCCATCATCTCGATACACCCCTTGTACATCATTCTTATAGCAGGAGAGTCCTCCACGAGAAGGACCTTTTTCCGGTGCTCGGTGAGCTTGTCGCAGAAATTGCTCACAAAGGTTCTTATCCTGGCAAGACTGGCTTCCGGAAGGTCATGAAATCTGATGCCTATCCCTACTCCCATTTTGACGTGCTGTACTACGGCCTTGATACGCATCAGCGGGTCTGCGTCCCGCAGTGAGAACTCGAGGGTGATTTCACTGCCGGTAGGGAACGGGATATGGGAATGGATCAGCATGCCGCTTTCGCTGATGTCGAGGGCCTTGCCTTTGATGGAACCGTTGATCAGGATGTCCCGCTTGACGACAAAGCGGGCAAATTTGCGCGCATTTAACAACGTAGCCTCTGCTGTACAGGGAAGAAATATGTGAATGAAGGATCGGCAGAAAGGTGCGCGGTATTGAGAAGAAACTCAAAATTGGTACTTGGTCCTCTAAGGGGCAGAGCGTTCAAGCCGCCGCCGTCGTCCATAAGGCCAAAGGGTTTTTGAGCGGTGGTGGATGCATCTGAAGAGGGTGATGGATACTTTTATCGGCTTGGTTGTAAGTGTTATAGTCTTGTGTTGAATTTTCCGATACTCCTTTTGTAGCACTGGGCGAACCACGCATCGAGGCTTAAATGCTTAAAGGAACAATTATCCCTGTTTCAGTATTCTGTTTTGCCCTTGTCTTACGCCTTGTCTATCTTTTTCAGATAAATTCTTCCAGTCCATTTATGGAAAGCGAGATCGGCGATTCAGCCATCTATATTGCCAAGGCTCTAAAGGTGATTGATGGAGATATTCTCTCCGGACGAGAGGTTTTTTTTCACAGCAGCCCTCTCTATATCTATTTTCTCGCCGCTATCTTCGCTTTGTTCGGTAAAGGCTTTTTTGCCGTGCGGCTAATCCAGATAGTAGTGGGTTCGTTGAGCTGCGTTCTTCTTTACTTTATCGCTCGCAGGTATTTTGGGCAGCAGGTTGCTGTAATTTCAGGCATTATGGCTGCACTCTACGGTTATTTCATTTTCTCCGATGCCGACTTGCTGGCAATTAACCTCGTAATCTTCTTTGCGTTGAGCGCCCTTCTCGCGTTCATTGAAGGGCAAGCAAGGGGGAGTTTCTCGCTAATATGCCTGGCCGGTATTTTTCTTGGCTTGTCGACTCTTGGAAAACCCGACATGCTTTTATTGGCGCCAGCCTTGTTTTTTTGGCTTTTTTTCAGAATGCGTAAAAGAGCAGATCTGCCGCGAAGCAGGCCATATATTCTTTGCCTTGTTTTCTTCCTGTCGGTCAGCTTCACGGTCTTTCCGGTTACCGTCAGAAATTACATGGTGCAAAAAGACCTTGTCCTTATTACATCAAATGGCGGCATCAACTTCTATATAGGCAACAATCCGGATGCTACCGGAATGTTCGTAATTCCGCAGGATAGAAAGCTCTACAACGACGACCGCTTCTATCAGTCAACCTTTACCTGGCCGCAGGCGAAGACGGGGCGCAGCATGTTGCCATCAGAGGTCTCCCGGTTCTGGTTTCGGGAAGGGCTCGAATTTATCAAGGAAGAGCCCCGGAAAGCGATCGAAATTCTTGGTTTGAAGTTTCTGCTTTTTTGGAACTGGTATGAGATACCCAATAATCACGACTATTACTATGCCAAAGTATATTTGTCGCCTTTGTTGAAGATGCCGTTCATCACCGGGTTCTCGGTCATCGCGCCTTTGGCCCTCCTGGGATTATTTCTGCTCCTGAGGCAAAAGGCGAGGAATGCCGAGGTGCCATTGTTTCCTCTTCTTGTGTTTATGCTTTTGCCTATGATAACAGCCATCGCCTTCTTTGTAACAGGTAGATACCGTTTGCCTGCAGTAGTCTTTTTCTTCCCTTTTGCCGGATATGCGATTTCAAGCGGTTTTTCAATATTAAAGGCTGGCCTTGACCGCAGGCTTTGGCTGCCCGCAGGGATTTTCTTCTTAGTGGCCGTTTTTACTGTCAATATCAGAATGCCGGTTTTTAACGAGAATCTCGGCATTGCAAATGAGCATGATGATATCGCGACGCTCTATTGCAAGCAGGGAGAGTTTCGCAAGGCCGCTGAAATATATGAGAGGGCCGTGACCTATAAACATAATGAAGCATTGCTCTATTACAAGCTGGGCGGGATTTATCATCTGAAGCTCAATGAACTCCAAAAGGCCTATGCCGCCTTCAAAAAATCAGCGGAGCTTGAACCACAAAATATAGATAGTGCCCTCAGTCTTGGAGTTACTGCCCTTCAAACAGGGCGCGTGGATGAGGCGGAGCGAGAATTCCGGAAAATACTGGATCTGGAGCCAGGCTACACCAAAGCTCTTGTTAATTTGGGGGTGGTTTATACGCGCACGGGGCGTCCCGCAGAAGCACTCCCACTTCTTCAAAAGGCAGTAGAAAACGACCCTTCAAATTTCAATGCGCTCACGAACCTAGGTTACGCCTATCTTCTGGTGAAAGACTTCAAAAATGCCGTTGCCTGCGAGGAAGCCGCACTTCGCATAAATTATGCGTCAATCATCGCCCGTCTTGACCTGGCAGAAGCCCTGCTGGGTCTCGGTAACAAGGTGAGGGCAAAAGAAGAGCTCGGAATCATCTTGAAAAACACTCCCGAAGGACATCCTGTCCGACAGAGGGCAGAGTCGCTATACCGCACACCCTGATTTAGGCTTGCCCCCTAAAAAAGACCTTGACGATCTTCTTTTACTTGATTAGAATTTTCCTCTGTTTTGCCATAAGTAAAGCAGCCCGCAGTTTTTGCCGGGAACCTTATGGTACATTTCTGGATAGTAGTTCTATAATAAGGAGGTAAACTAAATGTGTGACCACACCAAAAAGTATGTTTATATCTGCTACGAATGCGAAGAAATTGCCGAGCAACCCAAGGAATGTTGCGGCAAGC
>Ga0224505_10002451_pt1 | contig 10883 bp, 21 predicted proteins | sample SF_Jan12_sed_USG_FD_169102 | JGI IMG/M metagenome (GOLD analysis project Ga0224505, IMG submission 169102) | Sediment microbial communities from San Francisco Bay, California, United States - SF_Jan12_sed_USGS_4_1 | ecosystem: Environmental > Aquatic > Marine > Sediment | place: USA: California...
CAAGGCACAGAAGGCGGCCGACGAGGCGTCGGCTGCGGCCGAGACCGACGAAGAGAAGGCCCTGGCCGCAAAGGCCCAGGACGCGGCGGCCAAGGCCAAGAAGGCGGCCGATGTCGCCGCCGCAGCCGTGGCCGAAGCCGAGGCCGAGGCCGCTGCGGGGTCCGCCAGCTCTGCTGGCGGCGCGGACACCGGGGACGAAGCCGAAGCCGCTGCGGGGTCCGCCAGCTCTGCTGGCGGCGCGGACACCGGGGACGAAGCCGAAGCCGCTGCGGGGTCCGCCAGCTCTGCTGGCGGCGAAGATATCGAGGATGAGGACTAAGCATGGGACAGAAGGTCAACCCGTACGGGTTCCGGCTCGGCGTCACCACCGAGTGGAAATCGCGTTGGTTCGCCGATCGCGACACCTACAGCGACTACGTCATCGAGGACTGGGAGATCCGCGACTTCCTCATGACCAGCCTGCCCCACGCGGCCATCAGTCGGGTCGAGGTGGAGCGCACCCGTGATCGTCTCCGTGTCGACGTGCACACCGCCCGTCCGGGGATCGTCATCGGTCGACGGGGCTCCGAGGCCGATCGCCTGCGGGCCGGCCTCACCGACATCACCGGCAACAACAAGGTCCAGCTCAACATCCAGGAGATCAAGCAGCCCGAGCTCGACGCCGCGCTGATCGCGCAGGGTGTCGCCGACCAGCTCCAGGGCCGGGTGGCGTTCCGCCGGGCCATGAAGCGGGCCGTCCAGAACGCCCAGAAGGCCGGCGCGCTCGGCATCCGGGTGCAGTGCGCGGGTCGTCTCGGCGGGTCCGAGATGGCCCGCACCGAGTGGTATCGCGAAGGCCGGGTGCCGCTGCACACGCTGCGGGCCGACATCGACTACGGCTTCCGTGAGGCCCACACCACCTACGGCCGCATCGGCGTGAAGGTGTGGATCTACAAGGGCGACATCCTGCCGTACAAGACCACGGTCGAAGACAAGATCAGCCGCGAGGCGGCCATGGCCGCCGGCGAGACCAGCGGCCAGACCAAGCCCCGCAAGGTCGTGTCGCCGTCGGCGCCCAAGCCCAAGGAAGCCGCGGTCGAGGAAGAGCCGGCCGAGGCCGAGGTCGAGGAAGAGCCGGCTCCGCTGATCAAGGAAGCCGATCCCGAGTTCGAGAAGCTCCTGGCCGAGGAAGAAGAGATCGAGCGGACCACCCGCGAGGCCCACGAGACCCCGCACTTCCGCCCAGGGGATGGTGACTGATCATGCTCATGCCCAAGAAGGTGCGGCACCGCAAGCATCACCGCGGCCGGACGCGTGGTACGGCCAAGGGCGGCACCACGGTGACATTCGGCGAGTACGGCATCCAGGCCGTCGAGCCCGGGTGGCTCACGGCTCGCCAGATCGAGGCCGCTCGTATCGCCATGACCCGCCACATCAAGCGTGGCGGCAAGGTGTGGATCAACGTGTTCCCCGACAAGCCCGTCACCGAGAAGCCGGCCGAGACCCGCATGGGTTCAGGCAAGGGCAACCCGGAACGATGGGTGGCCGTGGTCAAGCCCGGCCGGATCCTGTTCGAGCTGTCCTACGGCGACGAGGTCGTGGCCCGGGAAGCCATCGATCGGGCCATCCAGAAGCTCCCCATCAAGGCCCGGTTCGTCGAACGTGAGGAGGCGCTGTAGTCATGGCCAAATCCAAAGCTCTCGTCGAGCTCACCGACAGCGACCTGCTCGTCGAGCTGGCCGAGACCAAGGAGGAGCTGTTCAACCTCCGGTTCCAGAACGTCACGGGTCAGCTCGACAATCCGACGCGGATCAAGCAGGTGAAGAAGCAGATCGCCCGAGTGCTCACCGAGCTGCGGGCCCGCGAGATCGAGGCTGCTGAAGCGCTCGAGGCCCAGGAGGCCACGCCATGACCGATACCACGACGCGCGAGAACGCCCGCAAGGTCCGCGAGGGCCTCGTGGTCTCCAACGGCATGGACAAGACGGCCGTCGTCGCCACCGTCGACCGCGTGCGTCACCGGCGCTACGCCAAGACCGTGCAGCGCACCACCAAGCTGTTCGTGCACGACGAGACCAACGAATTGCGGGTCGGCGATCGGGTCCGCGTGCAGGAGACCCGGCCGCTGTCGAAGAACAAGCGCTGGCGCCTGCTCGAGATCCTGGAGCGGGCCAAGTGATCCAGCAGGAGAGCCGCCTTCGGGTGGCCGACAACTCCGGCGCCAAGGAGGTGCTGTGCATCAAGGTGCTCGGCGGCTCCAAACGGCGCTATGCGTCCATCGGTGACGTCATCGTCGCCACCGTGAAGGACGCCATCCCCGGCGCGGCCGTGAAGAAGGGCGAGGTCGTCAAGTGCGTCATCGTCCGGGTCAAGAAGGAACGCCGTCGGCCCGACGGCTCCTACATCCGCTTCGACGAGAACGCGGCCGTGCTCATCAACGACCAGTCCCAACCGCGCGGCACCCGGATCTTCGGCCCCGTCGGTCGGGAACTGCGCGACAAGAAGTTCATGCGCATCGTGTCACTCGCCCCGGAGGTGTTGTGATGAAGATCAAGAAGGGCGACACCGTCGTGGTCCTGTCCGGCAAGGACAGGGGCAAACAGGGTGAAGTCATGTTCGCGTTGCCCGCGGTGGGCAAGGTGATCGTCGACGGCGTCAATGTCGCCAAGAAGCACCAGAAGCCCACCCGCGCCACGATGCAGGGCGGCATCATCGACAAGGACATGCCCATCGACGCCTCCAACGTGGCCATCGTCAGCCCGTCCGACGGCAAGGCGACCCGGGTCGGGTACCGCTTCGCCCCCGACGGTTCCAAGATCAGGATCTGCAAGCGCACGGGGGTCGATCTCGATGCCGGTTAGCACGCTTCCCCGTCTGAAGGCTCGCTACAACGACGAGGTCCGCTCCCAGCTCCAGACGGACCTGGAGCTGGCCAACGTGATGGAAGTACCACGTTTCGCCAAGGTCGTGGTCAACATGGGTGTCGGCGACGCCGTGGTGCAGGCCCGCCTGCTCGAAGGAGCGGTCGAGGATCTGGCCATCATCACCGGGCAACGTCCCACCATCACCCGGGCCAAGAACTCCATCGCCGGCTTCAAGTTGCGCGAGGGCCAGGCCATCGGCGCCAAGGTCACCATGCGGGGCGACCGCATGTGGGAGTTCCTCGACCGGCTGATCTCGTTGGCCATTCCCCGCATCCGTGACTTCCGAGGTCTCAACCCCCGGTCGTTCGACGGGCACGGCAACTACACCTTCGGAGTCACCGAACAGCTCATCTTCCCCGAGGTCGACTACGACAAGGTCGACACCACCCGGGGCATGGACATCACCATCGTCACGACCGCACGAACCGATGTCGAGGGCAAAGCGCTCCTCGACGCCATCGACTTTCCTTTCCGACGTGAGGGGCAGCAGTAATGGCCAAGAAGGCCCTCATCCAGAAGCAACAGCGCAAGCCGAAGTACAAGGTGCGCGCCTACACGCGGTGCCGCCGATGTGGCCGACCGCGCTCGGTGTACCGCAAGTTCGGCCTGTGCCGGGTGTGCTTGCGCCAGATGGCTCATGCCGGTGAGATCCCTGGTCTCACCAAGGCGAGCTGGTGAGGAGGATTCGCCCATGAGCATGACCGATCCCATCGCCGACATGTTGACCCGCATCCGCAACGCCAACGTGGCCATGCACGACGACGTCTCCATGCCGTCCTCCAAGCTCAAGGAAGCCATGGCTTCGCTGTTGAAGAGCGAGGGCTACATCACCGACTTCGCCGTGGCCGACTCCCTGACGGGACCCGGTCGCACGTTGACCATCGACATGAAGTACTCGCCCGAGCGCGAACGGGTGATCAGCGGTATCACCCGCGTGTCCAAGCCCGGCCTCCGGGTCTACTCCAAGGCCGAGGGGGTCCCCCGGGTCCTCGGCGGTCTCGGGGTTGCCGTTCTGTCCACCAGCAAGGGATTGATGACCGACCGTGAGGCGCGCAAGCGCCGCATGGGCGGCGAAGTCCTCTGCTACGTCTGGTGAGGCGTCGACCATGTCACGCGTAGGCAAGACCCCCGTTCCCATCCCCAGCGGTGTCGAGGTCTCGATCTCGGGCAGCGTCGTCGAGGTGAAGGGCCCCAAGGGCACGCTCAGCCGGGAACTGCCGGGCGGCCTCACCATCCATCAGGAGGGCGACGAGCTCGTCGTCGAACGCCCCGACGACCAGCGCGAGTCCAAGGCCCTCCACGGACTGGGTCGCTCGCTGGTCAACAACATGGTCATCGGCGTCTCCCAAGGGTTCACCAAGGAGCTCGAGATCGTGGGCGTCGGCTACCGCGCCAACGCCAAGGGCAAGAACACGCTGGAGCTCATGCTCGGGTTCAGCCACCCCGTCGAGGTCAGTGCACCCGACGGCGTCGAGTTCGACGTGCCTCAGCAGACCCAGATCATCGTCAGCGGCATCGACAAGCAGCAGGTCGGACAGGTCGCGGCCGACATCCGTGCCATCCGCAAGCCCGAGCCCTACAAGGGCAAGGGCGTGCGCTACGTCGGCGAGCATGTCATCCGCAAGGCCGGAAAGGCGGCCAAGTGAAGGATCAAGCCAAGTATCGACGCGAGCAGCGTCTGCGCCGGCACCGCCGGGTGCGCAAGAAGGTCGCCGGCACCGCCGGCCGACCGCGCCTGGCCGTGTATCGCTCCAACAGACACATCAGCGCCCAGGTCATCGACGATCTGGCAGGAACGACCCTGGTGTCGGCGTCCACCCTGGAGAGCGATCTCCGGACGTCGGCCACCAGCAACAAGGAGGCGGCGAGCGCCGTCGGCACCCGACTGGCCGAACGGGCCAAGGAAGCCGGCATCAGCCAGGTGGTGTTCGACCGGGGCGGTTACCGCTACCACGGTCGGGTGGCCGCCCTCGCCGACGCCGCCCGCGAAGCCGGACTGGAGTTGTGATGTCAGACCATCAATCCACATCCACGGGAGAGCCGCAGCTGCGGGAATCCCGGGTCATCAACATCAACCGCGTGGCCAAGGTGGTCAAGGGCGGTCGCCGGTTCTCGTTCACCGCGCTCGTCGTGATCGGTGACGGCGCCGGACGAGTCGGCCTCGGGTACGGCAAGGCCAAGGAGGTGCCCCTCGCCATCCAGAAGGGCACCGAGGAAGCCCGCAAGACCCTGTTCAGCGTGGCGCTCGCCGGTCACACCATCGTGCATCCGGTGATCGGACAGACCGGCGCTGGTCGGGTGCTGCTCAAGCCGGCCGCTCCCGGTACCGGCGTGATCGCCGGCGGCGCCGCCCGCATCATCCTCGAGGAGGCCGGCATCCACGACGTGCTCTGCAAGTCGCTGGGTTCGGCCAACCACATCAACGTTGCTCGGGCCACCATCGCCGGCCTGGCCGCGCTGAAGCGGCCCGACGAGGTGGCCCGCCTGCGGGGCCTGCCCGCCGACGAATTCGTACCCACCGGCCTGCTGAAGGCCTACACCGAGGCCCAGAAGTCCGGGTCGGTGGCGGCCACCGAGGGCTCGTGATGACGTCGCTCAAGGTCACCCAGGTCCGGTCCGCGATCGGTTCGAAGCCCAAGCAACGAGGCACACTGCGTGCGTTGGGTCTGGGCCGCATCGGCAAGACCAATACGCTCGAGGACAAGCCCGAGGTGAGAGGCATGATCGCTCGTGTCCCGCACCTCGTCGATGTCGAGGAAGTCTGACATGAAGATCCATGATCTCCAGCCACCCGAAGGGTCCAATCGTCGACCCAAGCGCGTCGGCCGCGGTATCGGTGGCAAGGGCGGCAAGACCGCCGGCCGCGGCACCAAGGGCCAACGGGCGCGCAACACCGTCCGCGTCGGTTTCGAGGGCGGCCAGATGCCTCTGCACCAGCGGGTGCCCAAGCTGCGCGGCTTCAACAACCCGTTCCGGGTGGAGTACCAGGCCGTCAACCTCGACACCATCGAGGACAGTGGGCTCACCGAGGTGACACCCGAAGCGCTGCTGGCCAAGGGCCTGATCTCGAAGCATTCGTTGGTGAAGGTGCTCGGTCGCGGCGAGATCGGCCGGGCCGTCACCGTGAGCGCCCACGCCTTCTCCAAGTCGGCCGAGGCCGCCATCACCGGCGCGGGCGGTACCGTCGAGATCCTGCCCAAGCCGTTCAAGGTGCGCCCTGCGGCCCAGGGCAATGCCCTTACCAACCGCTGAACCGCTAGCCTCGCGGCGGTCATCGATCGCCCCCAGATCCTGAGGAGCGCCGGGTGCTGAAGACCCTGCCGAACATGTTCAAGGTTCCGGACCTCCGGAACAAGATCCTGTTCACGCTGCTCATCATCGGTCTGTACCGGTTGGGTTCGTTCATCCCCGCGCCCGGCATCGATGTCGACGCGGTGCAACTGCTGCGTGACCGCACCGCCGAAGGGGGCATCCTCCAGCTCCTGGGGTTGTTCTCGGGGGGCGCGCTCACCCAGTTCGCCATCTTCGCGCTGGGGATCATGCCGTACATCACGGCCAGCATCATCATGCAGATCCTGGGGGTGGTGGTCCCCAAGATCGAGGAATGGCAGGAACAGGGCGCGGTGGGTCAGCGCAAGATCACGCAATGGACGCGGTATCTCACCGTGGCCATCGCGCTGGTGCAGTCCACGTCGTTCGCCTTCTTGTTCAACAACCCCAACAACCCCATCACCGGGGGTGACAGCAACGCCGGCATCGAGCTCATCAAGGACTTCAACGTCTGGACGGTGTCGTTGGTGGTGCTCACCCTCACCGCCGGTACGGCCCTGCTGATGTGGATGGGCGAGCTCATCACCCAGCGGGGCATCGGCAACGGCATGTCACTGTTGATCTTCACCTCGGTGATCTCCACCTTCCCGGCCCAGGGCACCACGGTGCAGGCCGAGAACGGCAACCTCGCCCTGCTGCTGCTCATCGCCCTGGCGGTGGTGCTGGTGGTGTCGATCGTGTACGTCGAGCAGGGCCAACGCCGCATCCCCGTGCAGTTCGCCAAGCGCCAGGTGGGCCGGCGCATGTACGGCGGCCAGAACACCTACATCCCGCTCAAGGTCAACCAGTCGGGGGTCATCCCGATCATCTTCGCCAGCTCGGTGCTGTACCTGCCCCAGCTGCTGGCCGTCACGCTGCCGTGGGAGGGTTTCCAGCGCTTCGTCGACGAGAACCTGGCCCGCACCGACAGCCCGTTGTACTACCTCGTGTTCGGGCTGCTGATCCTTGGTTTCGCCTACTTCTACACGGCCATCACCTTCGATCCGGCCAAGCAGGCCGACACCATCCGCAAACAGGGCGGCTTCATCCCCGGCATCAGGCCTGGTCCCCAGACCGAGCGCTATCTGGCTCGCATCCTGTCGCGCATCACCCTTCCGGGAGCGCTGTTCATCGCCGGCGTGGCCCTGATCCCGTCCGTCATCATCCAGCTGGCGGGTTGGTCGGCCGGCACCGGTCAAGGTGCCGGTGGAGGGAGCTTCGGCTTCCTGGGCATCTCCATCCTCATCGCCTCCGGTGTCGCCCTCGAGACCATGCGTCAGATCGACAGCCAGCTCACCATGCGCAACTACGAGGGCTTCCTGGCTTAGACCCATGGCGCTTCGATTGGTGATTCTGGGGCGGCAGGGCTCGGGCAAGGGCACGCAGTGCGCCCGTCTGGTCGACCACTACGGCTGCATCCACATCTCCACCGGTGACATGCTGCGGGCCGCACGCGAGGAGGGCACCGAGCTCGGTCGCACGGCGGGCGAGATCATGGATCGGGGCGATCTCGTGCCCGACGACGTGATGATCGGCATCGTCGGCGAACGGTTGGCCAAGGCCGACATCATGGAGAATGGCGTGCTGCTCGACGGGTTCCCCCGCACTCCCGATCAGGCCGACGCTCTCGAGGACATCCTCGAGGATCAGGGCTTCCGGCTCGATGTCGCCGTCAACCTCGACGTGCCCGTCGACGAGGTCATGACCCGGATGCTGGCCCGCGGCCGCGAAGACGACACCCCCGAGGCCATCGAGCGCCGGCTCAGCCTCTACGAGGAGCAGACCGAGCCGCTCATCGACTGGTTCGAGGGTCACGGCCTGCTCGAGGTGGTCGACGGCCTGGGCACCGAGGACGAGGTCTTCGCCCGGGTCCGCGTGGTGGTCGACGAACGCCTCGCCTACGGCTACTGAAGCACCGTTCGGCCATCCCGACCCGCCCGGATCCGATCGGGCGTGGTGCCGGCGCGGGTGGTCACCCGGCACCGCCCGTTCGTCGGTGATACCGGCGGCCGGTCAGGAACTGGTCGACGCGGTGGTGGCGGCGATGGTGAGCACCAGGGCGGTGGCGAGGATGCCGAGGATCAACAGGATCGTGCCGATGATGCCCATGACGCGCCCGGCGTTGGCCTGGCCTCGTTTGGTGGGATCCCGCCGCTGAGCGTCGATGGCGGTGATCTCCTGTTGTCCGATGATCCACGCCACCGGAGCCACCAGGATCGGGATGCCACACGACAGGCCGCCGGCGAGTGACACGATACCGAGCACCATGGCCAACGTGGCCTGGCTGGACTCCGGGTAGTGGTAGCCGCCGTACTGCGGGCCGCCGGGGCCCACGGGCGGCCCGCCCCAGGCGCCGGGGCCGGGAGGTGGACCCGGAGGTGGAGGGATGCTGGCGGGCGGGGGCGGCGGAGGCAGACCTGAGCCGGGTGGCGGGAAGTCGGACAACGCTCGGCCTCAGAGCACGCGCTCGAGATGCCCCAACCGCCACCGCAGGACCCACAGCCCCAGCAGCAGCACGGCATTGAGCGTGGCGACCACGGTGATGAGCGACCTCGGTGGGCGCCACGTGATGACACCCAGCCGGGCGCCCACGAGCACGACCCACAACGCGCCGGCCTGGACCACGAGAAGCGCGGCGGCCGGGTGGTAGTACCAACTGGTGGCCCAGTCGCCCTTGAACAGGGCGGCCGCGGCGCGGGTGAGCCCACAACCGGGGCAGGCGCCGCCGGTGCAGTTGCGGAAAGGGCAAACGGTGATGCCGTCGTCGCTGGGCTGCCACAGGGCCAGACCCAGGCCCACACCGAGGGGAGCCATCAGGCGCAGATCGGCGGTCCATCGTGGGGGATCGACCGGTGGTGCCGGCGGCCGGGGCAAGGGGGACACCAGGGCTGACGGGGCGGTCATGCGGCCAGCCTAGCGGCCCGCGCCCGGCCAGGTTGGACCTGGCTACCGGCTGCGATAGCGTAGTCCGCTGGCCCAGGCGGCCAGTTGCTGTCGTGCGTGCGCACCGCTCGTGCGCCCGATCGTCTCATCGCCGCCAGCCGTGATCTGTCCACTCAGGAGGAACAGCCCTGCCCAAGCCGAAGGAAGACGCGATCGTCCTGGAGGGAACCGTCAAGGAATCCCTCCCCAATGCCATGTTCCGGGTCGAGCTCGAGAACGGGCACGAAGTGCTGGCCCACATCTCCGGAAAGATGCGCATGCACTACATCCGGATCCTCCCCGGCGATCTCGTCCAGGTCGAGCTGACTCCCTACGACCTGCAACGCGGTCGTATCACGTATCGGTACAAGTAGCAGATGCTGCCCACCACACCACGAAGAGCACGATGAAAGTACGCACCAGCGTCAAGAAGATGTGTGACAACTGCCGGGTCGTCCGGCGTGATGGTTGCGTGCGGGTCATCTGCACCAATCCCCGACACAAGCAGAGGCAGGGCTAGATGGCACGTATCTCCGGTGTCGACATCCCCCGGGAGAAGCGGGTGGATGTCTCGCTCACCTACATCTACGGCATCGGCCCCCGCATCTCCGCGGAGATCACCGCAGCCACCGAGATCGATCCCGGCACCCGGGTGCGCGACCTCACCGACGAAGAGGTGGCCAAGGTCCGCACCTACATCGACGCCAACTGCAAGGTCGAGGGCGACCTCCGTCGTGAGGTGTCCCAGGACATCAAGCGCAAGATGGAGATCGGCTGCTACCAGGGGCTGCGTCATCGCCGTGGACTGCCCGTCCGGGGTCAACGCACCCACACCAATGCCCGCACCCGCAAAGGTCCCAAGAAGACCGTTGCCGGGAAGAAGAAGGTGACCAAGTAGTCATGGCCAAGCCCGCCGCAGGGGGCCGTCGTCCCCGCAAGCGTGAACGCAAGAACGTTCCGCACGGCATTGCTCACATCAAGAGCTCGTTCAACAACACCATCATCACCATCACCGACCAGCAGGGCAACGCCCTCTCGTGGGCGTCGGCTGGCAACGTGGGCTTCAAGGGCTCACGCAAGAGCACGCCCTACGCCGCCCAGATGGCGGCCGAGCAGGCGGCTCGTCGAGCCATGGAACACGGCGTTCGCAAGGTCGATGTGGTGGTCCGTGGGCCCGGGTCCGGTCGTGAGACCGCCATCCGATCCATCCAGAACACCGGCATCGAAGTCACCGGCATCAAGGACGTCACGCCGGTGCCGCACAACGGCTGTCGCCCACCCAAGCGTCGGAGGGTCTGACATGTCCCGCTACACCGGACCCCGCGCCCGCGTCTCGCGCCGGCTGGGCACCAACATCTGGGGCACCAAGGGCGAGACCGTCGCCCTCGACAAGCGCCCGTACCCGCCGGGTGAGCACGGTCGTACCCGCCGCCGGGGCAACGTCTCGGAGTACCTCCTGCAGCTCCAGGAGAAGCAGAAGGCCCGGTTCAGCTACGGCCTCACCGAGAAGCAGTTCCGCAACCTGTACGCCGAGGCCAACCGCCGCGACGGCGTCACGGGCGACAACATGCTGCGCTATCTGGAGCTGCGGCTGGACAACGTCGTGTACCGGGCCGGTTGGGGCGCCACCCGACCCCAGTCCCGTCAGTTCGTGAACCACGGCCATGTCAACGTCAACGGTCGCCGGGTGAACGTGCCCAGCTACCGGGTCCGCAAGGGTGATGTCATCACCATGCGTGAGAAGTCGCGC
>Ga0224505_10002453_pt1 | contig 10881 bp, 10 predicted proteins | sample SF_Jan12_sed_USG_FD_169102 | JGI IMG/M metagenome (GOLD analysis project Ga0224505, IMG submission 169102) | Sediment microbial communities from San Francisco Bay, California, United States - SF_Jan12_sed_USGS_4_1 | ecosystem: Environmental > Aquatic > Marine > Sediment | place: USA: California...
TGGCCGAGTTGCGCGCCCTTGTGGAGCAGCTCGAAGCGGTCTGACCCTGCCCTGCCTCACCCCGTGACCCGTTCGACCGCGGGATAGGTCGCGTCGACGTAGTCCGTGAGGATCTCGAGGAACTCGGGCACGATCCGGTCGCCCTTGAGCGTGACCTTGAGTCTGCCGTCCACGTACACCGGCGCCTTCGGGTCCTCGAACGTCCCCGGAAGCGAGATGCCGATGTTCGCGTGCTTGCTCTCGCCCGGCCCATTCACCACGCATCCCATCACCGCGACCTTCATCTCCTCCACGCCGGGATGCGTCTCGCGCCACACGGGCATCTGGTCGCGCAGGTAGGTCTGGATATCCTCGGCCATCTTCTGGAAGAAGGTCGACGTGGTGCGCCCGCAGCCCGGGCACGCCGTCACCTGCGGGGTGAACGAGCGGAGTTCGAGCGACTGAAGGATCTGCTGCGCGACGAGTACTTCCTCCGTGCGGTCGCCGCCGGGCCGCGGCGTGAGCGAGACGCGGATGGTGTCGCCGATGCCTTCGCTGAGCAGGATCGCGAGCGCCGCCGTGGTCGACACCACGCCCTTGGTGCCGAGCCCCGCTTCCGTGAGCCCGAGGTGCAACGGATAATCGCAGCGTTCGGCGAGCCGGCGGTACACCGTCACGAGGTCCTGCACCTGCGAGATCTTCGCCGAGATGAGGATCTGGTCATGCCGCAGTCCCGTCTCCTCAGCGAGCGCCGCCGAGCGCAGCGCCGACTCGAGCATCGCCTCGAAATAGACCTCCTTCGCCTCGAGCGGCTCTGCGCGTTTCGCGTTGTCGTCCATCATCTGCGTGAGCAGGTCCTGGTCGAGCGACCCCCAGTTCACGCCGATGCGCACGGGCTTCTGGTACTCGACGGCGACCGCAACGATGGTGCGGAAGTTGTCGTCGCGGCGCTTGGTGCCGACGTTTCCCGGGTTGATGCGGTACTTGGCGAGGAGTTCGGCGGCCTTCGGGTACTTCCGGAGCAGCAAATGGCCGTTGTAGTGGAAATCGCCGACGATCGGCACCTGCACGCCGAGGTCGGCCAGGCGCGAGACGATCTCCGGGACGGCGGCGGCGGCCTCGTCGTTGTTCACCGTCACGCGCACGATCTGTGAACCAGCCTTCGCGAGCGCGGCGACCTGCGCCGCGGTGGACGCGGGGTCCGCCGTGTCGGTGTTGGTCATCGACTGCACGACCACGGGTTCACTCGAACCGACGCGCACGCCGCCGATGTCGGCGGTGACGGTGCGACGGCGGGGCTGGAATGGAAGCACGGAGATCGGACTCGGCGGACAAGGGTGATGGGATCGACGGGGGACGGCCTCAGCGATGACCGCGCGCGACGTCGCGTCACGCCCTCCCGCAGGGCTGCATCCACCTACAACTTACTACCGCACTCGATCCCACCCCCAAGACACCGAGCGACGACCCCCATGGCACCCGCGGCGGACCACGACGCGCCCGACCCTTCGCACACCGCGGAGGGCGCTGCCCCCTCGCAAGCGTCCGCGGCACGGGCGGGCACACGGCCAGGATTCGCGCGTCGGCACTGGGGGAAGTTGGCCCTCCTGACGATCGTCGCGATCCCCGCCCTCGCGTTCACCATCTGGTCCGGCATCGCCCTCAGCTATTCCTATTCGGATGGCGTGCGCACCGGGTACCTGCAGAAGCTCTCCCGGAAGGGGTGGCTCTGTAAGACGTGGGAGGGGGAGCTCGCGCTCGCCACGGCGCCGGGCGTGTCACCGCAGATCTTCGAGTTCTCGATCCGGGACGACTCCCTGGCCCGGGCACTCACGGGCGACATGGGGAAGGGGAGGGTCTCGCTCCACTACGAGGAGCACCGCGGGGTCCCGACGAGCTGTTTCGGCGACACCCCCTACTTCGTCGTGGGCTTCACCGTCTTGCCGGACGATGGCCGGCCTCCCTTGCCCTGATCCAGGAGGCTCCCGGCGGCCGAGGGATTGTGTTGGCGGGGTCTTGCTATTGCGGGGCGGGCACGTACCACCTAACTTCCTGCAGATCCTCCGGACTCTCTGGGGGATTGTCCAGCACGGGGGAACACATCAGTCCCGTGTGATCGATTGTGCAGGGCACGGCGCGTTCCGCTCCCGGCATCAATCAACAAAATCAGGAGTAGGGAATGCGTACGACCGGTAAGGTGAAGTGGTTCAACGACGCGAAGGGCTTCGGGTTCATCACGCCCGACAACGGCACCAAGGATTGCTTCGTGCATTACAGCGCGATCCAGGGTTCCGGCTTCAAGTCGCTCGCAGAGGGTGACGCCGTCGAGTTCGACATCGTGCAGGGTGCCAAGGGCCCCGCTGCCGAGAACGTCTCGAAGGTTTCGTAACCACCACCGGCACAATCGGAAGGCGCCCGGGGCTTCGGCTCCGGGCGCTTTTCATTTCCGCCAGCTGGACTCGCGGCTCGACGTGTGCCTCGGTGGCAGTCAGGGCCGGACGGGACGTCCGCGCGGCCGCCGGACGACGGATTCGATGGCGACCTCCAACTGGGCCTCGATCTCTGTCGTGATGGCCGGCAGGTCCACTTGAATCTGAATGAAGGGCCCCACCTCGACGCTCGCGCTGCCTGAGAGTCGCTGTGCGACCGCGAATGCCTCGCGCGCGGTTGCCCCCAGGCGCGACATCAGTTCGAGCGTTACGAACAGATCTGTGAGCATGCCGATCTGAATCCGGCGCTCAACACCCTGCCGACCCTTCGGTTCCAGCTCGGTCTTGAGTCTTCCGAGCAGGTTGTCGAGAGATTTTCGGCTGATGCCGAGTGCGGCAGCAGCAGTGGCTGTAGTGACCGCTCGCAGAGAAAACACTCCCCGAAAAGGATATATAAGCCTATGCTCCTATATCCTTTTGCAACAGCCACCTTGCTAAGGTCTCTGGCGCGCCAGAAGGCGACCTGTCGGTCGGGGACTCTGGCCAGGTCCGCCGAGTTGCTGTCCAGAAATTTCACAGCCAGTTCTCAAGATTCGGCGCTCAGACCTTGACCTGCCGATTGCTTCCGAGAAGCGCCGCCGGATTCGCGCTGAATGGAAATAATACGAGACCAAGAGTATTTTTGTATACCCTTTCTTTGCAGCAACTTAGATTCTATCCGCCGCCAATCACCTGGTCGTCCAAGAGACAGGTGTGCGCGGCCTCCAGCTGTGCGCGCACGGCGTTCAGGCCAGTGCCTCCCGGAATCTCACGATGCGAAACAGATGTCTCCGGCGCCAGCTCGCGCATCACGTCGCCATCGAACGCAGAACTGGCGGCAGCGAAGCTCTCCAACGGCAGGTCGATCATCTCGATACCCTTGTCCTCGGCTTCGCGCACAAGACGTCCGACCGCTGCATGCGCATCGCGAAAGGTCACGCGCTTGCGAACCAGGTAATCCGCGAGATCGGTTGCCATCATGGCAGACGATACCGCCGCCCGGGTGCGATCCGCGTTGATCGTCAGCGTCGCCACCGAGCCTGCGATCGCCGGCAGGAGCAGTGTCACCGCATCTACCGCGTCGAACAGGTTCCGCTTGTCCTCCTGCAGATCCTTGTTATAGCCACTCGGCAGCCCCTTGATGGTCCCGAGCAGGCCGACGAGGTCACCCAGCAGCCGCGCGGCGGATCCGCGCGCGAGCTCGAGCGCGTCCGGATTCCGCTTCTGCGGCATCATCGACGAGCCGGTGGAGAAGGCATCGCTGAATCGCACGAACCCGAACTCGCTTGACCCGAACAGGATCAGGTCCTCGGCGAGCCGGGACAGGTGCGTGCCGAGCATCGTGAGTGCGAAGAGCAACTCGGCGACGAAATCGCGGTCGCCGACGGCGTCGATGGAGTTCTCCGAGATGCGCTCGAAGCCCAGCGCGTCCCGCAGCTGATCCCGCGGCACGGCGAACGCCGAGCCTGCGATCGCGCCGGAGCCGAGTGGCAACACGGCCGCCGCGCTGCGCGCCCCGGCAATCCGCGCGCGATCGCGCTCCAGCGGCCAGAAGTGCGAAAGCAGCCAGTGTGCTACCGACACCGGCTGGGCCCGCTGCAGGTGCGTGTAGGCGGGCATGAGCGTCTCGACGTGTGCGTCCGCTTGCGTGAGCAACGCACGCTGGAGGTCCCGCACCATCGCGTCCACGCGTCCACAAGCGTCCATCGCCCACAGGCGCGATCCAGTGGCGACCTGGTCATTCCGGCTGCGCCCGGTGTGCAGGCGTCCAGCAGGCTCGGCCGCCTCCTCGTGCAACAGACGGTCCACGAAGGTGTGCACGTCCTCGTCGGAGGCGATCGGCTGCTCGCCCTGCTCGATACGCGCCCCGACGCGATCGAGCCCCTGTTGCACCGCCTTCGCTTCTGCAGCGCTGAGTACACCGGCGGACGACAAGGCCGCGGCCCACGCCTTGGAGAGCACGATGTCGAACGGCCAGAGCCGGATGTCCGTGCCAATGGAGCGGTTCACGGCCTCGAGCTCGGGGGCGGGCCCGCCTGCGAACCGTCCGCCCCAGAGCTTGTGCGCGCCGCCCTCGCCGTGGCTACTCACGTGCGCAGCTCAGGCATCACCCCTTCACCGGCTCGAGCGCCGCCGTCGGGAGCGACTTCATCTCGACCTTCACGCCCTTGGCCTCGAGGTCCTTGATGGCCCGCACGCGTGCCGCGAGCCCGTAGAGCCGGATGAAGCCGGCCGCATCGGACTGCGCGTAGACATCGTCTTCGCCGAAGGTGACGAAGCGTTCATCGTAGAGCGCCTGGTCGGACTTTCGGCCGGCGATCGTCATCGTGCCCTTCCAGCAGCGGATGGTGACGGTGCCCGTGACACGTCCCTGCGTGACGTTCACGAACGCGTCGTAGGCCTCGCGCTCCGTGGTCCACCAGCGTCCCTCGTAGACGAGGTCCGCGTAGCGAGGCGCGATGAGGTCCTTCGCCGCCAGCGTGCGGCGGTCGAGCACGAGCTGCTCGAGCTCGGAATGCGCCGTGTAGAGCAGGGTGCCCCCCGGCGTCTCGTAGACGCCGCGCGACTTCATGCCGACCAGCCGGTCCTCGACGATGTCCGCGCGACCGACACCGTGCTTGCCGCCGATCGCGTTGAGCTTCTCGAGCAGCGCGACGGGCCCGAGCTTCCTGCCGTTCACCGAGACGGGCGTGCCCGCCGCGAATCCGATCGTGACGTCCTCGTACTGGTCGGGCGCGTCCGCGGGATCGGAGGTGAGCATGAACAGGTCCTTCGGCGGAACCGAGTTCGGATCCTCAAGCACGCCGCCCTCGTGCGAGATATGCCAGATGTTCCGGTCGCGCGAGTAGATCTTGGTGGTGGTCGCGGCGACCGGGACGTTGTGCGCCGCGGCATAGGCGAGCGCATCCTCGCGTGACCGGATGTCCCACATCCGCCACGGCGCGATCACGGGCAGCTGCGGGGCGAGCGCCATGTAGGTGAGTTCGAAGCGGACTTGGTCGTTGCCCTTTCCGGTGCATCCGTGGGCCAGCGCGTCGGCGCCGATCTCGAGTGCGACCTCCACCTGCCGCTTGGCGATGATCGGCCGGGCCATCGAGGTGCCGAGCAGGTACTTGCGGCCGTAGATGGCACCGGCGCGCAGGGTGGGGAATACGTAGTCGCGGACGAACTCCTCGCGGAGGTCGGCGATGTGGCACTCGGCGGCGCCGGACGCGAGGGCCTTCTCGCGCACGCCTTCGAGCTCGTCACCCTGGCCGATGTCGGCGGCGACGCAGACGATGCGTGCGTCGTAGTGCTCGCGGAGCCAGGGGACGATGATGGAGGTGTCGAGGCCGCCGGAGTAGGCGAGGACGATGGTCTTCATGGATCGGGTGGTGTCGGCGGAGAAGTGAAAGTCGGATCCGGGGACAGAACGATCGATGGAACGTAACCGCATATATATGCGAATCCAAATTCGAGGCGGGCCGGGGTCACGTGGCGCGCTTCCCGAGGGAGGCGAGGCGCCGCGCGACGCGCTCGCGGGCCGCCTCGCTGCGGCAGACCATGAGGATGGTGTCGTCACCGGCGATGGTGCCGAGGATGTCGGTGCTGGACTCGCGATCGATGGCGGAGGCGACTGTCTGGGCGCCGCCGATGACGGTCTTGAGGACGATCATGTGGCTGACGCCCTCGAGGCGGACGAAGAGCTGGGGCAGAATGGCCGCGAGCGGGGCGCGGGAGGCGTCCTCGCCCGCGCTCTCGCTCACGACGTACCGGACGCCCTGGCCCGTTGGCACGCGGGCGATGCGCAGGTCGCGCAGGTCACGCGAGAGGGTGGACTGCGTGACCTCCCAGCCGCGCTTGGCGAGCAACTGCCGAAGTTCCTCCTGACTCCCGATCTCTCGGGTGCCGATCAGCTCGAGGATGGCGTGCTGGCGGTCGCGCTTGCTGGCCGTCACTGGTGCTCTCCGGGTTGTCAGAGTCTAGCACGGCCGGGAGGCCGGGCAAAGGAATGCGTTGACAACGACGCTTGGCATTAGTATGCATTAATCGTGCATAAGATTCCAGTCGGCGTCCTCGGCGCCTCCGGGTACGCGGGGCGCGAGCTCTGCGCCATCATCCAGGCGCATCCCGGACTCTCCCTCGCGTTCGCCGCGGCGAACTCCCAGCGAGGTGAGACGGCTGCGTTGCCGCTCGGCGGGTCCGTCACGTTCCGGGCGACCGACGATGTCCGCCTTGGCGACGCCGCACTCGTCTTCTCGGCCCTCCCGCACGGCGCGAGCTCCGAGTGGGTCGCACGTGCGCGCGCCGCGGGCGCGAAGGTCGTGGATCTCTCGTCCGACCACCGCATCGGGAACGGGGCCAGCGACGGAATCCCCTACGGCCTCACCGAGCTCCGGCGCGACGCCGTGCGCAGCGCGGACCTCGTGGCGAACCCCGGCTGCTATCCCACGGCGGCGCTGCTCGGACTGCTCCCGCTACTCGAAGGCGGGCATGTCGCCAAGGGCGCCCGGATCGACATCAGCGCGGCCAGTGGCGTGACCGGCGCCGGCCTTTCGCCGCGCCTCGACCTCCTGTTCGGCGAGATCACGGAGAACTTCCGCGCGTACGGTGTGGGTGGTGCGCACCGGCACCTGAAGGAGATGCGCGCGCTGGCCACGGAACTGCGGGCCGATGCGGACCTGCTCTTCACGCCGCATCTTCTCCCCATCGCCCGGGGGATCCTGGCCACGATCACGGTTCCGCTCGCCGCACCGCTCGCCGACCCCATGGGGCTCTGGCGGGACCGGTTCGCCGGCGAGCGATTCATCGAGGTCACGGACGAACTCCCCGAACTGCGGCAGGTTCAGCACCGGAACGTCGCGCGCATCACCGTACGGACCGTGGAAGGTGTGCGGACGCCGACGCTCCAGGTGTTCAGCGCGATCGACAACCTCGTGAAGGGAGCGGCCGGACAGGCGATGCAGAACGCGAACCTGATGCTTGGACTCGACGAAGGGCTGGGGCTGCGCGCATGAGCGGCGGCCGCCGGAAGACCGACCCGCCGCACTCCGCCGTGCGTGTGCGCACGCCGGAGCAGGCGCATGCCGCGTCGCGCCGGAGTGCGGACGTCTTCATCCGTGTGGTGAAGATCGGCGGGCGCGTGCAGGGGGACGCCGGGCTGTTCGATTCCATCAAGTCGGGTGCGGCGATCCCCGGTGCCCGGATCGTGGTAGTGCACGGCGGCGGCGACGAGGTGAGCATGCTGCAGCGCCGCCTGGGCGTGGATCCGACGTTCGTCGGAGGCCGGCGCGTCACGAGCGCGAGCGACCTCGACCTCGTGCGCATGGTGCTCTCCGGACTCGTGAACAAGCGCCTCGTCGCGCGCCTCATCGCGGTCGGCGTCCGGGCCGTCGGGGTGAGCGGCGAGGACGGCGACCTGCTCACCGCGCGCGTCACCGACGAGAGCCTCGGCCGCGTGGGCGGCGACGTGTTCGCCGACGCGACGCTTGTCGCCGACCTGCTGAACGGCGGATGGCTCCCCGTGGTGTCCCCGCTCGCGCGCGAACGCGATGCCGAGACAGGCGCCGGGCTCAACGTGAACGGTGACGACGCGGCGGCCGCGATCGCCGCGGGCCTTGGCGCCGACGAGCTGCTCTTCGTCGCCGACGTGCCTGGCGTGCTCGAGAATGGTGCGACGCTCACCGGCATCGATTCTTCCGCAGTCACGGTGCTCATCGCGCGGGGCGTCGTGCAGGGCGGCATGCGCGCCAAGCTCGAGGCCGCGGTGGCGGCGCTCCGCAACGGGGTCCGTCGCGTGCGCATCGCCTCGCTCGCCGGCATCGCCGACCCGGCGGTCGGCACCATCATCTCGCTCGCACCCAATCCTTCCCGGGACCTTGCATGACCGCAGCAGCCGATCCGATCACCGACGCCCTGCTCGGCCTCTACCGTCGCGCGCCGATGGAGTTCGTGCGCGCCGAGGGCGTGCGGCTCTACGATGCCGCCGGCCGCGCCTGGCTCGACTTCGCCGCCGGGATCGCCGTGAATGCGCTCGGCTATGGCGATGCCGGGATCCGCGCCGCGATGCTGGAGGCGCTCGACACCGGGCTGGTGCACGTCTCCAACCTCTACCGCACCGAGCCGGGCGAGCGCCTGGCGGACAAGCTCGCGGCGGCGTCGTTCGCCGACCGCGTCTTCTTCTGCAACTCGGGCGCCGAGGCGAACGAGGGCGCGTTCAAGATCGCGCGCAAGTGGGGGAAGCTCGCGGGAGGCGTGGCCAAGCACGAGATCATCGCGCTCAGGGGCGCCTTCCACGGCCGGCTCTTCGGCACGGTGGCCGCAACGGACCGGCCGCAGTACCGCAACCCCTTCCGCCCGCTCGCCGGCGGCATCCACATCCATGAGCGCGACCTCACCGAACTCTCGAAGGTGCTCTCCGATGCGGCGACGTGCGCCGTGATCATCGAGCCGGTGCAGGGCGAGGGCGGCATGCGCGTACTCGACACGACGTTCGTGCGCGAACTGCGCGCGCTCACCAACGAACGGAACGTCCTGCTCATCCTGGACGAGATCCAGTGCGGCTACGGACGCACGGGCACCTTCTTCGCCTACGAGCAGTTCGGGATCGTGCCCGACCTGCTCACGGTGGCGAAGCCGATGGCGGGCGGCCTGCCGATGGGCGCGGTGCTCATGACGCAGCGCGTCGCCGATGCGATGCAGCCGGGCGACCATGGCACCACGTTCGGCGGCGGTCCGCTGGTGGCGCACGTCGCCAACCACGTGTTCGACCGCCTGCACGATCCCAAGCTCCTTGCCCACGTGGCCAAGGAAGGGAAGTGGCTCGGCGAGCAGCTGCTCAAGGTGAAGCAGCGCTCACCGAAGGTACGCGCCGTGCGCGGCCGTGGTTTCATGTGGGGCGTGGACGTGACCGACCTCGCGAAGGACGTGGTCGCGCGCGCGATGGAGCAGGGGCTGCTCCTCGTCTCCGCGGGCGACCACACGCTGCGGCTCCTGCCGCCGCTCGTGATGACGCGTGCCGACCTCAAGGTCGGCATCGAGAAGATCGAGGCCGCGATTGGCTGACGGCGCGGGGGCGCCCCGCGACGGCGCCTACATGATCACCCTGGGCGCCTTGGGCTTGGTGACGATCACGCCCGGCACGTTCGCGCGCTCGAGCAGCCGGTTGAAGGCGCCGACGTCATCGATCACGAGGGTGTCGAGTTCCCTTCGCATCGCGGACCACGTCTGCTCGAGCTCCCGGAGCCGCGCCTTCACCGGCTCGGTGATCCCGGGGTTGCCCTCGACCTGTCCGAGCAGGAATCCGTACTGCCCGTTGATGCCGTTGGCGAAGTTGATGATGTCCTGGCCGTTCTGGGCCTTTGTGGTGAGTCGTGGATCGAACTTGTCGAGCTTGCCGGTGAGCGCACGTCCGGACGCGGCGATGGAGTCGGCGAGCGGTTCCGTGGTGGTGCGCGAGACGATGCCCGTCACCTGCGACTTCAGGTCGCGCAGCTGGTTGACCGCGTCGTGGATCTCGCTGATGCGGCTGACGAGCAGGTTCGCGATGGAGTCGCGCTCCGCCAGCACTGCCACCGGGATCGGATCCAGCCGCGGGTCGAGGCGCACCTCGATCGGCTGCGTCTGCACCAGGTCGCCGAGCGTGAGGCGCGCCTGGTAGCGACCCGGGAGCACCTTCGCCCCGCCGTTCCCCGGCGCACCGAACAGCACGATGTTCGGCAGCGAGGTCGGCCCATCGCGACGCAGGTCCCACGCGAAGGTGTTGAGCCCCGCCTTCGGGTTGAGTCGCGTGCCGCCGCCACCGCCCGGGCCGCCGCCCGGGCCGCCGCCCTCGCCGCCCGACTCGGCGCCGCCGCGCGCGGGTGGGCGGTTCGTGTAGGTGCGCACGACCGCGCCCTTGGCGTCGAGGAACTCGAGCGTGAGCGTGGTGGCGGAGTCCGGTGCGGCGGCCAGGCGGAACTGCACCACGCCACCGGAGGGTGGATTACGGCCCACGCGTGACGCGTTGCCACCGCCGAACCCGCCTCCGCCACTCGCCAGGATCGCCGGGCGCGGCGTGAAGAGGTATGCGGTCGCGCGCGCCACCTCCGCGTTCTGTTCGCGGAGCGGCGTGAGGTCGTCGAGGATCCAGAAGGCGCGCCCCTCGGTGGAGGCGATGAGGTCGCCGTGGCGCACGGCGAGGTCGGTGACCGGCACCGCAGGCATCCCCTGGAATGCGATCCAATGCGCACCCGCGTCCACGGAGAACCAGGCGCCGGTCTCGGTGCCGGCGTAGAGCAGGCCACGCCGCGCAGGATCCTCGCGCACCACTCGCGCGGGTTCACCGCTGCGCAGGCCGTCCACCAGCTTGGTCCAGCTGCGGCCGTAGTCGGTGGAGCGATAGATGTAGGGCGCCGGGTCGCCGACGCGATCCTTGCGGAGGGCGATGTAGACGGTGGCGGGATCGAACGGCGAC
>Ga0224505_10002454_pt1 | contig 10871 bp, 9 predicted proteins | sample SF_Jan12_sed_USG_FD_169102 | JGI IMG/M metagenome (GOLD analysis project Ga0224505, IMG submission 169102) | Sediment microbial communities from San Francisco Bay, California, United States - SF_Jan12_sed_USGS_4_1 | ecosystem: Environmental > Aquatic > Marine > Sediment | place: USA: California...
CGCAGAAAAGGAGACGGCAAGATGCCAACCGGAGAACGAATCGATCCGTTTCGCAACTGTAACTTCAAGCTGGATATGGATGGTGTGGGCGGCAATTTCCGCGAGTGCACCGGACTGATGGCCGATGGAAATGTTGTCGAGTATCGCGAAGGCACGGACTTGGCGCGCACAGTGCGCAAGATGCCTGGTCTGTTGACTTTTGGCAATATTACGCTCAAGCGCGGCTACACAACTAATGGGGAACTCTGGGCTTGGTACCGTAATATCTCCAACGGCCTGATGGACCGCAGGAACGGGACCATCATTCTGATGGACGAACAGCGTAATGAAGTGATGCGGTGGACTATTGAGAATGCCTGGATCAAGAAGATTGAAGCGCCATCGTTCAACGCCACGGCCAACGAAGTCGCGGTGGAGTCGGTGGAACTTGTTCATGAAGGGGTGATGCTGGAGAGCTAGTGCGATGAACGACCTACTTACGCCAGGAGTCTACTATCAGCGCGTGGACGTGAGTACGCCCGCTATCGGTGTGGTGCGGACGGATATCGCCGGATTGGTCGGGATCGCCCCTCGCGGGCCGCTCGACGTGGCGGTACCGGTAGAGTCCTGGCGGCAGTATCAGTCTCATTTCGGAGGGTTCACTGGCGCGGGCTTCTTGGCGTATGCGGTGCGGGCATTCTTTGAAAACGGAGGTCGGCGCTGCTGGGTGGTGCGTGTTGCCTGCAAGGACCCCGGCGCAGCTGCCGCTGCGAGACTTATTCTGAGCTCGACACGTGAGGTGTGGTGCATCACGGCATCGAGCCCAGGGGCGTGGGGGAACCGGCTCTCGGTGACCGTGAGGCAGACGAGTCGTGCACAAGCACGCTCGATTAGCGCCGCGAGCAGACCGGACTATAGCACCGTTGAATCGACCTCAGGCTTTGAACGCGGCACGCTTGTTCGGATCTCGCAACCGCCGCTGGCGCCGCAGACACGAGTGGTTTCGAAGATCGATGCGATCAGTCAACGGCTCTGGTGGGTGCATGACGACCCTCTAGCCCGGCTCCCGTATGACACTCCGTTGACTGGGTTCGATCCGAACCAGACGATCCTGATCGAGAGCATCGAGTACACCATTCTCGTGAGGGAAGCTGGCAGGCCGGTGGCTCTGTTTGAAGGCATCACCCTGATTCCGGAACACGCGCGCTACGGCCCCGTGATTCTGGGAACGGATCCTTTGCCCGTTGAGCTGGCAAGACAAGGAAAACTCCCCTATCCGCCGAGGCCGATCGTGGTGGAGGAACTACGCCAGGACTACAAGGACCGCCGGCCGATCGCCATCGATATCGTATCCGTCGCCCCGGAACCTCTCTTGTTGGAAGGGGGCGCTGACGGACTGACGGCTCTCAGTACGTTTGATTTCATGGGTGCTTCGGTATCGCTTCAAGCGACTGATGCGCAAAAAGAGTTGAACCGTCGCGGGTTGCGCGTATTCGAAGAAGTCGAAGAGATTACCGCCATCGCAATTCCCGATATCCATATCCAACCGGCTCCGCCGTTGGTTTTCGATCCGCCGCCTGTCTGTATTCCGGACCCTTGCTTGCCGGGCCCGCCTGAGCCTCCGGCGCCAGCCCTGCCGCCACCACTTTTCGAGTTGCCTCCCATCTTTACCGAGCAGCAGATTTTCCAGGTGCAGAGTGCCATGGTGGATCAGTGTGAAACCTTGCAAGACCGGATTGCGGTGCTGGATCCGCCGGCCAGCGCAGCGCTTGACCAACGTCTCGGTACCTCGGCAGCAGTCGAGTGGCGCACACGCTTCGATTCCAAGTACGCGGCGCTCTATTACCCATGGGTTCGAGTAGTGGATCCGTTGCGGACGAGGGGAGGCATGACACGCACGGTCCCGCCTTCTGGGTTTGTTACGGGACAGTTCGCCAAAGCGGACTTCGAGGTTGGCGTGTATAAAGCGCCAGCCAATTCCCCGCTGGTATGGGCGCAAGACCTGAGCTTGGTAGTGGACCATGGCTGGCATGGCATGCTCAACGATCGCGGCATCAACGTGATCCGTACGCAAAACGGCCGCGGCATCCGCATCCTTGGCGCACGGACGGTGTCGAGCGATACGTCGATGATCTATATCAACGTGCGTCGTCTGATGATCATGATTCGTAAAGCGATATTTTTGGCCATTCAGTGGGCGGTGATGGAGCCCAATGATTACCGGACGCAGGCTAAGCTGCGCCTCGCGGTCATCAATTTTCTCTTGGAGCTGTGGCAGCGCGGGATGCTGGCAGGGGAAGATGCGAAAGAAGCGTTCTTTGTGAAATGCGACGAGGAGAATAACCCGCCGGCGGACCGAGATAACGGTAGGTTGTACATGGATATTGGCGTTGCACCATCGATGCCGTTTGAGTTTGTCGTGCTCCGAGTAGGCAGGACCGGCAACGAATTCGAGCTGACTGAAACAGGTGTGCTGCAAGGAGGTTTGTAGCATGGCCTTATCCGGAGCGATCGGATTCCGGTTGGATCCAGTACTCGGGTACAACTTTCTCATTACTCTGATTGATACCAGCAGTAAGCTGGCCACCACGCTATCGGTTCTCAAGGCCGCGGTGTTCGATGTGGCGCTAGGCGGTTTCACAGAGTGCACGGGTCTCGAGATGTCTCTGGACGTGGAAGAGTTTCGCGAAGGCGGACGCAATAGCGAAATGTTGGTTTTCCCTAAGATGGTGAAGTGGTCGAAAATCACCATGAAAAAAGGGGTGGGCGCCAGCACAGACCTATGGGACTGGCACTACGGTTTCGTGGAAGGAAAAGGGAAGCGACGAGATGGTCTGATTATCTTGTTAAACGATCTCCATGTACCGAACAACATCTGGTATTTCCGCCGTGGCCTACCGACCAGGTATAGCGGGCCTTCGATGAACGCGGGGCAGGGCAATGTTGCAATCGAAGCAATCGAGATTACTCATGAGGGAATCTATCAGGTGCCATTTGTTGGGCTAGGTGCCGGAGCAGTGACATCCGTGGCGTCGGCGGTGGTGTAGCGATGGTAGAGATTGGCGAAGTGTCATCTACGGTTCGTGTTGGAGACGGGGAATTCATGCTTTCACCCCGTATGCGTGAACAGATACGCGAACTTGCGCTCTCTGCAGTGCTGGAATACCTGGGGCATCAGGATCGCGTGCGTAAGGAACAGCGACTTTCTAGTGGCGTGCGTGATGAGCAAGAAGGTGATGCATAACCATGGAACAATTACAAAAGGCGTTCCTGGTAGCCAACTGGAAGGAAGAGATGGAGTTCATCGAATTCCAGTACAACCCAGCCGAAATTACGTTTAATAAGGGAGTGCAACTAGCGGAAGTGACAATTCCAGGTCTGGACTCGCCCGTGCTCCAGTTCGTCCGAGGGCAAGCCGAGACTCTGACCTTTGACATGTTTTTCGATACGACCGATGGTGGGATGGATGCTTCGGCACAAAGCGTGACCACATTAGTCGACCAGGTCTACTCACTGGTCAAGATCGAGCCGGACACTCACGCTCCTCCAATTTGCAACTTTCTCTGGAACGACAGATTCTTCCCTGGCAAGGAACTCACCACGAATCTTGGTAACCAAAGGCGTAACGACTTCACCTGTGTGGTGGAGAGTGTCCGCCACAAGTACACGATGTTTACGTCAGTGGGTGTGCCCGTACGGGCAACAGTAAGCGTCTCGCTGAAAGAATATAAAACGCTCGACGACCAAAGGCAGCAGCTCAACCTGAACTCGCCAGACCGAACCCAGGGTCACGTTCTCCGGAGTGGAGAAACGCTCGATTATCTTGCGCGTAGGCATTATGGGCATGGGCGGGACTGGCGTCTGATTGCAGAGGCCAATGGTATTGACGATCCCAGACGTCTCAAACCAGGACGATTTCTTACCTTCCCACCCAAGGGGAGAAACGTATGACTGTTTCGACTGTATTCGAAGAGTCACTCCTCCAGAATGGCTTCTATGTGCCACGGTTCGAGCTAACCATCGAAAATTCAGGGTTGCCTAGCGATGTGCTACACGACATCACGCAGATCACATATAAGGACAATATCAAGGAGATTGATAGTTTTGAGTTAGTTGTAAATAACTGGGACGCAATCCAGCGTGCCTTTAAATACGTCGGAGCAGAGACCTCTGAGAGCCTAGGAGGCAACTCCGATACCGGAGTCCGACACCGGCTTTTCGAGCCCTGCACCAAGACCATCGTCATCAAACTCGGCTATCTGGATGAGTTAGTCACTATGATTCGTGGATTCTTCACAACCATGGAGCCGAATTTCCCGTCCACCGGCGTGCCAACGCTGAATGTACGAGGGATGAACGTGCTACACCGGCTCCGCAAGAAACAGTACACCACGTCGTGGGAAAACATGACTGACAGCCAGATTGCGGAGAACCTTGCCACGCTCCCAGACCCGCAATCGGGCCAGCGGCGTTTTCCTTTGCCGATCCGAACGGATCCCCATGCCAGGGGGGAAGAGCAGCCGCGTCCATATGTAGCCCAGGAGAACCAGTATGATCTCGATTTCCTACTCGCGTTGGCGCGGCGCAATGCGTACGTGGTTCGGGTTGATCCGCGTCGTGACGGCGACGAGCTGTACTTCGGGCCGTCGGAGGACTCGAAGATGCGGGCAGTAGAGTACCGCCTCGGCTGGGGCCGATCACTGGTCGAATTTAAGCCTACGCTGACGACGGCCAATCAAGTGAAGTCGGTCACAGTAAATGGCTGGAATCGACGTACCAGACGGGCCATCAGTGAAACGGTTTCAGTAGATGACCGCGAGTTTCGGAATAACAGGAATTTAACAGAGCTCTTAATGCACTGCGATCCACGTGAAGAGCAAGTGGTTCATGAGCCGATATCGACGGCAGCGGAAGCAAAGCGCCGGGCAAGATCAATTCTGCTGGATCGCAGCCGAGAAATCGTTAAAGCGACCGGCACGACCGTGGGATTGCCAAACCTCCGTGCGGGCGTGATGGTACACATTGAAAATATTGGATCACGGTTCAGTGGCCGTTACTTCGTCACAGACACAACGCACTCTATGGGCCAGGGAGGCTATACAACAAGGTTTTCGGCACGTCGTGAAGATCCGGAGGAAGAATCTTGAGAATGCCAGGGCTCGCAATTGCCGAAGTCGTCAGCACTGACGACTCCACGGGTGAGGGTCGCATACGACTCCGATTTCCGGACCTGCCCGGTGCACCACAAGGCGTGATGGCCCCTATTGCTTCTGCATTAGCCGGATCAGGACGAGGGGCATTTCTAATGCCCGAGGTGGGTGAAGAGGTATTGGTTGGGTTCCACCATGGCCAGTTCGAATTTCCGTTCGTCATCGGCTACTTGTGGAGCGGGCCCGAGCGACCGCCGGAGACGGATGCGCAGAATCGTGTGTTCGTCACGCGCACCGGACATGCATTGCGATTCGAAGATGGCAACAACAAAGTGATCCTAAAATCGGGTGGGGGTAGGACTATCACTCTGGACGATACCGCCGGAACTATCACGATTGAGACAGGGGGAACAACTCTGATTATGGATGGAACCGCGATCACTGCCAGCTGTGGAAGTACTTCTATCACAATGGACCCAGCATCGATCGTACTGTCAGGAGGTGGTCGGCAAGTGGCATTAGCGGGAGGAGCGGTGGCGATCACCTGAGAGCGATATGCCCAGACTGCTAACGACCAACGCAGTGATCACTTGTCCGCATGGCGGGATAGGAACGACTACCCCTTCAAGCGCGAAACTCTCTATTGCGGGAGGGTTCGTTGTTGTGGAGGGAGACTCGGGCGTACTTGCCTGTCCGTTCTTACCCCTGCCGTGCTCAGGCTATACATTGAGATCTATGGGCCTGAATTCTACTTTGATCGATGGACGGCGCGCCGTCCTTACGACGGACTTCAATCAGAGCTTTACGGGACTTCCACTCGTGATGACGGAAACGCACCAGGGGGATGATAATTCGACTGTGGCTCCGCTGCCCGCCGGTGGAGCGCCGCTTCCACCTGAACTGGCGAATATGGTTCCACCGATAGTGGCGGCTATCACACCGACCCTCGCATTTTCGATCAGCGCTCCGGCGCCGCTGGCGGCTAGCTTTCAACTGAACTCGCCGTTTCCTCTGCAGTTCGTCGTGACGTTGATCAATCAGCCGATGGCGCTGAGCCTGGATCTGACCAATGGCCAGCCGCCGGATGTGACAGTCATACCAGCCGGTGGTGGCTGGAGCACGCCGCCACTAACCGTGAGCATCGCCTTTATGCCCACGTTTCTTGCTGGTCTGACAGTGGGAACCCATACGCTCTTTGTGACTGGCGTATCGCAGCGCGGGTTGAACGCGCATGCGCGGTGCGTGATTACGGTGACGCCATGAATCGCGACGACACCAAAACTCGTGAATTTCTTGGGGTGGGGTGGAAGTTCCCCTTGCAGGTGACTCCGACTGGAGCCATTGCGCTGTCCCGCTACGAACAGAGCATAGAGGAGGCGGTCTATTCGATTCTTTCGACGTCAAAAGGCGAGCGTGTGATGCTGGATTTCGGGTCGGGCATTCATGACATGGTGTTTTCCCCGAACAACGCCGGCACGGTGAGCATGGTGGGGAGGCAGGTACGCGAGGCGCTCGTGCGGTGGGAACCACGTATCGATGTGCTGGAGGTCTCGACGGAGACATCCGTGGAACAGCCGAACTTGTTGCTGATTCGTGTTTCGTATCGGATCCGCGCCAACTATGCGCTGGGTAGTCTGGTCTTTCCATTTTTTATCAACGAACGATCGTGAGCTTCCATGCCTTTAACGGATAAATTGCCGGTCATCGACAATCGCGGGTTTGACGACATTGTTAATGAAGCGCGTACTCGCATTCCGCGATATGCGCCGGAGTGGACGAATCTCAATGACAGCGATCCGGGGATGGCGTTGGTGCAGTTGTTCGCCTGGATGAGCGATCAATTGATCTATCGCCTGGGAAAGACGCCGCTCCAAAGCTATATCAAATTTTTGAAGCTGGTCGGTATTGAGATGAATCCTGCATCGCCGGCGCGAGCGGAAGTGACCTTTCCGGTAGTTGTGACCTCGCCGCAGCCGTACATTATCGTGCCACTGCGCACCCAGATCTCAGCCGAAGGTGCCGAAGGGACCCCCATTGTATTCGAGACGGATCGTGCACTCACTGCCATTACGGCCGAGCTGGCCGAAGTCATGACTTATGATGCCTTCAGCTTCAATTCGAACCTCCAGGCGAACGAGGATGCTCTCACGGGATTTCAGCCGTTCGGTCCTACACCAGAAAACGACGCATCCCTCATGCTTGGGTTTCGCTATACGGGTGACTTTCCCCCAAAAGTTGAGCTGAGTCTTGCATTTTGGAGCCCCACAGGCGCTCCCTCTGCCGCGGTCAGTAGCTGTGGACTCCCGGATACCACGCTCTTCGCTTCCGCAAAGCTCGCCTGGGAATACTGGAACGGTGTGGAGTGGGCGACCATGAGCCTGCTGAAGGATGAGACGTCAGGCTTCTTACGTTCCGGTCATGTCTATCTGCAAACGCCATTGAAGGGCGCGATGGCCCGCAAGGCGTTCGGGTCGAATCCAGAATCGTTGTACTGGATCCGTGCCCGCATCAACGGCGGTCGGTACGAGAAGACCCCATCGCTGTTGGCTATTCGCACGAACACGGTCGGCGTCACTCAGGCAATCACTGTACGCGACGAGGTCTTGGGAACCAGCAGTGGCAGACCAGACCAGGTGTTCACACTTGCGGACAAGCCGGTGCTTTCTGGTTCACTCCAACTGGAGATCAACGAAGGCGAGGGACCAGAAATGTGGACCGAGGTACAGGACTTTTTTGGACGGGGGCCGTTGGAGAAGATCTATGCGCTCAACCGTAGCACCGGAGAGATTCGTTTCGGCAACGGGGAAGAAGGCGCGATTCCTCTGGCCAACCTCAACGATCCAGGCGCCAACATCATCGCGCGCATCTATCGTTGGGGTGGTGGGAAAAGCGGCAATGTTACCGCGAGAGCGATTCGGAATCTGATGCTTTCGGTTGAAGGCATTGACGCAAACAAGGTGGCGAATCTGCAAGCTGCTGGCGGAGGGCAAGACGAAGAATCTTTTGATGCGGTGGAACGCCGTGCACCGCGCGCGATTCGGAGCCGATGCCGTGCAGTCACGAGCGAGGACTATGAGTACTTCGCGATGCAAGTTACCAATGTAAAGCGAGCTAGAGCTGAGCCGCTGGTGCATCCTTCCTTTCCGGGAGTTCAGGTTCCCGGCGTTGTGTCTGTGATCATTGTGCCGGATGCTGACGAGGGCGATACCATGCCGATGCCAAGCGAGGGCACAATCCGCACGGTTTGCGCCGAACTGAATCGCAGGCGCACGTTGACTGCAGAGGTGTTTGTGGTGCCCCCCCGGTACCGGCGTGTCCAGATCGAGGCCGAGGTAATGGCGGAAGACTCCGCCGACCTAGCGGTTTTGAAGTCCACCATCGACGAGGATCTGCTCGCGTATTTCCATCCACTCAACGGTGGCGAGGACGGCGCGGGGTGGCCGTTTGGCGGCGACATCCTGTATTCGAGGGTCTCGCAGCGCATACTGAGGGGACCGGGAGCGCGATCGATTCAATCGCTGTTAATCCGCTTGGATGGCGTGGAACAGCCGGAATGCCGAGACGTGGTGATAGAGCCGGGAGTGTTGCTGTATTCCACCGAGCACGTTCTAACGGTGAACTATGCGTTCGAGGAGTAGCCTCCAATGATGCCAGTCGTCGAGAGCACGCAGATCCAGACGCTGCCGCCATTGCCGCGTCCGCCGCACGATCCACTGTCCGTGTTTCTGGATGGCCGAACCGGCTGGCAGGATGCCGATTTGTTTCTCGTGGAGAAGCAGCCCGGTAGTGGAGACCTAGCATTGCAACCAATTGTGGGCGAGGGGCCCTCGATCACGGAGCCGTCTGGAAGTCTCGGTGGATTGGTGGCTCCGGCCGTGGTGGCAGTTGGGGCACGCGGTTCTATTTATCTATTGGACACGAAGCATGGCGAATTACTGGTCTTCGATCCCTGCTGCTGCCGATTCGACAAAGTGCCGTGCATAGGAGGTATAGGAAAAGGTGCACGGCAATTGAATGACCCGCAGGCGATCGCGATCTGTAACGGAAATCTCTTCATCACTGATTTCGGGAATCGGCGCATCAGCGTGTTTGCCCTGGAAGGTTTTCTGTTGCGCGATCATTGGAAGCTGCCGAAGAAGGAACCGTTCGCTCCGTATGGAATCGCAATTGATGGCAAGGGCCGCGTATTCGTCAGCGATCCGGTGAATCTACGAATTCATCGTTTTGCGCCAACCGGTCAATGGGAAAAATCCCTGCCGGCGCCAGGCGTGCCTCGGCATTTGGCAATCGACTGCCAGGATCTCTTGTACGTCGTACGTGACGCGGAGAGTTCGGTTGCGGTCCTGAACGGAGAGGGCGAGATCGTCAAGACGGAATCGCGAACGAATGCGCTTGAGAGCGGATTTCCGCATTTGCCCTTTCGCGTTCTTCTGGGTGGGAGCCTAGACCTATCCGAATACTGCGCTCCAAATCCACGATCACAGGTCTTTGACCTTAGCGGGAAACAACTTTCTCTACCTCCCACACCGGCAGCATTGGCCTATCCTGCTCCTATTCCGCCAGAGACTTTCTCGGGCCGCTACTTGAGCCAGCCTATCGATAGCGAGTTTTTCAATTGCCAATGGCACCGCATCATGGCATGCGCCTGTGTTCCAGAAGGAACCTCTCTTCGCTTTGCGACCTACACGGCATCCACCCGGCTCACGCAGGCTGACATAGAAGCGCTGCCTGACTATGCGTGGCGCACGAATCAAGTAATGCGGGCCACGGACCAGGGTCTCTGGGACTGCCTGATTCTAAGCGGTGAGGGCCGGTATTTGTGGCTGAGGGTCGATTTCATATCGAACGGCAAGGCAACCCCTACAATTCATTTCCTGCGGGTCGAGTTCCCACGCATCACGCTGCGGCGCTTCCTGCCGGCCGTGTTCGGCGAGACCTCAACAACTGCGGATTTTACCGATCGTTTTTTGGCGATCTTCGACACAACCATCCGCTCTATCGAAACGCTCATTGACCGACAGGCGGGGTTGTATGATCCACGGTCGTCGCCCGCGAATGACGACCGGTCGCGCAATGATTTTCTGGCCTATATCGCGTCGTGGATTGGCATCGCGCTTGATCGTAATTGGCCGGAGGAACGCAGGCGCGAGTTTGTTGCGGCGGCGGCCCGCCTCTTTCCCATACGTGGCACCCCGGAAGCGCTGCGGCAACTACTACTCGCGTTCTTCGGGATCCCCTTGAAGTGTTGCCCGGATGGAAATGTGCGGTACACGTGCGTGCCTCGTGACCTGAACTGTAGGGAGGCGGAAGTGTGCTGCCCCTGGGAACCGCCACGATTGCTGCTGGAACACTTCCAATTGCGCCGCTGGATGTTTTTGGATTCGGGACGTCTCGGCGATCAAGCGGTGTTGTGGGGTAGTTCGATCGTCAACCGCAGCCAGCTCAATACCAGTGCGCGAGCAGACGTATCGCAATTGATCATGAGTCAAGACCCCTATCGTGATCCGTTCCACGTATTTGCCCATAAATTTTCGGTGTTTGTCCCGGCATGGGTTGTGAAGACCGAAACGCAACGTCGTTCGCTGATTAGACTGCTGAACGAGGAGAAGCCGGCGCACACCCAGTTTCAACTGGAGCTTGTAGAACCACGATTTCGTATTGGCATTCAATCAATCATCGGACTGAACTCGGTGGTCGGCCGATATCCCGAGGGAGTCTCGCTGGACGAGTCAACGCTGGGCC
>Ga0224505_10002457_pt1 | contig 10864 bp, 11 predicted proteins | sample SF_Jan12_sed_USG_FD_169102 | JGI IMG/M metagenome (GOLD analysis project Ga0224505, IMG submission 169102) | Sediment microbial communities from San Francisco Bay, California, United States - SF_Jan12_sed_USGS_4_1 | ecosystem: Environmental > Aquatic > Marine > Sediment | place: USA: California...
CTCTCCCCGCCCCGATGCGCCCGCGCCGTGCCGGCGTCGGCGGCGTGCCCGCCCCCGCGGCGTACCAGTCGTCCCGCCGGGTGCCGGGTGCCGGGTGCCGGCGCTGTGCCGGCGTCCGCGGCGTGCCCGACCTCGCGGTGTCCCGCGCGTCGCGCCGGGTGCCGGGTGCGGCGTGCCGGCGTCCGGGGCGTGCCCGACCTCGCGGCGTACCGGGCGTCGCGCCGGGTGCCGGGTGCGGCGTGCCGGCGTCCGCGGCGTGCCCGACCTCACGGCGTACCGCGCGTTGCGGTGGGGTTGGGGCCCCACTTCGCCAAGCATCACAGGGTTGGGGCCCCACTTCGGCAAACATCACAGGCCGCGCTGGCTGGGGATGGCCACTACGCTTGGGCCATGGCACTCTCGCGCTTCCTGTACTCGCGCTGGGACGGCACCCAGACCGGCTTCGAGGTGGGGGCCGACGAGGTGTTGGGGGCGCTCACCGACGAGTTGCTCTACCACGGCGATCTCAACGCCGCGCTGCGCCACCTGATGCAGTCGGGGTTCGACACGCCTGACGGCCAGCACCTCCAGGGCATGCGGGAGATGCTCGAGAACCTCCGCCGTCAGCGTCGCGACCGCCTCGAGCAGTACGACCTCGGTGGCGTCTACGACGACATCGCCCAGGAGCTGCGCGATGTGGTCGAGACCGAGCGCGAGGCGATCGAGGACCGGCTCGACGACGCCAGCCGATCCGGTGACCCGCGCCAGCAGCAGCTGACCGAGCAGTCGATGGCCGAGCGCAACATGGCGCTCGACATGCTGCCGCCCGACCTCGCCGGGCAGGTGCGCGACCTGCAGAACTACGACTTCGTGTCCCAGGAGGCGCAGCAGCGCTTCGAGGAGCTCGTCGATCAGCTGCGCCAGCAGATCATGCAGCAGCAGATCAATCAGATGGCGGGCGACATCCAGAACATGGGCCCCGAGCAGATGCAGCGCATGAAGGACATGATGTCCGCGCTCAACAACATGCTCGAGAAGCGCAACCAGGGCGAGAACACCGACCAGGACTTCCAGGAGTTCATGGAGCGCTTCGGCGACTTCTTCCCCGAGAACCCGCAGACCCTCGACGAGCTGCTCGAGACCATGGCCGAGCGCATGGCCGCGGCCCAGGCCATGTTGAACTCGATGACGCCCGAACAGCGGGCCCAGATGCAGCAGCTGATGGACCAGCTGATGGAGGACATGGACCTGCGCTGGCAGATGGACCAGCTCGGCCAGAACCTTCGGGAGGCCTTCCCGGAGATGGGCTGGGAGCGCAGCTACAACTTCGAGGGTCAGGACCCGCTGAACTTCGCCCAGGCCGCCCAGATGATGCAGGAGCTGGGCGACCTCGACCAGCTGGAGAACCTGCTCCGGGGCGCCACCAACCCCGGTGCGCTCGCCGAGGTCGACATCGAGCGGGCCCGCGAGCTGCTTGGCGACCAGTCCGCCCAGAGCCTCGCTCGCATGGCCGAGATCGCCAAGATGCTGGAGGAGGCCGGGCTCATCGAGAACCGCGAGGGTCGTCTCGAGCTCACCCCGCGCGGCATCCGACGGATCGGCCAGAACGCGTTGGCCGATCTGTTCAAGAAGCTCACGATCGACCAGGTCGGCAAGCACAACCTCGAGCAGTCCGGTCACGGCCACGAACGCGAGTACGACACGAAGCCCTACGAGTTCGGCGACCCGTTCAACCTCGACATCCACCAGACCGTGCGCAACGCGGTCCGGCGCGGTGGCACCGGCACGCCGGTCCGGTTGACGCCGGACGACTTCGAGGTGGAGCGCACCGAGCACCTGGTGCGCCAGTCGACGGTGCTGATGTTGGACCTTTCGCTGTCGATGCCCATGCGCGACAACTTCCTGCCGGCAAAGAAGGTCGCGATGGCGCTGCACTCGCTGATCTCCAGCCAGTATCCGCGCGACTACCTGGGCCTCGTCGGCTTCAGCTCGGTGGCGCGCGAGTTCACCGCGCACGAGCTGCCCGAGGTGTCCTGGGATTACGTCTACGGCACGAACATGGAACACGGACTGCGGATCGCGCGCGGCCTGCTCGCCCGCCAGACCGGCACCAAGCAGATCATCATGATCACCGACGGTGAGCCGACCGCCCACATCGAGGACGACGGGTCGCCCTACTTCGCCTATCCGCCCGAGCCCGAAACGATCCGGCGGACCCTGCGCGAGGTGGCACGCTGCACGCGTGACGGCGTGGTGATCAACACCTTCATGCTCGACGCGACCAGCTACCTCAAGCGCTTCATCGAGCAGGTGACCGAGATGAACCGCGGTCGGGCGTTCTTCACGACACCCGACACGCTCGGCGACTACGTCCTGGTCGACTTCATCCAGCAGAAGCGACGGCTCATCACCGGGCGTCGTTGATCAACTTCTCGTAGCGCTCGTAGGTCGTCTGGTCGAACGCGACCAGGTGCACGTTGGCGACCCGGGTGGTGCTCGAGCGGACGGTGGATACCGCGACGCGGGCCGCGTCGTCGGCGGGGTAGCCGTACACGCCGGTGGAGATGGCGGGGAACGCGATGCTGGCCGCGCCCAGTTCGTCGGCCACCTCGAGGCTGCGCCGGTAGCAGGACGCCAGTAGCTCGGCTTCGCCCTCGGCCCCGCCGCGCCAGATGGGCCCGACGGTGTGGATGACCCACCGGGCTGGGAGGCGGAAGCCCGGGGTGGCCTTGGCGTCGCCGGTGGCGCAGCCGCCGAGCGGGCGGCAGGCGGCGACAAGCTCGGGCCCGGCCGCCCGGTGGATGGCGCCGTCGACCCCGCCACCGCCCAGAAGGGCCCGGTTGGCGGCGTTCACGATGGCGTCCACGGCCAGCGTCGTGATGTCTCCGAGCGCGGCCGAAAGCTGCATAGTGGGCGAACTTACCCAGTCCTGCTTGCAAAATCAGGCCAAAAAGACCAAGATCACAGGAGTGTAATTACACTGGCGTCAGGAATTGGGGATGCTCGTGACCTCTTCGGAGATCGGCGAGCGGCTCCACCCCACTGGTCCCGGCCCCAGGGTGGTCACACCCGATGACCTGTGATCCCGGTATCGAGCAGCCAGCCCGATCTCCGTTCGGACCCAACAGCGTGTCGGCCTGCCGGGTTGGCTGCGCGCGGCGACCTGGCCGTACGAGCGGGAAGGAAGATCCGATGCGAGTCCCGATCAACGAAGCAGAAGAACTGAGCTGGCAGCCGTACGCGAACTGCCTCGGTGTCGATCCCGACCTGTTCTTTCCCGAGCGGGGTGCGTCGACGCGCGAGGCCAAGGAGGTCTGCCGTGGTTGCGTGGTGCGCACCGACTGCCTCGAGTACGCCATCGTGCATGGCGAGAAGTTCGGCATCTGGGGTGGGTTGTCCGAGCGCGAGCGCCGTCGTATCCGGCGCGAACGGGCGCTGGCCGGGCTCGGGCCGGTGCGGAAGACCCGTACAGCTTGACCCTTCCGCAGCCGGGCCCACGGGGGTAGGGTGAACGCCATGCTCGCTCTCGGAACCATCGGCGGTCCGGAGATGATGATCGTGTTGGTCGTCGTCCTAGTGCTCTTCGGGGGAACGCAGTTGCCCAAGCTCGCCCGCTCCATCGGCGAGGCTCAGAAGGAGTTCAAGAAGGGCCTCGAGGACGGCTCCAAGGAGGAGACCGCCTCCAAGGCCGACTAGGCGCCCCATCGCCCGGTCCGCCCGGTTCCGGGCGATCGCCGAGTCCAGCCCTCACGTCGACCCAGCCCGCCGAGGCTGGGTCTTCCCGCGTCGGTCGGGCGCTGTGTCGGGCCGGCGTTCCTGGCCCGTTCGATCCGGGGCCGCAGCCCACGATCGTCAGCGGAGGTCGACGGGTTGTTCGGTGTCGGCGCGGCGCCGCTTCAGGATGCGTCGCCGCTCGCGCTCCGAAGTGCCGCCCCAGACGCCGTGGTCGATGCGGTTGTGCAGCGCATACTCGAGACAGGGCGCCTTCACCGCGCACTCGGCGCAGAGGCGCTTGGCGACCTCGACGCCGACTCCGTCGCTGGGGAAGAAGAAGCTCGGGGGCCGGTCGGCGCACAGGCCTCGGGCCATCCACTCGTTTTCCATAGGGGGGTGCCTCCGATCCCTCGCTTGGACGTCCGCCGGACCGTGGGGGTTCCCGAGGATCGTGCCGAAGCGGCGCTCACGGTGGGTACCCGACCGTTCGATTCGCCGAAGGGAGGGGGGTCGAGCCGACCGTCCCGGCCAGGCCGGTGGGTCGTGTCTTGCCCAGAGAGTAGCCTGGTCGTCCGCAGTTGCGTGGTCAACGGCTCAGCCGGGGTCGCGGTCGACCCCGAAGGCGCCCGCCGGCGTTCGCTACGATGTCGCGCCTGGCCCGTCCGGCCAGTGCCAGGAGCAGCCCACGCGCTGCAGAACCGGGAGCCCCACCTCATGTCCGACGTCGTCGAAACGGAAGATGGCGAGTTCGTTCCGCCCATCGCCAGCGTGACGGTCGTCTACAACGGTCCGGTCGCGCCGCACTGGGACCTGCGGGCTCGCTTCGGCGACCGCAAGGTCGTCGACGACCTGCGGGCGCGCATCATGGCGCGGCTCACCCTCGTACCTCCCCACGACCCGCAGTTCCGGCGCAACCGCGAGCGGGTTGCCCGCGACGCGGAACGCGAGAACATCGAGCTCGACTGGGATCTCGGCTATCCCGAAGAGGGCTGAGCTCCCCCGCTTCGGCGTCGACGGCAGCGCCCTAGCATTGCGGCCGTGACCCCGCCCGACGCACACTGTCGGTACCTGAACCGCGATCTGTCCTGGTTGGACTTCAACGAGCGGGTGCTCGCCCTCGCGGCCGACCCGGCGGTGCCGCTGCTCGAACGGGTCGCCTTCTGCGCGATCTTCGCCAACAATCTCGACGAGTTCTTCCAGGTCCGGGTCGCCGCGCTCAAGGATCAGATCGCCGGCGACGTGCGCAGCCCGTCCCCCGACGGGCGCACCCCTCTCCAGCAGCTCGCCGAGATCCGAGCGCGCGTCGAGGAGCTCGTCGCGCGCCTGGATGCACTGTTCACCCACTCCCTGCTGCCCGAGTTGGAGGCCGAGGGCATCCGGTTCCGGAGTTGGGAAGAGCTCGCCGAGCGCGAGCGTCAGAGCTTCGTCCTGCAGTTCCATGAGCGGATGTTTCCCGTGCTCACACCGCTCGCCGTCGATCCGAGCCACCCGTTCCCCTACATCTCGAACCTGTCGCTGAACCTGGCGGTGGTCCTGCGGGCGCCGGATTCGCCCCAGCACCGCTTCGCCCGGGTCAAGGTGCCACCGCTGTTCCCGCGCCTTCAGATCGTCGCCGACTCCGGCCACGTCGTGCCCACCGAGCAGCTCGTCGCCGCCCAACTGGGCACGCTGTTCCCCGGCATCGAGGTCGTCGGCGCCTACGCCTTCCGAGTCACCCGCAACGCGGACCTCACCTTCGAGGACGAGGAGGTACCCGAGGACCTGCTCGCGGCGGTCGAGACCGAGCTTCGACGCCGCCGCTTCAAGAAGCCCGTCCGCCTGGAGATCGAGCCGGGCATGCCGCCGCACGTGCTCGACCTCCTCGTCGACGAGCTCGAGCTCGAGGCCGAGGACGTCTACGAGGTGGGGGCGCTGTTGCACCTCGCCGGGCTGTGGGAGCTGCACAACCTCGACCGGCCCGACCTGAAGTTCCCCCCGCTGTCGGCCGCGCCCGAACCCGCCTTCGCTGCGGCCGAGCTGGCAGGCGACCTGTTCGCGACCTTGCGCCAAGGCGACGTGCTCGTCCACCACCCCTACAACTCGTTCTCGTCGACGGTCGAAGAGTTCATCGTCCGGGCCGCCACCGACCCACGTGTGCTCGCCATCAAGATGACGCTGTACCGCACGTCGGGCGACAGCCGGATCGTCGACGCGCTGATCGGCGCCGCCGAGTCGGGCAAGCAGGTCGCCGTCATCATCGAGCTGAAGGCTCGCTTCGACGAGCAGGCCAACATCGGATGGGCGAAGCGGATGGAGGAGGTCGGCGTGCACGTCGTCTACGGCGTGCTCGGCTACAAGACCCACTCCAAGCTCGTGCTCGTGGTGAGGGACGAACCGGACGGTCTGCGGCGCTACTGCCACATCGGCACCGGCAACTACAACGCCGGAACGGCCCGCGTCTACGAGGATCTCGGCTTGTTCACGACCGACGAGGCCATCGGGACCGACGTCATCCGCATGTTCAACTTCCTCACCGGCTTCAGCAACGAACCGGCCTTCGACCGCCTCCTCGTGGCGCCCTCCGGCCTCCGGCCGGCCCTGCGGCGGCTGATCGAAGCCGAACGCGATGCGGGCGAACGGGGGCGCATCGTCATCAAGGTCAACAGCCTCGTCGACCCCGAGCTGATCGAGTCGCTCTACGAAGCCTCCCAACACGGCGTGCAGATCGATCTCGTCGTGCGAGGAATCTGTTGCCTGGTGCCGGGCGTGCCCGGCCAGTCCGAGACGATCCGGGTCCGCTCGATCGTCGGCCGCTACCTCGAGCACTCACGCCTCTACCATTTCGCGAACGGCGGGGGGATCGGCGTTGCGGCGTGGTACCTCGGCTCGGCCGACGTCATGCCCCGGAACCTCGACCGCCGGGTCGAGGCGCTCGTACCGATCGACGACCCTTCCCTCCGGGCGCGCCTGGCCGAGATCCTCGAGGTGTCACTCAGCGACGACATGCGCTCGTGGCGCCTGGGAGCCGATGGAGCGTGGCGCCCGGTCGACCCCAGGTCCGGCATCGAGGCCCACGTCGTGTTCCACGAGCGCGCCGACCAGCGGGCGGGGCTGCGATGAGCGATCCCGACTTGGTGCGGGCGGCGGGAGGCGTCGTGGTCCGCCCGGGGATGCCGGCCGCGGCCGAGCCGCAGGTGCTGATCGTGCATCGGCCCCACCGACTCGACTGGTCCCTACCCAAGGGCAAGCGCGAACCGGGCGAGGACGACCCTGCGTGCGCCCGCCGGGAAGTGCTCGAGGAGACCGGGCTGCAGTGCCGTCTCGTCAGCGACCTGGGCGCGACCCACTACCGCGACGCGAAGGGTCGACCCAAGATCGTTCGCTGGTGGGCGATGGACGTCACCGGGGGCGCGCTCACGGCGAACGACGAGGTCGACGACTTTCGCTGGCTGCCCGTGCCCGACGCCCTCGGTGTGCTGTCCTACGACACCGACCGCTCGGTCCTCGCCCGCTTCGCTCGCCGGTGGGCCGATGACCAGGTCGCCGTAGAGGGGCATGCAGGGCCGTCGACCGGGCCCGGCGACCTGGGCGGGTGGTGAGGCGCCAGCCGGTGGCGTCGGGCGCCGAGCGGTGGTTCACCGAGGGTGAACGACTGGCGTCGGCGCGCCGGCACCGCGGCAACGCCGCCATCGAGGCCGCGGCCGAGGTGGCCGACGTGCTGGCACCGCTGGCCCTGCTGGCCTCGGGCGCGGTGACGTGGGCGGTGAGCGGCTACAGCCCGGCGCTGTGGGTCGATCGGGCGCTCGCGGTCGTCGTGCTCGTCGAGGCGGGGCGACTCTTTCACCGTTTCGCCCGCGACGCGTGGCTGGCGCGCGGCGAGGTCGGTCCGGGCGCGTTCGTCGCCCTGTTCGTCCTCACGACGGTCGGGCGACTCGTCGCGCTGTCGGCCATCGTGCTGTCCATGTCGGCGCTGGCGCGCTCGACGCCGTGGTGGCCGCTGCTGGCCTGGGCCGGTTTCGTGGGCGCCGCCGTGTCGGCCGCGTACCTCTACCCGCTCGCTGTGAGCCCGCTCGCCCACCGGGCGGTCGGCATGCCGACCGGTCCACTGCGCCGCTCCCTCGAACTGCTGGCCGAGCGGGCCGGCGTGGCCCCGATCGATTTCCGGGTCGCGGTGGGTGGGGTGGGCGATCGGGGCACCGGCGACGGGCCGGGGTCCGCCGCGGCGATCGCCGAGGGCGGGGGCTACCTGGCGGGATTCGGTCGGCACCGCCGGCTGGTGCTCGACGCCGCCCTCACCACCGGCGAGGGACCCGAGTACGCCGGGCGCCCGTCGCCGGCCCAGATCGTCGGCGCCCACGAGTTCGGTCACGTCCGGTGCCGACACCAGGCCCGGATGCTGTTGCTGTTCGGCCAGGTGCTCGGGGCCGGGCTGACCCTGCTCTGGATCGCGGTCCGGGCCGATCTCAGCTCGTCGGTGACCGGCGTCGGGTCCCTCGACGCCGCAGCGTTGCCGTTGTGGCTGGCGCTCGGTTCGGCGGGTTCGTCCGCCGCTGAGGTGATCATGGCCCACGCGTCGCGTCGCCAAGAACGCGAGGCCGACGCGTTCGCCTGCCAGCTGCTGTCCGACGACGAGGCCGTGGCCGAGCATCTGCGCCGCCATGTCGTCGCCACCGGCGCCGAGCTCGAACCGACGGGCTGGAGCCGCCTCGTGGGCACGCACCCGCCGCCGGCTCAGCGCCTGGCGGGTCTGCGCCCGGGCTGAATCGGCACCACTACGGCCGGCGTCGACCTTGCGGTCGCGCTGGCCCCCTACCATGGGCGTGTGCCCGGGCCGGATTGGACGCCATTGCCGAAGCCTCGGCCCGTAGGCCGCGAAGCGTTCGTCGTCAGCGCGTTCATCCGCCTCGCCCGTACGCACGCGGCGTCGGTCGCTGGCGAGGCCGCCGTCGCAGTGGCGCTGGCGGGATCGTTGTTCTTCTCGATCGAGCCCGACCAGGCGCGTTGGAAGGTCGTGTTGTACCTGCTGTTGACGCTGGCGCCTTTTGCCGTCGTCGCACCCTTGGTGGGCCCCGCCATCGATCGCGTCCGCTCGGGCGCCCGCTGGGTCGTTCTCGGCACGCTCGTCGTCCGCTCGTTCGTCGCGTTCCTGCTCATGAGCCACATCGACGGGCTGCTGCTCTTCCCGCTGGCCTTCGTGCTGCTGATCTCGTCGAAGGGGTACGCCGTCGCCAAGAGCGCCTACGTGCCTTCGACGGTGGCGCGCAGCGACCAGTTGGTCGAGGCGAACAGCCGGCTCGGGGTGTTGAGCGCCGTGGCCGGCCCTGCCGGCGGCGCTCCGGCCGCGGCGCTGGCGTGGCTCGTCGGGTCGAAGGGAGCGATGGGGGCTGCCATGGTCTTCTTCGGGCTCGGCGCCGTGCTCGCCGCCCGGCTTGCCGCGGCGGGAGGGCCCGGGGTTGCGGAAGGGTCCGCCGAGCCGACGCAGCAGAAGCGCTCGCGTTCCGATCGCCCGTGGTCGGCACTGCTCGCCGAGTTCCGGGCCCGGCCGCGGATCGAGCCCGCCGTCTGGCTGGGGGCTTCCGCCATGGGCCTCGTGCGGTTGGTGACCGGCTTCCTCACGTTCTTCGTGGCGTTCGAGCTGCGCGGCGAGGGAAGCAGTCTGGGCTATGGGCTGGTGCTCGGCTCGGCGGGGGCGGGCGCGGTGGGGGGCTCCTTCCTGGCGCCGATCGTCCGCCGCCGCTTCGCCGAGGAGCGCATGCTGGCCGGGGCACTCATCGTGATGGCCATCGGCGGCGTCATGGCGCTGCTCGCCGGAGGGATCGTCGGTGCCATGATCGTCGCGGCGACCGTGGCGGTGCTCTCGACCAGCGCCAAGCAGGCGTTCGACGCGTTGGTGCAGCGCGAGACGCCGCCCGCCGACACGGGCCGGGTGTTCGCCCAGTACGAGGCGCGCTTCCAGGTGATCTGGGTCATCGGCGCGCTCCCGCCGGCTCTCCTGCCGATCCCGTGGCGTCTGGGTTTCGCCATGGTCGCCCTGGCGGGCGCCGTCGGCGCCGCGACGTACCTGATGGGCCGCCAAGTCTTCGACATCGATCGCATCAAGGCGTTCGCCGGTTTCGGCCCTGCACCGGGCGGCGCGTCGAAGGCCCGTTCCGCGGGCCGAACCTCGACCCCGCGGGGACGTTTCGAGGGCGGGGCCCCAACCCCGCGGGGACGTTTCGAGGGCGGGGCCCCAACCCCGCGGGGACGTTCCGAGGGCGGGGCCCCAACCCCGCGGGGCCAGGCGACCGAGCAGATGCCGGTTCTGCGCCCGCCGCATCCCGCAGCCGGGGCGTCGGGCCGTCCAAGGCGCCGCGCCGACCCGACCGAGGTGTCACCCCGCCTGCCCTTCGACGGGGACGCGTGAGGCTGTCAGGGCGCCGCGGCGGCCAACGACGGTGAAGGCGTTGGTGCTCTCCGACACCCATCTGAGGCAGGGCCGGCTGGCCCTGCCCACGGCCGTGCTGCAGGCCGCGGAATCCGCCGACCTGATCCTGCATGCCGGCGACGTGATGTGTGCCGAGGCGCTCGACCTGCTGGCCGCGATCGCGCCCGTACATGCGGTACTCGGCAACAACGACGAACACGACCGGGCGCTCGTCGAACGCCTTCCCCCGACCCTTGCAGTACACCTCGACGGCGTCGCCGTTGCCCTCGTCCACGACAGCGGTGCCAGCGCAGGACGTCCGGCCCGACTGGCCCGCTGGTTCCCGAGCGCCGACCTCGTGGTGTTCGGTCACTCCCACCAGCCCTACGACGAGCGCGACGCGGCCGGGCGACGGTACTTCAACCCGGGCTCACCGACCGTCCGCCGTCGAGCGCCGACGCACTCGTACGGCTGGCTCGAGTGCCGAGACGGCGAGGTCGCCCGCCTGGAGCTGGTCGAGCTCGCGTAGCGACGGTCGCCGTTCAGGTACGGGACAGCGGTGCTCGATCAGTCGTCGAACTCGAGGCGGGCCAGCCAGAGGCCCGGCGCCTCGAGGTCGGTGGGCGTCGGCAGGGTGCGCTCGCTTTCCCACAACCGGCCCAGAGCCGCCGCGCCGGCGCGCTCGACGACACCGGTCAGGAACGCGGCGGCGCGGTCGTAGCTGGCCTGGTCGAGCTCGATGCCGAGGAGCTTTTGGACGAAACGGTCGGCCGCCTCTTCCTCGACCCG
>Ga0224505_10002458_pt1 | contig 10864 bp, 10 predicted proteins | sample SF_Jan12_sed_USG_FD_169102 | JGI IMG/M metagenome (GOLD analysis project Ga0224505, IMG submission 169102) | Sediment microbial communities from San Francisco Bay, California, United States - SF_Jan12_sed_USGS_4_1 | ecosystem: Environmental > Aquatic > Marine > Sediment | place: USA: California...
CGGCCCCGGGTTCGCCCTGCGTGACGAGGTGAATCGGAACCGGTACGAGCGGGGTACGGTGGGGATGGCCCTGTCCGGCCCGGACACGGGCGGGAGCCAGTTCTTCATCACTCACAGCCCGCAGCCCCACCTGGATGGAACCTACACCGTCATCGGGCGGGTAATCTCAGGGATGGACGTAGTGGACCTGATCACCCACGGTGACCGAATCCAGACCGTACGGCGTCAGTGAGGTAAGCCGGATGCGGTACGCCACCGCAGTCTTGGCAGGATGGTTGGTCCTCGCGACGGCTCCGTCGGCCGCCGCGCAGATCAACTACTTCGGCCAAAACAAGATCCAGTATCGCGGGTTTGAGTGGCAGGTGCTGCAAGGCCCGCACATCGACCTGTACTACTACCCGGAGGAAGACGAACTCGCCCGACTCGCCCTGGCGTACGCCGAGGAGAGCTTCCCAATCCTCGTGGAGAAGTTCGGGCACACCCCCCCGCGCCGCATCCCGTTGATCATCTACGCCTCACACGCCGACTTCGAGCAGACCAACATCCTGCCCTTCGTCCCACCCGAGGGGATCCTCGGCGTGACCGAATACGCCAAGCAGCGCGTCGCGGTCCCGTTCCAGGGCGACTACGCCGAGTTCCGCCACACCATCCGGCACGAACTGGTACACGCCTTCCAACTCAGCGTCGGAATGGAAGCCTATCAGCGCTTCCCCCGCGGTCGGACGCCATTTCCGCTGTGGTGGAGCGAGGGGCTCGCGGAGTTCTGGTCCGGCGGGGAGGACAGCCGAGACGAGATGATCCTCCGCGAGCTCACGATTGCGGGGGTGCTGCCCAGTCTGCAACAGCTGTCCTACATCTACGGTGGGGTGGTGTATCCGCTCGGCGGCGCGATCCACCGTTGGCTGGCCGAGGAATTTGGTGACTGGCGCGTCCAGGTGATGTACCGGGATGCCTGGAAATACGCGTCGTTCGAGGATGCGCTCGCAGGGGTCTATGGTATCCGCTTCGATGAGCTGAACGAGCGCTACCAACTCCACTTCCGGCGACGCTACTTCCCGGCCGTGAGCGAGCGGGATCCGCTTGGCGTGTCCGCGTGGCAGCTGGCTGGCCTGGCAATCAAGCCGCTTTCCTATCACCTGCCCGGTGACTCCGTCACCCGGCTGCTGTATCTGTCCCCACGGACGGGATACATGGCGATCCACTCGATGCGGATCGACCGACCGGGCAGCGGCCGCCCGGAGGTCACCAGCGAGCGGTCGGCCGAATTCGAGTCGTTCCACCCGTTCTCATCGCGGCTCGACGCCCGGGATGGGATCGCGGCCTTCTCGAGCAAGTACCTCGAACGGGACGCGCTCTTTCTGTGGGACCTTGCCCGGAACCGCGTGGTGGGTCGGTACCAGTTCGACGAGCTCGTATCCATTCTGTCGCCGACGTGGCTGCCCGATGGCAAGAGTCTCGTGTTCAGCGCGCTCACCCTGAGCGGGCTCTCCGATCTCTATCGGGTCTTCCTGCCCGAAGGACGGATCGAGCGCCTGACCCAGGACCGCTATCTCGATCTCGATCCCACGGTGAGTCCGGACGGGAAGACGGTGGTGTTCGCGTCAGACCGCACGCCCTTCGGCGCGGACGGCGCGGTCAATCTATTCACCCTGGATCTTGCAACGGGCGCGGTCGACTACCTCACGTATGGCCCATGGCGCGACGAGACGCCCCGGTGGGGGGGCGACGGACGGGTGTACTTCTCGTCTGACCGGTCCGGGGTCTACGACATCTACTCGGTCGATCTCGCCGGCAACGGCCGGCAGGAAACGGCGACGCTCTCCGGCGCCTTCGACCCGCAGTGGATTGACGAAGACAGCACCCTCGTGTACGGCGGCTTTCACGAGTTGTCCTTCGGCATCTTCCGGTCGCGCGCTCGGCTTCCCGTCGACAGCGCCGCCACGTTCACGCTCGCGGCGTTCCGACAGGAGCCCGGATGGCCCTGGACGGAACTCGCCGACGCGCGGTACGCCCGGGCCGACCCCGTGACCTACCAGAAGCGGTTCTCGCTGGATTTCGCGACGGGCGATGCCGCCGTGGCACCGGGGTACGGGGCGGCCGCCGGCGCCCTCTTCCTGTTCTCGGATTTCCTGTCCGACCACCTGATCTTCCTCTCGATCACGTCGTTCCAGCAGAGCGGCTTCGGCAACATCATCGGCAACGTCAACGGATCGGTGTTCTATCTCAACCAGAAGCGCCGGCTCAACTGGGGTGTCGGCGCGTTCCGGCTCCGTGGCACGTTCTACGAAGGTGACTTCGAGACCGTCTACAATGAAACGTCCTGGGGTGGCAGCGCCGGACTTCGCTGGCCCTTCTCCCGATTTTCACGGGTCGAAGCACAGTTCCGCCTCGAGCGGTCGGATCGATTCGACCTGGTCGGCGGAAACCGCGAGGAGCCCCGCCGGATTGGCTGGCTCGCGTCGAATTACGTGAGTTTCATTCGCGACAACTCGCTCTGGCTCCCCACGGGACCCATCGACGGTGAACGACGGAACTTGACGCTCGGGATCACCAACGATCTGACGAACGGTCGATTCGACTCGTGGCAGGCAACCCTGGATCAGCGCCGCTATTTCCGCATCGCGAGCCAGTCCTCCCTGGCGTTCCGGTTCTTCGGTTACTTCTCGGCGGGCGCTCGGCCACGCCGAGTCGCCCTTGGGGGCTCGTGGGGACTGCGGGGCTATCCACGCCTCGGGAACGTTGGGGGCACCCGGGCGCTCATGTTCAATGCCGAGCTCCGGTTTCCGCTCTCCAACTTCTTGAGCATCGGCTTGCCCATCGGGGAGGCCCGCTTCCCCGGCATCCAGGGGGCCCTCTTCAACGACATCGGCGGTGGGTGGACCGCCCAAACGACGAGCCGCGGCCTGCTGGGAAGCGCCGGGTTCGGTCTCCGGATGGCCGTCATCTACCCGCTCGTGCTTCGCCTCGACTTCGGGTGGCGCTACTATACGGGGGACATCAGCCGCTACTCCCTGCCGTACCTCGCGCAGGACCGGAGCTTCGTGGAGTTCTTCTTCGGGTTCAACTATTGAGCCGCCCGCCATATCACCGGTACCGCGCGGCGCGCGCCACCAGCCTAGCGGTCGTCGCCGCAGCGGTCCTCGTCGGCTGTGCCTCGGCACTGCGGAGCATTGCGCCCGCGAACCTGACCCCGATCACGGCAGCGACGGTTGCTGACTGGACGGCCCCGTTCCAGCCAGCGGTACCATTGCAGTTCGATCTCCGCTGGCGGTTCGAGAACCGGGAGGGGTCCGCAGCGGGTCGCGCGGTGGCCCGGTACGCACCGCCGGACACGCTGCGGTTCGACTACCGCGGCCCATTCGGGCGATCGGGCAGCGTCCTCGTGGTGGGAAACCAGGCTGTCTGGTCAGAGCCGGAAGGCGACCTCGACAATCTCATCCCGGTCGCGCCGGTGTTGTGGGCGGCGCTCGGCATCGTCACCGCGCCGGAGGAGGAAGCCGACCTCCTGGGAAGCGAGACCACCGACCGGAGGGCCTGGCGGTACGCGCACGGGGACCACGCCGTAGACTACATCCAGGTCCTGCAAGGGAAGGCCCGCCTGCTCGCTGAGCTGCGGGAGCTGGACAAGATTCTCGGCGTCGTGGACGTGGAACTCAGCGACTCGGCTCCGACCACTCCCGTCTCGGCCGTCATGCGGTTCCCATCGCAGCGGTCCAAGTTCTCTCTCACCGTACGACAGGTGGACTCCGTTGCCCCGTTCCCGTCCGAGACCTGGCAGCACCCGTAGGATGGCCGCACTCGCGGTCGCCCTCGCCGGCGGGGGCTGCTACGGGTTTGCCGGGGGGGGCCTGCCACCGCACATCAAGACCGTGGCGATTCTCCCGTTCGACAACCTCACGCCCGAGCCGTTGTTGACACAGGAGGTCGCCGACGCACTCCGCGAGGCCGTGCAGGGGCGGCTCGGGCTGCGCCCCTCGTCGGAGGCGACGGCGGACGCCGTGGTCCGGGGCACGATTACCCGCTATGAACCGGACATTCCGCTCTCGTTCCAGACCGGGGAACTGGGCCGGAACGTCGAGGTGACGGCCCGGCGCGTCCAGCTTACCCTGCGGGTCGAGATCTACGACCAGCGCGAAGGGCGGACGCTCTGGACACGAGAGAGCATGATCGTCGACGGCGAATACCAGCCGCCGGACGAGGGATCGGGCCGACGCAAGGCGCTGGAGAAACTCGTCACCGACATCGTCGACGGAGCGCAGTCGCAATGGTGAGCCGGCACCTCCGCGGACGGGCCGGGAAAGTCCCGGTCAAGTTCCTGTTGACCATGACCGTGTTGGGTGGAATCATCTACTACGGGATTGGGGCCGGTGGCGGCTTCCTCAAGTACTACCAGATGAAGGACGAGGCCGGCGTCCAAGCCCGGTTCGCGACCAACCAGACCGATGAGGTCATCCGCCGCCGCATGCGCGAGAAAGCCACCGCGCTCAACCTCCCTCCCGCGGCCCAGCGCATTACCGTCCGGCGCCGCGCCCGCCCGCGGGAGATCTTCATCACCACCGCCTGGCCCGACACGATCGTCCTGCCGTTCTACCGGTTGGTCCACACCTACCGCGTCGAAGCCCGGGCCCCGCTGTAGCCGCCCACCTCAGCCGCGGAAAAACAGCAGCGTCACCACGAGGAACAGCGGCAGCAGTACCGCCATGCTATACAGCATGTACCCGAAGAAGCTCGGCATCTTCAACCCACTACTCTCGGCAATGGCCTTCACCATGAAGTTCGGTCCGTTGCCGATATAGGTCATCGATCCCATGAAGACCGCGCCCGTCGAGATCGCGGCAAGCATGCGAACCGCCGCTTCGCCGCGAGTCAGGAACTCCCCAAGGAACCGCCCCTCCGCCGGTACGTGCTCGAGCCCCGCCGCCGTTGCGGAAAACGTCAAGTAGGTGGGCGCGTTGTCCAGAAAGCTCGACAGGGACCCCGTCGCCCAGAAGAAGTGCCACGGCCGATGCAAACCGAACTCCATCCCCAGCACGTCACGGGCGCCCTGACCCCACGCGTTCAGGATCACGAGCGCAGGGGCCATCGTCACGAAAATCCCCACGAACAACACGGCCACTTCGATGATCGGATCGAAGTTGAACGAATTCCGCTCGTGGTACAGGGACGGCGTACCGCCGTACGAGACGGCGGCCAGTATGGCCATCAGCGCTTCCTTGACGCCGAAAGGCCACGGTTGGCCACCGTAGCCAATCCCTTTGCCCGATGCCAGGACGACCGCCATGATGCCGGCAAGCAGCACCAGATTGCGCTTCCCGTGGATCCACAGTGGTTCGTGCGCCATCGCTTCCTCGAGCTGCGAGCCCGGACGTGCCCGCTCCTCGCGGTCGAGTACGATCTGATCCCAGATGTTGAAGATCGCGATCAGGGCCACATTCACGAACAGCCACTGCGGCCACAGCCGCAGAGTCCACTCGAACGGCACCCCCATCAGGAACCCGAGGAAGAGCGGCGGATCCCCCAGTGGCGTCAGGAGACCACCGCAGTTCGACACCACGAAGATGAAGAAGATGACGACATGCACTTTGTCGCGGCGCGACTTGTTCGCGCGCAACAGCGGACGGATCAGGACGACCGACGCCCCCGTCGTCCCGATCAGGTTGGCAAGCACCGCGCCGATCGCCATCATCCCGGAGTTGACGAGCGGGGTCCCGGACAACGAGCCCTGGATGTAGATGCCGCCGCTGATGGTGTAGAGCGCGGCCAAGAGCACGATGAACGAGACGTACTCGATCATCTTTTCCTCGAGCACGAACCGGCCGGCGGGTCCGAGACCGAACCCAAGGTACACCGCCATCGGCAGGGCGACACAGGCAACGACGATGGCCTTGTTCCAGTTGTGCTCCCACCAGTGCCCCACGATGAGCGGTAGCAGCGCGATGGCCAGCAAGAGGAGGAGGAAGGGTGCAATCGAGATGAGCGGCAGGTCCTGGGCGAGCTGCACGACCCCCGTGCCGTGTTCCTGCGCGGCCGCCGAACGACCACAGAGGGTGATCAGGAGTATGACGGCGCCGGACAGGCGGGAACCAGCGAACCGGAAAAGCACGAATGCACTCCGATTGGAGGACGTGGATGACGTCGAACTGCCGCAGAATCGTAATGGGGTGGCATGCTTGACTCAACGCACCCGTACCCTTGACGTGCCGCGCGGCCTCCACGCACCTTCCGCGCCGACCAGGGGACACCGATGACCGCCGACACGTCAGACAAGATCGTGGACCGGGCCGCCGCTCGACGCTGGCGGGCGGTCCAGACGGGCCGCGTGGTCTTTACCAACGGGGTCTTCGACTTGGTGCACGCCGGGCACGTGGGATTCCTGGAGCAGGCTCGTGCCCTGGGCCGCGTCCTCGTCGTGGGCGTGAACAGCGATGGATCCGCCGCGCGGCTTGGGAAGGGCGCCGGACGACCGTTCGTTCCGGAGGCCGACCGCGCCCGTGTGGTGGCCGGGCTCGCCGCGGTGGACTTGGTGGTGCTTTTCCCGGAGGACACACCGGCCGCGCTGGTGGCGGCGCTCGAGCCCGACATCCTCGTCAAGGGCAGCGAGTACGACCCGGACGCCCTCCCAGGACGGGAATACGTGACAGCCCGTGGCGGCGTCGTTACCGTCCTGCCCCGGCTGCCGAACCACTCAACCACCACCCTCGTGGAGCGTATCCGTGCCGCGACCTGATCACCGGGAGGCTGGCGCCCTGCGCCCGGTCTCGCTCGAGCGGGGGGCCAACCCGCATGCCGAAGGCTCCTGCCTCGTGCGCTTTGGCGACACGGTAGTCCTGTGTACCGCCAGCGTCATCGACTCCGTCCCGCCCTGGCGCCGCGGGCGGGAGCTGGGATGGCTCACGGCCGAGTACGCGATGCTGCCGCGGGCCACACAAGAACGGACGACCCGAGAACGCTCCGGCCCGGGAGGTCGCACCCAGGAGATCCAGCGGCTCATCGGGCGGAGCCTGCGGGGCGCGCTGGCCACGTTCGCGTTCGGCGAGCGGACCATTCAGATCGACTGTGATGTGCTGCAGGCCGACGGCGGCACGCGAACCGCGGCCATCACCGGGGCCGCCGTGGCACTGCACGACGCGTGTGCGTGGATCGCCGAGACCCACGGCGTGCCGGATCCGTTCGGTCGGTGGGTGGCTGCGGTCTCGGTCGGCATCGTTGACGGAGAGCCGGTCCTCGATCTGTGCTACGCGGAGGATCGCGACGCCGAGGTGGACGCCAACGTCGTCGTGCTCGAGCCCGACCAGTACGTCGAGGTCCAGGCCACCGGAGAGGCCGGGCATTTCGGTCGTCGCGACCTGGACGCATTGCTGGCGCTCGCCGACCGCGGGATCAGTCACCTCTTCACCCGCCAGCGGGAGACGGTTGCATGAAGCCCAAACTGCTCGTGGCCACCCGCAACCCCGGCAAGCAGCGCGAAATCCGCGCGCTCCTCAGTGACGTCGGGTTCGCCCTCGAGTTCCCGGACGACCGCGGGTTGTGGGAGCGCCCGGAGGAGGCCGCCATCGAAGACGCGGAGAGCTTCACGGGCAACGCCCGGCGGAAGGCCGAGTACTTCGCCAAACTGGCGGGGCTTCCCACGGTGGCCGAAGATTCCGGACTGGAAGTGTTTGCGATCGGCGGCGCACCCGGCGTGCATTCCCGGCGGTTCGCCTTCCCGCCCGCGCCCGACACCGCCGAGCAGGACGCGGCGAACAACACCGAGTTGCTCCGGCGACTCGCCGGCGCATCCGCCGACCGGCGCCGGGCCCGCTACCGCTGTGTCGTGTGTTTTCTCGAGCGTCACGACGGGGTGCCGCATCTGTTCGAGGGGGACTGCCTGGGGCGGATTCTCACGGCTCCGGAAGGCAGCGCCGGATTCGGGTACGACCCGTTGTTCCACTCGGACGACCTCGCCAAGAGCTTCGGCCTGGCGACACCCGAGGAAAAGGCCTCGGTGAGCCATCGGGCGCGCGCATTCCGGGCGTTCGCGGAGTGGTTGGCCGCGCACCGGGCGTAGTGTCCGGGATGGCGGGAGCAGGCAGGGAGGGGTAACATCCGACAGATTCCTCGCTGCCCTCTCTGACCGGCCCGGAGTCATCATGCGACGATATGCCCTACCCATCGCAGCCGCCCTCGTGGCCGCGACGGCCTGCGCCAAGAGTCCGGGAGACGGTCTGGCGCCGGAGACGGTGGTTGTCCGCGACACGGTCTTCGTGGACCGCGTGGTCTCACGCGTGGAAACCGTGGCGGACCCGGACACCCGTCAGCGGCTCTCCCAGATTGAAGTGGAAGTGCTTACTCGCGACGCCCGCATCCAGGTCCTCACGGAGGAGCTCGAAGAGGCGCGGCGCGAAGTCGTCCGTACTATGGCCCGCAGCCAAACGGTCGCGTCCCGGGCGGAGGCGGCCTCCGGTATCGCCGAGGCCGAACTCGCGATCCGCACCCTCAGGACGGCAGCCGGGACGCGGTCGGCACCCGAGGTGCGTCAGGCGGAACAACTGCTCCAGGAAAGCAACGCGGAGTTCGAACAGGGGAACTTCGGGGGCGCCCTCTACCTGGCCTCGCAGTCACGCGCCAAAGCGGGGCAGGGCACGGACCGATTCCGCCGGGCGGAGGGCGAGAATCTCCGGCCGGGAGAAACCCAGTTTCAGGCCCCACTCCGCCTGCAGACAAACACGCGGTCGAACGTGCGCGACGGCCCGGGGACGAACTACCGGGTGCTGTACACGCTCGAGCCGCAACAGCCGGTGACTGGGCTGTCCTACGTAGAAGGATGGGTGCGGATCACCGACGCGGAGGGTCGTGTGGGCTGGATCGCCCGCTCCCTCGTGGAGTCGCGGCCCTAGGGCCTCAGGCGGCGGCGCCCGCGCGCACCACCCGGTTGCGGCCGGCGCCCTTTGCCTGGTACAGCGCGGCGTCCGCAGCCGCGATCAGCGACTGGGCACCCTCCCCGTGCCGCGGGAACTCCGCCACCCCGATACTCAGGGTCACACGTCGCCCCTCGAAAATCCGCGCGGCCAGCGTCGCGCGCACGCGCTCCGCAACGTCAACCGCCGCCTCGAGGTCGGTCTCCGGGAGCACCGCCACGAACTCCTCGCCGCCATAGCGGGCCGTCGTGTCGATCTCGCGGGTCGTCTCCCGCATTACCTCGGCCACGCCGGCCAGCACCCGGTCTCCCGCGAGGTGCCCATGGGCGTCGTTGAACTTCTTGAAGTGATCCACGTCCATGATGAGGACGGCGAACGGGTGCTCGTGCCGTTTGGACCGGTGGACCTCGGCCTCCAGCACCTCCATCAGGCGCCGGCGGTTGTAGAGCCCCGTGAGCTGGTCGGTCACTGAGAGACGCTCAAGCTCCTCATTCTTCTGCTGCAGGGTGGCGTTGACGTCATTGAGCTGCGCGCGCCCTTCCCGCAGGCGCCGGACCATGTCGTTGAACACCTCAGTCAGCGTCGCCACTTCGCCGCTGCCGATCACCGGCAGATCGACCGAGAGGTCACCCTCCGCGACATTGGCCGCCCCGGTCGCGAGGCGATCGAGCGGTCGCACGATCAGCAGCCCGAGCCGGTAGCCGATGAACCCCACGCCGATCAGGATCGCCACCACGATCCCGACGGTCGTGTTGCGCAGACGCCGAACCTGTTGGAACGCACGTTCCTGACCGATCTCGGCCACGGCGAGCCATGAGAGCAGTGGGACCGGGCGCATGGTCCCCATGGCCTGCTCGCCCGCGGGGCTGCGGAAGCTCACCACCTGCCCCGTGTCCGCGCGGAGGGTCAGTAGATCACTCTGTGCGATCGGCTGCCCCAGCTCCGCGGCCCCGGACTGCACCACCCGCAAGACCGGCGCGCCGTCGGCGGCGAGCACCGACAGCGCACCGGCCGACGGCGCGATAGGCGCCAGCTGCTCGAGTAGTCCGTCGAGCCGCAGGCGCGCCGCGAGCGATCCCACGACCGATCCGCCCCCTTGGCGATAGATGGGCACCGCCATCGTGACCGAGGTGACCCCCTGGCTGCTACGCACGGGCGGACCCGCCACCTCACGGCCGGCCCACACATCCATCGCCCAGTCCTCCGGCAGGAACACCGCCCCCGGGACCTCGAGATTCGAGGCTACGACGCCACCCTGACGGTCGAGTACGAGTAACTCGTCGAGATGCTCCACGCGAACCATCACCGAGCGGAGGTAGGCCCGGACGCGTGCATCGCCGTCGATGCGGGTGAGATTCTCCGTGATCTCGTAGGAGCTGGCGAAGACCTTGATGTCGAACAGGCGTGACTGATACCAGAGACCCACCTCGCGCGCAGCCTGATTGCCGGCGGTCCGCAACTCCTCGCCGATCCGCGTGTTCATCGAGCGCCGATTCTGGTCGTACGCAAGGACCGCCGTCACCAGCGAGGGCACGAGCGCCGCGAGCACCGCGAACGCCAGAATCCGGTCTCGCAGGCTGCTGAGATGTAGCAATCCCAGCGAGTGCGATAGCTGGACTTCCCACTTGCTCGCGCGACGGATTTCGCTCATAGGCTCTCGAAACAGACGCCGTCCCGGGCATCACGACGATGACAGGACCTGCAAACTTATCTCCGGAATCGGGCGCATGCAAATCACCAAGAAGTTCATTCGGGATTCCACTGCAACTCCGAGCGAGGCACTCCCACTTGCCGCCTTTCAGGCACACGCCCGAAGTTTGACGCAGATTCGGGCGTGCCCAATCACGGTACCTGGATTGCCCTCACACCGGAGGCCCTTGTGCGCCTGCTGACCTTCCACACCGTCGGTGCCGCGTGTGCCCTGCTGCTTGCCACGCCCGTCGTCGCCCAGCAATACACCGGTACGT
>Ga0224505_10002459_pt1 | contig 10863 bp, 14 predicted proteins | sample SF_Jan12_sed_USG_FD_169102 | JGI IMG/M metagenome (GOLD analysis project Ga0224505, IMG submission 169102) | Sediment microbial communities from San Francisco Bay, California, United States - SF_Jan12_sed_USGS_4_1 | ecosystem: Environmental > Aquatic > Marine > Sediment | place: USA: California...
GTCGCCGCAAAGCCTACGCTCGCCTGATGACGCCGCGCAACAATCGCCCGGAAACTCCGCGCACGGGCCGTTTTGCCAAAGCAACAAACGGTCCGGCGGGCGATCCCCCGACACGTCGCGCGGCGGCTGCTGCAGGCGGCCGCTTACAAGTACGGATCATCGGTGGCGAATGGCGCGGTCGCAAGCTGCATTTCCCACAATCGGCAGCCTTGCGTCCAACTCCGGACCGGGTCCGGGAGACCGTGTTCAACTGGTTGCAGTTCGAACTGGCCGGCGCGCGTTGCCTGGACCTGTTCGCGGGCAGCGGCGCGCTTGGGATCGAGGCGCTCTCGCGGGGTGCCCGTGAGGTCGTCTTCGCCGAGCGCGATCCGGCGTCCGCCCGGGCGATCGGTGACATGCTCGCCCAGCTCCGGTGCGATCGTGGGCACGTGGAACAGGTGGATGCGCTGGCGTGGCTCGAGCGTGGACCGCCCGCCTCGCAACCCTTCGACATCGTGTTTCTCGATCCGCCCTACGGCGAGGCGTGGCTGCCCGTCCTGGCCGAAAAACTGGAACGTGGCGGGTGGCTCGCGCCCAGGGCATGGATCTATCTGGAGGACGCGGCGGCGCGCGGTGAACCGGCGCTGCCGCCCGGTTGGACCCTGCATCGCAGCAAGCGCGCGGGCGACGTCGGCTATCATCTCGCCCGCCGGGGCTTGCCGGCCCATAACAACGATCACCAGGCACGGGGGAGCGAATGAGCAGTCGCGCAATGTATCCAGGCACGTTCGATCCATTCACCAACGGTCACAACGACCTGGTCCGGCGGGCGAGCCGGATCTTCGACAAGGTGGTGGTCGCGATTGCCGCGAACCCGGGCAAGGCGCCGTTGTTTCCACTCGAGAAGCGCATCGAACTGGTCAAGATCGTGCTCGCCGACCTGGATAACGTCGAAGTCATGGGTTACACGGGACTCACCGTGGAGTTCGCGCGCAACAACGGGCTCAACGTGATGATGCGTGGCCTGCGCGCGGTGTCGGATTTCGAGTTCGAGTTTCAGCTCGCGACCATGAGCCGGCACCTGACCGACCAGGTCGAGACGGTGTTCCTGACGCCGACCGAGCAGTTCAACTTCATCTCGTCGACGCTGATCCGCGAGATTGCGAGCCTTGGCGGCAACATCTCCGAATTCGTGCACCCCGCCGTCGCCGACGCCTTGCGCGCGCGCTTCGCCAAGCAGGCGCTCTGACGTCCACTCGGCGGCCAGGTGCCCCGGCGTCGGCGCCATTTCGTGGCGCTTTCAGCGCATATGGGCCGTGTGGTCGCTCGCGGCCGACCGGAACATGGGGCTCCCCGACCGAGGAGTCCCGATGTCGTCGCTGCCGCTGCCCCTGTGGCCCGAAGCCGAACGTCCCCGTGAAAAGCTGCTGAAACTGGGCGCGACGGCGCTTTCGGAAGCCGAACTGCTCGCGATCCTGCTGCAGACGGGCACACGCGGCCGCACGGCAGTCGACACCGCCCGTGGATTGCTGGGCGAATTCAAGTCGTTACGTGGCCTGCTGACGGCCGAGCGACGGGCGGTCTGTCGCACGCCGGGCCTCGGCTCGGCCAAATTTGCCCTGCTGCAGGCGGCGCTGGAACTGTCCCGGCGGCATTATGCCGAACAGATGCTGGCCGGCCCGCCGCTGGCCAACCCCCGGGCCACCCGGGACTTCCTGCGGGCCCGCCTGCGGGACCGTGAACACGAAGTCTTCTGCTGCCTGTTCCTGGACAATCGCCATCGGGTCATCACTTTTGACGAGGTCTTCCGCGGCACGATCGATGGCGCCAGCGTCCACCCGCGGGAGGTCGTCAAGCTCGCCCTGACCCGCAACGCCGCCGCAGTGATCCTGGCCCACAACCACCCATCGGGCATCGCCGAGCCCAGCCAGGCCGACGAATTGATCACCGGACGCCTGCGGGATGCCCTCGCGCTGGTGGATATCCGGGTGCTCGATCACATCGTGGTCGGGGATGGTGCCTGTGTCTCCTTTGCGGAGCGCGGGCTCCTGTAGATACAAGGGGATAGGGGTTAGGGGATAGGGGTTAGTCGGAAGGAGACACCCCGAAGTGCTTGCCCGAAACTGGCTGCACTGGTATAAAACGCGGCTCGTTTGTCGGGGTCCGCCCTTCGGCCGGCCCGTCTGTCACAGGATCAGCACCATGTCGAAAGTCTGTCAGGTCACCGGCAAGCGGCCGATGAGCGGCAACACCGTTTCGCACGCCAACAACCGCAAGCGCCGCCGCTTCCTGCCGAACCTGCACACGCAGCGCTTCTGGCTCGAAACGGAAAAGCGCTGGGTCAGCCTGCGCGTGTCCGGCAATGCCATGCGCACGATCGACAAGAAGGGCGTCGAAGCCGTCGTGAACGAGCTCCGCGCCCAGGGCGTCAAGGTCTGACGGCCCGGCTGCAGCAGGAGTCACTCACATGCGCGACAAGATCAAGCTCGTTTCGACCGCCGGCACCGGCCACTTCTACACGACCACCAAGAACAAGCGTCTCCACCCGGAGAAGCTCGAGGTCAAGAAGTTCGACCCGAAGGCCCGCAAGCACGTGACCTACAAGGAAGCGAAGATCAAGTAATCCCTGGTCGCGCTTGCTGCGTCCGGCATTGCCGGATGCCTGAAGAACCCGCCTCCGGCGGGTTTTTCGTTTCCGGCCGGCCCCCCTGTTCTTTCGGCGGCAAGTAGCGGAATGTCGCGAGCCTGATGCCCGAGTTACCCGAAGTCGAGACGACACGCCGCGGTGTGCGCGCAGCCATCGTCGGCCGTGCCGTCACCGCGTTCGACCTGCGTGAGCCGCGCTTGCGCTGGCGCGTCGAACCGACGCTCGCGCGCGAACTCGTCGGCCAGCGCGTTCACGATGTACGCCGCCGCGCCAAGTACCTGCTCATTGATCTCGACCGCGGCTCGCTCATCGCACACCTCGGCATGTCCGGCAGCCTGCGCGTGATGCCGGCAGGTTCGCCGCGGCTGCTGCACGACCACTACGACCTCATGCTCGATTCGGGCCAGTGCCTGCGCTTCAACGATCCGCGCCGGTTTGGCAGCCTGCTCTGGTGCACGGGCCCGGTCGAAGAACACCCGCTGCTGGCGGCGCTGGGTCCCGAACCGCTCGAGGACGCCTTCACCCCCGGCTACCTCGCGGCCAGGGCGAAGCGCCGCAAGGCTGCCGTGAAGCAGTACCTGATGGACCAGCATGTCGTCGTCGGCGTCGGCAACATCTATGCGAGCGAGGCCCTGTTCCGGGCCGGGGTGCGGCCGAGGCGGGCTGCGGGACGCATCAAGCCGGCCGAGTGGCAGCGCATAGTCGCCGCGGTGCGCCAGGTGCTGGGCGAGGCGATCCGGCAGGGTGGCACCACGCTGCGCGACTACGTGAACGCGGACGGCACGCCCGGGTACTTCCGTCAGAAGCTCTTCGTCTATGAACGCGCCGGCGAACCCTGCCGCCGCTGCCGGACCCCGATCCGGCACCTGGTCCAGGGCCAGCGCTCGACGTATTTCTGCCCGGAGTGCCAGAAATAATCGCCGGCGCCCCGCCGGCCGCCAATCGCGCGCCCCGCCGCCAGAGCCGGCGGTTATGACCTGAGACCGCTGCGCCAGAATGCGGACAGTCCCTTTGCGGCGCCCTGCGGCGCGCGCCCATAATCGCCCGCCATGTCAGCAGCACAAGCCCCAACGATGCGCGTCTTGCTCGGTGTCACGGGCGGCATCGCCGCCTACAAGAGCGCCGAACTGACGCGCCGGCTCAAGGATCGCGGCGCCGACGTGCAGGTCGTCATGACCGCCGGCGCGCAGCAATTCGTTGCTCCGCTCACGTTCCAGGCGCTTTCGGGTCGCCCTGTGCGCACGGACCTGTGGGACGCCGCGGCCGAAGCGGCCATGGGGCACATCGAGCTCGCGCGCTGGCCGCAGCGCATCGTCATCGCGCCGGCCACGGCGGACTTCATTGCGCGGCTCGCGCACGGCCTGGCGGACGACTTGTTGTCGACCTTGTGCCTCGCAACAGACGTGCCAGTCGTCGTCGTGCCCGCGATGAATCGGCTGATGTGGGCCAATGTCGCGACGCAGGCGAACGTCGCGACTCTGCGCCAGCGCGGGTTGGCGATTCTCGGTCCCGCCGAGGGCAGCCAGGCCTGCGGCGAGACCGGCGCCGGCCGCATGGTCGAGCCGCAGGAAATCGTCGACGCCGTGTTTGCGACGCCGCGGGCCGAGACCGCCGGAGTGCTGCGCGGACGCAAGGTCGTCGTGACCGCCGGCCCGACCCGTGAGCCCATCGATCCGGTGCGCTTCATCACCAATCGCAGCTCCGGCAAGATGGGTTACGCGGTGGCCGAGGCCGCGCGCGATGCCGGTGCCAGCGTCGTCATCGTCAGTGGTCCGGTCAGCGTGCCCACGCCGCCTGGCGTGAAGCGAGTCGACGTCGAGACAGCCGAGCAGATGATGAATGCGGTGCTGGCCGAAATCGCGGATACCGACATCTTCATCGCTGCCGCAGCCGTTTCCGATTACCGCATGCGCGAGATCGCGGAACACAAGATCAAGAAGACCAGCGGCGAGCTCTCGTTGCACCTGGCGCGCACCCCCGACATCCTCGCGACCGTGGCGGCAGGCTCGCCGCGCCCGTTCGTCGTCGGTTTCGCGGCCGAAACGCAGAACGTCGAGCGCAATGCGCTCTCCAAGCTCGAGGGCAAGAAGCTCGACATGATCGCCGCGAACCAGGTGGGCGAGGGGCTGGCCTTCGATTGCGACGACAATGCGCTCACGCTGTACTGGCAGGGCGGCAAGCGCGAACTCGAACGCGCGCCCAAGTGCCGGCTCGCCGGCGAATTGATCGGGGTCATCGCGGAGCGTTTTGCCGGGAGCCAGACGCGATGAGTGCGCCGCGACCGAAGCTGCAGGTGCGCATCCTCGATGCCCGCGTCGGCAAGGATTATCCGCTGCCGCATTACGCGACCCCGGGCTCCGCCGGGCTCGACCTGCGAGCGTGCCTCGATGCACCTCTGGTGCTCGAACCGGGCAAGACGCAGCTGATCCCCACCGGCATCGCCATCCATCTGGAGGATCCGGGCCTGGCCGCCGTGCTGCTGCCGCGCTCCGGCCTCGGCCACAAGCACGGCATCGTGCTCGGCAACCTCGTCGGCCTGATCGACTCCGACTACCAGGGACAGGTGATGGTCTCGTGCTGGAACCGCGGGCAGGCGGCGTTCACGATCGAACCGGGCGAGCGCATCGCGCAGATGGTCGTCGTGCCCGTCGTACAGGTGGAGTTCGAGGTGGTGGACGAATTCACCGCGAGCGATCGTGGCGCCGGGGGCTTCGGAAGTTCGGGAAGGGGGTAGGAAGGGGGAGGAAGGGCAGGAACGGGTTAGTCGGAAACGGCTGCGCGAGAAGAAAGTTCTTCTGGCGCCGATGGCGCTTCCGACTAGCCCCTTCCGGGCCTTCCTGCCCTCCCTCCCCTCACTTGATTCCCTTCAGCTCTTTGAAGCGGCTGATATCCGCCGCGAATTCCTGCGTCACGCGCGCGCGTTCCGTCGTGTTCTTCGCGAGTTCCTGCTCGTAGACCTGCAGGCCTTTCACCGTATTCACGATTTCGCTCGCGATCTGCTCGGGCAGCACCGGTGCATTCGGTTTCGGGCTGTAAGGCCGGAAGCGCTGCACCGATTGCATCAACCGCGCCTCGCGTGCACGCAGGTTGGAGATGTACTGGCGCGTCACGACGTTCTGCTGCTCGAGCAGTTCGATACGCTGGTCGCGCAGCCGTTCGATGTCCGCGACCGTGAGGTACGTGGCGAGCAAGGTGCGGTCGCGCTGTGCAGCGGCGGTCCTGGCGTCGTCGGCCGCTTTCTGCGCGGCGATCTGCTCCAGCGACTTCGCGCCCGGGATCATGCGCACGACGCGGCCCGTCTGGTCGAGCACTTCGACGTCGGCGCCCATGCACTCGGGGGGGATGTTCTGGCCGAAGAAGCTGTGGCCCGAGGCGCTCTTGCAGCGGTAGATGTGCTCGTCGGACAGCGAACGTCCGCTCGACTTGGGCTTCTTCTGCGCGGCATCGGCGACACCGGCCGCGAGGGCACACGCCACCAGCAACACGGCGGCGACCACGCCGAGGCGGACTCGGGCGGGTGGCGGGGAGGAAGCGGTCAGAGGGACTGCGCGCATGACGGGGATTCTGAGGCCATACCCCCTCCCTTTTGCAGCATTTTGGTGTCGGCTGGGCTCAGCACTGTGACCTGCTTCAAACTGGGGCCACCTTCAGACCCCGTACTGGTCGCGATAGGCCCGCACCGTCTGCAGCACCGCATCGTCGCCCGCGGCCTCCAGGTGGGCCATGAGGTCGCGCAGTCGCAGCACCGCGATGACCGGCAGGCCGAACGAATCCTGCACTTCCTGCACGGCCGATGTCGTCCCCTGGCCGCGCTCCTCGCGATCGAGTGCTATCAGGACGCCCGCCGGCGTCGCTCCCTGCGACCGGATGATCTCCACGGATTCGCGGATGGCCGTGCCGGCCGTGATCACGTCGTCCACGATCAGGACGCGACCCTTGAGCGGTGCGCCGACGATCATGCCGCCCTCGCCGTGGTCCTTGGCTTCCTTGCGGTTGAAGGCAAAGGACAGGTCGCGGCCTTCGTGCTCCGCCATCGCCGCTGCCGTCGTCGTGACCAGCGGGATGCCCTTGTAGGCAGGCCCGAACAGCATGTCGAACGACACGCCGGACAGCATTGCGGTCCGCGCGTAGAAGCGCCCGAGCGAGCCGATGGCATGGCCGGTGTTGAACAGGCCCGCATTGAAGAAGTAGGGACTCTTGCGGCCGGACTTGAGCGTGAACTCGCCGAATCGCAGGACGCCAAGTTCGAGGCACAGGCGGATGAAGTCGGGTTGGTGCATGGGCGTGTACTTTATACTTCGCGCCCATGCGCATCATCACCCTCAACGCGAATGGCATCCGCTCTGCGGCGCGCAAGGGCTTCTTCGACTGGCTGCCGGCCCAGGACGCCGACGTCGTCTGCCTGCAGGAGACGAAATGCCAGCGCGACCAGATCGATGAGCCGCATTTCCACCCGGCCGGGTACCACTGCTACTACTTCGACGCGATCAAGAAGGGCTACAGTGGCGTGGCCGTGTACTCGCGCGAGAAGCCGCTGACGGTCGTGGCCGGTCACGGGTCGAGGGAATTCGACGGCGAGGGCCGTTACATCGAGGCGCGCTTCAAGGACCTGAGCGTGATTTCGCTGTACCTGCCCTCGGGCTCCTCGAGCGAAGACCGGCAGCGGGCCAAGTTCCGCTTCCTCGCCGAGTTCATGCCGTACCTGCGGGCCCTGAAGCGCAAGAGGCGCGACTACATCCTGTGCGGCGACTGGAACATCGCGCACAAGGAAATCGACCTGCGCAACTGGCGTTCGAACCAGAAGAACTCGGGTTTCCTGCCCGAGGAGCGCGCGTGGCTGGACGAACTGTTCGGCGACGTCAAGTACGTCGATGCGTTCCGCGAAGTGAACCCCGAACCCGGCCAGTACACCTGGTGGTCGAACCGTGGCCAGGCGTGGTCGAAGAACGTGGGTTGGCGGATTGATTACCACGTGCTGAGTCCGGGCCTGCGCGGCAGCGTGCGCAGCGCCGAGATCTACAAGGCACAGCGCTTCTCCGATCATGCTCCGCTCACCGTGACGTACGAACTGTGACCGGCGCAAGCGCAGGCGCAACGCCGCCCGAATCCGCCGTCAAGCGGCCCTGGTGGCGCGGCTGGGCGGACGCGGTGCTGGCGTATCGCAATCCGCAGGTCGCGGCGATGCTGTTCCTCGGCTTCTCGGCCGGCCTGCCGTTCATGCTGGTGTTCTCGACGCTGTCCGCCTGGCTGCGCGAAGTCGGCATCGAGCGCGCCACGATCGGCATGCTGTCGTGGGTCGGCATCATCTACACCGTCAAGTTCTTCTGGGCGCCAGTCGTCGACAAGCTGCGTTTGCCCGTGTTGCACCGGCTGCTGGGCCGGCGGCGCAGCTGGATGCTGCTCGGCCAGGTAGGCATCGCGATCGGCCTGTTCAACATGGCACACATGAGCCCGGTCGGGCACCTGGCTGTCGTGGCATCGCTGGCGCTGATGGTGGCGTTCTCGTCCGCCACCCAGGACATCGCGGTCGACGCGTGGCGGATCGAATCGGCGCCGATCGTGATGCAGGGCGTGATGGCGGCTGCCTACCAGCTCGGCTATCGCATCGCGATGATGGTAGCCAGCGCCGGCGCGCTCTGGATTGCCGCGGACCATGGCTGGGCCGTCTCGTACACGTCGATGGCCGTCTGCGCATGCGTCGGCATCGTCACTACGCTGCTGATCCGCGAGCCCGCAGCGCGCGTGATCAAGCACACGCTGGCGCAGGAAGCGCGCGTCAGCGACTGGCTCGAGCGCAAGGCGCACTGGCCCGAGTCGATGCGCAATCTCGGCGCGTGGTTCGTCGGCGCCGTCGTGAATCCGTTCGTCGACTTCTTCACGCGCTATGGCGTGAAGCTCGCCGTGCTGATGCTCGCGTTCATCGGCAGCTACCGCCTCGCCGATTTCACGATGGGCGTGATGAGCAATCCGTTCTACCTGGACGTCGGCTTTACGCTCAAGGAAATCGCCGCGGTCGCCAAGGGCTTCGGCGTGTTCTGGTCGATCCTCGGCACGCTGGTCGGCGGCATGGCCGTGGCGCGCCTGGGTGTCATCCGCTCGCTTGCGCTCGGCAGCGTGCTGGTGATCATCGCCAACCTGATGTTCGCCGCGTTCGCGTCGTACAACCAGCCGAATCTCTACGGGCTGGCCTTCCTCATCAGCGCGGACAACCTGGCCATGGGCATCGCGGGCACGTCATTGATCGCCTATCTGTCGAGTCTCACCAGCGTGTCGTACACGGCCACGCAATACGCGCTGTTCTCGTCGATCTATGCGCTGCCCGGCAAGCTGCTGATGGGCACCTCGGGCTTCGTCGTCGATGCGATCGGCTACCCGGCGTTCTTCGTCTACACCTCGACGCTCGGCCTGCCGGCGCTGGTGCTGCTGTTCTTCCTCGCGCGCAAGATGCGGCAGGAAGCCCGTTGAGTCGCGGTGGCAGACGAGATCGACATGACGCGAGTGATCTGCCCGCTGCATGAGATGGCGGACCCCGGTGCGCGCGGCTTCACGATGGGAGAGGGCGAGTGGCCCCTGAAGGGTTTCGTGGTGCGGCAGGGCGGGCACGTCTACGGCTACGTCAACTACTGCCCGCACGCGGGCTTCCCGCTCAACTGGCAGCCGGACCAGTTCCTGGTGCCGGGCGGCAACACGATCCGCTGCGTGATGCACGGCGCGCTGTTCGAGATGGAGACGGGAAGTTGCCTGTCCGGCCCGTGCCTGGGGCTCGGCCTGCAGCGGCTGCCGGTCCATGTCCGGCACGGCTACGTGCTGCTCGACGATTCGGTGCCGCTGCGCGACCCCAACTGAACGCCGCTCAGCCCGCCGGGCGCTCCTGGGGCTCATCCGGCAGTTCGAGTTCGGAGTAGCCGTCCGCCTCGCCACGATCGATGGCGTCGAGCGGGCTGTTGCCATTGCCGGGCACCGCATCGAATTCGTTCTCGGTGTCTTCCGGGTCGACGTCGACCGAGCCGGTCCAGTCCTCCGGCGCTTCCGCCGCCTCGATCTCTTCTTCGCGCCAGCCGTCGAAATCGATCTCCTCGATGGTGCCGTCGAAGTACTGGATCTCGATCGTCTCGTCGTCACGGTCGATCGCCACCACCTCGAAGGAGTCGCCGCCGGGCCGGGCGTACCATTGACCAACGACAGGTGCGGGATTGCTCATCGTCTTGTCCTCGAGGCGTCCGTGCGCTTGGTATCCTGTCCTTGTTTGTAGACCTGCGCGGCCCGGAGTTCAAGTCGCGAAAGACGCGAAGGCACGATGCTCGACGAACTGGTGAAATTCTTCGTGGTGCTGCTGGTGGTGGTGGAGCCGTTGTCGCTCCTGCCCATCCTGGCTGGGCTCACGGAAGGCTCGGACGACGCCTATCGACGGCGCATGTCGTTCAAGGCTGCCGCCATTTCCGCGGCGGTGTGCGTCCTGTTCGCCGTCGGCGGCACGGCGCTGCTCAAGCTGCTCGGCATCAGTGTCGACGCCTTCAAGATCGGCGGCGGCATCCTGCTGTTCATGCTCGCGATCGAGATGGTGTTCGCGCGGGAATCGGGCGTGCGCTCGATCACCCCGGTCGAGGGCGAGGAAGCGCACCACCGCGTCGACATCTCGGTGTTTCCACTCGCATTTCCGATGATCGCCGGCCCCGGCGCGATCGCGACCATCCTGCTGGCGTTTGCGGCCGTGCCATTTGGCTCGGCGCAGTTCTTCGCGCAGCTCGCGGTGATCGGCGTGGTGCTGGCGTTGACGCTGGCGCTGATGCTGGTGACGGGCCCCGTCATGCGGGTCGTTGGCGTGACGGGCAGCGCCGTGCTCGGGCGACTGCTCGGCGTCCTGCTCGCAGCGCTCGCGGCGCAGTTCGTGATCGACGGCGTGCGCGGGGCGATGGCTTGAGGAAGTGATTAGTGACTGGTGATCAGTGAGCTGGAAGTCGCAGTCGCACGCTGCCAATCACTAGTCACTACTCACTAATCACTTCCTCCTGAACGCCAGGTCCCACACACCGTGTCCGAGCCTCTGGCCGCGCCGTTCGAAGCGCGTGAGGGGGCGGCTGTCCGGACGGTCCACGTAATCGCCGGTCGCTGATTCGTTCTTCAACACCGTGCTGCCGCCTGCCGTCGCGAGCATGTGCTCGGCGTAGGGCTGCCAGTCGGTCGCCATGCGGAACACTCCGCCAGGCTTGAGCTTGCGCGTCACCAGCTCGACGAAC
>Ga0224505_10002460_pt1 | contig 10863 bp, 14 predicted proteins | sample SF_Jan12_sed_USG_FD_169102 | JGI IMG/M metagenome (GOLD analysis project Ga0224505, IMG submission 169102) | Sediment microbial communities from San Francisco Bay, California, United States - SF_Jan12_sed_USGS_4_1 | ecosystem: Environmental > Aquatic > Marine > Sediment | place: USA: California...
CGGCCCGGCGTCGCGGCCGATCGGCGAATTCGTCGTCGATCTTGCACGGCCGCGCGACGTGGCCGAGATCAAGCTGCTGCCGCGCTTTCTCGAGCTGCATGCGGCCATCTGGGCCGTGCTGCGCGACGAGGTGCTCAAGGGCTACACACAACAGCTGAGGACCGCGTAATGCGCTGGGTGCCCAGCCCCAAGAACATCCGCTGGTGGCAGGCCGGCGTGCTGGTGGCCGTGTTCGGGGTCTGGCACCTGCTCACTGCACCGGGGCTGCTGCCAAACATCGTGTTCGAGAACGACAAGCAGGCGTCGTTCTTCTTCGGCGAGCCGATCGCGATCTTCGGACGCATCTGGAAGTGGTTCGTGGTCGACGCCGACATCTACCGCCACCTCGCCGTGACGCTGATCGAGACCGTGCTGGCATTCGGTGTCGGCTCTGTGCTGGGGCTCGCGTTCGGCCTGTGGCTCGCGCTCGCACCCACCGCCAGCGCGATCCTCGAGCCCTACATCAAGGCGCTCAATTCGATGCCGCGCATCATCCTGGCACCGATCTTCGCCGTCTGGTTCGGCCTGGGCATTGCGAGCAAGGTGGCGCTGGGCGTCACGCTCGTGTTCTTCATCGTCTTCTTCAACGTCTACCAGGGCGTCAAGGAGGTGAGCCCGGTCGTGCTGGCGAACGCGCGCATGCTCGGCGCGAGTCAGAAGCAGTTGCTGCGCCATGTCTACCTGCCCAGCGCAACGAGCTGGGTGTTCTCGTCGCTGCACACCAGCGTGGGGCTGGCCTTCGTCGGCGCGGTGGTGGGCGAGTACCTCGGCAGCTCGCAGGGCGTGGGCTACCTGATCCTGCAGGCCGAGGGCACCTTCGACATCAACACGGTGATGGCCGGCATCCTCGTGCTGACCGCGTTCGCGCTGGCGCTCGACGCCGCAGTGGGCCGCCTCGAGCGGCACCTGATGAAGTGGCAGCCGCGCGCGGGCGAGACCGAGAAGTTGTAGGCTCGCAGGCGATGGATTCGCTGCGCCGCCGCCTGATTGCCGCGTCCGCTCTCGCGGTGCCGCTGGCCGGTCGGGCTCAGCAGCCGCTGGCCGACGTGGCATCGCAGGAGGCGAAGGCACCGCCGTTGCCCGCAGTGGGCACGCCGCTCGCGCTGCCGGCCACGATTGAACGTCTCGACGGCACGCACTTCTCGGCGCACGATGCCGAGGGCCGCGTGCTGGTGCTGTACTGGTGGGCGAGCTGGTGTCCCTTCTGCGCCGAGACCACGCCGCACATCGAGGCGTTGTGGCGAGCGCAGCGCGCGCTCGGTGACAAGGGGCTGCTGTTGCTCGCGCTGTCGATCGACACGCAGCCACAACCGGCGCGCGACTACCTCGCGCGTCGTGGCTACACGCTGCCGGCGGCCTGGATGACGCCCGCGTTGCGCCGAACGCTGCCCAAGCCGCGTGGCCTGCCTGTCACGGTGGTCAGGGGTCGCGATGGCCGCGTGCTGCAGGCCGAAGCCGGCCAGCTTTTCCCCGAGGACGTGCAGGCACTCGCCAGGCACGCGTGAACGGCGTGTTCATGCGCGGCGCGGGCGGCGCCCCGGATCGTGATCAAGGTGCGACGCCTGCGATGCCAGGGAAAAAAAACGCCCGCTCGTCGCCGGGCGGGCGTCGGAAAGTCCTCGCAAAAGGACGTCGTTGGGATCGGGGCCTCGCCAGACGCGAGCTTGCGCGGCACTGTAGAGAGCGTGCGGCTTTCAGGGCATCCCAAGTTCTTGGGGCATGGCGGAGGTGTCGCACGAGAATGGGCGCGTGGCACCGACCAAGACCGTCGCCCCCTTGACCGACCGCGAGCGTGAGCGGCTCGAGTCGCTGCTCGACGCCTTGCCCCCGCCGCTCGAGCCGCTCGACGTCTGTGCGCTTGATGGCTTCCTGGTGGGCGTGTTGCTCCAGCCGAGCCCGGTTGCAACCGCGCGCTGGCTTGCCCATGTGCACGACCTCGAGGGACGGCCTGCGCCGACCGTGCTGGCGCTGCAGGAATTGCACGCGCTCGTGATGCGGCGCCATGGCGAGCTGGAGCGTGCGATCACGTCGCGCCGCTGGTTCGACCCCTGGGTGTTCGAGCTCGAGCCAGCGGACCCGGACGTCGAAGTGGACGTGTCCGAAGTCGTGCTGCCCTGGGTCGCTGGCTTCGCCGCCGCGATGGACCTCTTTCCCGGGCTGATGCGCAACGGGTCGCCGGCCGCGATCGAGCCGCTGGCCACGCTGTACGCGCATTTCGACCCTGATGACCTCGAGGACGCTGGCGACCTGCGCGAAGTGATCGCAACGCTCGATCCACCGGACACCCTGGCCGAGGCTGTGGAAGACCTCGTGCGCTGCACCCTGCTGCTGGCCGACGTCACACGCCCGCGCCACACGCACGGCCGCCGCTGATCGCTTTCGGACATCCGCCGGTCCCCATGGTCGAGTGGGTCACGAACAGCGGTGCGTTGGCCGTGCAATTCTGCCGTCCGATACATGTCTAACCGGCCCACACTGGCCTCACGGCAAAGCGCCGCTGCGATCGGACCCGAACACACACTGGGAGACCGTCATGAGCATCAACCCGCCCCGCAAGCTCGAACGCCTGATGGAGGAATTCGAGTCGGACACCGTCACCGGCTATGACGCTGCCGACATGGGCACAGCGTTCGGTATGGAATGCAGCCTTGCCAACGAGGCTGGGCATGGCCTGGACGATGACGACGACGCCGACTGGCACGTCGCCCCGGAGCGCTGACGCCTCTGACCTGCGGCCGCCCGGGCACGGCGGTACCTCACTACACTGGCGGGCCATGACGCCCCGCCCGTCCTTCCGACAACAAGTCCTTCGCGCCCGCGAAGACGCCATCATTACCTCGGTCAACCGCTTCCTGGCCGAGAAGGGCTTCGAGGCCATGACGGTCGACGAAGTTGCCGCCGACGTTGGCATCGCCAAGGCGAGCCTGTACAAGCATTTTCCCTCGAAGGAAGAACTGGCCGCTGCCGCGATGGTGCGCGTGCTCGACCGCGCGCTCGCGTTCATCGACCAGGAGGCTGCGCGCGAGGCCACACCGATCGACCACCTGAAGACCGTGGCGCGCTGGACGATGCAGGTGCAACTGGCCGGCGAGATGCCCTCGCTGCCGTCGCAGAATTCGACGCTGCGCGCCGCGCTGCTGCAGCACCGCGGCTATCTCGACCGCGTGGTGACCGTGAGCGAGCGGCTGGGCGCGTGGATCACGGCGGCACAGGCGGCCGGCGAGATCGCGCCGCAGCTGCCGCCCGAAGCAGTGCTCTACACGCTGTACGCACGCGCCTGCGACCCGGTGCTCGCGTTCCTGCGCGCGGGCGGCAGCCTGTCCGACGAGCAGATCGTCGAGGTCGTGCTCGCCACCTGCTTCGACGGGCTGGCAGCGCGCTGAGACAAGCGGTCTGCGGCGCGTAGCCGCTACCGGATCAGCAGCACCGGCACCTTGCTCAGCGCCACCACCTTGGTGGCCACCGATCCCATCACCAGATTGGCGAGCAGGCCGTGCCCGTGCGAGCCCAGCATGATCAGGTTGTAGCTCCCGCTGTCGGCCATCGCAGCGATCGTATCCGCGGCCTGGCCATGGCGATCGACGAATTCAGCAGCGACGCCCTGCTGGGCGAAGAACGGCCGGATCGGCTTGAACACCTTTTCGGCTTCGTCGGTGTAGTGTTCGCTCAGCACTTCCTTGGACAGCACGGCGGCCGCGCGAGCCGGCAACGGGGGCACGACGGTGAGCACCGTGTAGGCATGGTGGGAACCCAGCCACTCGTCATGCGCTGCGATGTAAGCGAGCATGCGCTTGGTGAACGGGCTGCCGTCGACAGCGACGAGGATCTTCATGCGAGGCACCTCCTGGGGTTGCAGGCAGCAGTCTCCCACGAGCGGCCCGCCTGGCGATGTTCAGGATCAAATCGTGATCAGTTTCGCCGCGTCGTGGCCCTCGCACTCGCCGCGGTCGGACAGGCCCCGCGCCTGGCTGACGACGCGCGTGCGGCGGCCACTGTCGTGCGCGACCACGTAGTCATGGCGGCAGTGCAGGTGGCCGTGCAGCCAGAGCACGGCGCCCGCGAGCAGGTCGTCGTCGGCATTGCAGAACGACGCCGTGCCGCTCTGCAGGCCGTAGCGCGGGTCGGCGCTGCGCAGGCTCGGCGCGAAGTGCGTGATGACCACAGTCTCGTCCCAGCGCCCTTGCGCCGCCTGGGTCAGCGCGTCGGCCAGCCAGGCCCGGCAAGACAGTGCCTCGACGCGAACGGCGGCCGCATCGAACGCAGCGCCGCCTCGGGTGGCAGCCATCACGCGCTGAAAGTAGCCGCCGGCACGCAGGGCTGCGCTTTGCCGCGCGCGGCCGAAGACATCGAAGTCGCACCAGCGCACCGTGCCCAGGAAACGGATGCGCCGACCGTCGGGCGTGCGCTGAACGATGGCGCCTCGCTCGAGCAGGATCAGGCCCTGGCGCTCGCAGTGCGCGCGCAGCGCAGGCCAGGCCTCGTCGAGTTCGCGGCCGTCGAACTCATGGTTGCCGGCGACCACCAGAACCGGCACCGGCCAGCCGGCGAATCGCTCGTAGCCGGCCCATGTGCTGTCGATGTCGCCGGCGAGCACGAGCAGATCGGCATTTGGATGCGGCTCGGGGTCGAAGGCCTCGGTCTCGAGGTGCAGGTCGGACAGTAGCTGGATTTTCACGCGCCGTGGCAGGCCTTGAATTTCTTGCCGCTGCCGCAGGGACAGGGCTCGTTGCGGCCGACCTTGGGTGTGCCGCGCCGGACGGTGGCCACAGCAAATCGCTCTTTGGCAGTCAGGTCCCAGATCTCGACAACCGCTGCGACCAAGTCCTCGATCGCTGCATCGAGCGTCACGAGCGGACGCTCCCGATCGAGCGCGGCGATCGCCTCGCGATCGGCGTCAGTCTCCGGTGGCAGGTGGCGGTCGATGCGGGCGAGCAGCAACCCCATCGCATCGTCGCCGACATCGTCGAGAGCGGCAAAACACTCGCGCGCCCAGTGAAACCCTGCGACCCAGGGCAGCAGAGCGCGTGACGCCGGCAACTGGACTGCGTCGTACTCGCTGGCCGGAGGGGCGCGATCGAGGTCGACGACGAGGGGATCAAACCAACCATCCTCGCTGATCTCGGCATTGAGTGCGTCACGGCGCCGCTCGATCAACGCGCTGGTGCGTGCATGCCAGCCCGGATCGATGGCATCGGGTAGCGGTCCACCATGCGCGGTGAACACCGGCGGCAGCCATTCGTCGATCGGGATCGCACGCGGCTGGACCAGGACGCCCGCCAGGTAGCCATCGAGCGTCAGCAGGTCCAGCGGCTCGAGCGGCGCGGGTGCACGGTCCAGCAGATCGCCGAGCTCGTCGAGTTCGGCGTCGGTCAGGTCCTGCTTCATCGGTCGGATTGTCCTTCGAGCCCAACGGCATGTCGGCGCAGCACAACGCGTTGGCCGCTGGTAACCCGCATGTACCCCTCTGATATAGGGTTTACCCCATACTGCGGCGCAGCAATTCTCTCGGGAGTAACGACATGGCCTTCACTGCTTCGACCGTTAACCTGCCCACGTGGTGGGCCGGGCTGCTGCACCAAGGGTCCGGCGCGATCGCACCGGTCTCGAACGGCACCCGGCACACCGCCGAGACGATAGATGCGATCACTCACTTACGAGATCGCTTAAGGGAATACGAACAATCCCAGCCTGGCTACGCATCGGACCTCAGAGCTGCGCTGGCACAACTCGAACGGGGATCCGCAGCGCGCTGAGGCCGCGGCGATCAGGCCGCCAGGCGTTGCTCGATACGCACCTTGGTGGCCGGCAGGTCGGACGGCAGGTGGTAGTCGAGCTGGGCGAACAGCTGCTGGTGCAGCACCAGCTCCTGCCGCCAGGCGCTGCGGTCGATGCCGATCACCTGCTGGAACTGCTCGCGTGTGAAGCCCAGCCCGTCCCAGCGCAGGTCCTCGTAACGCGGGCTGATGCCGAACGCGTTCTCCGCACCGGCGGCTCGCCCCTCCAGGCGCCCGACGATCCATTCGAGCACGCGCATGTTGTCGCCGAAACCCGGCCAGATGAACTTGCCGTCAGCGCCCTTGCGAAACCAGTTGACGCAGTAGATCTTCGGTTGCGGCACGCCGCTGGCCGCCAGCTTCGCGCCGACATCGAGCCAGTGCTGGAAGTAGTCGGCCATGTTGTAGCCGGCGAAGGCAATCATCGCGAACGGGTCGCGGCGAACCACGCCGACCTGACCAGCGATCGCCGCCGTGGTCTCGCTGCCCATGGTGGCGGCCATGTAGACGCCCTCGGTCCAGTCGCGTGCCTCGGTCACCAGCGGCACCGTGGTCGAACGGCGGCCGCCGAACAGGAAGGCGTCGATCGGCACGCCCTCGGGGTTGTCCCACTCGGTGTCGAGCACCGGGTTGTGGATCGACGCGACCGTGAAGCGCGAGTTCGGATGCGCCGCCTTGGCACCGGTGCGTTTGGCGATTTCGGGGGTCCAGTCCTTGCCCTGCCAGTCGATCAGGTGCGCCGGCGGCTGCTCGGTCATGCCCTCCCACCAGACATCGCCATCGTCGGTCAAGGCAACGTTGGTGAACACCACGTCGCGCTTGAGCATCGCCATGCAGTTCGGGTTGGTGTGCTCGTTGGTGCCCGGAGCAACGCCAAAGTAGCCCGCCTCGGGATTGATGGCGTGCAGGCGGCCGTTGGCACCCGGCTTGATCCACGCGATGTCTTCGCCGATGGTGGTCACGCTCCAGCCCTCGTAGGCCTGGGGCGGCACCAGCATCGAGAAGTTGGTCTTGCCGCAGGCACTGGGGAACGCGGCCGCGACGTGGTACTTCCTGCCCCGGGGCGTACTCACGCCAAGTACCAGCATGTGCTCGGCGAGCCAGCCGTTCTCGCGGCCCATCGTCGAGGCGATGCGCAGTGCGAAGCACTTCTTGCCCAGCAGCGCGTTGCCGCCGTAACCCGAGCCATAGCTCCAGATCTCCTGCGTCTCGGGATAGTGGACGATGTACTTGGTCGGGTTGCAGGGCCAGGGCGCGTCCTTCTGGCCCTGTTCGAGCGGCGCGCCCACCGTGTGCACGCAGGGCACGAAGTGGCCGTCGGTACCCAGCAGCTCGAGTGCCGCCTTGCCCATGCGCGTCATCGTGCGCATGCTGATCACGACGTAGGCGCTGTCGGTCAGCTCGACGCCGAGGTGCGAGATGTGCGAGCCCAACGGCCCCATCGAGAAGGGCACGACATACATCGTGCGCCCCTTCATGCAACCCTTGAACAGCGCGTTGTCGCCGGTTTCCAGGATGTCGCGCATCTCGGCCGGCGCAACCCAGTGGTTGGTCGGGCCCGCATCCTCCTCGCGCTCGCTGCAGATGAAGGTCCGGTCCTCGACACGAGCGACATCGCTCGGGTCGCTCCACGCCAGATAGCTGTTCGGCCGCTTGGCCGGATTCAGCCGGTGCAGCGTGCCCGCCTCGACCAGTTCCTGGCACAGGCGGTCGTACTCCTCGACGGTGCCATCGCACCAGTGCACGGCGCTGGCCCCGGTGAGCGCGGCCACGCGCGCAACCCAATCGACAAGGCGCTTGTGGCGAACGGTGGCGGGCACGTTCGGGTGCAGCCCCTGAGGCGCGGGACGGTTCATGTGGGAAGCTCCATTCATCGGGATGCGAGGATTGCGTATTGGGCGAACCTCCTCGCGGGCCCGACGGGGCTCGCCCAATGCCGCGCGCTGTGCAGTTACTGTCGGGTACGGCCGATCTGCACGCACGCCCCCGTGGCTATTGTGGGCGCAAGGTAACGCCCCGGTAACCACCGCAAGGCCGGGGGTCATGCGTATCGGACATGACTTCATGCGTGGGTGTCTCGGGTGGGGGCGACAATGGCCCATGCATCTCGTGAGCGTCAATGTCGGACAGGTGCGGCGGATCGAGATCGACGGGCGGTCTGTGACCACGGCGATCGTCAAGCGCGCGGTCACCGGCTCGGTACGCGTGCGGCCGCCGGGCCTCGAGGGCGACGAGCAGGCCGACCCGAGCGTGCACGGCGGCCTGGCCAAGGCACTGTATGCGTACCCTGTCGAGCACTATCCGTTCTGGCGCACCGTGCGGGCGCAGGCCGGCGCTGCGGCCTGGGATGCGCCGCTGGCGTACGGCGGCCTGGGTGAGAACCTGACCGTGTCGGGCCTGACGGAGGACCGTGCGTACATCGGTGACCGCTTGCGCTTTGCGAACTGCACGTTGGCGGTGAGCGAGCCGCGGCATCCCTGCTTCAAGTTCAACGCCGCAATGGGTTTCGCGCAGGCCGGCCAGATGATGGCCCAGTCGACGTGGTGTGGTTTCTACCTCGCGGTGATCGAGGCCGGCACGATCGAGGCTGGGGAGGCGTTCGTCTTGCACGCCGGGCCGCGTGAAGTTCGCATCGACGAACTGTTCCGCGCCACGACCTCGCGGCGCTTGGTGTGATGCAGCGCCGAGCTTGGATCGTGATCGTGGCGGCCGCCACCGCCGCTGCGTGTGGCCGCAGCAAACCGGCGACGGCGGTCGCGATCGCCGCCGGCGCCACTGTGCTCGCGCTCGGCGACTCGATCACGGCCGGGGTGGGTGCGGACCCGGGCGCCGCTTACCCGGCACAACTCGCGGCACTGACGGGATGGCGGGTCGTCAATGCCGGCGTGAGCGGCGACACGTCGGCGCAGGCGGCCGAACGGCTGCCCGCGCTGCTCGCCGAACATCGGCCCGCGCTCGTGGTGGTGAGCATCGGCGGCAACGACTTCCTGCGCCGCGTGCCTGCCGGCGAAACCGAGGCAAACCTGCGCCGGATCATCGCCGTGGTGCGCGAGGCGCAGGCGCAGGTGCTGCTCGTCGCGGTGCCTCAGCCTTCGCTGTCGGCCGCCGCCGGCCTGGGCTTGTCGGACCACCCGCTGTATGCGCACCTGGCCGACGAGCTGAAACTGCCACTGCACGCCGACGGCTGGTCGCGAGTGCTCGGCGACGCGGCACTGAAGAGCGACCAGATCCACGCCAACGCGGCGGGCTATCGGACGTTTGCCGAGGGCCTCGTCGGTACGTTGCGTGCGGCGAAACTGCTGAACTGATGCTCGCCTACCGCCACGCCTTCCACGCCGGCAACCACGCCGATGTCCTGAAGCACTTCGTGCTTGTGCAGGTGCTGCGCCGGATGGCCGAGAAGGACAAGCCCTTCACGTTGATCGACACCCACGCCGGCGCGGGCGGCTACTCGCTCGAGGGGCGATATGCGCTCAAGCACGCGGAGTTCGAGGGCGGCATCGGCCGCCTGTGGTCGCACGATGCCCTGCCGAGCGCGCTGGCGGACTTCGTGGACCTCGTGCGCCAGTTCAACGGCGGCGGCGCGCTCGAACAATACCCGGGCTCGCCGGCATTTGCGCAGATGCTGCTGCGCGCCACCGACCCGCTGCACCTGTACGAACTGCATCCGACCGAGCACCGCATCCTCGCGGCATTCCTCGGCGCCCGGCCGCACACCCGCGTGCTGATGGCGGACGGCTTCGCCGCGCTGGCCAAGGACCTACCGCCACCGTCGCGACGCGGCGTCGTGCTGATCGACCCGCCCTATGAACTCAAGACCGACTACGCCAAGGCGCTCGGCGCGGTACGCACTTGTCTCGAACGCTTCGCCACCGGCGTCGTGCTGGTCTGGCTGCCGCAGGTGGCACTGGTCGAAGCGCAGCAGTTGCCCAGGCGGCTGGCAAACGCCGCGGCCGCGGCCCCGAGGGGCTGGCTGCACGCGCGACTCACGGTCGCGCCGGTGGGCGAGCGCGGGCTCGGGCTGACGGGCAGCTCGATGTTCGTGGTCAATCCGCCGCACGGCCTGCACGACGCGCTGCGCGACGTGCTGCCTTTCCTCGCGCTGGCGCTGGCTCAGTTCGACGGGGCGACGCATGCGCTCGAACAGCATGTACCCTGATCAGGCCGGCGGGACGCGCCGCAGGTCGCGAAAGGTCTCGAACAGCCATGAGCGCATGCCGATCAGCAGCGTGTAGGGGCGTTTCTGGTCGGGCGGCAGCTTGTGGTCGGCGAGGTGCTGTTGGGCGAAGTCCTGTGCGACCCGGGCCAGACGCTCGTTGAACGCCGTGGCCAGGCTGCGCCCGATCTGGCCGTGCACCAGCATCAGCATTTCGCCCTCGCCGTCGAAACCGCAGTCGTAGTAGTCGTCCACGACATGGCGGCGGAAGTAGCTCATGACCGGGCCGTTGGGCCGCCAGCGGAAAGTCTTGGCCAGCAGCAGCCGGTAGCGGTTCATCGGCCGCAGCTCGATGATGCCCAGCCGGTCGAGTTGCGCGAGATACGCCACCGCCTCGGCATCGGTGTAGGTGTAAGTCGCGACGACCTGATCGAAGGTCCACTGGCTCAGGCAGCAGATCGCCATCAGCAGCAGCTTCGGATCGCCGACGACGGCGTTCTCCTGCGCCTCGGACAGTTCGCGTCGCAGCGGCTGCGCGTCGGCGACGCGGCGCGCGAGGTCGGCGAAGTCCATGTGCAAAACGCGCAGGCATTCGTCAATGCGGGACAGGGGCATATCGGCCTGCGAGAACATTCGCTTGATGCTCGACTCGGCCATGTCGAGGTGGCCAGCCAGGTCCGCATAGGTGACGCCCGCAGCCTTCAATTCGGCCTTCAGCGCGGCGATGAGGTCCTTGGTCGATGACATGGGCGCGTCCCGAAGCTCGCAATGGGCACGCGCGGCGACTCTAGCAGCGACGCAGGGCCGCCGATGACCACCGGCCCGTTCCCGAGGCCCTCGGGGGCGTTGTGCGGGCCGCCTTGTCAGGCAGCCTGCTTGCGCCGGCGCGCGACG
>Ga0224505_10002461_pt1 | contig 10862 bp, 9 predicted proteins | sample SF_Jan12_sed_USG_FD_169102 | JGI IMG/M metagenome (GOLD analysis project Ga0224505, IMG submission 169102) | Sediment microbial communities from San Francisco Bay, California, United States - SF_Jan12_sed_USGS_4_1 | ecosystem: Environmental > Aquatic > Marine > Sediment | place: USA: California...
CGACCACATCCGGGTCGACTACTACGGCGCGGAATCGCCGCTGAACCAGGTCGCGAGCGTCGCCGTCGAAGACGCGCGCACGCTCACGATCGTGCCCTACGACAAGCAGATGGTCGCGGTGATCGAGAAGGCCATCATGAAGTCCGATCTCGGCATCACCCCGAACACGGCGGGCAACGTGATCCGCGTGCCGATGCCCGCGCTCACCGAAGAGCGCCGCCGCGACCTGACCAAGGTCGTGAAGCACGAAGCCGAGAACGCGCGCGTCGCGATCCGCAACGTGCGCCGCGACGTCATGCAGGACCTCAAGGAGATGCTGAAGGAGAAGCTCGTCTCCGAGGACGACGACCGGCGCGCGCAGGAGGACGTGCAGAAGCTCACCGACAAGTACGTCGCCGAGGTCGACGTGGTCCTGCACGAGAAAGAAAGGGAACTGATGCAGGTCTGACGCCGTGTCGCAAGCCGCAGCGGGCGCGTCCGGCCTCCCACGCCACGTCGCCGTCATCATGGATGGCAACGGGCGCTGGGCCCAGCGCCGTGCGTTGCCTCGCCACCTCGGGCACCGGGCGGGCGCGAAGGCCGTGCGCGCGACCGTCGAAGGTTGCGCCAGGCGCGGCATCGAGGCGCTCACGATCTTCGCGTTCTCCAGCGAGAACTGGCAGCGACCGCAGGACGAGGTCTCGCGGCTCATGGAACTGTTCGTCGAATCCATCGACAAGGAAGTCGACGAACTGCACCGCAATGGCATCCGCGTTCGCTTCATCGGCGACCTGTCGCGGTTGCGCGCCGGGCTCGGTGCGAAGATCGCGGCCGCCGAGTCGCGCACCGCGGCCAATCAGCGCATGACCCTGTACGTCGCGATCTCATACGGGGGACGTTGGGACATCGTCGAAGCCGCGCGCAGGCTGGCGGCACGCGCCGTCACTGGCGAGATCAGGCCCGAAGCGATCGACGAAACCCTGTTCGCGGACCAGTTGCAGCTGGCGGGTGCGCCCGAACCGGACCTGTTCATCCGCACTGGCGGCGAGACCCGCATCAGCAATTTCCTGCTCTGGAACCTGGCGTACTCCGAACTGTATTTCTGCGACACGCTCTGGCCCGACTTCGACGATGCGGCGCTCGACGCAGCGTTGCGCTTCTACGCCAGCCGCCGGCGACGTTTCGGTTTGACCGACGCGCAGGTCGCACGATGAACGCCGCCTTGCGCGCGCGTATCCTGACCGCGCTGCTGCTTGCAGCACTGGTCATCGTCGTCCTGGCCTGGTTGCTGCCTCACGTGGCCGTAGCGCTGATTGCGCTGGCCATCTTCGCTGGCGGTTATGAATGGGCCGGGTTCGCGCGACTGCAATCCGTGCCAGCGCGGCTGGCATACGCCGCCGCCATCCTGCTGGCGCTTACAGGCGCCGAGACTCTTGCAGCCGATCCACGCTGGCTCAGCTTGATCCTGCGGATCGCCGTCGTCTGGTGGCTGATCGCGTTCCTGTGGCTGGCGCTGCGGGCAGACGCGGGCGGACGGATCGCGGCCGCCATCGTCGGCTTCCCGGTGCTGGTGCCTGCTGGCATCAGCCTGTCGCACCTCGTTTCGCTGCAGCCGCACGGTCAGCTGCTACTGCTCTACCTGCTCGTGCTGATCGCCGCAGCCGACGTCGGTGCGTACTTTGGCGGCCGCAGGTTCGGGCGCCGCAAGCTCGCGCCACACGTGAGCCCGGGCAAGACCTGGGAAGGATTCGCGGTCGGCATGCTGGCCGCAGCGGCCGTGGCTGTCGCTGGCGCGTTCATCTTCGACATGCCGTTCTGGCCCTGGCTGTTCATCTGTGAACTCGTCGCGCTGGTGTCGGTCGTCGGTGACCTGACCGAAAGCATGTTCAAGCGTCATGTCGGCCTGAAGGACAGTGGCAAGCTGCTGCCCGGGCACGGCGGCATCCTGGACCGCATCGACAGCATCACGGCGGCGGCGCCGACGTTCCTGCTCGGGCTGCTGGCGCTGGGCCTGGTCCCGTGAAGCGGGTCGCCGTCCTCGGCAGTACTGGCAGCATCGGTGTCAGCACGCTCGATGTGCTCGCGCGTCACCCCGATCGTTACGTGGTCACGGCGCTGGCCGCTTCCACGAACAGGGAGGCGCTGCTCGAACAGTGCGTGCGATTCCGGCCAGCTGTCGCCGTACTAGAGGATCCGGCGGCTGCACGATTGCTCGCGCTCGACCTGCGTGCGGCCGAGTGCCCCACGGCGGTGGTATGCGGGCTCGATGCGCTGAATGCGGCAGTGGCCAGTCCCGAGGTGGACGTGGTGATGGCGGCCATCGTCGGCGCCGCCGGATTGCCGTCAACGCTCGCGGCGGCACGCGCCGGCAAGCACGTCCTGGTCGCGAACAAGGAATCACTGGTAATGGCGGGCGCGTTGCTCGTCGACGCTGCACGCCGCAGCGGTGCGGTGCTGGTCCCGATCGACAGCGAGCACAACGCGGTCTTCCAGTGCATGCCGCCCACGCTGCGGACGGGCGAGGCGCCGCAAGGGGTGCGTCGCATCCTGCTCACCGCGTCTGGGGGACCGTTCCTGCGCGCCACGCGCGAGCAGATGGCGGGCGTCACCCCGGACCAGGCCTGCGCCCATCCGCGCTGGCGCATGGGTCGCAAGATTTCGGTCGATTCGGCCACGCTGATGAACAAGGGACTCGAGCTGATCGAGGCCTGCGTGCTGTTCGGGATGGAACCGTCCCGCGTCAGCGTGGTCGTACATCCGCAGAGCATCGTGCATTCGATGGTGGAATACGTGGACGGATCGATCCTGGCGCAGCTCGGCAACCCGGACATGCGCACTCCGATCGCCCACGCCCTCGGTTGGCCGGAGCGGATCGCCTCCGGTGTAGAATCGCTGGATCTCGTGGCCGCCGCGCGGCTCGAATTCGAGGCGCCGGACCTGTTGCGCTTTCCCGCGCTGGTCCTGGCGCGGGCCGCTGCCGAAGCAGGCGGGACGGCGCCGGCGGCGCTCAACGCGGCCAACGAGGTGGCGGTGTCGGCGTTCCTCGCGGGCCGGCTTGATTTCCTGGGCATCCCGGCGCTGATCGATGGTGTGATGTGCGCGCATCGGAACGCGCCTGCGAACGACATTGGGGACATTCTGGAGGCAGATCGCTGGGCCCGTGAACTCGCGCAGGCGGGGCTCGGACGGGCTGCCCGGGCAGGAGCATGACCATATTGACTTACATCCTGGCGTTCCTCGTGGCCATAGGCATCCTCGTCGCGGTGCACGAATATGGCCATTTCTGGATGGCGCGGCGCATGGGGATCAAGGTCCTGCGCTTCTCGATCGGCTTCGGCCGCGTATTGTGGTCGCGGCGCGGCGCGGACGGCACGGAATATGCAATTTCTGCAGTCCCACTAGGGGGTTACGTCAAACTCCTCGACGAGCGGGAAGGACCAGTCGACCCCGCCCTCGCGAGCCAGGCCTACAACCGCAAACCGGCCTGGCGCCGCATCCTCGTGCTGCTGGCCGGCCCTTTCGCCAATTTCCTGTTTGCCGCGGTCGCCTACTGGATCCTGCTGGTCGTCGGCACCCAGGCGCTCAGGCCGGTCATCGGGGACGTGACAGCCGATTCAATCGCGGCCCGTGCCGGGCTGCAGTCAGGCGATGCCATCGTCGGCGTCGCCGGCAAGCCGGTGGCGACGCGCGAAGGCGCGGTGCTGGCAATTCTGGCGCGCCTGATGGACGGCGCCCCGATCGAACTCGCAGTGCAGGACGACGAGGGCGCGGGCAGCCGCCGTAACGTCGACCTCGTGATCGAAGGCGACCGTCGGGCGCTCACCGAGCCGGGCGCGCTGATGTCCGGCCTCGGCTTCGACTTCTGGTACCCGACCATCCCGACCGAGATCGGCAAGATCGTGCCGGGGAGCCCGGCGGAGAAGGTGGGCCTGCAGGTCGGCGATCGCGTCGTGGCAGTGGGGGGGCAGCCTGTGGCCGATTTCCAGGCGATGGTGAAAATCGTCCAGCCGAGCCCTGGCAAGACGCTCACGTTCGCGGTCGAGCGCAAGGGCGAGCGACTCGACATCCCGATCGAAGTCGAGGCGCAGCGCGACGGGGACCGCCTGATCGGCCGCATCGGCATCCAGCCGGTCGCGGGCCTCGCTGTGCCGGCGAGCATGCAGACCGTCGAACGTTTCGGGCCGGTCAGTGCCGTGGGTCATGCGATCGAAAAGACCTGGGACATGTCGGTGCTGACGATCCGCATGATCTGGAACGTGGCCTCCGGCGACGTCTCGGTCAAGAACCTGAGCGGGCCGATCAACATCGCGGAGTACGCGGGTTTTTCCGCGCGACAGGGCATACTGTCGTTCCTTTCCTTCCTCGCGGTCGTGAGCGTGAGCCTGTTCGTGCTGAATCTGCTGCCCATTCCGATCCTCGATGGCGGCCAGGTGGTCTACCAGCTGGCCGAAGTCGTGAAGGGCAGCCCGCTCTCGGAGCGCGCGCAGGCGGTGGGCCAGCAGATCGGCATCCTGCTGCTGCTGGTGCTCATGAGTTTCGCGTTCTACAACGACCTCTCGCGGTTGTTCAGCTGAGTTTCCCCTAAGACAATGCGACTGAAGCTTGCGGCCGTCCTGCCGGCCTTCCTCCTTGCCGTACCTGCCGTTCTCGCCCAGACCGAGAGCGGGGAATTCACCGTCGGCGACATCCGCATCGAAGGCCTGCAGCGCATCACAGAAGGCACCGTCTACAACTACCTGCCCGTGAACATCGGCGACCGGCTCGACAACCGCCGCGTCGACGAAGCCCTGCGGGCGCTGTATGCAACCGGCTTCTTCCGTGACGTCGAGATCCGCCGTGACGGTGGCACGCTCGTCGTGGCCGTGCTCGAGCGCCCCTCGATCGAGAGCTTCACGATCACGGGCAACAAGGACATCAAGACCGAAGACCTGGAGAAGTCGCTGCGCAACGTGGGCCTCTCCCGCGGCAAGACGTTCAACCAGTCCACGCTCGACGAAGTGGAGCGTTTCCTCACTGACCAGTACTTCTCGCGCGGCAAGTACGCCGTGCAGGTCGACACCAAGGTCGAAGAAGTCGCCGGCAACCGCGTCAAGATCGCGGTCGACATCGTCGAGGGCAAGCGCTCGAAGATCCGGCAGATCAACATCGTCGGCAACGAAGCGTTCAGCGACGACGACCTGCTCGAGGACTTCAAGCTGCGCACGCCGAACTGGCTGTCCTGGTACAAGCAGGACGACCGTTATTCGCGCGAAGAACTGTCCGGCGACATCGAGAAGCTGCGTTCGTATTACCTGGATCGCGGCTACGCGAACATGGACGTCGAGACGACGCAGGTCGCCATCACGCCCGAGAAGGATGACATCTTCATCACGCTCAACGTGAAGGAAGGCGACGTCTACCGCATCTCCGACGTCAAGATCGCCGGCAACCTGGTCGTGCCCGAGGAACAGCTCAAGGCGCTGGTCGCCGTGCGCCGCGGCGACGTCTTCTCGCGCAAGATGGTCACGGCGACCACCGAACTCATGCAGCTGCGCCTCGGCCAGGATGGGTACGCCTTCGCCAAGATCGATCCGGTGCCGAAAGAGAACCCCGCCACGAAGGAAATCGAACTGACGTTCCTGGTCGACCCGGGCAATCGCGCTTACGTGCGCAACATCGGTTTCACGGGCAGCACCGGTATCAACGACGACGTGCTCCGGCGCGAAATACGCCAGATGGAAGGCGGCTATCTTTCCAACGCGGCAGTCGATCGTTCCAAGATCCGCCTGCAGCGGCTGCCGTTCATCGAGAAGGTCGAAGTCGAGACCAATCCGGTGCCGGGCACGCCGGACCTGGTCGACGTCACCTACGACATCAAGGAAGGCCTGCCGGGCCAGTTCAGCGGCGGCATCGGTTACTCGGAGTCGCAGTCGATCCTGCTGAACGGCAGCTTCGTGCACAGCAACTTCATGGGCACCGGCAACCGCGTGGCCGCGGAAATCAACGCGGGCCAGTACAGCAAGGTGTTCAGCCTCTCGCACACCGATCCGTACACCAGCATCGACGGCGTCTCGCGCACGGTCTCGGCCGCCTGGCGCAGCATCTCGCAGTTCACGAGGTCGTCGTCGGATTTCCAGACCGAGACCGGCACGCTCGGCCTCGACTACGCCTGGCCGATTTCGGAGTTCCAGTCCGTGCGCATGGGCCTTGCGGCGCAGCGCTCCGACCTGTTCACCGACCCCAACTCGAGCGCCGCCGAAGCGCTCTACTGGGTGCAGAACAACGGCAATACATACACGCAAACGCAGAGCGTCGGCATCCCGCCGATCGCGTTTACCTACTACGGCACAAAGTTCGACACTTTCGAGTACTCGGTCGGCTGGTCGTTCGATTCGCGCAACCGGGCAATGTTCGCCGATCGTGGCGGGCGTCACCGGCTGAGTGCGTCGTACACGTTGCCCGGCAGCGACATCGATTTCGTCAGCATCAACTACGACTACCTGCAGTTCATCCCGATGGGCAAGTGGTTCACGCTGATGTTCAACAGCGAGGCGGGCTACGGCCAGGCGCTTGGCGACACCACGTCGATGCCGCCGTACCGACGGTTCTTCGCGGGCGGCCCGGAGACGGTGCGCGGGTTCCGCGAAAGCCGTCTCGGCCCCAGGGATTCGTTCGGCAACCCGTACGGCGGCAACATCAAGTTCACCAACCAGCTCGAGCTGCTGCTGCCGATGCCGGCAAAATGGAAGAACAGCGCGCGTTTCAGCCTGTTCGTCGACGCGGGCAACGTCTTCTCCAACGACGACGTCGCGTTCGTCGGCCGCGACGGCGTGACGCCAGTGTCTTATGAGTTCGCGTTTGATAAACTACGTTATTCGACCGGCGTCGCAGTCCAGTGGCTGGCGCCGCTCGGCGTCTTCCGGTTCAGCTACGCGGTGCCGCTCAACGAGTTCAAGGGCACCGCTGTTGAATACCCCGACGAGACTGAGGGTTTCCAGTTCTCGATCGGCCAGGCTTTCTGAGGTACCAAGTTCCATGCGCATCAAGACCACCCTGCTTGCTTTCCTGACACTCGCTGCCGTTTCGCTGCCGCTCTCCGCGGCGCAGGCGCAGGCGAAGATCGGCGTCGTCAACGTGGCGCGCCTGCTGCAGGAAACGCCCCAGGCCCAGGCCGCCTCGCAGGCGCTCGAAAACGAGTTCGCCGCGCGCAAGCGCGACCTGCAGAACCTGGAGCGCGACCTCAAGGCCCGCGAGGACAAGCTGCAGAAGGACGGCGCGACCATGGCCGAAGCCGAGCGCCGCAGCCAGGAGAAGGCGCTGCGCGACGGCCAGCGCGAATTCGCGCGCAAGCAGAACGAGTTCATGGAAGACCTGAACGTGCGCCGCAACGAGGCCCTTGGCCAGTTGCAGCGGTCGGTGCTGCAGGAAGTGCAGAACTACGCCAAGACCGCGGGGCTCGACCTCGTGATCGCCGACGCGCTCTTCGCCAGCCCGTCGATCGACATCACCAGCCAGGTGCTGTCGGCGCTGCAGGCGAAGGGCCGCGCACCCGCGAAGCCCTGATCCAGGCCGCGTCAGGACGCAGCGGAGCCGACCGAGCATGCCAGTGCGCCTGGGCGAACTGGCGGCACGTTTCGGCTGCGAACTCCGCGGCGATCCGGACACGCCGATCGAGCGTGTCGCGACGCTGCAGGAAGCGGGCGCGGGCGCGATCTCATTCCTGGCCAACTCCAGGTATCGACGCCAGCTGCCGGGCACGCGTGCCGCGGCGGTGGTGCTCGACGCGTCCTCCGTCGAAGACTGCCCGACCAATGCGCTGATCGCTGCCAATCCCTACGCCACGTATGCGCGGATCGCCCAGATGCTCTATCCCGGGCCTGCACTCCTGTCGGGCCGCCATGCCAGTGCCGTGGTCGAAGCGGATGCCACGGTCGATCCCACCGCTTGGATCGGCCCCAATGCCTACGTCGGCGCGGGGGCCAGGATCGGCGCGCGAGCGCAGATCGGCGCCAACAGCGTCGTGTCCGACCGCGTGGTGATTGGCGCTGACACGCGCCTGGTCGCGCACGTGACACTCTGCGCGGGCGTGCAGCTCGGCTCGCGTTGCCTGATGCATCCGGGCGTCGTCATCGGCGCGGACGGCTTCGGGCATGCGCCGGACCCGGACGGCTACGTCAAGATCCCGCAGGTCGGTTCCGTGCTGGTCGGGGACGACGTCGAGATCGGCGCGAATTCCACCATCGACCGCGCGGCGATCGGTGATACGGTCATCGAGTGCGGCGTGAAGATCGACAACCAGGTGCAGGTGGGCCACAACTGCCGCATCGGCGAGCACACGGTGATCTCGGGTTGCGTGGGTATCTCGGGCAGCGTCACGATCGGCCGACGCTGCATGATCGGCGGCATGGTCGGCATCGTCGGGCACCTGCAGATCACCGACGACGTATATCTCACGGGCAAGACGATGGTGACGCACTCGATCACCAGGCCCGGGCTGTACTCGGGGCAACTGCCTTTCGACGAGGCGCGGCGCTTCCGCCGCAACAGCGCGCGGTTCCAGCAACTCGATGAGCTGGCGCGCCGCGTACGCGCGCTCGAGAAGGGCGCGGGCTCCGCAGTCGCAGGCGAACACGACGGGAAGGACACATGAGCGAAACACAGGGTGGATTCGGTATCGACGAAGTGATGCGGCGCCTGCCGCACCGCTACCCGATGCTGCTGGTGGATCGCGTGCTGGAATGCGTCCCCGGCGAGCGCCTGGTCGCGGTCAAGAACGTCACGGCCAACGAGCAGTTCTTTTCGGGGCACTTCCCGGGCCGTCCCGTGATGCCCGGCGTGTTCATGCTGGAGGCGCTGGCGCAGGCCGCGGGCGTCCTCTGTTTCGTCACCGCAGGCATCTATCCCGACGAGAACGTGAAGTTCTACTTCGCCGGCATCGACAAGGCGCGGTTCCGCCGTCCCGTCGTGCCGGGCGACCAGTTGTTGCTCAAGGTGGTGCTCGAGCGCAGGATCCGCACGATCTGGAAGTTCTCGACGGTGGGCGAAGTGGCGGGCCTGGAAGCCTGCTCGGCGGAAATGATGGTGATGCCGGGCTGAAGCCGCGGGCGCACCAGGGAGAAGCATCGATGAGTGGCTCCATCCACGCGACGGCGATCGTCGCGCCGGACGCGATTCTCGGCGAGGACGTCGAGATCGGGCCGTACTGCGTGCTCGGTCCGGGCGTCGAGATCGGCGCACGCACGCGCCTTGGCGCGCACGCGGCAATCCACTGCCACACCCGGGTTGGCGCCGACAATGCCATCCACGCGTTCGCTTCGATCGGCGACGCGCCCCAGGACAAGAAGTACAAAGGCGAGCCGACGCGTCTCGAGATCGGAGACCGCAACGTCATCCGTGAGTTCGTCACGCTCAATCGTGGCACGATCAAGGATCGCGGCGTCACCACGATCGGCAACGACAACCTGTTCATGTCGTATTCGCACGTCGCGCACGACTGCGTCGTCGGCAACCAGTGCGTGCTCGCCAACAGCTCCACGCTCGGCGGCCACGTCGTGCTCGGTGACTGGGTCATCATGGGCGGCTTCGCGGCCGTCCACCAGTTCTGCAAGGTGGGTGCGCATGCGTTTCTCGCCAACAATGCGGCGGTGACGCGCGACGTGCCACCCTACGTGATGGCAGTCGGCGGCCCGGCCAGGCCGCACAGCATCAATTCCGAAGGACTCAAGCGGCGCGGCTTCTCGCCGCAGCAGATCCGCAATCTGCGCGATGCGTACCGCACCCTGTATCGCTCTGGTCTGCGGCTCGAAGAGGCGGTCGAGCGCCTGACCGCGGCGGCGCAGGACCAGCCCGAAGTGCAGCTGCTGGTCGACTTCATCCCGCAGTCCACGCGCAGCCTCGTGCGCTGACGTCCGCTCGATCCATGCAGCACTCCGGCGTCATCTCTCCCGCGGCAGCGCGAGAGGTGAGGATCGCACTCGTGGCCGGCGAAGCCTCGGGCGACAACCTCGGGGGTGGCTTGCTCGGTGCGCTGCGGGCAAGGCAGCCGACGCTGCGCGCGTTCGGCGTGGCCGGACCGCGCATGGTGGAGGCTGGCTGCGAAGCCTGGGTGTCGTCCGAGGAACTGGCGGTGATGGGTCTCGCCGAGATCCTGAAGCACCTGCCGCGCCTGCTGCGTCTGCGCCGCGATCTCGTCGCGCGGCTGCGCGACGCGCGACCCGAGGTCTTCGTCGGCATCGACTCGCCCGAGTTCAATCTCCGCGTCGCGGCACAGCTCAAGGCGCAGGGCATCCCGACCGTCCAGTACGTCAGTCCGCAGGTGTGGGCCTGGCGGCAGGGCAGGGTCCGCACGATCGGCCAGTCCGTCGATCTCGTGCTGTGCCTGCTGCCGTTCGAGAGCAGGTTCTACGACGCGCACGACGTGCGCGCGGTGTTCGTCGGCCACCCGCTCGCAGACCGCATTCCGTTCGAATCGCCGCCCGGTCCGGCGCGCACCGCCCTGGGCCTCGACCCGGGGGCGCCCACGGTGGCGGTGCTTCCGGGCAGCCGTCGTGCCGAGGTCGCCAGGCTGGGCGGCCCCTTCGCCGCGACGCTGGCATGGCTGCACGAGCGTCGTCCCGACATCCGTTTCGTGGCGCCGATGGCCAGCGCCGCGGTGCGGACACTGTTCGAGCAGAGCCTCGCCCAGCACGCTCCCGGCGTGCCCGTCGCGGTCATTGACCGCCGGGCACAGCAGGCGCTGGCTGCCGCCGATGCCGTGCTGGTCGCGTCTGGCACAGCGACACTCGAAACCGCGCTGATCAAGCGGCCGATGGTGGTCGCGTATCGCCTCGCGCCGCTCACGGCCTGGCTGATGCGCAGCATGAAGCTCATGAAGGCGGATTACTTTGCTCAGCCGAACCTGCTGG
>Ga0224505_10002462_pt1 | contig 10855 bp, 10 predicted proteins | sample SF_Jan12_sed_USG_FD_169102 | JGI IMG/M metagenome (GOLD analysis project Ga0224505, IMG submission 169102) | Sediment microbial communities from San Francisco Bay, California, United States - SF_Jan12_sed_USGS_4_1 | ecosystem: Environmental > Aquatic > Marine > Sediment | place: USA: California...
CCAAGGCCTGGAGGAGATCCGTCGTCACGAAGGGCATGTCCCACGCGACCAGCAGGACAGGTCCCTGACCGGTCGTGAGTGCCGTGTAGATCCCGCCGAGGCTCCCGCAGTCGGGTCGGGAGTCGGTGACGACCCGTAGCCCGGGTGCCCACTCGGCTGCTTGAGGATCGTTGGCGATCAATAGGGGTGGTTCGCCGGTCGCGGCGGTGAGGGAGGCGACCAGGCGATCGAGGATCCGTTCGCCGCCGACGCGCTCCAGCCCCTTGGGCCGGCCGTCATACCGACTGGCCACGCCACCCGCAAGCACCGCGCCGCGCACGCCTAGTATCTCCGCCCGCGCTTCTGCTCGAGCACGATGTCGAGCATGAGCACCAGTCCCAGGCTGTTGACGAGCGTCCGCTCCGTCGGGGCCCGCTCCAACGCATCGGCGGGGCCCGTGACCCGATTGGCATAGAGCAGGTGATCGCGGAACTCGAGACGTACCTGATATCCGGCGGCGATCGGAAGCATGAACCCGAGCCCGAAGCCGACGCTCGGATCCAGCGAACTGGCGTCTGGATCCCCGATCACGAGACGGTCGCGCACGACCCCGGTCTCGTCGAGGAACCGGCCACTCAACTCCACCGTGCTGCTGGCGCGTGTCGTGATGCCGGCCTGGACCCGAAGATAGGGCTTGATGCCTCCCCGCGGCGCGATGCGATACAGGCCGCCGACGTAGAACGCGATGGTGGAGGCCGATCCGCTCTTGCCGGCGATGTCGTTACACATCTGCTCGTTGTATCCGCGACGGAGGGTCGAGGGATCGGTGTACACCATGGAGCAGGTATCGTCGAGGCCGAACCCCATGAAGACAATCTCGCCGCTCAGGCCCAGGTGCGGGCTGGGGAAGTACGTCGCTGACGCACCGAAGGAGATGGCGGGGGCAAGGCGTCGGCCGAGGTCCAGTGTGTCGGTGGCGGAGGGATCTTCCAAAAGCGCGAGCGGTTGCCGCAACCCGCTGTAGAGGGTTGCTCCACCCATCGCCCCCCCGAACACCGTGAGGATCAACTGCGGTTCCGCGCGTTCTTGCCCGTGTGCCGGGTCAGCGGTCAGTCCTCCAAGGCCGAGAGCGAAACAGAGCAGGCGACCCGCGTGGGTGCGTATTGAACAGGTCATGATGGGCGGTGCACCTGTGGCGTGGCACTCACCGCGCGTCCCACGAGCGTCATGCCGCTCCGGCCTGCAACGGCCACTGCCATGGTGGAGGGAACGGATGGCGTCGCGATCCACGCCACGTCGGAACGAGCCGCCTTGAACGCGAGCTCCGCCGAAATCCGCCCGGTCACGAGCAGGCCGAGCCCGGACATGTTCCGGTCGTCGAGCATCGCGGCTCCAATCACCTTGTCCACCGCATTGTGTCGCCCAATGTCTTCCGCGTGGTACAGCAAGTCCGCTCCGGTACTCAGGGCCGCTGCGTGAATACCGCCGGTCTCCTGATACCGTGTGCCCGAGGCGAACAGCGCCTTGAACTGGCCCCGCAGGCTTCCACCGTCGGGTGGGTCGCCGCGACGCGTGCCAGCCGGTGCCGTGGCCGGGTCGGCGAGAAAGACGGAGACCGCGCCACACCCTGAGGCGAGCACCGGTGTCCTCCCTTCGGCCCGGACGGCGCGGACACGTTCCTCGTCCACTTCAGCCCAGAATCCCAAATCGGAGGCACAGGGCCGCAGGGAGCGCAAATCCCGTCGTGTTCGAATGTAGCCTTCCCCGTGCAGCCAGCCCACCGCCAACTCCTCCAACATTGCCGGCGTACACATCCACGTCACCGCCGGCTCGCCGTTCACCTCGAGCCAGACGGCCGTCTCCTCGACGAGCGCCAAGTCCGGACCCCGCCCGCGCCGCCGGGGAGCGGTGGTGGGGTCAGGCGTCTCCGGAGTATTCGGCGAAGAGATCGTCATCTTCCTCGATGCGGACCGTGTGGAGCTGGACCCCAGCGGGCAGCCGGGGAGCGAGACGCTGCCAGACCCAAATCGCCAGCGCCTCAGCCGTGGGGATGGTGCCGCCAAACGCGAAGGCCGGCACGTCGTGGTTGAGGTGGCGGTGGTCGAGTGACTCGCGCACTTCGGCGGTGAGGAGGCGATCCAGCTCTGCCAGATCCATCACCATGCCCGAGTCGCTCGCCACCTCGCCCCGCACGGTCACGGCACAGCGGTAATTGTGGCCGTGCCCGTGCTCGCGGGCGCATAGGCCGAAGACGCGAGTGTTCGTTGCGGCGTCCCAGTCCGGCCGATAATACCGATGCGCGGCGCTGAACCGGACGACGCGGGTGAGCCGGGCGACAGGCATGAGCGGAATGTAGTTGCGGGTCAGAACACCCGCACGGCCACCGCCTTGAACGACAGGACGACGCCGGTGCCCACCTGCAGCTCCAGGCGGGACAGCGAGGCCGGGGTGATGCGGGTGATCAGCTCGACGCCGACGTCCACGGCCAGCCGGATCCGACCGTGCCCGTCCTCGGAGATGGCCGTGAGGCGACCGGGAAACTGGTTCAGGGCGCTCGAATCGAGCGGGGTACGCGACACGAGGATGTCCTCGGGCGGGACGGCGATGATCGCCGGCCCGCTCCGGTCGGTCACGATCGAGAACCGGAGTGGACCCACCCGCACCTCCCGGGAGCCCGTGCCGGGCGGGAGGTCCACGCGGAACAAGTTCTCCGGCGTCATCCCCTCCAGGCGCCCATCCACCAGGGTGAAGATGCGGGACGACCAGCGGTAGGCTTCCTCGAGCACGTGCGAAGACAAACACACCACGGTACCGCGATCGCGCAACGCCGCCAGCACGTTGCCAAGTGCCTCGCGCGCAGCCCGATCCGCCGCGCTGAGGGGCTCGTCGAGGAGAAGGACCTGGGGTGCCAGCAGGAGCGCCCGCGCAATCGCGACGCGCTGCGCCTCGCCGCCGCTCAGGGCACGAGCGGGCCGCGCGGCGAGCGACCCGGCCCCGACCAACTCGAGCGCCTCGCTGATCTGACGGCCGTCCACGCGCCGCGCCCCGCGCAGCCGCAGGGCGTCGGTGAGGTTGGCCGCAACCGTCATGTCGAACAGGAGCGGATGCTGCTCCACCAAGGTCACGGCACGGCGCGCGTGCAGGCGCTCGGCGCTCGAGCGCACCGCCCGGCCGTGCAGCTCGAGGACACCGCGCGACGGCGCCTCGACGGCGGCAAGCAGCCGGAGCACCGTGCTCTTGCCGGAGCCGTTGGGACCCACGAGGGCCGTCGTCGTCCCGGCGGGGAGGTCGAGTGCGGGGATGTCCGCGACGACCCGTCCCAGGTACTCGTGCGTGACGTCACGCAGCGCCAGCATCACCCCGGCCCTGCAACATGTGGAGAAGGACGTTGACCGTGAGGGCGAGCGCGAGCAGCACCAGTCCAAGCGCGATGGCCAAGGAAAAGTCTCCTTGGGAGGTGGCGAGTGCCACGGCGGTCGTCAACGTCCGGGTCTGATGGCGGATGTTGCCGCCGACGATCATGGCGGCGCCCACCTCGGCCAACACGCGACCAAACGACACCACGACCGCCGACAGAAGCGCGAACCGCACCTCTCGCGCGACGACCCAATGCACCCGCCACGCCGGGGCGCCAAGCGTCAGGGCGGTACGCCGCACCCGAGGGTCGATGCCCTGGACGGCCGCCGCCGTCAGGGCGGCGGCGATCGGCGCGGCGAGCACGATCTCCGCCAGGACGATGGCCCACCAGGTATACAGCAGTCCCAGCCCGCCCAGAGGCCCACTCCGCGCGAGCAGGAGCCACACCAGCAATCCCACCAGCACGGTGGGGAAGGCGAGCATCGTGTTGAGCACGGTGAGCGCCGTGCGCCGGCCGCGAAACCGGGTCGTGCCGATCGCAAACCCGATCGGTACCCCTATGAGGCAAGCCAGGAGCGTGGCCACGAGTGCGACGCGGATGGAGAGCGCGGCGATCCCCAAGACCTCCGGATCCCCGCGGAGCAGCAGTGTGAGCGCACGCCGGAGCCCGTCGGCGAGCATCGGTGCTAGAACCGGAACGCGTATCCCAGACCGATCAGCAGGGTCGGGTGCGTCGTCCACTCCGAGTCGGAGTTGAGCACGGGATTCAGAAGCGGTGGCTCGTTGGGGTAGTCGGGTGGGGTCACGAAGAACGACGTCGGGTAGCTCAACTTCCAGAACTGGAGGCGCCCCTCCGCTCGGAGGTAGATCGACTCCCCGAGGAAGAACCGCAGACCGAGGATCGGCCCGCTCACGAACTTCGCCGAGAACCCGTACTCCGAGGAGTCTTGTGGCACGCTTCCCCCGAACCCAAGCCCCAGGTTCGCGCCGATGTAGGGGGACAGTCCACGCCAGGTCTTGTCGCCCCCCAGCATGATGAGCAGACCGGTCTCCGCGAAGATCACACCCTGGTCCACGGGCCCCGACAGCTGGGAGTCGAGCGGGGCATTGGGTCTCGCGGCCATCCGTTGCAGGTTGCTCCAGCTCACCGACGCGAACACGTCGGTTGGTCCGGTGAGCCGCATCTCGAACCGGATCCCGCCGCCCGGGCCGTCGGTCGGGCCGACGCCGAGCTTGCCACTGGATCCCCAGATGTAGCTCCCGACCGCCGAGAGGCTCATGCGCGCCACGATGGGTCGATAGGGCGACCGCGCCGGGTCGTGGCCAACTTGCGCCGCGAGCGGTGTAGTAGCTACGAAAGCGAGCGCCAGCGCGTACCCTGCCTTTGACATCGTCGCGGGGTTCTCCTAGAATGGTCTAACTTACGGTGAGCAAACAATCTAGCTTCTCCTCACGTCTGCTACCAGCGGTGCGACTCGTCGGGTGCTTCGTCGCGGCGGTCACTGCCATGGCCGCGACCGCCACCGCCCAGCAACGCTTTCGCGTTTCCACCGATGAGAACTTCCGGCTTGCACCGCAGGGCGACGCGCGGGTTCTCGCGCGCGTCAACGCGGGGCTGGAGGTGCAAGCGGTAGGGGTGGACGGCGACTGGCGCGAAATCACGGTGGAAGGATGGATCTGGGAACGATCGATCCGGGCCTCCGGCAACCGCGAGTTCGATCTAGTGGTGTCCCCGTCAGGTGGTGAGAACCTCCGCGCGGAGCCCGGCGGAACGGTGATTGCGCGGTTCGAAGCCGGGGCGCTGTTGAACGAAGTCGGGCGGCGTGGGGGCTGGGTGCAGGTGCGCCGCACGGCATGGATGTGGAGTCGCTCGCTCGCCGCGATCGGAGCGGCCGCAACCCCGGCCGCCAGCCCGCGCGCCGGTGCAGCAACGCCTCCCGCCGCCGCGCGAGGCGATCCACCCACGCTGGATCGACGGAGCGTGGCCCCGGGGTCTGGCCTGTTGGCGGGGCCCGCCGGGGACACCATTGGTCAACTCACCGGTCGGGCTGGCGCCCGCGTCGTGGCGCGGGCGGACGGGTGGGCACGCGTGTTGGTGGAGGCGTGGGTTCGTGAGGAGGACCTCACTGCGGCAGACGACAGCGTTCTCACGGGGGTCACGGCGGCCGAGGTCCGCGGCGGGGGCCCGGCGTACGAGGGTCGGACGCTCCGCTGGACGCTCCAGTACATCGCGGTGCAGACCGCCGACGAGCTGCGGCGGGACATGCCGTTGGGCCAAGCCTACATGCTCGCTCGTGGCCCACTGCCGGAGACGGGGTTCGTCTACCTCCTGTTGAGTGCGGAACAGGCGCGCGCCGTCGTGGGACTCGAGCCGTTGGCTCGAATCGCGGTCATTGGGCGCGTCCGCGCGGCACGATCGCACTACCTTGGCAACCCCGTGCTCGACCTGATCGAGTTCGCGGTCCAGTCCGAGCCCCTGAGCCGGAGGCGTTGATGAACGAGCTGCTGCGCAAGCGTATCGAGCGGCACCTCGAGAACCTGAGCGATCAGCAGGGCTACCAACTGCTCGACTTCGTGGAGTTTCTCGAGTCGAAATACAGCACCGGGTCCCGGGCACCCAGCACGTTGGAGCGGCTTGCGGAGGGCGTGGAGGACGCCATGCGGGTGGGGCGGGTCCCGGCCGTGGCGATCCGGGAGACCATGAACGCCATGGACTCGGCGTCGCGCCTGATGCAGCGCCTCTCGGAGGCCGGCAAGTCGGCGGTGGACGAGTTGAACCGGTCGCTCGCAGCCGCGGAAGGCGCGGCACCGGCGTCGCCCACGGACGCCGGCGGGTCGCCGCCTGGAGCCGACCGCCCGCCCGACCCCGCCGCGGGAGAATCGGCCGAGTCGGAGGAGCCTCCAGCGCCGGCTTGATTCCAGGTTTCGGCCCGCGTACCTTCGGCCATGGAACCCTCAATTGCTGCTGCCGCGACCCGTCGGGTGGTTTTCACCCAACGGGTCGTGTGCGTTCCGGAGGTCTCCCCGTGAGTCGCATGCGCCCCGGCTTCGGCCTGACGTTCGATGATGTGCTGCTCGTCCCCCGGCATTCCGCTTTGCATCCCCGCGTGGTGGACGTCAGCAGCCGGTTCTGTCGCGGTATCACCCTCAACGTTCCACTCGTCTCGGCAGCCATGGACACGGTTACCGAATCCGAGATGGCGATTGCCATGGCCCGATCGGGAGGCATTGGCGTCATCCACAAGAACATGAGCGTCGACCGGCAGGCGGCCGAAGTCGACCGGGTGAAGCGCTCAGAGAGCGGGATGATCCTGAATCCGATCACCCTGGGCCCCGACCGGCCCATCGCCGAAGCGCACCAGCTGATGCAGCGGTTTCGGATCTCCGGGGTTCCCATCGTGGACGATCGCGGTCGCTTGGTGGGCATCATCACGAACCGGGATCTCCAGTTCGAGCGCCGGATGGATCGCCCGATCCGGGAGGCCATGACGCGCGAGCACCTGGTGACGGCGCCCGTCGGCACCACGCTCGATGCGGCGGAGCGGATCCTCGGCGAGCATCGGATCGAGAAGCTCCCGGTGGTGGATGACGACGGCATTCTCCGTGGACTCATCACCGTCAAGGACATCTTCAAGCGCCGCGACTACCCCGCCGCCAACAAGGATCAGCACGGGCGCCTGCGGGTCGCCGCCGCCCTTGGCGTGGGGCCGGATACCATGGCACGGGCCAAGGCGCTCGTGGACGCAGGCGTGGACGCGCTGGTCGTGGACTCGGCCCACGGTCACTCCGACGGGGTGTTGCAGACGGTCGCCGAGCTCCGGGACGCGTTTCCCGAGGCGCAGCTCGTGGGCGGGAATATCGCGACGCGCGCGGGCGCCGAGGCGCTGGTCGAGCGTGGTGTCGACGCCGTCAAGGTCGGCATCGGTCCGGGGTCGATCTGCACGACGCGGGTCGTGACCGGGGTTGGCGTTCCACAGATCACCGCAATCATCGACGCGGTCTCGGGGGCAGGCGGGATTCCGGTCATCGCGGACGGTGGCGTCAAGTACTCCGGGGACGCCGTCAAGGCGCTGGCATGCGGCGCGGAGTGCGTGATGATGGGGTCGATGCTGGCGGGCACGGAGGAGAGTCCGGGGGAGAGTTTCCTGCTCGAAGGCCGTCGGTTCAAGATGATCCGCGGTATGGGCTCGCTATCGGCGATGCAGGATGGATCGGCGGACCGGTACTTCCAGGAGGGCGAGATCTCGCCGCTGAAGCTCGTGCCGGAAGGGATCGAAGGGCGCGTGCCGTACCGGGGCCCGGTGGGGGACGTGTTGTTCCAAATGGTGGGCGGGATCCGGAGCGGGATGGGCTACTGCGGGGTCGGCACGATCCGCGAGCTGCAGACGGAGTCCGAGTTCGTCCAGATCACGTCCGCCGGCCTGCGTGAGTCCCACCCGCACGATGTGGTCGTGACGCGCGAGGCGCCGAACTACTCGATTTGACCGATTGCCGATGGCCGACAGCCGAACGCTCCTGAATCGGTCGGCCATCGGCCATCGGCGTCACGTCAGTCGCGGCAGCATCACCGACGCAAAACTCAGCACCAAGAAGAACCCGCACATATCCGTCACCGTGGTCAGGATCGGGCCGGACGCGAGGGCGGGGTCGAGGCGCAGGGCCTTGAGGCCCAGGGGCACCAGGCCGCCGATCAGCACGGCGATGATCGTGTTCAGGGCCAACGCGCCTCCCACGACGAGCGACAGGTAGATGTTGTGCTTCCAGAGGAAGGCCAGCGCGCCGAGCAGAATGCCGAGCGCGATCCCATTCATGATTCCGACGAGCCCCTCCTTCACCACGACCCGCAGGAACTCGTACGGCCGGATCAGGCCGAGCGTCAGCTCGCGGATGCTCACGGCCACGGCCTGATTCCCGGAGCAGCCGCTCATGTCCGAGATGATCGGGAGGAACACGGCCAGGGCGATCACGGCTGCCAGGGTGTCCTGATAGAACGCGATGATGCTGGCGGCGGCGACGTTCAGGACGATGTTGATGGAGAGCCAGGACAGTCGTCGGAAGGCGCGGATGCCGACGGGCATCGAGCGCAGTTCCTCTTCGCCGACGAGGCCGCTGAATGCCAGATACACGCGGGTCGCTCGTTGGCGGAGCGCTTCTTCCACGGCCGCCCGCCGCACGACGCCCACGAGCCGCCCGTCGGGATCGGTGACGGGGACTCCGAAGAGCGCGTGTTCATCGAAGAACCGATTCAGGTCCTCGATGGCTGTGTCATCGCGGACGCGCAGCGGATCCCGGAGCATGATCTCCCGCAGCGGCCGGGTTTCGCGCGCGAGGAGGAGGTCACGCACGCGCAAGACGCCAACCAGCACGTCATCGCCGGTGGTGACGTAGGCGTACTGGACGTTGTAGTCCGCATAGCGCTCGCCGTGCGTCCGCAGGTCGGTGACGACGTCGGCCACCGTGCCGGATTCGGGATACGCGAGGTACTCCGTGATCATCAAGCCGCCGGCGGTCTCCGGCTCGTAGCTGAGGAGACGGCGGGCGCTCGTGGCCCGCGTGCTCTCCATCCGCGCGAGGATCGCCTCGGCTTCCCCTTCATCGAGTTGTCCGAGCAAGTCCGCCTGCTCGTCGCTCGGCAACTCCTCGACGATGGCCGCAGCGTCCGAGGCCGACAGATCCTCGAGGAGGTCAATGGCCTCGGAGTCCGGCAGGGTGTCCAACACATCGGCGGCGGCGTCCGGCGGGAGCAGCCTGAACAGGGCGGCACGCGTCTCGTCGTCCAGCCGGTCGATGGCGCGACCCGACTCACCCGGTGCGAGCGAGTTCAGAAACGGCAGGATCTCCTCGGTCCGTCGCTCGGCGATGAGCAGGCGGAGGCGGTCCCAAGGCTGTGATTCGGAGGTGGCCAGAGTCGGGTAGGATCCGGTCTCACGCACGGTCAGCTCACTGGCAGAGAGGGCGCGGAAGTATAGGTCTGACCGTCCGTTGCGGCTACGGTGGAGCGATGCCTTTCGCGCCGCGCGCGCCGCCTTGACAGGGGCGGCGTTTCCCCTAGTCTACTGCGATCTTCGCCGTGCTTCAGGGCGCCCTTTCACAGCAAGGAGCAGTGATGGACTTCTCCGCCATGGCCGATCGGATCCTGGCCGTCGATGGGTGGGTATGGCAGCCCCTCGCCATGCCGCTGATCCTGCTGATCGTCGGTGGCTGGCTCACGATCCGCACGGGGTTTGTCCAGATCACGCGCTTCCCGATGGCGTTGCGGATGGTCCTTGCCGGGGCGTTCGCCAAGAAAGTGAAGGACTCGGCGACCATCACCCCGTTCCAGGCGCTGACGACCGCGCTTGCCGCCACCGTGGGAAACGGCAACATCGGCGGGGTGGCGACCGCCATTCTGATCGGGGGACCGGGCGCGGTGTTCTGGATGTGGATCTGCGCGACCGTCGGCATGGCCACGAAGTACGCCGAGGCGACCTTGGGCGTGCATTATCGCGTGCGGCGCGAGACGGGAGAGCTCGCCAGCGGTCCGATGTACTACATCTCCAGAGGCATTCCCAATGCGGTGCTCGGGCGTGTCCTCGCCGCGATGTTCGCGCTCTTCGGCGCGGCCACGGCGCTGTTCGGCACAGGCAACATGGCCCAGTCCAATACGGTCGCCCGGACGTTCGTGGAGGCATCCCGCACGATCTTCAAGGTCGAGGTCCCGCTCTGGGTTCCGGGGCTCCTCGTGACGGTACTGGTGGGACTCGTGCTGCTCGGTGGCATCCATCGCATCGCCGGGACGGCCGAGAAGCTCGTACCGACGATGATCACGGTGTACGTCCTGACGGCCATCGCGTACATCGTGATGAATGCCGGGCACCTGCCGCACGTCTTCGCCCTGATCTTCAGCGACGCCTTCACGCCGACGGCGGCGGCCGGCGGATTCATCGGCGCGTCCGTCGCGCAGGGGATTCAGGCGGGTGTGAGCCGGGGAGTGCTGTCCAACGAAGCGGGTCTCGGGTCGGCGCCCATCGCGCACGGCATCGCGAACGTGAAGCACCCGGTCGAGCAGGGGACGGTCGGCGTCTTCGAGGTGTTCACTGACACCATCGTGGTCTGCTCGATGACCGCGTTTGTGATCCTCTCTTCGGGACTCTGGACGGACGCGGCGTATCAAGGCGCCAGCGGTGATCTGACGGCCGCGGCGATGAGCACCAGCATTCCGTTCGCCTCCGCCATCGTGGCACTCAGCAGCTTCCTGTTCGGCTTCTCGACGCTGATCGCCTGGTGTTACTACGGCGAGAAGTGCGTGGAGTACCTGTTTGGGTCCCGCGTGATCACCCCGTTTCGTATCGTGTTCACGGCGCTGATTCTGGTCGGCTCCGTCACGACCGTCCGCGTCGTCTGGGCCCTGGGAACCCTCCTCAACGGTTTCATGGCGTTCCCGAACCTCATCGGGCTTGCGTTCCTGGGTGGCACCCTGGCGAAGCTCACCAGAGACTACTTCAGCGGGGCGAGGCAATACGACACGGTCCCGGACGCT
>Ga0224505_10002464_pt1 | contig 10851 bp, 7 predicted proteins | sample SF_Jan12_sed_USG_FD_169102 | JGI IMG/M metagenome (GOLD analysis project Ga0224505, IMG submission 169102) | Sediment microbial communities from San Francisco Bay, California, United States - SF_Jan12_sed_USGS_4_1 | ecosystem: Environmental > Aquatic > Marine > Sediment | place: USA: California...
GGTCGATTTCCTGGCAACCGTTGCCCGGACCCATGGTGACCTGAATCTCCGCCGGGATGCGGTGTATTACCTCGGAGCGATCGGTAGTGACAGAGCCAGATCGGCCCTCCGGGTAATTCTACAGGGAAAATAGGCCACAGGGCTTTTTTTTTCTGCAACATCGCAACTTCTGCTACGTTTCATCATCGATCCGGTAGTTTCATTCACATGGATCGGTCCTTGACCTTCAACCATCAGATCATCGCAGTCTTACTTCTTCTCTCCGTCATCTCCTCCTTCCCGGGACCTGTGATTGCTGATGAAGTGCGGGCATTCCGCGCTCTCTCCCCGATTTCGGTCGACGGAAGTCTGAACGAGCAGGAGTGGCAGAAACCCGGCATTACCGGGTTCACGCAGAAGGATCCGGATGAGGGGAAGCCCTCGTCACAGAAGACAGAGGTCTGGGTCTGCTATGACAATGAGGCGCTGTACGTGGCAGCACGGTTGTACGATTCCTCCCCGGAGGGAATCGTCCGGAGAATCGGCCGTCGTGATGCCAACCTGGATGCAGACTGGTTCTACTTCGGGATTGATTCATATTATGACAAACGGACCGGTTTCTACTTCGGCGTCTACGCCGGGGGGACGGTTCAGGATGGAACACTGTTCAATGACTCCTGGGACGACGAATCCTGGGACGGGGTCTGGGATTCGGCAACACGCATCGATGACCTCGGCTGGACAGTGGAAATGAGAATCCCCTATTCCCAGATCCGGTTCCCGGAACAGGAAACGTACGTCTGGGGAGTGAATTTCGGCAGGAACATTGAACGGCTCAACGAAGAAAGTTACTACGTGATGGTCCCGAAGGAAGAAAGCGGATGGGTCTCGCGGTTCGCGGATCTGAAAGGGATCGAGCATATTGATCCGCCTCACCGGCTCGAGCTGCTCCCCTATGTTGCCTCGAGCGCGGAATTCATCCAGGCCGAGGCAGGGGACCCGTTTAACGATGGAGGGCAGTTCAAAGGCAACGCCGGACTGGATCTGAAGGTGGGGCTCGGCAGCAACCTCACAATGAACGCGACCATCAATCCGGATTTCGGCCAGGTCGAAGTGGATCCGGCGGTTGTGAACCTGACGCAGTTCGAAACATTCTTTGATGAGCGCAGGCCGTTTTTCATTGAGGGATCGAACTTCTTTTCGTACGGTTTCGGCGGCGCGAACAACAACTGGGGGTTCAATTTCGGGACTCCCGATTTCTTCTACAGCCGTCGCATCGGGAGATCACCACGGGGCGACGTGCAGCACGACGGATATGTTGATGTTCCCGGGAATACGAGTATTCTGGGGGCCGCGAAACTGACAGGCAAGCCGGCCAATGAATGGTCGCTCGGAACGTTGCATGCCGTGACAGCGCGCGAATACGGCCGAACCGACAGCTCCGGGACCAGATTCTCAGACGTCGTTGAGCCGCTTGCCTATTACGGGGTCCTGAGGTTGCACAGGGAGATCGACCGGGGAAGGCACGGCGTCGGCGTGATCGGGACCGCCGCAGTGTTTGATCTCAACGAGCCATATCTCACCTCCGCCTTCAACCGGAGTGGCTTCAGCGGTGGATTGGACGGTTGGACAACGCTGGATGACGACGGCGTATGGGTCGTTACCGGATGGACCGCTCTCTCTCACGTCACCGCCGCTCAGGACCGGATGGTCGATGTTCAGGAATCCTCACTCCGGTATTACCAACAACCGGACCAGTCGTACAAGCAGCTCGACAGCAGCAGGACCTCATTGACGGGATACGGAGGACGATTTGCTCTGAACAAGCAGAAAGGTGACTGGTATGTCAACAGCGCTTTCGGGTTCATGACTCCCGGTTTTGAAGTCAACGATCTTGGTTTTCAGTTCCGGTCAGACATCCTCAACGGACACATCGTCACAGGGTACCGGTGGTACACTCCGGACGGAACTTTCAGAAGGAAGATTGTGAACATTGCCGCATTCCGCAGCTACGATTTCGGCGGACGGCGGATCGGGGAAGGATACTTCCTCTTCGCAAACACTGAACTGATGAACTATTGGGGAACATGGCTCAATCTCGGATATAACCCCGCCACCGTGGATACGAGGAACACCCGGGGAGGGCCTGCGATGCGGACAACCAATGCTTACTTCACCAACATCGAAGTGTGGTCCGATTCGCGCAGTCCGATCGTTGCCAGCCTTGAACTGGGAGGTGGCCGGAGTGAATCCGGAGGATGGCGCTACGATATCGAGCCCGGTATCTCGTGGAAACCGGCTTCCGGATTCGACCTGAGTTTTTCACCGGGATTTACAAGGGATGTCACGATTGCCCAGTGGATTGACAATATCGACGATCCGACCGCGACGGCCACATACGGAGGCCGGTATCTGTTCGGCAGACTGGATCAAACAGAGATATCAGGTTCCTTCCGTCTGAACTGGACCTTCAATCCGAAGTTGAGTCTTCAGGTCTATCTTCAGCCGCTGATCTCCGTCGGTTCCTACGACGAATTCAAGGAACTTCGGCAGCCTGACACCTATTCGTTCAACATCTACGGAGAAAACGGTTCGACCATTGAAAAGGAAGGGGACGAATACCGGGTCGACCCGGACGGTCCCGGCCCGGCACCGGAGTTCCGTTTTGATGACCCTGACTTCAACTTCAAGTCGCTCAGGGGAAACATCGTCCTCCGCTGGGAATACCTTGCCGGTTCAACCATCTACTTTGTCTGGACTCAGGGACGGACTGATGAACAGAATCCCGGCAGTTTCAATCTCGGAACGGATGTCAAGAACCTCCTCTCATCGCCCACAGATAACGTTTTTCTCGTGAAAATATCCTACTGGTTCAACCCCTAGGATGTCAACCAAATCACAGATACAGATGTCTAACTGATTGCATGACAGGGTGTGGGCCGCGAGGTGGGTGGATACTGGTGTCAATACGCGGCCCACGCTTTGTATCGATAATCCAATCTGATCTCAGGAGAAATGATGAAATCGCTCATGGTGGCAGTCTTCTCTTCGCTTCTCGTCCTGATCCCGGCGAGCCTGGATGCCGGACAGGGACGGACGAAATATATCACAATCGAGACAGGCAGTGAAAACGGAAGCTGGCTCGGCGTTTCAATACAGGACATGACTCCGCGTCTGGCGAAATCAATGGAGGTCGAGACAAAACAGGGAGCCCTTGTCAATGATGTGATCGATGACAGCCCTGCCCGGAAGGCGGGCATCAAGGAGGAAGATATCATCATCGAGTTCGACGGACACGAGATCACCGATGCAGAAGATCTTGTCGACAGGGTCGGTGATCGGAACCCGGACGAAGAGGTCAGCCTGGTTCTCATGAGGGGAAACGAAAGGCAATCTCTCCTGGTTACCCTTGCGGAGCCTGCAGAGAAACATGTTGTTTCCTTCGGCCACATCCCCCCCATTGCTCCGCGCGTTCATGTCTTCATGAGCCATGCCTCTCTCGGTATCGAGGTTCAGGAACTTGGTGACCAGTTGTCCGAGTACTTTGGCGCTCCGCGGAATGAGGGTGTCCTGGTCACTGAAGTTGATGAGGAAAGCGCTGCCGCGAGAGCGGGCCTGAAGGCTGGTGACGTGATTCTCAAAGTGGGCTCGCAGACGATCAGGGAATCAGATGACATCTGGGACGAAGTAGAGGAGTATGAGAAGGGTGAGAACATCGACCTGGAGATCCTCCGGGACAAGTCGAGGGAGACCCTCACCATGGAAGTTGAGGAGACTCCGGGAAGATTCTGGTTCAAAGGTCCGAAGTCGGACATGCATTTCGATTTCGATCATGAATTCGATGATGAATGGTTTGAGCACTTTGATAAAGAGATCCGCTGGGAACAGGACAGGTCCAGGGGGAAGATGGAGCGCCTCCGGATTCACCTGAACGAAATCGGTGAACAAATCCGTGAATGGGGCCACTACCTGAAGGAACAATTCGGGGAAATCACCCGGGACAGCTGATCCGGAAACAGGCCTGCGCCCCCGTTCGAAACATCAGCCTGGCCCCTCCGTAAGAACAAAACAATGATCACCATGGAAGCCAATGGCACTCGGATGAGTGCGTTGTTTCAGTCCGTTTTGTTCACTATTTCCCGGAGGATCCTGCAATGCTGAAGAGCGCCCCCTTTCTCCTCACCCTTGTCTTCCTGCTGGCGCCAATCACTGCCTGGAGCCAGCCACAGAACATCACCACCCCTCCACCCAGCCCTGCTGCAACGGTCAGCCAGGGAATTGGCATGTCTGAAGTGACCATTGTGTACCACCGACCCGGCGTCAAGGACAGGGAGGTATGGGGAGCACTGGTTCCCTATAATGACGGAAAGCCAAACCCGTGGAGGGCCGGTGCAAACGAGAATACTACGATCGAATTTTCGACTGACGTCCTGATCAACGGAAAGAAACTTCCGTCCGGAACCTACGGCCTTCACATGATCCCGTCCCCGGAGAGCTGGACGATCATCTTCAACAAGAACCATACCTCCTGGGGAAGTTTCTTTTACAACCCGGACGAAGATGCCCTCAGAGTCCAGGTTACGCCTGTCGGCGCGCCTCACGAGGAGTGGTTGATTTACGGATTCGAAGACCTGACCCCGCTCGGAGCCACAGCCTATCTCCGGTGGGAGAAACTGAAGGTGCCGTTCCGGATCGAACTGGATGGAGGACACGCGTCCATTGTTCAGAGCCTGCGTGACCAACTCAGAGGACTTCCGGGCTTCTTTTCACAGGGATATATCGCCGCCGCACAATACTGCGCAAACAACAATGTGGAGCTTGACCAAGGCTTGAAATGGGCTGACCAGGGGGTCTCCAACGGAGGTGGTTTCAATGCACTCACCGTCAAGGCCCAGATTCTGGAAAAAACCGGGAAGGCGAGCGAAGCCACAGAGATCATGGACCAGGCTCTGATTCAGGCGAATGAAAACGAGCTGAACAACTACGGATACCAGCTGTTGAACCAGGGAAAGACCACTGAAGCGGTCGAAATCTTCCGGGAGAACGTTAAGCGTCATCCGGACTCATGGAATGTCTACGACAGCCTCGGAGAGGGGCTTGATCTGACCGGTGACACCCGGAGCGCCATCAGCTATTACCAGAAAGCTCTTGAGAAGAACCCGCCGGAACCTCAGATTCAGAGGATCAACGGCGTGCTGACCACCCTGCAAAAGAAACTCTAGAATTCAGAAAGTGGATCCTGAGCCGGGATTCCGTGCCGTAAGGCGCGGCTCCCGGCTTTTCTTTTGCCCGGGAATGCTGTCGAGGGCCGGTTGTGAGAGTGCCTATCTGTTCGTATGTTGTTCATGATTTCGCTCTCGTGGTGTAACGGATAGCACAACAGCCTTCGAAGCTGTTTGTGGGGGTTCGAGTCCCTCCGAGAGCACGATATGAATTGACGATTGGATCATCGGGTCATTTGATCATTTGGGGTTATCAAGCAGACCTGCCTCCCTTTCTTCCCACCAGCTCCTGAACTGACACGATAATCATAGTTATCACGGTCAAGGGTATTACGAAGTAGAGCATGACCTGATTCAACCGCGGCAGGGCGTCATGCTGAGCGGCATCCAGTAAAAGATATAGGGTATAGGCCGCGTAGTATCCTAGCAGGAACACTCCCTCCAGGCGACTAATCACCCCCCCTGTAAAAAACACCGGCAGGCAGGCAAATGCCACCGCGATCATCACAGGTATGTCAAAACCGATGGCGGCCTCAGGAAGAGCAATCCCGCCCGGCGCTATGACACCGGAGATTCCAAGAACACACATGATGTTAAACATGTTGCTGCCAACGACATTCCCTACCGCGATATCGCGTTCGCCGCGAACGACAGCGACGATGGAAGTGACTACCTCCGGGAGAGACGTTCCTGCGGCGACAATGGTTAGTCCGATAATCAGCTCGCTGACGCCCAGCCGTTGGGCCAGGATAACAGCACCATCGACCAGCCAGCCAGACCCGACCACCAGCATCGAGAGGCCAGCGATAACGAGGAGCGCGTTCATCATCCAGCTGTCTTTCGTCTCTCCGTTTCTCCCCTTCTCAGGTCCATCTTCATCCCTCGCAGAGAGATGCTCCCCGCGACTCTGCCTGAACAGGAAGATGACATAGACGACCAGACAGATGACAAGCACCAGACCGTCGATCCGGCCGATGCTCCCGTCAACCGAAAGCAACAGGACCAGTAATGACAGAAGAATCATCAGGGGAACGTCGAATCTCACCAGTTGGACAGACACCACAAGGGGTGCCACGACAGCTGAGAGCCCGAGAGTGAAGAGAACGTTGAAAATGTTGCTTCCAACAACGTTCCCCGCGACAATGCCACCTTGTCCGGACAACGCTGCTTCAACACTGACGGCAAGTTCAGGGGAGCTCGTCCCAAACGCAACCACCGTAAGCCCGATGACGAGAGGCGACACGCCGAAGGACGACGCCATTCTGGACGCGCCCTTCACCAGGGCCTCAGCGCCAACAATAAGGAAAGCCAACCCGAGGAGGAACAGGAAGATAGTCATCCGGAGAAACCTGTATCAAGAATCTATCGTTGTTTGAAATCGAGCACAGTCTATCCGGAATCCCGACTGAATTCAAACGAATCGTGAACAGACTGCGCGGCTGTCGATGGCATTGTTGCCCGTGTCAATCTGCCGGAAGGAGGAGAAAGTAATCAAGAGATCTGTAGAAAGTCAATGAGCGGAGGTTGCCGGACCACGTGACCGGACCGACGACCGCACTCCTCTTGACTCCGGCACGCCGTTTCTCTATCATGCGGCAGGTTCACAGACATTAACACCATTGAGGATCCGATGACCGACGACGAACGGTGGATGGAATCTGCGTTCCTTGAAGCAGAGCAGGCTTTTAAGCGAAAAGAAGTGCCGGTTGGGGCGATTGTGATGAAGGATGGAAAGGTCATCGGCCGCGGGTATAATCAGACGGAAACGCTGAAAGACCCGACAGCCCACGCCGAAATGATCGCGATTACCGCAGCAGCCATGCATATCGGCAACCACCGGCTCGAAGGGTGTACGCTGTACGTAACGCTCGAGCCATGCCCGATGTGTGCCGGGGCGATCGTGCTTGCGAGGATTTCACGGCTTGTCTACGGAGCTCCCGATCCGAAGGCGGGGGCCTGCACGACCCTGTACAAGATCACTCAGGACAGCCGCCTCAATCATCAGGTCGACCTGACCGGCGGCATTCTGGAACCACGGTGCAGTACAATTCTGAAAGATTTTTTCGGGAAGATCAGAGGAAAGACGATGGGAAAGCCGGAGATGAACTGAGAGAACGCTTCAGGAATTTGTGCGTTTTCTCATTTGGTGATTTGATCATTTGGGTTTGAAATGATCAAATGATTCAATGTTTAATTGACAAAATGCTTCTGTGTTTCACTTACTCGCCTTCAGTTTCTCCGCCATCGCCGCGATCTTCAGCTGTTCGATCAGTTCCCCGACCTGTCCGTTGATGATTTCTGAAAGGTTATAGAGGGTAAGCCCGATCCTGTGATCGGTGACGCGGTTCTGGGGAAAATTGTACGTGCGGATCTTGTCGCTGCGGTCGCCGCTTTTCACCATCGACTTCCTCAGCGCAGCGACATCGCCGACCTGGGATTCGATCATCATCTCGTACAACCGGGCACGGAGCATCTTCATCGCCCGTTCACGGTTCTGGAACTGTGACCGCTCCTGTCTGCACGCGACAACAACGCCCGTTGGCATATGGGTGATCCGGACTGCCGTTTCCACCTTGTTGACGTTCTGCCCCCCTTTACCGCCTGAACGAAACGTATCCATCTGAAGATCCGAGGGATTGATTTCGATGTCGATTGTTTCTACTTCCGGGAGGACCGCTACGGTCGCGGCGGATGTGTGGACCCGCCCCTGTGCTTCCGTTTCGGGGACCCGCTGGACCCGGTGAACGCCGGACTCGAATTTCATCGATCCGTACACATCCTGTCCGCCCAGGGAAAAGGAAATTTCCTTGAACCCTCCCTTCCCCGCATCACTGAAATCCAGCAGTTCACATTTCCACCCCTGCAGTTCGGCGAACCTGGAATACATCCTGTAGAGGTCAGCGGCAAACAGGGCAGCTTCCTCGCCCCCGGTCCCCGACCTGATCTCCATGATCACGTTCCGGCTGTCATTCGGATCTTTCGGAATCAGCAGGGTTTTCAGCTCCTCTTCGAGCCTCACAAGCTTCTCCCTGACTTCCTCCAGTTCACCGAGTGCAAGCTGTTTCATCTCAGGATCGGAAGATCCGTTGATGATCTCCTTCAGCCCTGCCAGTTCATCCTGGGCCTTCCGGTAGCGCTCATACGCTTTGACGATCGGCGTAAGGTCCTTGTGTTCCTTGCTCAACTCGCGCAGACGATCCTGGTTCCCCACGACCTCAGGGTCCCCGAGAAGTGCTGTAATCTCCTGGTATCGTTCCCGTACCTCTTCCAGCCGATCCAGCATTGTCAGACCGCCAGTTTTGATGTGACTGATTCCATCGCGTCCTTTTCTTCTTCCTGACCCAGAGCTGCCCGCAGGGCTACGATCGCAACCTCCAGCTGATCCGGAAGCGGCTCACGGGTCGTCACCCTCTGGAGCCAGAGTCCGGGCGCCGCGACGATCTTCCCGGCTATCGTTCCGCTCTTCTTTGCCGATATCCGGATGAATTCGTAGGAAATCCCCCCGACAAGAGGAATCAAAGGGAGGTGGGTGCCAAGCCGCAGGAACAGGGTCAGTTCGCCAAGCCAGAGCATCAGGATCGTGTCGAGAACGCTGAACAGGAGGATCGACGAAACCATAACAATGAGGAGAAAACTGGTGCCGCAGCGGGGATGAAACCGTGACTGCCGGGCGGCGGACTCCACCGTCAGCGGTTCTCCCTTCTCAAAAGCAAAGACCGCCTTATGCTCGGCACCATGATACTCAAACACCCGCCTGATCTCTTTCGAGAGCGAAATCAACGAGAGATATCCGAGCAGGAGCGCGACCCGAATACCTCCTGCAGTCAGGTTGAACAGAAGTGCCTGCTGGTCAACATCGAACAACAACGAGGTCAAAACAAGCGGGGTCGCAAAGAAGATCGTAATTCCGACGAGAAGCGAAAGCGCCACTGTGAGTCCAAGGCGCCACGAATTCTCTTCTTTTGTTCCGGTCTGACCAGCGGTGCCCGGTTCCTCCAGCGAGACTTCGGCCGAGTAATTCAGCGTCCTGATTCCGATCACGGTCATCTCGATCAATCCCAGTGCCCCGCGGAGGAGCGGCCGCTTCAGCATCGGGAACCGCGCTGCCAGAGACCGGAATGTCTCTTTCCTGATCACGATGGTCCCGTCTGACCGTCGGACGGCAGTCGCAACAGCCTCGCCCGAACGCATCATCACTCCCTCGATCACTGCCTGACCACCGACAGGGCTCACCGGTGCTTCATTGTTCTGCTCGCGCACGCGTTTCTCCATTAAAATTCCAGCTAAATTACAATTTTTTCCGGTCAGTTCCCATTGTCCGGACCCAGAGGGATATTGAAGCGAGGAAGGAAGATCAACGGAAACTGGTCCCGACAACATCGTGCAACCGCTACCCTTCCGAGATCGGGAGATCAGGCGGTTCCTGTTTGGGTTGACGATTGAAGATCGACCTCATCGCTTTCAGCTCGGAGGGATCGAAAAATCTCAGGAGGCGGAGGAGCACCAGTGCCATGAAAAGAAGTCCTGTATGCCAGATCGCCGGGGGGATGGGGGGTGATACGAACAACCCGGCAACGTATGTCACAGAGCCGACGAGTACAATGAGAGAGATTCTTCCCCATTCGTAGCGAACCGGAGACACCCGCTGAGAAAACGCGAACATCAGAATCGCCATGACGGCATAGCTCAACAGTGTGGCGATCCCTGCACCGTTCATCCCGAATGCCGGAATCAGGAAAAAGTTCGAGGCGATGTTGACCGCCGCCCCGCCAATGGTGACGACCGGAAGCAGTGCCGTCTTCTTCTCGAGATAGAGTCCCGCGGAAAACACGGTCGATATGCCAAGAAACATGTAACCGATCAGCACCAGGGGAACAACACCATACCCTCCCCAGTAGGAATCCGGCAGGACCGAATATCCGAAAAGAAACGGTGTCTTGATCAGACCCTCGAGGAAGAAAGTCAGGAACAGAAACAGTCCGGTCATCGCCAGCAGAAGGTAGGTCAGCACTCTGGCAAACATCTCTTTCGAGCTCGCCTCATTGCCCGCACTGAAGAAGAACGGCCTCCAGGCGAACTCGAACATCGACACGATCAGCATCATGAAGATCCCGAGGCGGTAGTTCGCCTGATAGATGCCGACCGTTGCCGCATCGGTCAACGCCTCCAGAATCGGCCGGTCGATCACCTGCAAGGCGATCGCCGCCAGTCCCGCAGGAAGCGTCGGCAACCCGTACGAGATCAGCGCGCGAAAGAGCGGGCCGGACCATGAGGGAGCGAAGTTTATCAGAACCGTCGGCAGAAGCAGGAGGACAACAAACGATGATGCAATCGCACCTGCCAGAAAGATGCCGTCCATTTCCATTTCAAGAACGACAAGGAACCAGACGACACAGAGAACGTTCACAACAATGCCTGCGACGCGAATGAAAGCGAACTGTTTCGCTTTTCTGTCCATCCTCAGGACCGCGAACGGAACATGGCTGATCGCATCCAGGAAAAGAATCAGAGCGGAGTAACGGACGAGGGATCCATGGGCAGCTCCGGCACCTGTTGCGACAGCGATGGCATCCGAAGAGAACCAGATTGCGGCGGAGAAGAGCAGGGAGGATCCGGTCACCGAGATGAACGGCACTGAAAAGACATCGCG
>Ga0224505_10002465_pt1 | contig 10851 bp, 13 predicted proteins | sample SF_Jan12_sed_USG_FD_169102 | JGI IMG/M metagenome (GOLD analysis project Ga0224505, IMG submission 169102) | Sediment microbial communities from San Francisco Bay, California, United States - SF_Jan12_sed_USGS_4_1 | ecosystem: Environmental > Aquatic > Marine > Sediment | place: USA: California...
CTCCACCAGCCCCCACGGTTCTGTCACCACGCCTGGCGAGGGAGTGTTCACGTATAATGCCGAGGTGATGGTTCGCCTGATTGCAGGGCCTAAGATGGGCTACCGCCTTACCAAGTGGACCGGTGACACGGACGCTCTCTCTAATGTCAACGCCGCCACAACCATTATTGCCATGCACGACGACTACACCATAGCCGCCAACTTTGCACTGAATTGGCCACTAATCGGTGGGATTATAGCGGGAGTCGTGGTAGCAGCGGGACTGGCGATTTTGTTCGTGCGTAGAAGGAGAGCAGCCGCGAAGAAGAAACAGAGCCGAAGGAGAGCTGCCCGGAAAAAACATTGATTTGAGTTTTCAGCACATACCAGCCCGGACTCTGAATGGTACAAGCGTCAATTCGGTTCTCCTCTTTACTTGGCTTGAGCAAAATGCACTAGCCTCTCGTTATTTCTCACTCATGTTCTGTATGAAATGCCAGTAGTGTGCAAGTTGCCAGTGGCAAGACTATGCCTTAGCTAGAATGAAATCTCCAGGGACTCCAATCCCCAGGAACCGCATGCACAAAAGGGTATCCAGAAGACTATGTTCTTAGCTGCGGTATTGCCCTCGACAGATACCGCGACCGTGACTGTAACCTTGATGGATGTCTGATTCGGGGCAGTCCAGGTAATATTGGAGCCCGCCCCAGAAATTACGCCACCATCGCATGACCAATTGTAGACCAGGTCGCCACTTGTACCTGAAGCCACGCACTCAAGATCGTATTCTTCTGATATCCAGACATCGCAATCGCACCCGGACTGCGTGGGTACTCTCAAATATGGGTTTCCCTTGGGAGTAACAACCAGTTTCTCAATAGTTGGCGGAGGATTAAGTGCTACGCCAAGAGTCAACACCCTCATGTCTTCCCCGCCATAGCCGTCCCTGACTATAACTGTGATGTTGTATAGGCCGACTTCTTCGGGAGCAGTCCAGCTTACAACTGTACCTGTGCCATTGATATTACCTCCGCTAGCTCTCCACTCATAACTCAGTTCATCGCCGTCAGAGTCTGAAGCGTTACATGTAATCGTGAGAGTACCCAAGGGAGTAACCCAATCTGCATTGGCTGGCAAGCCGTGAATAACGGGCGCGCTATCGATCCTCACTATGACAGTTAGATAATCTGTCACCTTGTTATCGCGGCTATCAGTTACCGTGACTGTGACTCTGTAGGAACCTTGAGAGTAGGGAGCAGTCCAGATAACCGTAGGTCCCTCGCCAGTTATGTTCCCTCCGCTAGCCGACCAATCATAGCTTAGGACGCCGCCACGGGGCGCCGTAGCATTACACACAATCTGGCTGCTTCCTCCGGGAAGAACTTTCGCCGGCTCAGCTGCCAGGCCGGTGATGACCGTCCGCTGGTTGGCTAGCACCGTGTAAAGCAGGATTGAAATCAGCGCCGCTGCCACCACGACCCACACGATTATTAGATATCTTTTTTCGTTCAAGCCTGTATCCAAAACATCGCATATATTATATCACCTGCTAGCTCAGTGAAGGCTGGCGAAAAGTTGAGGTTTCAACAGTCGTTTGAATCCTTTTTCTGGATACCAAACCATGCATGGCGATTACGCCGTGATTGCCAATCTCGCGCTCAACTGGCCGCTAATCGGCGGGATTATAGCGGCAGTGGTGGTGGCAGCCGGACTGACGATTCTCTTGGTGCGTAGAAGAAGAGCCGCCCGGACAAAAAGGCAAAGCCGAAAAAAAACTGTCCAGAAGAAACACTGAACTAGGCTTTCAGCCCTTACCTCCACCACTACTCCTCGCCAGACTGACCATTTGGTGCAATATTGGCTGCACCGTAGTTTTTGTTTGTAAAAGCAGTTTCTCTGGCCAGCTTGGTGGAGTCCCTGGAGGGATTCGAACCCTCGACCCGCTGCTTAGAAGGCAGCCGCTCTGTCCAGCTGAGCTACAGGGACAGCCAAATCAAGTATAGCATGATAGGGCAGGAATGATAACAATACGATCGTGAGCTAGCCCTTGTGGGCCTGTGCCACGTGTTTCTGCCAGCATTTCTGGTGCACATAAACAGCGCATTTGGCACAGTAATAAATACGAACCCTGGCTTCCTTGCCGCAGATGGGACACTTCATGACTTGCTACCTCCGTTATCTCTTTTCCCTAACCCTGAAGGATTGGACCCCTTTCCCTTCTCCTCACGGGAGTCGGTTACGTAGAAGCCTGGGCCGTTGAATATGATGGGGACGGGACAGAAGACGCGGCGGGCAATTCCGTGGCAGCTAGGACAATCGGCTACGGGCTTGTCGTTAAAGCTCTGTTTAAGCTCGAATTGCAGGCTACAATTCAGACAGCGATATTGATACGTAGGCATGTGTATATCCTCCCCTACTCCAAAAGGGGTGCTTTTTCTTCTTCCGAGCTTTGCCCACCGGGTACCTTTGCCTTGGAGGCCGGTTGCTCTTTTCTGCTCTCTCTTGCTTTGAATTCGCCATCCAGATTAACGCTACCTATCTCAAAGGACGGTCGGTGGGCTTGCAGTACATGCTGATCCCAACAATAAGAATGTGTAAAGACACCACAGGAACAGTGGAAAACAACCCTGTCATAAAGCAGTGGGTTTCCGCAGACAGTACAATTCATCTACTTACCTCCCGCTATTAGCACTCTCTTTACTAAATTGCCAATTATAGCGCGCTAGTAGAGTTTCGGCAAGCTTTCTATCAGCAGTTGGCTTGTATGTTGTGGCTATGCCTGGCCCCTGTTGCAGAGACGTTGGGAGCAGGGAACAAATTTCACCTAGTTGACAATATGTTTTTCTAGCCGTTAATATGGACTGTCTTCTATGGTCAAAGAACATGAGTTGCCGAGCTCCTTCGCATCTTATCGCGACACAGTGATAGTTGAGTCAAAGAAGATTATCGATAGCTGTCCTCCGGCGCTTGGCAATATACTACGATATCATATGGGCTGGCGGGATGAGCATGGGCATTTCTGTAGGAAAGAATCGGGCAAGTTCATCCGCTCCATCCTTTGCCTTCTTAGTTGTCGGGCGGTGGGAGGTGATACTTCGCAGGCGATACCCGCAGCCGCAGCCATCGAGCTCATGCATAATTTCTCTTTAATCCACGACGATATCGAAGATACTAGCTATGAGCGCCATCACCGGCCAACTGTGTGGAAGTTATGGGGTGAGTCCCAGGCGATAAATGCTGGCGATGCCATGTTCGCCCTAGCTTATTCAGGGTTGCTTCGACTAAAGGAGAAGGGAATAGCTGCCGGAGACATTGTCAATTGCATAAAGATGTTGAGTGAGGCTTGCCTGGAGCTTTGTGAGGGACAATACTTGGACGTTGAATATGAGAACCGTCTAGACGTCACTGTCGAGGACTACCTTGACATGGCAGCTAAGAAAACAGCAGCCTTGTTTGCCGTGGCAACTTCTTTGGGCGCATACCTGGGCAACGAAGATAGTAAGTTGGTGGCTTCTTTTCGCTCGTTCGGCGGAGAGTTAGGCATGGTGTTTCAGATTCACGACGACATCTTGGGAATCTGGGGAGCGGAGGAAAGCGTTGGCAAGTCGGCTGGCGACGTCTGTCAGAGAAAGAAGACTTTGCCGGTAGCTTACGGGCTGCAGAATAGTAAGGGTACAGCAAGAAAGAGGCTCAGGAAGCGCTACTCTCAGGAATCTATCGAAGGCGAAGATATCAAAGAGGTTACCAAGATTCTGGACGATTTGGGAGCTAGAAATTATGCTGAGAATCTCGCTGAGCAATACTACTACAGAGCTCTGGCACACCTCGAAGCCAGTTGCCTTGACACATCTAGTGTGGCTCCACTTAAAGAAGCTGCCGGCTTTCTGTTCAAGCGCGATTTCTAGGAGGGAAAGATGCCGAAGAAGACTGTCGCAGATATAGATGTTGAAGGCAAGAGGGTTTTGCTCAGAGTCGACTTCAATGTCCCACTCAATGTCAACAGTGGTGCAATTAGCGATGATAGTCGCATACGAGCTTCACTACCTACTATCAAATATCTCGTTGACCATAAAGCTAAGGTCATCATCTGCTCACATTCGGGACGCCCCGGAGGCAGAGTAGTTGACAACTTGCGGATGGCGCCAGCAGCACAGAGGTTGTCTCAGCTTGTGGGCTTGCCTGTCAGCACGGTATCTGATTGCATAGGCCAGGAAGTAGAAAGCAAGGTAGGTACACTGCAAGAGGGCGATATTCTGGTTTTGGAGAATCTGCGCTTTCACCCCGAAGAGGAAGCAAATGATCCCGACTTTGCCCGAAAGCTAGCCAGACTAGCAGATATTTACGTTGATGACGCCTTTAGTACTGCTCATCGGGTTCATGCCTCTATCGTGGGTGTAGCTAAATACTTGCCGGCGGTGGCTGGATTCTTGATGAACAAGGAGCTGAACGTTATGGAGAAGCTCTTGCATAATCCCGAGCGACCCTGGGGCTGCCTTATAGGGGGTGCTAAAGGGAGCGATAAGATAGATCTGCTGCAAAATATGCTAAGGAGGGTTGACATGTTGCTGGTTGGTGGTGGCATGACCGCTACTTTCCTGAAGACGCAGGGATATGAGACAGGGCACTCTTTGGTAGAGGACGACAAGTTGGACTTGGCCAAGAAGTTGTTGCAGGAAGCCGAGGAGTGGAAGGTGCCATTTCTGCTCCCCGTCGACGCAGTGGTGGCACAGGAAATCAAAGCCGGAGCTTCAATCAGAGTAGTGCCAACAACTGATATACCGGCGGGTAGCCATATCGTGGATATTGGTCCTAAATCGATCGTGCTTTTTCATAATGAGCTAAGAAAATGTCGTACGATCATGTGGAACGGCCCTATGGGGATTTACGAAATGCCCCAGTTTGCCCAGGGAACCAGGGCTATAGCCAGCTTTCTTTCCACCCTCGATGCCACTACGATCATTGGTGGTGGCTCTTCCGCTGAAGTAGTTCAGGAAATGGGATTAGCTGATAAGATGACCCATGTTTCCACAGGTGGCGGCGCCAGTCTGAAGTTTTTGGAGGGCGCCACCTTACCTGGTGTGGAAGTTCTGCTGGATACAAAATAACGGGAGGTTGTGAAATGCGTATTCCTATGATTGCAGGCAACTGGAAGATGAATACCACGGCGACTGAAGCCGAACGGCTTGTTCTCGAGATGCTTGAGAGACTGGACAGGATAGAAGGAGTGGAGAAGGTACTCTGTCCGCCATTCGTGTCTCTGGTCGCCATAAGTATGATGCTTCAGAATTCATCTATCCAGCTTGGTGCCCAGAATATGTATTTTGAGGCCAAAGGAGCCTACACCGGTGAAATATCTCCCTTGATGCTGAGCGAGCTGTGCGAATTTGTCATACTGGGGCACTCAGAGCGCAGATGGTATTTTGGGGAAACTGATGAGATAGTTAATAAGAAGGTAGGCGCGGCTTTGACAAACAAGCTTAAGCCTATCTTGTGCGTTGGGGAGAGGCTCGAAGAGAATGAAGCGGGCAAGACTGACGAAGTGGTCAATAGACAGGTAAGGGCAGGCTTGAAGGATATAGAGCCTGTCCGTGAGTTTGTGATTGCCTACGAGCCAGTCTGGGCTATTGGCACAGGCAAGGCGGCAAGCGGCAAACAGGCAGCAGTCACTATCGAGTTTATTCGTGACGTTGTGGGTAAACTCTGGAATAGGAGCACGGCTCAGGATTTGCGCATCCTTTATGGTGGCAGCGTTACCAGCGCTAATATCGTTGAATTTCTTTCTCGTCCCGAAATCGACGGTGCCCTGGTTGGTGGAGCCAGCCTGAAAGCCGAGGAATTCGTGGGCATTGTTGAGAAAACTGCGGAAATCAAAAAGAGAGCCAAGTAATCAGTAACCAGTGATCGCTATTGTTGGTCCCACCGCCGTAGGCAAAAGTGATGTCGCTCTACACCTTGCTCAGTACTTTCCCCTGGAGATAATAGGCGCAGATAGCCGCCAGGTCTATCGGTATATGGATATTGGGACCAACAAACCGAGCTTGGCTGACAGGGCATCGGTTCCTCACCATGTCATTGACGTGGTGGATCCCGACCAAGGTTTTAGCCTGGCCGTGTATCACCAACTGGCCTTGGAGGCCTCGAAGACCATTCGACAGAAGGGCAAACTGCCATTACTTGTGGGTGGCAGCGGGCTTTATGTGTGGTCGCTGATAGAAAAGTGGAAGATACCTCAGGTGCCACCTGATCGAGAGATGAGACGTCGGTTGGAATCTAGGGCAGAGCAAGGCGATAGCCAGAGTCTTTACCGCGATTTGAAAGCTATCGATCCTGCAGCAGCGGCAAAAATCGATCCCAGAAATATCCGGCGCGTAATAAGAGCTCTGGAGATCTACTATGCAACAGGGCAACCACCTTCTCAACTACAGCGCAAAGAGGTACCAAGATTGTCCGGTTTGATCATCGGCTTTACTCAGGAAAGAGTCCAGTTATATAGAAGGATTGATTCGCGGGTTGATAGGATGATACAAAGGGGATTAGTTGAAGAAGTGGAACAGCTATTGAAGAAAGGTTATGACCCTTCGTTGCCTTCTATGTCCGGAATGGGCTACAGGCAAATAGGCCAGTTTCTACGAGGCGAGATGACTTTGCCCGAGGCTATTGATAGAATGAAATATGAAACTCATAGACTGGCTCGTCACCAGTACGCTTGGTTTCGCCTCAACGATAGCAGGATTCACTGGTTTGACGTGGGTGGGACAGAAAGAGAAGCCAGCATCGTTGCCCTGAACGAAGTCAGGGGTCTGATAGAAGGCTTCATGTCATGAAATTCTCCAAATTGCAGGCCACGGGCAATGACTTCCTCCTGACTGACGCCAGAACCATGGAGGTAGATTGGCCAAAGCTGGCCCAGGCTATGTGCGACCGCCACTTTGGAGTGGGAGCTGACGGTTTGATGCTGGTGCAGAATTCAGCCGTTGCCGATTTAAGGATGCGTCTTTTCAATTCCGACGGTTCTGAGGCCGAGGTTTCTGGCAATGGGCTGAGATGTTTTGCCAAGTATGCCATCGAGAAAGGTTTGACTGACAAGATGCCGTTGCGGGCGGGACAAAGCAATCGCTCTCTTTCAATAGAGAGCTTGTCGGGGGTAAGAAAGGTCCAAGCCTATATGTCAGGTAATAGGGTTAACCGGGTGGAGGTGAACATGGGCTTGCCCCGGTTCCAGGCGGAGCAGATTCCGGTCAATGTTCAAGTTGACATAACACCAATATTGAATTATCCTCTGATGATAGATCGGAAGAAGTTAACTTTGTCTCTTCTATCCATGGGTAATCCCCACGCCGTTAGTTTCTTATCCCGGCCAGTCGGTAATTTTCCTCTAGCTGAGATAGGACCGAAAGTAGAGAGGCACGCTGCGTTTCCCCAAAGGACCAATTTTGAGGTAGCCAGAGTCTTGAGCAGGGGAAAGGTAGAAGCCAGGGTCTGGGAGCGCGGTGTCGGAGAGACTCTGGCCTGTGGCAGCGGTGCCTCCGCTATAGCTGTGGCCGCTCAGCTATTGGACTACGTAGATAGAGAACTTGACATAATGCTTCCAGGCGGCACTTTGACAGTATCCTGGGATAGGGTAGGAGAGGTGTTGCTTACCGGTGCTGTGGAAGAGGTTTTCACGGGTGAGTGGCTTGGAGACTCAAACTGATGAAACTAGCTGGAAGACTTGATAGACTGCCTCCATATCTTTTCGTGGAAATAAATCGTAAAATCGCCGAGCTTCAAGCTAGGGGAAAGGATATAGTCGATTTTGGCATTGGCGACCCTGATTTGCCTACGCCGTCACATATTATTGAGCGGATATGCGAGGCAGCACATGACCCCGCAAACCATGGTTATCCTGAAACTGATGGGTTGCCGGAACTTCGTCAAGGCATTGCCCAGTGGTACGAAAGACGCTTTGGGGTTGCCCTGGACCCGGCTAAAGAAGTCCTGCCACTTCTTGGCTCCAAGGAAGGGATTGGGCATATGGCGCTGTGCTTAATCGAGCCTGGCGACGTGGCATTGGTCCCCGACCCGGGTTATCCGCCATTTTCTATGGGCACTATACTGGCCGGTGGTGAGCCCTACTTCATGGCTCTGAAAGAAGAAAATGATTTCCTACCCGATTTTGAGGCTATTCCGGACGGGATCGCCGATAAGGCAAAGCTCATGTGGCTTAATTATCCCAACAATCCTACGGGCGCCATAGCTGACCTGGAGTTTTTTGAAAAAGCAGTTCATTTCGCACGGCAACACGGCCTGGCAGTCTGCCACGACGCTCCCTATACCGAAGTCGCCTTTGACGGCTACAGGGCACCCAGCTTCATGCAGATTCCTGAGGCAAAGCAAGTAGGGGTCGAATTTCATTCCCTGTCCAAGACTTACCACATGACAGGATGGAGAATAGGCATGATGGTAGGTAATGCTGATATGGTAAACGCTCTGTTTAGAGTTAAATCCAATTTGGATTCAGGGGTTCCTCAGGCAATTCAATATGCTGCTGTGGAAGCTCTGCGCGGCTCCCAAGAACACATTGCCAAGCATAATGCTATTTTTCAACGGCGCCGAGATAAACTGGTAAAAGTCCTTAACGAGATAGGGTTAAAGGCTAGAATGCCCAAGGCGACTTTTTATGTCTGGGCTAGGATCCCCCCGGGGTATACGTCCATGGATTTTGCCAAGAGACTGCTGGATGAAGTCGGGGTAGCAGTGACTCCGGGAACTGGCTACGGCAAGGGGGGAGAGGGTTACATCAGATTCTCTCTGACCATTTCCGATGACCGTCTGCAGGAGGGGGTGGACCGCCTATCGTCCTGGCATGGGAGGAGGAGATAAAGCAGAAATTCTTTACTACCGAATCCAAGGTAGAACAAGCACTCCTAGTAGGAGTAAGGCACAAGGTCTCCAACCATGATTGGTCAGCTACAGATTCTTTAGAGGAGCTATCCCATCTCACGAAAACAGCTGGTGCCAATGTAGTAGGTACGTTAACTCAGAGACTGGACGCGCCCTCGTCTACCTACTACATGGGTAGGGGCAAAATCGAGGAGCTAATCAAGCTCAAAGATCAAACTAGGTACGACACAGTAATCTTTGATGACGAGCTGTCACCACGGCAGCAGAGAAACCTTGAAGAGGCGTTGGGCGTCAAAGTCGTTGACCGCACTGCTCTGATCTTACACATATTCGCCCGAAAAGCCCGAACCCATGAAGGAAAACTCCAGGTTGAGCTGGCCCAGTACGAGTATCTTCTGCCCCAGCTCATCGGACACTGGCGCCATCTAGAGCGGCTCGGCGGTGGTATCGGTACCAGAGGCCCAGGAGAATCACAGTTGGAGACTGACCGTCGCCTTATCCACAAGCGCATCAATCTCCTTCAGCAGAAAATAGAAAGTGTCAGGAAGCATCGAGCACTATACAGGAGGCGCCGCAAGGAGACCGGCACGCCCGTTGTAGCTCTTGTGGGTTATACTAATGCCGGTAAGAGCACTTTGTTCAATACCCTAAGCAAAGCCAGCGTAGAAGTGGAGAATAAGCTCTTTTCTACTCTGGACCCTGTGACTCGCCGCGTGGCTCTACCCGGCGGCCAACGATTTCTCATCACCGATACCGTTGGCTTCATTCACAAACTACCACCTTCCATCATTGCCGCCTTCCGTGCCACTTTGGAGGAACTGGACGAGGCTGCTTTACTGTTGCATATAGTTGACATAACACACAAGAATGCCGCCAATCAGTGCCTCACAGTAGAGAGTATATTGAGAGAACTGAATCTAGAAAACAGGCCAAGAATCACCGTGTTCAACAAGCTAGACCTGGCTTTGAGCAGTGAGGCAGAGCTGAAGAGATTGACTACTATTCCTTACTTTGAGGAGGAAATTGTGTTGCCCAATGAACACTTCGCTCTCGTCTCTGCCGCCAAAGGGTGGGGATTGGACAACCTTCTAAACAAGATAGTCCGTCATCTCTGGTGATAAATTAGAGACGCCGACTACCATTTCTGATCTTTTTCGCCAAATATCCGGGTGCCAATTCTGATTATATTGGCGCCTTCCTGCAGGGCAACCTGATAAGACTTGGTCATGCCCATGGAAAGATACTTCATCTCGACATTGGGCAACTTCAAGCCTTTGATTCTTTCGAATATCCTTCTTGTCTCTGTAAAATAGGGTCTGAAATCTTGAGGATTGTCAAAACTGGGCCCCATGGTCATGAGCCCCATCACCTTGATGTTCTTGAAACCGGATACGTCTTTTGCCAGTTGCTCCGCGTGGTCCGGGAGCACTCCTGATTTCTGGGGCTCTCTACCGCTGTTCACCTCAATCAGTACTGGCATTATCTTCTCAATTTGAGCACATTTCTTGTCAATTTCACTGGCTATTTCTAGGGAATCGACACTTTCTATCATGTCGAATATCTCTAGGGCTGCTTTTCTGACATCATGCTTTCGCAGGGTTCCGATAAAATGCCATTTCGCTCTCTTTCCCACCAGTTTGTACGCCTCCTTTGCCTCCTTGGCATAATTCTCTCCGATGATTCCTATGCCGGCCTGAACAGCTTCTAGGACCTCTGCAGGCGTTCTGGCTTTTGCTGCTGCCACCACGTCGACCCCGTCGGGGATCTCAGCTAATAATTGGGCAACGTTTCGCTTGATTAGCTCTCCGGTCACGTGATGATTGTAGTCCATGGAGCCAGTTAGCTTCAAGGATAAGATCTGTTAGAGGTCCTGGGCAATCGCCGGCCAGGAGGCAGTCTGTGTTCTGGTGGTGGGTCTTTTCTCTCCGATTTGGCAGGCCAGTGCAACCGGGGGATTTGATAAACTCGCTATGAGTCGATAAAAGGGGC
>Ga0224505_10002467_pt1 | contig 10844 bp, 6 predicted proteins | sample SF_Jan12_sed_USG_FD_169102 | JGI IMG/M metagenome (GOLD analysis project Ga0224505, IMG submission 169102) | Sediment microbial communities from San Francisco Bay, California, United States - SF_Jan12_sed_USGS_4_1 | ecosystem: Environmental > Aquatic > Marine > Sediment | place: USA: California...
ACCTGATTCCGCATCAATTGCCGGAAAAAATTGACGTCGACACGTGGCGCAGATCTGAACGATTCGTCGAAGCATATCGTCCACGCGTGGCTCAAGAGTTGTCTCAGGTGGCAAGCAGAGATCTCGCGGTCACTGGTATCTTTCTTGTTGCGACGCGTACGTGCCAGTGATGCGTTCGGTGGTTCTATCCGCATAAGAAATAGGGTACAGATGCAGACCAGATTTCTTCATTCAGGTATTGTCATCGAGGTGCTACCATTTTCTTTCTTGCTCATAGAATTGACACCCCCATTTGTTTCCGGTCTCCGGCTCAACGGACGCCGCCACTCGAAGCTTAGCTATCGTTTTCCCGCCGAGTGCGAGACCAAGGCGGCAATCGCTAAATGTCGTGTCCACCAAATCAGGGGAAGATCAAACTTTCACGTGGGCAATGCGCGGATTGTCGTCCAGATCTTCACCGGTCTCGGAACTTGATACATTCCTACCTCATATTGTTGGGCACGAGAAGCGAAGGATCTTGCGAAGTCGTCCCATATCTCGCGTATTTCTGAAATAGTCGCATAATCCTGGATAAGTGACATAGCTAGTGATTAACTGCCGCAGCCAGTGGTAAAACATTCGCACCACGTTCCGGTTCACGCCGGCAATCTCTACAGCCAGCCCATGCGGCCGCTCCTGTAACAAATACTTCGATCAGTCGCCCCTGCTGGTTTTCCACTCAACCGACTCCGCAGCCTGCTTGATCATTTGCGAAAGTCACCTCTCTCGGTTCGGTTTTGCTATGTCGGCCTGTAGTGCTCCCCATTAGTCAAGCGGCCACGAACGGAGTGCTGTGGCTGGCTTGGTATTCTTGTTCGACCTGACAAGGTGTCCGATACCCGAGAGCCGAATGCAAATACCTCGTGTTCTACCAGTTGATCCTCGCCGCCAGGGCGCGCTCCAGCTCCAGTGGACTCGTCTACTCACGAAGCCAGCGGAGTGCTTCTTTCAGCGTCCGCAGGAGTCGCTCCGTGTCGGCGTTCCCTTTCGGGTTGTTGTAACTGGTGACCGCCTGCGTGATCTCGAGCGTCGCACAGGTCTTCATGAAGGTGCCTGACGTCGGCTGACACCCATTGTCGCTCATCAGCGACAGCCCTTGGCCTTGGCCTCCCGCCGGGAATTGTCGCTGCACCGCCGAATCCAGCGCGAGCAACCAGTGGGGTGTCTTGGCCTCCCACTTCCGTCGTCTCATGACTGATCCCTCCTTGGTGGATCAGCCACAGTTTACTCAGTTCATGTGCCCGCTGTCTTAGAGGGGAGCAGTATAGGCCCTCAAAATTAACTGTGGACTGAGTTGTATTCCTATCAGAAAGGCAAGGCAGAAATATGCTACAGCACACAGAAGATGAAATGATCATACAGCAACTGACAAGTATCTACAGCGCATCAGCTGACGATGCAATGGCATTTGCTGGGCAGAGGAATAAACTTCTCGTGGTTATCAATGATGACCTTTACTTTCGTCTCCACCGATTGGAGATGGGACAGGCTGCGCTTAACGCAGGAATGGAAGTAACAGTGGTGGCCCAGTCTGTAGACAATGGACTATGGCTAGAGAAACATGGGTTCCGGTTTATTCCAACTCCTCTCGACAGGATGGGACGAAATCCATTGAAAGAATGGACATCTCTAGTTCGATTGATAAGGATCTACCTGAAAGAAAAGCCATCGATCGTTCATCACTTTCATATGAAACCCATTCTTTACGGGTCTTTGGCTGCGCGTTTTGCTCGCATTCCGGCTGTGGTGAACACCTTTGCTGGGCTAGGATCCGTCTTTTCATCAGATGACTGGCGACGTCGGTTGTTGCGTGGCGCACTCAGGGGCAGTCTGCGGTTATCCCTGGCTCTTCCTAATTCTCGCGCTCTGTTCGAGAACAATGCGGACCGGGAAAGGCTAATCCGCGCAAAAGTTGTTAGAGCTGACCGAACGACGGTTGTTTGCGGAGCCGGAGTCAACATCAGTAAATTTACTCCAATGCCGGAGCAATCCGGAACCGCACTCATTGTGTTGGCATCTCGCATGATATGGGAGAAAGGAGTGGGAGACTTTGTTGATGCCGCAAGACTCCTCAGAGAACAAAATATTCAAGGCCGGTTTATTCTCGTCGGCGCGCCTGATCCAGATAATCCATCTAGTATCTCTGAGTCGCAGCTTCGAGCGTGGCAAGACGAAGGTGTAATAGAGTGGTGGGGTTTTCGGCAAGACATGCTGCCCATTTTGGCATCCGCACATATCTTTGTGCTTCCCACGTTTTATGGAGAAGGACTTCCCAGGATACTGCTTGAGGCCTGTGCTTGCGCGCGACCGGTTGTGGCAACAAGCATTCCGGGGTGCACAGATGTTATTGATGACGGGAGTAATGGCTTGCTTGTACCGCCTAAAGATCCTCGATCGCTGGCCCGCGCGATCAGGACACTTCTGGAGGACCCAGTCACCCGGATCAGTATGGGTAGAAACGGTCGGGAAAAGGTAGTCAATGAATTTTCCACTAATCGCGTGATAAGTCAGGTTTTTGATGTTTATAAGGAGCTATTGACAAGCGTATCACTTGTGTCTAAACAAGTCGAATCCTATAGGCCTTGAAATAAACGGATACTTGGATCGAAAGTCACCGCCTATCTTCTCCAACTCTTCTGGACCGCTATAGCGAACCCCTGATGAAGGTTCTCATAGTGTTAAAATGTTTGGCATACTCGCAAATGGTATAGTGAGCTTCGGCCATATGATGGAATCGTCGCTGCAGCAACTAATGAAGAACCCCGCCTGGAAGGGCGGGGTTCTTCATTAGTTGAACAAGCCTATCACAAAATTAAAAATCAATATTTCAAAAAAATTGATGATGGGGAGTAGTACTGATATCCTGTTAGTTACGGGCAAGTTGACGTCTTGCTTCTGTGTGAACGTGTTTGTGGTATGAAGATCATTCTCTTCAACGTTCGATTTTGAGTTAGGTTCTACAGAACCATTTTTCGCTGATTCCAACAAATGCAATGAATCGTTGCCAAACCTTAAATACTGTACGATATCTTTGCAAGTTACTCCTTATTGGTCTTGTAACATATAGTTCAGCGGCAATGGAGCCTCCTGCCCAGCATGACGGGTACAGGGTCGGACCGAACGACGTCTTGCGTATTCAAGTGTTCGGTGAAGAAGAGCTGACCGTTGAGCGAAAGGTGGATGGCGATGGGAAAATTGACTACCCCTTATTGGGAACGCTTGTCGTCAATGGAAAGACCTCAGAAGAATTTCAGCAATATCTGACGGCGCGATTGGCGGAAGGATATCTGCGGCATCCCAAAGTGAGTGTTTCCATCGCTCGTCAGCGGAACTTTTATGTCAGTGGAGAAGTGAGAACTCCGGGCGGGTTTCCTTACGAGAGCGGAATGACCGTACAGAAAGCGATTGCTATGGCCGGGGGATTTACCGAAAGGTCGGACAGGTTCGGTATCCAACTCAAGCGAATAAATGCCGAAATTGAGGAAGGGGCGGCTGTCTCACCAGACGCTTCTGTCTTGCCAGATGATTTGATTTATGTGCCACAGGCAAAGAAGATCTATGTTAACGGAGAGATCAAGAAGCCAGGGAGTTTTTCCTATGAAAAAGGTTTGACGGTGCATAAAGCCATTACGATTGCCGGAGGCTTTACTGACAAGGCTGCAAAGACGTCGCTGAAGGTGATACGCACCATCGATGGGAAAGAGCGCGTGATCGATGCCTCCCTTGAGACTCTGGTCTTCCCCGAGGATATTATCGTGGTAAGTCAGCGCTTCTTCTAATGAGCGTACATACTCGTGCGGACATTTGTACGCCTGTATGCATGTGCCTACTCTAAGACGTTTTGGTGTGGGACAATCTCCACCTCCAATTGCCTCAGGGACCACGGAATTTCATTGACTTATGAGATACGACGGTCAGGCATGGCGTTGGCATTAAAGTTGCTGGCTGTTGCCTAACGAGAAGGTGGCTCCTCTCAATCGTGATTTGACCTGATGAAGACGAAAGCCTAACTCATCCGTTTTGGGACCGATTAAAAATGTCTCTGCGTGCATGAACGTGATGAGGGCCCGTATTCTTTGAAAAACGATTTTGAGGTAGGTTGTAGCTATGGTTCCAGTAACCTCAAGTCGAGTGTGTATGTCGAGGTCGGAGCTGAGAGGAGACCATAATGCGTACAGTAGATTTGACAGCTAAGGAGAAACTTATGCGCACTGTGGCACTTATTCTGTTCCTCATGCTAGCGAGTCCGACATGGGCCACGGACTATTATGTCGCCACGAACGGCAACGATGGGGCTGCCGGGACTTTAAGTGCGCCCTGGCGCACTATCCAGAAGGCCGCGAATTCGGTGAGGGCGGGAGATACGGTATTTGTGCGCGGTGGCACCTATCGTGAATATGTGAGAATTTCGGCTAATGGAACTGCGGGCAGTCGGATTACGTTTCAGTCGTACCCCGGTGAAACAGCCATCATCGATGGCTCAGCGTTAAGTGCTCCGACGAACAATACGTTTCTGGTGATGGTTGTCGGCGATTACATCACGATCAAATATTTTGAGATCGTTAACGCTGCTTGGATTAGCGTGCTCTGCACGAACACCGCTACACAGTGCATTATTGATGGCAATACGATTCACCACGGATACCTCAAGGGCATTGTGTTCTGGCAAAATACGAACAACACGGCGCAGAATAACACCGTCTACGATATGTATGACTTTAACCAAGGCGGAGGCAATGCCGATTGCATTGGTACTACCGACAGTGGTAGCGGGCATACGTATATCAACAACGTCGTGCATGACTGTTCGGATGATGGACTTGACGGTTGGGCAACCACGGGCAATACCTACATTGGAAACATCAGCTATCACAACGGCTATGTGCCGTTTACCAATACACGAGCGGGAGATGGCAACGGCTTCAAACTCGGTGGCGGAGGAGGGGGCGCCCATACAGTGGTTGGTAATGTAGCCTGGAATAACCGCAACCGCGGGTTTGATGACAACACGGGAATAAACAATCGCCTCTACAACAATACGGCGATTGCCAACGCCAACCGGAACTACAATTTCCCGATGAGCGGAGCCATCCTGACGAATAACATTAGCTATAATGCTGAGAATGGGAGTCTGGGGGGTGCCAGCCAAACGGCGAATAGTTGGAATCTCGGGATCAGCAACCCAATGTTTGTACAGATCACCGATCCCACGAAATCTACCTTCGGACGGCTCCAATCAGGTAGTCCTGTGATTGATAGGGGCGTCACCGTTAGCGGCAGCCCTTATGTCTGCATAGGTTCCTGTGATTTGGGGGCCTATGAATTCAGCTCTGGAGGATCTGGAGGAACGGTTCCCCCGGCGCCCACTAATCTTCAAGTTAGATAAGCCGAATCCCAAGCTTCCGTTGGAATTAGCTCCTCGGGAGGGGAAACTTGCAAAGTATTTTTGGCCGTCCTAGATACGGTCAGAGTTTAACCCACTTCCTCGGACAAGCGGGTCATTGTTTGGAGGGACCCTAATTGAAACGGAACTAGCATTAGTTCTCGAACATAACGAAGTGCTTGGGCGGAATGTTGTTGTATTGCGCATGATCTGCTTGGCTGATCCAGAAATGTTCGATGCCGTTGACGTGATTGGCAAGTGTATTCACAAAGGTTTTTAAGTGGTTGGTACGACGGTAGCTAAACCCGGAGATGTCTGAAACATTGTAGCTCGGCAGGTTATTGGTATAGACGAGAGAATCTGTCGAAGCCCGTTTGAAAAATGTTGCCAGTAAGGTGCGGCTGCTAGCACCGGCAACCGGTAAGGTGTGCATCATGCCACTGGGCTTGAGAATGCTAGACATCCACGTTTTGCCCGCTGCTCTGCCGCCGCGTCTGCCTTTGCGAATGCCGTTAAGATAACTCTCGTCGCATTCAAACACGCCAAATTTAGGTTCCTCCTCAGCCATCTTAAGCACTGCACCTCATTCTTGTACGCTGGGCTGTTATGGTATTCACACCGCAACCTCTGTGGCCAGCCAGTCGGGACTATCGGCTGCAACAGAAGTTCATCACCCTATACAAACCAGATTAGAACGGGATCATCGAATGGTTCTTCCGCTGTCTCAACAAAGAGTGTGGTGCGTTCTGACCATGTGAAGAGGCGCGCCTGGTCATTTGGGACTGGATGCAGCGGGACATTCAGCAATGTCCGCTTCAGGTGCTAGGCTAGCGAGACTCCATCCAATACCTACCGACCGTAACAATCAACTCGGGTGACTTGCGTTCAGGGGGGCATGCCACCGGCACACACGTACACAACTTCCAGTTCATGGAGTCGCCTTGGCTTTCTGGGCTCATATTCGTGCCACATCTACTAGGGTTTTGCGCCACCGGAGCTGCATGGCAACCACTGATGGTGAATGTTTGAAATGCCAAAGGAGCTGATCTGATGGAACAGAATGAAACCGTGGGATTTTCAGCCGTCAAAAGGACGGGCGGAGAAGAAATGCCCTCCTTATGTACCGGTATCAGTGGACCTGTGACTGCGCTTGAAGATGACATGACAGTTGTGGAGTTGGTGACAACGCAGGCGGCCCGGACGCCGGGGGCGGTGGCGGTGGTGGCAGGGGCGGAGACGCTGAGCTATGCGCAGCTCAACGCGGCGGCCAACCGGCTGGCCCGCGGGCTGCGCCGCCGCGGGATCGGGGCGGAGAGCCGCGTCGGGGTCTTTCTCGAGCGCACGGCCGCCATGCCGGTCGCCCTGCTGGGCATCTTGAAGGCGGGGGCAGCGTATGTGCCGTTGGATCCCATCTATCCGGCGGAACGCATTGCCTATGTCCTGGAGGACGCGGAGGCAGCCCTCCTGCTCACCCAACAGAGCTTGCTGTCGGCGTTAGGATCCACGACGACGCCCGTCCTCTGCCTGGACCGAGACGAGCAGGAACTGGCGGGGGAAGCGTCGGAAAATCTGGCGTGTGAGCGCGATGCCACCGCGCTGGCCTACGTTATCTATACGTCCGGCTCGACCGGCAGGCCGAAAGGCGTGCAGATCGAGCATCGAGCCCTCGTCAACTTCCTCCACTCGATGCAGCGCGAACCGGGGATGACCGCCGCGGACCGCTTGCTCGCCGTGACGACGCTCTCGTTCGATATCGCGGGCCTGGAATTGTTTTTGCCGTTGATTAGTGGCGCCCGTGTCATCCTTGTGCCGTGGCAGACGACCGCTGACGGGCGAGCCTTGATGCGGACGATCGAGGAGCACGAGGTGACGATGATGCAAGCGACGCCGGCCACCTGGCGGCTGCTGGTGGAGGCAGGCTGGGCAGGACGGCCTGGGCTGAAGATTCTCTGTGGCGGTGAGCCGTTGCCCGCGGACCTGGCACGGCAACTCCTGCCTCGCTGTGCCGAACTATGGAACATGTACGGGCCCACCGAAACGACCATCTGGTCGACCTGTTGCCGAGTGCAGGAGGCCAACAACATTCATATTGGCCGGCCCATCAACAATACCGAGCTCTATATTCTCGATGAGCAGCGGCGGCCGGTCCCGGTGGGGGTCGCGGGGGAACTGCTGATTGGGGGGGCAGGCCTGGCGCGGGGGTATTTCAAGCGGCCCGACCTGACCGCGGAGAAGTTTATCGCGCATCCGTTTACACCTGGGGCGCGGCTCTATCGGACGGGAGATCTGGCGCGGTACCGTCCGGATGGCAATGTTGACTGTCTGGGGCGGCTGGATTTCCAGGTCAAGATCCGCGGCTTCCGCATCGAACTGGGCGAAATCGAAAGCTGCCTCGCAATGCATCCTGATGTGAAAGAATGCGTCGTAACGGCTTGGGATGATCAGACAGGCGAAAAGCGGCTTGTAGCATACATCGTTCCTCAAGGTCGGCAAGACATCGACGCGAATCAGCTTCGTGAGCACTTGCGATCTCAGGTGCCCGACTATATGGTGCCGGCTGGATTTATTGCACTTGAGAAGCTGCCTCGGACCCCCAATGGGAAGACGGACCGCAAAGCTCTTCCGCAACCCACAACAGAGACAACTCATAGCGTGGCAGTTTCCACCTTTGCGGGGACAGAGCTCGAGCAATCCATCGCTGCCATTTGGAGGGAGGTTCTAGGCTTGGCCTCGGTTGGGTTGAACACGAACTTTTTTGACCTCGGAGGCCACTCATTACTGGTCGGTAGAGTCCAGACGAAACTGAGTGCGCTGCTCAATCGAGACATTCCTATCATTGATCTCTATCAGCATCCTACCATTTGCAAGCTGGCAGCCTATCTCTCCGGCAACGAGGTAAAACTAGAAGGAAGGCCGGCTCGGGTGGTATCACCAGCTGTGACGGTTCACGAACCCATTGCGATTGTTGGAATGGCAGCAAGATTTCCTGGCGCCAATGATCTCAAACAGTTTTGGACCAATCTTGCAAGCGGCGTCGAGTCTATCTCCTTCTTCTCGGATGCGGAGCTTCGCGCTGCAGGAGTTCCCGACGAATTGATCGCTGATCCTGCCTACGTGCGAGCCAAGTCAATCGTCGACAAGGTTGATCATTTCGATGCCAGTTTCTTCGGGTACAGTCCTGGCGAAGCAACGCTCATCGATCCTCAACAGCGGATCTTTCTCGAGGCAGCCTGGAGCGCTTTGGAAGATGCCGGCTACAATCCTGATCGATATGCAGGCTCGATAGGAGTTTATGCGGGTGCCAGTCCGAACCTCTACATGTTTCAGGTTCTGGCCGGACAAAGCAGCAACCTTTCGGGATACGGTTTCCCGATGACAATCCATCAGGAGAAGGACTATCTCGCGACGCGAGTGTCCTATGAGCTCAACCTCAGAGGCCCCAGTGTATCTATCCAGACAGCATGCTCCACCTCGCTGGTTGCCGTGCATATGGCTTGTAGGAGTCTTCTTGGCGGAGAATGCGATATGGCTTTGGCCGGTGCCGTGAGCGTGCAAGTTCCACAGAACAGCGGATATTTGCATCAGGAGGGGGGGATCGGGTCTCGGGATGGACATTGCCGCGTGTTTGATGCCGAGGCATCGGGAACGGTGTTCGGAAACGGAGTCGGCGTTGTGGCGTTGAAGAGGTTATCTGATGCCCTGCGTGACGGAGATTACATCCGTGCGGTGATCAAGAGCACGGCCATCAACAACGATGGCTCCGGCAAGGTTGGATTCACGGCTCCCAGTATCGAAGGGCAGGCTGAAATCATCGCAGCAGCTCACCAGCTGGCTCACGTCCATGCCGATCAGATCTCATATGTCGAAGCACATGGCACAGGGACTGTTGTGGGCGACCCCATAGAGATCACAGCGCTCACGAAAGCGTTTCGTGCTACGACGGATCGAACAGGATTTTGCGCTGTGGGGTCCGTGAAATCGAACCTCGGCCATCTTGATGCTGCCGCCGGAATGGCTGGGCTGATCAAAACAGTGTTGGCCCTCGAACACCGACAAATCCCACCGACTCTGCACTTCAGTACTCCAAACCCGAACATCGATTTCGTCCGCGGCCCCTTCTACGTCAACACGAAACTGATTGAGTGGAAAAGCCAGGGACCGCGGCTTGCCGGAATCAGCTCATTTGGGGTAGGGGGTACGAATTCTCATGTCATTCTCGAAGAGGCACCGGAGCGTCCGGCAGCTCACGTTCCAACAACCCCGAAGCTCCTAACCTTCTCTGGCCCGACGCCATCTGCTTTGGAGAACATTCTGGCCAATTTCCGGGAGTATTTGAGAGAAAACCCAACCGTGGACCTTAATGACGCCGCGTTCACCTTGCAGGCCGGGCGCCGTGAGTTTGAGTTGCGTCAAACCATCGTGTGCCAGGATTCCGAGGAGGCGTTGCATTTGCTCGATCCTGCAAAGCGTCCGGTCCATTCTCGTATCGGAGAAGCTCCTCTACGAATCGCGTTCATGTTTACAGGGCAAGGGGCTCAATACTCCGGTATGGGGACAGAACTCTATTGTCAGGAGCCTGTGTACAGAACTGTGGTGGACGAATGTTTAGAGTTGATTCGGCCTCATGTCAATATGGATTTTCATGGGATGTTCCTGAACGAGAAAAGCCATTCAGGCAACACCACAGTGAATCAGACAGCATTTGCCCAGCCCTCGTTGTTCATCCTCGAATATGCATTGGCTCGACTTTGGATGGGTTGGGGGGTGCAGCCACATGTAATGATTGGACATAGCATCGGCGAATACGTGGCGGCTTGCCTGGCCGGCGTCATATCGTTGCCTGATGCCTTAAGGCTAGTCGCAAAACGTGGCCAGCTGATGCAAAGCCTTCCAGGGGGATCAATGTTGGCCGTACTGGCTTCCGAGCAACAGGTTCGTGCTTGGGCTGAACGGTCTGAATGGCAAGGCAGGCATTCGATTGCTGCCGTGAATGCCCCCGAACTAACCGTGGTGTCAGGCCCGTCAGATGAAATCCAGAAGTTTGAGGCAGCAGTAGTTGCACAGGGCCGATCCACCAGACTGCTGCACACGTCCCATGCATTTCACTCGTCCATGATGGATTCCATATTGGACGAATTCACCGCTGCAGTGGGTGAAGCTACGCTACGACCTCCCCGCATTCCATACATTTCTAACCTGACTGGTACCTGGCTAACGGATGCGCAGGCAACCGATCCCTCTTACTATGCCAAACATCTTCGGCAAACAGTGCGTTTCTCGGACGGCATTGTGGAGATTGCACGAGAGGTTGATCCGTTGTTCCTCGAGGTTGGCCCAGGTCAGACACTCGCTTCTTTGGTCAAACGTCATATGTTTGAAGGTCGCAAGCCGTTGATATTGCATTCTTTGCCCGGCGTTGGTG
>Ga0224505_10002469_pt1 | contig 10835 bp, 11 predicted proteins | sample SF_Jan12_sed_USG_FD_169102 | JGI IMG/M metagenome (GOLD analysis project Ga0224505, IMG submission 169102) | Sediment microbial communities from San Francisco Bay, California, United States - SF_Jan12_sed_USGS_4_1 | ecosystem: Environmental > Aquatic > Marine > Sediment | place: USA: California...
TCATGAACAGGCTCAACAACAGGCCAAGAAAATGTCTTGGATTCAAAACCCCGAGGCAGGTATTCTACAAACTCTCAACCGTTGCACTTACTTGTTGAATTCGCGCTCCTTTTGATTGATTCGTTGTTATTTTATAGCGCAAACAAACAGACATATTAGGGATTGTTGATACGATTTGTGTAAATTAATAGACTTATTGGGTCTAAATTGATAATGTTAATGCATACATAAATGCTTACAATATTTGAGCGCAGGGTTTATTTATTTTTTTTTGAGAGGTTCTGGTTTGCTGTAAAACTAGCGTTGAGGCTGCTGAGGGCGGTGTGGAACTTCAATGAAACCGCGCGTAGCGCGAGGGGGCGAGAAGATATCTTTATGCGGAGTACTCGTATTGACAGGTTTAGATAATATGCGGCTGTCTAAAGAATCCACTGAAAGACACGGTATTCTGATCGCGGACGCCGATAACATGGTATGCGACTATCTGGCCTCGTTTATGGAAGAGGAGGGTGTTGCCGTCAGGGTTGCGAGGGATGGTGTCGAGGCGGTTCTGGCATTTATTTATGAGGCGGACCAGCTGGACGCGGCTCTGATAGATATCTCTCTGCCGGAACTTAACGGGTTGAACGTGCTGCGAATTCTAAAGGCCATAGACCCTGGTTTTCCTGTGGCGATGCTTTCCGGCAGGATTGACGGGGATGGGAAAATCGAGTCGACTGCGCTGGCTCATGGCGCTCGGGTAGTGGTCCCCAAGCCTTTTCAGGGAAAGATGCTGCGGGAACTCATCAGTGAGATGATGAGTAGATAACCCGCGATATTGACTGTGTACGGATGTTACGAGGCCTTGCGCCCGCTGCCCGGAGTCGCTCTCCATACCCTTATCTCACTCCCTACGGAGTTTTCAAGGGCGATCTGGTTCTGCTCTACCTCAAGCACCAGCACGGGCGCTGTCTGGTGAAGTTTGACCGATGTGCCGGGGGTGATACCCATGGACAGTAGCTTGTACATCCGGTCTTCATCTCGGGTGCTTATAAATGCGACCTTGGCCGATGTGCCTGGCTTAAGGCTTGTCACCGCAACCACCGCGCTCTCCACTGAGCTTCGGGCCTCGTTACAGCAGCCTCCTTCGGGAATAGGCGACCCGTGCGGGCACTGCTTGGGGTGCCCCAGCAGGATACAGATTGAATCGACAAGCTCAGGCGCCAGGATATGCTCGAACTCGCAGGCGGCCTGTTCGGTATCCTCCACTCTGCGCCCCAGCACATCGACCATCAGCCGCTCAGCCAGCCGGTGCCGGCGTACGATCCCCTTTGCCGCCTCATAGCCGCTCTCGGTCAGGGCCACGTTTCGGCCGTCAAAATTGACGATTCCGTTGGTGGAAAATTCTCTGAGAGAACGCTCAAATATATTGGTCGGGTCGTGCTCCCGCAGGGCCTCAATGCTCAGGGTATGGCTTTCGTCAAGGTGCCACAGCAGTTCCAGTAGTTCGTCTTTTTCGTGATTGATTTCCCGTCCCATCTATTTTCCTCCGGTTGTTCAGATCATTCGTATCAAATAGTTCACAAGCCCACCTACTAAAAACGCAATGGCAATAATTGAGGTATTAATGCCAACGGCCCACCGCACGCCGAGTTCCTTGATCATTGCCATGGTGTTCGATATGCATGGGATGAACAGGGTGATGACGATCAGCCCAACCACGGTCTGATAGTAGTCAACCTGATGTGCCTCGTATATATCCTTGAAATGCACAGCCCCGACCTCGCGGCGCGACAGGACGAGGATGAATACCTCGGTTATCTTGTCGGGAAGCGAGAGAAAACCGGTAACGACAGGATGCATGAGCGTTTTGATACCCGAGAGCAAACCGGTCTTATCGAGGAAAAACATGAGCCCCGCTGCCATGACGAACATGGGAAGTGCCTCTACGAGGAAGTCTTTCAGCCTGAACCAGGTCTTGCGGAGCGTGTTCTTCCAGTTGGGCAAGCTGAAGCCGGGAAGCTCGATGATGAACTCCGACTTCTTTGTGGAAGGGATCATCCGGTGCAGGGCAACGCCGCATATTATCTGGGTGGCGATGACCGAAGTGAGGACGATGAGCAGCGCGGAGAAGGGGGCCGTTGCCATGATGGCAAGCATTACCCCTAGCTGGGCCGAGCAGGGAACACCCAGCGCGATGAGGAACGAGATCATTATCCGTTCCTTCTTCGTCTCAAGCATACGGCTGGTCAGGGTAGCCATGGTGTTGCAACCGAAACCCAGGGTGTAGGGGAGGACCGCTTTGCCCGTGAGGCCGAAAAGGCGGAATACCCTGTTGGCAAGGACGCTCAGGTTGGGCAGATAGCCGATATCCTCCAGCACGTTGATGATCAGGTAAAAGACGGTGAGAATCGGCACGACGGTAATGATGGCGTTTAAGACCCCCATGGTCAGCAGGCCGTAGTTTCCTACCAGCAACTCATTGATAAATTGCATCGTGATAAGGCTCGACACGGCATTGGTGAAGGGTTGGGCGATCCAGCCGTCCATTACCCCCGCGATCTGATTGGCAACGGTGCCTACTCCCTGGAAGACCAGCCAGAGAATGGCGATCAGCACCGGCCAGCCGAATACGGGGTGACGGGAGATGGCGGCGGCCCTGTGAGAAAATCCGGCCATATTGAGGGTTGTACTGGCGGTCACTGCTTCAACAATACGTTCAGCCCAGGCGATCCTCGCATTAAAGATGGCGCTCCTGAGGTTGGCGGGCGATGATTTTAGCCAGACCTTGCGCAGGAATGCATTAAACTGCCTGGCCTGATCCTCCCCGTAGCGGACTTCCATGGAGTTCTTTATCTCGGTGTCTCCCGCGAGGAGCAGCAGCAGTTCACCCCGACAGGGACGATTCTCATCGGGAAAGAGGGACGAGAGGCCCGCGAGCATCTCTTCGATCCGGCTTGAATAGATCACTCCCGTAGAAAGTGTGGACGGCGCTTGCGGCGCCGTATTCTCCAGTTTGTCGAGCCCGGCCCCGCGCATGGCTGCTATCTCACAGACCGGAACACCGGTCTCGATTGACAGTTTCCCCACATCCACCAGCACCCCTTTTTTGAGCGCCTCATCTACCTTGTTAAGGGCCATGACCATGGGGATACCCAATTCCTTTACCTGGGCAAGAAGCACCAGTGTTCGCTTGAGGGCAGTGGCGTCGCCGCACAGAACAAGGCTGTCTGGTCTCTCGGAGAGAAGGATATTTCGGGTCTCCCTTTCGTCATCGGTAGTTACACTCAGCGAGGCAATGCCCGGCGTATCGATGAGTAGCGATTCCCTGCCTGCAAAAGAGCTCTTCTTTCTCAATGCCCGCGTTGTGGTCTGCGCGTAGTTGGCAACAACGGAATATGAGTTGGTGAGGTGGTTGAAAAGGATGCTCTTGCCCGAATTTGCGGGGCCTACAACGGCGACCAGAGGGATCCCCCTCGTTGGGGCGACCTGGTCCATCACAGCGGAAGAGTGGCAATTGGTGGTCATCAGCATGCTCCTAAGGCGGCCGGATTGCCGTTGAGTTTGGTCGTACAGACTTGGCGCGGGATGTCTTCTGATTTCCGGTCAATGAAAGTCAATTTCAACTTGAGCCCTCTTTTTAACAGTGTGTAGCCAAGGAAATAATTGCAGACGATGCTGTCAGGCTCCCTGCACCCGCTCACAGGAGCGGGGCAGGGGCTGATCCGCTTTAATTTTTCTTTTCAACGGCGTTAATCAACAGATTGGCAAGCTCCGCCTTCGTCATGGCTACATCGCACTCGAAACCTTGGTCGGTGCAGAGCTTGAGAAGGTCGTACTTCCGCAAGGCCATAAGTTTGTCGTAGGTAAACTCCGCTGACGCTGCCTCTGTCGTCTCTTCGGCGACAGTGTCCTCCGGGGCAGTCGCTGTCTCATCCGTGGCCGCGGCGGCTTCAATCGTTTCACTCTCGGCGGCGGGTTCCGAACACGCAGTTTCCTTTACGGTCTCAACGACCTCCCACGGGGCAGGGGCGTCAACTCCGGCGACGGTCTTGTTCCACCACCAGTCCTGAAGCGCTTCCACATCCCTGGCGAGGTTCTTGGACGACGCATGGATATCAAAGACAACATCAATGCCCATCAATGTCCGTACTGCTTCCAGCGCCTTTTCCCGCACATCGACCTTGTCGTCGGAGAGCATTCTGACTACCGGCCTGATTACGGTCTTGTCGTCAATATAGGTGAGAGCGGTGATGGCCGCCTTCCTTACGCGGGCATCCTTGTCTTCAAGCCTATCCTGCAGTGCCGGCAGTGCTTCTGAGGCTCCCATCCAGCCGAGAATGGTCGTTGCCGTAAGGCGGACGTCGGCGTTGGAATCCCGCAATCCATCGATCAGCAGTGTGGTCGTGCTCTCAGCCATGAACTTGAACAGGCCATGAAGTGCCGCCTTTCTGATATTGGGATTGTCGTTCTTTGTCTTGCCTTCGAAGAGCGGCACTACCGAGGGGTCTCCAATGGCGGCAAGGGCGTTGAGGATATCGACGGTAAGTTCAGGGTCCTTGATGGCTGCCGCCTGGCTGAGAACGAGCACAGATGCGCGGTTTCTCATGAGCCCCAACTCCCGTACGGCAAGGGACCTGAGCCCGTGGTCGTCACTCACAAGGTTACGGGCAACGCGTTCGAAGGCGGTTTTTTTTGATTCATCCCGGACGTTGCCCTTGCTCAGGGCATCGTCGATGGCACAACGCACGGCCTGGAGCACGTCGGCTTCTACGACGGCCCTCGGTTTTTCCTTGGGTTCCCGCCTCTTCTCATCGCGCGACTGCCTTTCGGCTTCTATTTCGGTAATCCGGTCCTTTAACGCCTGGATCTCATCCATATAGCCGCGGACTTCCGCCAGAAGTCTCTTGACCATTTCCGACTCGAGGGCCATTCCCTTGTCGGAGAATTTGGAGCTTTCCTTGCCGATCGTAAGGTAAAGGGCCTGTATCTTCTTTTCGTACTCTTTTATCTTCCCTTCCAGTTTCCCTTTTTCGCCGGGAAGGACCGAGGACAGACCGCTTCCTACAACATGCTTGAGTTCATCAGGCAGCACGGTGGCCGTTTTTTTCACGGAGCTGTATACATTCCCAAGGGCCTCCGAGCTGATGTCATAGGCAGCCACCACCGCGCCGCCCCCCGCATTAAGAACCTTTGCTACGCCACCAAGCACTCCGCCTCTTTCTGCCATCGTTGCCTCCTTTGTTAAAGGTTAAAGTGAATCTTGAGGTTTCCCTGTTTTTACGTAACGCATGTTTTATATCGCCGTCATTCCCAGTTTTATCGCAAACAGCAGCAGGCAAAAGGAGATGACTTTTTTTATGAGATTAGGGTGGGCATGCAGCGACAGGCGTGCCCCTATATACGCCCCCATGACCGAGCCAATCCCCAGCAGGACCGCGTAATCGATGTCGATGCTCTGGAGCCCGAGAAACATGATTACCCCGAAAAAGCTGGTAATGGCAAGGATAAAATGCGATGTCGCCGTCGCAATATGTACCGGCACCCCAAGGGTCGAATAGAGGAGGGGGACATGGATGATGCCGCCTCCAATGCCGAAAAGGCCCGAGATGACGCCGACAAAAAAGCTGACCGAAAGACCGATGGGGAAGTCGGGGGCATAGGCATGGGTCTGTCCAAGGCAGTCCTGGAACCTGCGCTCCTGGGGAAGGAATCGACCATTGATGCGCATGAGGACCACTTCTTTCCCCGAAAAAAGGCGGTAGGCGATCAGTGAGAGAAGCGCAGCGAACAAGGTGGAAAAGGTCGCAAGGTTGAAGGCCTGCGACACCTCAGCGCCGATAAGGACGCCGGGGACGGCCGCCACCGAGAATTTTATACCGATCTCATAGTCGATCCTCTTCTGTACCATGTATGAAAAGGTCCCCGAGAGGGCGTTGAGAAACACCACCACCATGGAGGTGCCGATGGCGTGCTGCGGCGTGAAACCGTAGAAGATGAGCAGGATCGGGACGACGATAAATCCGCCTCCCACGCCGATAAGGGTGCCGAGGATCCCGACTCCCGACCCGATGATGATAAGAAGCAGGGCTTCGGGTATGTCGGCAATGGCCTTGTGACCTTCGATGGTAAGCGGATGCGCAAAGGCAATTCCCGTGCACAGGAGCGCAAAGGACAGCGCCGTCAGGGCCATGGGTACGGAGTATGTCTTTTTAGCTGAACTCACGCCTTTGCCTTTTCTCTTATAGTGCTGTATGTGTCGCTGATCTGCTGAAAGTAGCGCAACGCTTTTTTCTTGAGGGCTTCCGACGGATACCGGTCGGGGTGAAAGGCCACTTTCAGGAATTTGTATTCATGCTCCATCTCTTCGGGCTTTGAAGACATCCATGCAAAAAGGTGATGAGCTGTTTCTTCCCCTTCTACGGGCCGCATCGTCATGCCGATGGAGGTCAGGTCGAAGATATTCTCACGAATCTCGGCGATCTTGAGGACCGTCTCGAAAAGCGATTTCTGTTCGAGTTTTATTTCACTGTCCAGAAGATCCAGCTCCTTCTGTAATACCCTGACTGCCCGCTCCATCTCCTCTTGTCCGCTGAAGTCAAGGTCTCCAAGGCGCTCTCTGAGATCGCGGATAAGAAACCCGACGCTGGTCCGGGTATCTTCCTCATGGACCCTCAGCCGTCTTCGCGCTACGGAAAGCTCCTGGTCGCGGCCCTTCTCTTCGTAACAGCGAAGCTTGTCCTTGAGGAACCGCTCCCTTTCGGAGAAGAGGTCGCGCTCCGCCCTGGCCTCCGACACCTTTTTCTGAATATCTTCCACCATTGTTTCCAGGCGGCTGTTTTCAGCGGCTATCTGCCTGGTTATCCCGAGATGAGCGGTGATGAACACATGCTTGGCAATGAACAGCCCACCGGCCAGCCCGGCGACCACAAGACTCCATACCGGTCCTGCCTCCACCATAAGGGGAGGCAGCAGAGCCGGATACCGCATGTCAAGAAACCACCAGACGGCAGATGCCACGGCGGTCCCGTAGGCGAGCCGGTCGGTAAAGAATGATTTCAACAGCCTGTAGATCATTGTCTGTCCTTCCGGGCTTCGTCGGCCAGCAGCTGAACCTTTTCCACGGCAGACCTGATGGCCCTCTCTACCTGCACGCCGGCGGTGGCATCCCCGTTCATGCGGGCATCAAAGACGGCTGCCATGAATGTGGAGGCGACGAGAAACAGCACAAAAGCGACATAGCGGGTTATGGCCATTATTTCACCTGCGGAACATGTTTGGCGTCATGAGCCGCCTCGAAGGTCGGTTCCTGATGATAAAACATGATGGTGCCGAAGATGATGCCGGGGAACATCCGAAGCCGCGAATTGTAGAAGTTGACGGCTACGTTGTACTTGTTGCGCGCGTCGGCAATCCGCGTTTCAGTGTTCGAAAGCTCTTTCATAAGGTTTTGGTAGGTGTCGGATGTCTTCAATACAGGGTAGTTTTCCGCCACCGCCTGAAACCGCGAAAGGGCCGACTGAATACTCAGGGCTGAAGGGTTCTCCAGCGGGATATTTTTTATGTTGGTGAGGGCGCCGCGGACATCGGCGGCATGCAGAAACACCTGTCCTTCGTAGGTCATATAGTCGTTCACTGCCTTGACCAGGTTGGGGATCAGGTCATTACGGCGCTGTAGTTCGGCCTCGATCTGGGCCCTCTCCAGCCTGACCTTGTACAACTCGACAATAAAGAAGTTGTGGTAGTAGATGAAGGCTGAGATCAGAGTCAGCGTCAGAGCGACGATTGCGGTCTTGACCGCGGTGGACTGGGTGTCCCAGTACCTTGCCTTCAGATGGCGTAACCGGTCCCGCCATCCCTCTTTGTATTTCAGAGGGGCCGGTTCCTGGGTGATAAGCCCCAGCTCCTCTGCATAGAGTTTCTTGATTACTTCTTTCATATTCAGCCGCCTTCGATTGTCGCTGAAGCGGCCATGAGCCGCTTCAGCTTCTGACTAACCTTTTACCGTGATATAGACCGGTTTCCCCGAACGGATAATGTCGAGGAAAAAGCCTTTCTTGATATCCGCCGTCTTCGACAGCTTGATGAACGAGGCCATGTCGGTGACCGGGGTGTTGTTTATCCCCTTCACGATATCGCCGCGTTTCACTCCGGCCAGGGCCAGCGGACCTTCAACGTCGGCGATGTAGACCCCGTCGTTGACATAAGGCACCAGCGCGGGCAGGATCGGAGTGACCTCGGCGCCGAGCCACTCAAACTCCTTGACCACGTTGGCCTGTTGCGCCTTGGGTTTTGTCTGTCGAACGACGCCGGTCTTTACCTCTATCTCCGTCCGTGCACCTTTCCGCAGGACCGCCAGTGAATAGGTGGCACCGGCGGGTTTGGCCGCGATCAGCTCTTTGAAACCTACGCTGTTCGTGACCCGGCGGCCGTTGACTCTTATGATGATGTCACCACGCTCCAGCCCCGCAGCCTCTGCCGGAGTACCGGGCAGTACGCTGTTCACCAGGACTCCTTCGGGGTGAACCATGTTGAACTGGCGGGCGATGACGTCATCCACATCCACCAGGGTGACGCCAAGTCCGGCATCCGTAGTGGCCCCCTTGGTTCCGCCCGCGACGCTCATGGGCGCCATGCCGTTCGGTCCGATGCCCGCCGGATCGAGAAGCTGCGGATGGCAGTCCTCGCAATTGCCCCGGAAGGGATGAGGCGCTACGATAAGGGCGCCGCCCGGGAGGCGGTAGGCGTTACCCACCTGTCTGCCCCCGCGGGTCCATGCTGCCAGCTGACCAGCACCCACATTGGCCGGCATGTTCTGGAAGTCGATGACGCCGCCCACCAGATTTGCCGCACTGTTGATGGGCACGGAAAAGCCGATGCCGCTGAACGTGCCGGTAGGGGAGTAGATGGCGGTATTGATGCCGATCACTTCACCCCTGGCGCTCACCAGCGGACCGCCGCTGGAACCCTTGTTGATGGGGCAGTCGGTCTGGATGAGGTTTTCATAGACCATGTTCCCCACGCTCAGAGTCCTGTTCCTGCTGCTGATGATCCCCGAGGTGATGGTCTGTTCGAAACCGAAGGGGCTGCCCATGGCGATGACAAAGTCGCCGGTGCGGGCCGCGCCCGAGTCGCCAAGAACGGCGAAGGGGAGCTGACCGTTCCCCTGGATTCGCAGAAGCACGAGGTCCGTCGCCGGATCGGCCTTGACGATCTTGACCGGGTACTCCACGGCTCCGCCCGCGGTATAAACAGTCGCCTTCAGCGTGCTGGCGTTGGCCACCACATGATAACTGCTGAGGGCAAAGCCGTCAGGGTCAATGATAACCCCCGAGCCGATTCGGGTGAAGTTGACCACCGGCATGCCGGCCATGGCGTCACCCATCGGAGCGGCCGCCTGTTGACCGTCCTGGACAGCAGCGTCGATGCTGATGACCGCAGGCCTGACCTCTTCAATGATGGTGTGATACGACTGCTGAAGTTTCTCCACCGGCTCCTGTATCTTGCCGGTCTGGTGCAGGGCGGCCCCGTCCGAGTGTCTGGAGGAGTCTCCCCGGTCACCGGAGAAGAACTGTTTGAAAAATTTCCCCTCTTTCTTGTAACTTTCGTAGGAGGCCCACGCGATGGTCAGGACGGCCATAACGACCAGTGTCCATATCCACGGCATGTAGTTCTTGGGGCAGCTCTCGAGACTCTGGCGTCCGCCCTCTCCGCTCCCGTCGTCAGTCATGCGATCCATTCCCATTAGCCCGCTCCTATTCGTCCCTCTTGCGTTCCGAAGCCTCTTCCTTCTTCCCCTTGTTCCCTTCCTTTACGATGGCGGTAAGTCCTGTGTTGCGGATACCCGCCAGCACGGCGACTGCGCCGCCGAAGATGAGGACAAGAGGGAAGAGGGCGGTGACCATTTCCACCATATACCACCAGTATTTGGTCAACCCCCAGATACCCAGACAGATTGCGACGATCCCCATGACGATACTCAACATATCAGCGCTCCTCCTTCAAATTGTTAGGGCTGTTTCAGCCCTTCCTCTCTTCAATCTCTATCGATTTCTTGAAATACTTCACCGCTTCGTCCCGCATCCCCTTTGCCTCGTAAGTAAAGCCGAGGCTCTGATATGCCTTGATATGGGCCGGGTTCAGCGCGATTACCTTCTGGTATGCCTCGATGGCTGCGTCGTGCTCATGACGGCCGTCGTGGATGAGGCCCACTTTGTACCATGCCTCCGCGTTGCCGGGGTTGAGCGTTACCGCCTTTTCGAAGGCCGCCAGCGCTTCGTCGTTCTCATCCCGGGAGAAATGGGCCGAGCCCAGCAGATAAAATGCCTGGGCGAAGTTCCGGTCGAGCACGGTCACCTTCTTGAGTGCCTCTATGGCCTCGGGAAGTCGGCCTATGGTCAGAAGCGTCTTGCCGATGTTGAACAGCGCGTCCACATTGTTAGGGTCGTGGGCGAGAAGCTTGCGGTATGTGTTGATTGCGCCCTCGAAGTCACCTTTTTTCTCAAGTTTTTCACCTATCTCACTGTAGATGGCCTTGCTTTCTTCGGGGCCAAGGTGAAAGAGCTGGTTGTAGGTGTCCACCGACTTGTCGATGATCTTTTTGCCATTGATGGCAAGGGCCTTGAGAAAGAAATTGAACTCGTTCCTGTCAAGCTTCAGATCCATGCGTCCCTCCGTTAAATGCCGTCAATCTTCAATCCGTTCAAAGGTTTTACACCACCAGCATATGTCCCAACAGAATCAATACCAGCCAGACGACGAATACCACCTGCTGGCTGTGCAGAAGCCGAAGCTGTCTGCCCATGCCGGGCGGAATCTTGTAATGCATCATAAGCCCCACCCCTGTCAGCCAGAAG
>Ga0224505_10002470_pt1 | contig 10832 bp, 8 predicted proteins | sample SF_Jan12_sed_USG_FD_169102 | JGI IMG/M metagenome (GOLD analysis project Ga0224505, IMG submission 169102) | Sediment microbial communities from San Francisco Bay, California, United States - SF_Jan12_sed_USGS_4_1 | ecosystem: Environmental > Aquatic > Marine > Sediment | place: USA: California...
ACGAATTCCGGAGAACGACCCGAAAACATTCCAGCTGCTGCGCAGTACACGAACGGCAGCAGTGTTCCAGCTTGAATCGAACGGCATGCGCGATCTCATCAAGCGAATGCGGCCCGATCAGTTCGACGACCTCGTCGCACTGGTGGCTTTATTTCGGCCGGGTCCGCTGCAGTCAGGCATGGTGGACGATTTCATCACCCGCAAGCATGCAACCAACAAAGCGGATATCGACTACCTGCACCCGGAGCTGAAGCCGGTACTCGAAGAAACCTACGGCGTCATCCTGTACCAGGAACAGGTCATGCAGATTGCGCAGGTGCTCGCGGGCTATACCCTGGGCGGAGCGGATTTGTTGCGCCGGGCCATGGGCAAGAAAAAGGCCGAGGAAATGGCCGAGCAGCGCGAAATTTTTGTGACCGGTGCGACAGAGCGGGGCGTTGCGGAGAGGACGGCGACACATATCTTCGACCTGATGGAGAAATTTGCCGGTTACGGGTTCAACAAATCACATTCTGCGGCTTACGCGGTGCTGTCCTACCAGACGGCTTACCTGAAAGCGCACTACCCCGGTGCCTTCATGGCAGCCGTCATGAGCGCCGATTTACACAACACGGATCGACTCGTTACGCTGAAAGACGATTGCCGGCAACTGGGGCTCAAGCTTCTTGCACCGGACATTAACCAGTCGGACTACCATTTCAGTGTGGCGAACGAAAAATCCATTCTGTACGGACTCGGGGCGATCAAGGGCGTCGGTCATTCCGCCGTTGATTCGTTAATTGCGGAGCGCGATCGCAATGGAAAATTTGCAAGCCTGTTGGATTTTTGCCGGCGGGTCGATCATGAGAAGATCAATCGGCGCGCACTGGAAGCCATGGTCAAATCCGGCGCACTGGACAGTTTCGGCGAATCGCGTCGCAGCATGATGCACCAGGTACCGGAAGCGCTGCGCAGTGCAGACCAGGAAGCAAAGGCAGCGGCTGCCGGTCAGAATGACATGTTTGGACTCGCAGCTGAACCGGCCGTGCTCGAACAGGACCAGCCAGTGCAACTGGCGGAGTGGCAGGAGCATTTGTTACTTAACGCGGAAAAGGAAGCGCTCGGATTGTACCTGACCGGGCATCCGTTTGACGCTGTGCGCAATGACGCACGCTTCCTGTCTGATGGCAAGTTGAGCGACATCACGGCTGAACCTCCGCCACAAACCAACAAGGGCGAGCGTCGCTATGCTCAGGCGCAGCGCGAAGTGACTGTGGCAGGATTGATCATGGACGTCAGGAAGCGCGGCAACCGCATCAGTGTCGTGCTCGACGATGATACCGCGCGAATGGAAGTGAGCCTTTTCAGCGAGGCATTCCAGGAGTTTCGGCACTTGCTCGTGAAGGACGAAATCGTGGTCGTAACTGGCGGTCTGCGTTACGACGATTTCATGGGCAGCTGGACCGTTAACGTCAAGAACGTCCTGCACATCGATCGCGTCATTGAATCGCGCGCCAAAAGCATGGTTCTGAGCCTTGCGCCGAATGGCCAGGGAGAGGGGCTGTTGGTCAAATTGCACGATTTGCTGTTGCCGTTTCGCGAGGGTAATTGTGACGTATCGGTGCGCTATATAGGCGATAAAGCCGCCGCCCGGCTTTCGCTGGGCCCCGAATGGGCCGTTCGACCCAGTCGCGAACTTCGCGATAAGTTGACGGAATTGCTGGGGAATAATAATGTCCGTTTGCTCTACGCCCCTGGGCGCGAAATCATGTAGGGTTAGGAACCTTTGGTCCGATAAAAACAAGATATGGATTCGAAATTTCTGGATTTTGAGCAACCGATCGCCGAACTTGAAGCGAAGATCGATGAGTTGCGCTATGTCGGTGACGATTCCGAGATCAACATCAATGAGGAAGTCGCGCGCCTCAAAGAAAAAAGTGCCTCGCTGACGAAGAGCATATTCTCGAAACTCACGCCCTGGCAGGTAGCGCGCGTGGCGCGCCACGAATCGAGACCCTACACGCAGGACTACCTGGCCATGATCGTGCCGGATTTCCAGGAGCTGCATGGCGACAGGATGTACGCCGATGATCCGGCGATTGTCGGTGGCGTCGGTCACCTCGATGGCAGAGCGGTCATGTTCATCGGCCACCAGAAGGGACGCGATACCAAAGAGCGCGTGCGCCGAAACTATGGCATGCCGAGCCCCGAAGGCTACCGGAAAGCACAGCGGCTGATGCGTCTGGCCGAAAAATTCTCGCTGCCGGTTGTCACGTTCATCGACACGCCCGGAGCATACCCGGGCGTCGGCGCCGAAGAACGCGGGCAAAGCGAAGCGATCGCCAGCAGTCTGTACCTGATGGCCGGACTCAGGACTCCGATCGTTTGTGTCGTGATCGGCGAGGGCGGTTCGGGCGGCGCGCTGGCCATTGGCGTCGGAGACAGGTTGCTGATGCTGCAATACAGCGTTTACTCGGTGATTTCGCCGGAAGGCTGCGCGTCGATCCTCTGGAAGAGTGCCGATCGAGCAGAAGAGGCGGCACAGGCTATGCGAATTACGGCTGATAGCCTGGATGATTTCGGCCTGGTAGACGACGTGCTCACCGAACCCTTGGGGGGCGCCCATCGTAATCCCAAGGGAATGGCCGAAGTCATTCGCAATGCCCTGCTGAGCAACCTGGATGAACTCACCAAGCTATCGATCGAGCAATTGCTCGAAAAGCGTCAACAACGAATTTCGAGCTTCGGTAAGTTCAGTGAAGCGTGACTTTTAGCCCGGCGAGACTCGCGGAGCAACTCGGGGCACTTGAGAAAACGGCTGGTCGGCCGCGTCGCTATGTCATCGCCTTCAGCGGCGGACTGGATTCAACCGTGTTGCTGCATGCGCTGGCGGCCCTGCGCGAGAGCGAGCAGCGGTACGCTGCAGTTCCAGTCATTGCAATTCACGTCGACCACGGTCTGCAGGCAGACTCTCTAACGTGGCGAGATCACTGCGAGCAAGTTGCTGCCGGCTTTGCCGTCGAGTTTCGATCACTTTCGGTCTCCGTCGACCTGAACGTGGGCAGCGGTCCTGAAGCGTCGGCGAGGGACGCGAGATACGCGGCCCTCTATGGAACGCTCGAGGACGGAGATTGGTTGCTCAGCGCCCATCACCGTGACGACCAGGCGGAAACACTCCTGCTGAACCTGATTCGCGGCAGCGGGCCGGCCGGAGTGGCAGGTATAGGTGATGTGCGTCGCTTCGGCCCCGGTTGGCTGCTGCGCCCCATGTTAAATGTCGACCGCGAGACGCTCGAGCGCTACGCATCGTTGCACGAACTGCGATGGGTTGAAGATCCATCCAATGCGGATCGAAAATTCGACCGTAACTTCCTGCGCCACGAAATTCTGCCTAAGCTCGCGTCGCGCTGGCCCGATATCGCGGCCCGACTAAAACGCAGTGCCGGTCACGCCGGTGAGGCGTCGCAATTGTTGATTGAGCTTGCCGAGCTGGATCTCGCTGCGCTCGGATCCCGTCCGGAACGACTGCCGCTCGATCATCTGGCCCGCCTTTCCAGGGCACGGCAGCGCAATCTGATTCGCTACGCCTTGCGCGACCTTGGCTTGTCCACGCCGACGGCGGCACAGCTCGAACGCGTGCTTGATGAAGTGATCCCCGCCCGCGTCGACGCGCAGCCACTGGTGAGCTGGCCCGGTGCATCGGTACGCCGCTACCGCAATGGCTTGTACCTCCTGCCATTGAACCTGGCTGAGGCCATTGAACCCGCGGTTGTGGACGGACATGTGCACGAGCTCGGGGCGGGACTTGGCCGCCTGCGACTGGAGCCGGGTGCTGAGTCAGGCCTTGCCGAGGCGCTTGTCGATGCCGGACTCTCCGTCCGTCCGCGCGTAGGTGGTGAGGAAATTCAGCTTCCAGGTCAAACACATACGCGAAAACTCAAGAAATTACTTCAAGAAGAAGGTGTCGTGCCCTGGATGCGCGACCGCCTGCCGCTCTTGTACGCGGGTGATCGCCTGGTGGCTGTCGGCGACCTCTGGCTGTCCGGCGATGCGATCACTCGACCCGGCGTCGCAGTGCGCTGGACGGGCCGGCCCGCATTGCATTAGCAGGGGCTGCCTGATAAGGTCTAACACCGTCTCTAGTCCAACGACGGCGCGGAATTCGAAGGGTTGGAAGAAAGCATCCGGTTGACCTCGAGGTTGGCCAAACGCTTTTGATCCAGCCCTTTCTTGTTTCTCGCTTCCGGCAAATTCTTGACGATTTGTAACGCGCCACTAACCACGGATTCATACATGACATCGTACGTATTTATCACTGGCGGCGTGGTTTCATCCTTAGGGAAAGGAATCACATCGGCTTGCCTCGGCGCTATCCTGGAAGCGCGGGGACTAACCATCAGCATGATCAAACTGGATCCTTACATCAATGTGGATCCCGGCACGATGAGTCCGTTTCAGCACGGGGAAGTCTTCGTAACGCACGATGGCACCGAAACCGACCTCGACCTCGGCCATTACGAGCGATTCGTACGTACTGCCAAGAGCGGGCGGCACAGCAACTACACCACGGGGCGAATTTACGAGAGCGTCATTGGCAAGGAGCGGCGGGGCGACTACCTCGGTGCGACCGTGCAGGTCATTCCGCATATCACAGACGAGATCAAGCAGGGTATCCGAAAGGGCGCCGGTGACGCGGATATCTGTCTCGTTGAGATCGGCGGTACGGTCGGTGACATCGAGTCGCTGCCGTTCCTTGAAGCAATACGCCAGATGGGCATCGAACTGGGACACGACCACGTCGTTTACGTACACCTGACGCTCGTGCCCTATATCTCGACATCATCGGAAATCAAGACCAAGCCGACGCAGCACTCCGTGAAAGAGTTGCGCTCGATCGGCATACAGCCGGACATACTCGTGTGCCGTTCCGAGAAGCCGTTGCCGTCCGAGGAGCGCAAGAAAATTGCCCTGTTCACGAATGTGCAGGAGAAAGCGGTGATCTCGGCCTGGGATGCAGATGATCTCTACAAGATTCCCGCCATGATGCACGAGCAGGGTTTCGATGAGATCGTCGCGAAACAGTTAGGACTCGATCTGCCACCAGCCGACCTTCACGAATGGGATGCGATCGTTGAAGCGAAGCAAAACCCGACCGCCGAGGTCAATGTCGCGCTGGTCGGAAAATACATGGACCTCAAGGATTCCTACATATCGCTGGTCGAGGCGCTGCAGCACGGCGGCATCCACACGCGGACGCGCGTCCGGATTCACTACATTGAATCGCGGGAGGTCGAGGAGCACGGCGTTGCGAGCCTCAAAGGCATGGACGGTATCGTGGTTCCAGGTGGTTTTGGCGATCGCGGTATCGAGGGAAAGATTATTACCGTTCAATACGCGCGTGAAAATGGCATCCCGTACCTCGGCATCTGCCTGGGTATGCAGGTCGCCGTGATCGAGGCTGCCCGTAACCTCGCGGGCCTCAAGGGCGCAATGAGCACCGAGTTCGACAAGGACACGCCGCATCCGGTCATCGCGCTGATTACCGAGTGGCAAGACCACGCGGGCGGTCATGAACAGCGCAGCGAGCAATCGGACATGGGCGGAACGATGCGTCTTGGAGCCCAGGCCATCACGTTGCAGGCTGGTTCGCTGGCGGCGAGAAGTTATGGCAGCACGGACATCATGGAGCGCCATCGACATCGCTACGAAGTGAATAACAACTATCGTGAGCAGTTGTCGCAAGCGGGAATCAAGTTTACCGGGCTGTCCGTCGACGACCTGGTCGAAATGGTGGAAATCCCGGGACATCCGTTTTTCCTCGCCAGCCAGTTTCACCCGGAATTCACGTCGAATCCGCGTGACGGGCATCCGCTGTTCAAGAGTTTTATCAGCGCAGTACGAAAGCACAGTGAAGGCGAACTACCCGAGGCGGCAGAGGCATGAAGCTGTGCGGCCACACGGTGGGCAACGATCGGCCGTTCTTTCTGATCGCAGGAACCTGCGTGGTCGAGAGCGAGCAGATGACGCTGGATACGGCGGGCACGCTCAAGGAAATCACGTCGGCACTCGGGATTCCGTTCATCTACAAGTCTTCTTTCGACAAGGCGAATCGCAGTTCGCGCGATGGATTTCGCGGCCCCGGCATGGAAGAGGGCCTGCGCATACTGAGTGAGGTCAAGAAGCAGCTCGATCTTCCTGTCCTGACGGACGTGCATGAAGACACGCCTATGGACGAAGTGGCGGATGTTGTTGATGTCCTGCAAACGCCGGCGTTCCTGTGCCGGCAAACCAACTTTATCCTGCGAACTGCGGCGACGGGATTGCCCGTCAATATCAAGAAAGGCCAGTTCCTGTCGCCCTGGGAAATGCAAAACGTTGTCGACAAGGCGAAATCGACCGGTAACGAAAACATCATGGTTTGCGAGCGTGGTTTCAGTTTCGGTTACAACAACCTGGTTTCAGACATGCGCAGTCTGGCTGTGATGCGCGGTACCGGGGCGCCCGTCGTTTTTGATGCGACTCACTCCGTGCAGTTGCCGGGTGGGCAGGGTTCGTCATCCGGCGGTCGCCGTGAGTTCATACCGGTGCTGGCGCGAGCCGCGGCGGCGGCCGGCGTTGCCGGGTTTTTTATGGAGACACACCCGGATCCCGCAAAGGCGCTCAGCGACGGGCCGAATGCATGGCCACTCAACAAGATGAAACAACTGCTTGAAATGCTCATGGCGATCGACTCAAGTGTTAAGAGTAGCCCCTACCTCGAAGCAGACTACGGTCTCGGGGTCCCCAACCCGGAGTAACAATGATCAGGATCAGTGATATACGTGGTCGGGAAATTCTCGACTCACGAGGCAACCCCACAGTGGAAGCGGATGTGCGCCTGGCGGACGGCAGTACGGCGCGCGCCGGTGTCCCCTCGGGCGCATCGACCGGCACACGCGAAGCGGTTGAGCTTCGCGACGGCGATAAATCCCGATATCTTGGCAAAGGCGTGCGAAAAGCCGTCGGTCACGTTAACGGCGAGCTCCGCAATGCGCTGCTCGGCAAGGACTTCGCGGACCAAAGGGCTGTAGATCAGTGCATGATCGATCTGGATGGTACACAGAACAAGAGCCGCCTCGGCGCGAACGCCTTGCTGGCCGTTTCGCTCGCTGTTTCGAAAGCGGAGGCGGTCTCGAAGGGCATTTCCTTGTTCCGTCACCTCGGTAGCAACACGACCATGCCGGTGCCCATGATGAACATTATCAATGGCGGCGCGCACGCCAATAACAGTGTTGATATCCAGGAATTCATGATTCTTCCTGTCGGTGCACCGAGCTTCACTGAGGCCTTGCGCTATGGCGCCGAGATTTTTCATAGTCTGAAGAGCGTGCTGAACAGCCAGGGTCTTAACACGGCTGTTGGCGACGAGGGCGGTTTTGCGCCCGATTTGCCGTCGAATCGCGCGGCGCTCGACACGATCATGACAGCGATCGAAAAAGCCGGTTTCAGTGCCGGCAAAGACATTCTGCTTGGACTGGATGTCGCAAGTTCGGAGTTCTACAAAGACGGCGTATATGACCTCGAATCCGAGGGCCGGCAATTCGACGCGGAAGGATTCTGCGCGTATCTTGCGGGACTCGCTGATGCCTATCCGATAATTACGATCGAGGACGGCATGGACGAAAGTGACTGGCACGGCTGGCGCCTGCTCACGGATGCCATCGGCGATCGCATCCAGCTTGTCGGGGACGACCTGTTCGTTACCAACACGTCGATACTGCGGCGCGGCATCGATGAAAATATCGCAAATTCTATATTGATAAAACCTAACCAAATCGGTACCTTAAGCGAAACTCTTGATGCGATTGCTATGGCAGACGCAGCCGGGTTTAGCGCGGTGATCTCGCATCGTTCAGGGGAGACCTCGGACAGCACGATCGCCGACATCGCAGTAGGCACGACAGCGACACAGATCAAAACCGGTTCATTGTCCCGGTCCGATCGGGTCGCGAAGTACAACCAGTTGCTGCGAATCGAAGAGGAACTGGGTGCGGATGCAGGTTATGCGGCTCGCGAGGCGTTTTCGGTCCAGGTGACCGGATAACTCTCCGGGTACGGAATAGGGGATAGCATTGTTCAGTTTACGATGGCTGTTAGTGATATTGGGGATAGCCGGGCTCGGTCTGCAGACCGAACTCTGGTTCTCCGACGACGGTTATCGCAAGACGCTTAAATTACGTTCTGCCGTCGCTGAACAGCGCGCACTCAACGATACGCTGCGCGAACGCAATGCAGCCCTGGATGCCGAGGTAATCAATCTCAAGCAGGGAGTTGATGCTGCGGAAGAACGCGCGCGTACGGACCTGGGGATGATCGGCAAACACGAAACCTTTTACCAGGTCGTACCGACTAGCCATACCTCGGGTTAGTCAATCCCATGCCACTGCCCGACTGGCCCCGAGCGCACGGGTTACCGTTATTTGCGGCGACACTTCGCCGCCACCCGCAGGATTTCCAGGTGACCGAGGAACTCGGCTTTGAGCCGTCGGGCGACGGTGAACACGATTTCCTGTTTGTCGAAAAGACTGGTATCAACACGGAGTGGCTGGCACGGCAGTTGGCGAAGTTCGCGGCAGTACCCGCGAAAGACGTCGGCTATTCCGGGCTCAAGGATCGACACGCCGTTACCCGTCAATGGTTCAGCGTACCGCGCTGGAACAAGCCCGACTGGGACAATTTTCGACTCGACGCTGTGCGCATCGTTGAGCAAACGCGAAACGCCCGCAAGCTGCGCCGCGGCGCCCACCAAAGCAATCGCTTCCGCATAGTCCTGCGCGTCCCTCCAAAGGGGTCAGAGCCCTTTGGGGGTGCAAGTATGGAAAAGGGCTCTGACCCCTTTTGGAAAGGGCCAAAACAAAGGGTTTCTGGCGCCTTTGGGGGCGAAGGATCACAAAAGGGCTCTGACCCCTTTGGGGAGGAGCGCCTGCGGAAGATACGCGAGGAGGGCGTGCCGAATTACTTCGGTGAACAGCGATTCGGTCATGGCGGCAGCAATGTGGCTCTGGCGGATCAATGGGCGGCGGGAAGGCGGCTGCCGCGACACAAGCGCAGCATCGCGATATCGAGTGCGCGTTCCTATTTGTTCAATGAGCTGCTGGCGTCCCGTGTCGCCGACAACGCCTGGAACACGCTGGTCCCCGGGGATGTGGCAAATCTGGACGGATCCGGAAGTGTCTTCGCGGTCGACGTTCCTGATGAGGTCTTGCACGCTCGCTGCAGGATGCTCGACATCCATCCGACCGCCCTGCTGTGGGGCGATGGCGCGCCGGTGGATGCCGCTCCACCCGGCCATGACGCCTGGCTCCTGGCGCTTGCCAACGCCAGGGTGCAGCCTGCGCGCAGAAGCCTGCGCCTGAGAGTGCTCGACTTGCAGTGGCAGCTTGGTGAGGATAGTTTGACGCTCAATTTCGGATTGACTCGCGGCGCATTCGCAACGTCAGTCATCCGCGAGCTTGCCGAAGTTACCGATTTCGCCAGTCACAACGAATCCGAAGAGAGTCAACATGAGTCACCATGAATCGCACAGGGCGCACCGGGTGGGGTGGCTGCGCGCCGCCGTTCTGGGCGCCAATGACGGTATCGTGTCCACCGCGAGCCTGATTATCGGCGTTGCGGCAGCTGGTGCGCTGCACGAAAACATTCTGCTTGCGGGTGTCGCCGGGCTGGTCGCAGGCGCGATGTCGATGGCTGCTGGCGAATATGTTTCTGTCAGCTCCCAGACCGACACCGAAAACGCCGATTTAGCGCAGGAACGCCGATCGCTTGAGCACAATTTTGAGCTCGAGAAAATTGAACTCGCGGAAATTTACGAGAGCCGCGGTCTGGACAGTGCTTTAGCGATGGAGGTCGCCGAGCAACTGATGGCGCACGACGCGCTCGGTGCGCACGCCCGGGATGAAATTGGTATTTCCGAAATAGTCAGCGCGCGCCCTGTGCAGGCTGCATTTTCGTCTGCGATCACTTTCATCGCAGGATCGTCATTGCCCCTGCTGGTGGCGTGGGCTGTTTCCGGTACACGGCTGATTCCGGCCGTAGCTGCTTCATCGCTGATATTCCTGGCGGTCCTCGGTGGTCTCGCGGCCCGCGCCGGCGGCGCGGCCATCACGGTAGGCGCACTGCGAGTGACTTTCTGGGGCGTTCTGGCGATGGTGCTGACGGCCGCCGTCGGCCGATTATTCGGCGTCGTCGCCTGATTGAAGTCTCAGCTGCGCTGCAGCAATACGTAGACGGCGCCGGTGCCGCCATCCACCTGGCGCGTTGACACAAACGCGATCACGTTGTCCCATCGCCGCAGCCAGGCGTTGACGGCGCTTTTGAGAACGGGCCCGCGTTCGCCGGAACCCAATCCTTTGCCGTGAACTACCCGCACGCACAGGCGATCCTGATCTGCACAGTACTGGATGAACTCGCGCAGCCGCGGCCTCGCTTCCGCAAGTGTCATGCCGTGCAGGTCGATTTCTGCCTGGACGCTGAATCCGCCCCGGCTCAACTTGCGCAAGGTGCGACGGCCAACGTGTTGTCGGTGGAAGCGCAGCGCGCCACCGGACTCGTGTTCGAGCGTGTCAATATCATCGTCAAGGCTTTCAACCAGGACCGAGGCGTCGTCAGCACGGCGGAATCTCGCGCGTGGTTTGGGTTTCGCCTTTTGCAGCGGAACCCGCTCGTCTGCGCGCAGCGGCTTCGCGTCCGATACGGCTTTTCGAAATACGGCTTTGTCTTCGTCGTTCACGGCTGGGTCTTTGAGACTATGGTGTGCGTTAAACATTGAGTATAGTGAGCGCGATCTTCCAGACCAACAGCCAATCACGGGCCGA
>Ga0224505_10002471_pt1 | contig 10831 bp, 10 predicted proteins | sample SF_Jan12_sed_USG_FD_169102 | JGI IMG/M metagenome (GOLD analysis project Ga0224505, IMG submission 169102) | Sediment microbial communities from San Francisco Bay, California, United States - SF_Jan12_sed_USGS_4_1 | ecosystem: Environmental > Aquatic > Marine > Sediment | place: USA: California...
CCCACGATTCTTATCGGCGACCTGACCGACGATCTGCCGGTGGATATGTTTATTGCCATGGATCCCCCCAAGCATGACGTGCAGCGGCGGGCCGTACAACCGGTGGTCGCGCCGCAAAACCTCGCGGCGATGGAGGTGCTGATCCGCGACCGCGTGGTGGGCATTCTCGACAGCCTGCCGCGGGGTGAGACTTTCGACTGGGTGGAGCGAGTGTCCATTAATCTCACCACCCAGATGCTGTCAACCCTGTTTGATTTTCCTTTCGAGGAGCGGCACAAGCTGACCTACTGGTCAGATCTCGCCACTGGTTCTCCCGAGATGGTGGGTGGCGATATCAGCGAGGAGGAGCGCCTCACGGGGCTGATGGATTGCCTGCAAACCTTCAACGGCATCTGGCACGAGCGCAAGGGCCGCGAGGGCGGATTCGACATGATCTCCCTGCTGCAGCGTGATCCCAATACCGCCGATATCGTGGACAGGCCCATGGAATTCCTGGGCAATCTCATGCTGTTGATCGTGGGCGGCAACGATACCACCCGCAATTCCGCCACCGGGGGTGTACTCGCCCTCAACCAGAATCCCGGCGAGTACGACAAGCTGCGGGCCAGTCCCGGCCTGATCCCGTCCATGGTGTCGGAAATCATCCGCTGGCAGACACCCCTGGCCCATATGCGCCGCACCGCCACCAGGGATATCGAATTCAGGGGTAAGCAGATTCGCGCGGGCGAGAAAGTCGTCCTGTGGTATCTCTCCGGCAACCGCGATGAAACCGCCATCGAGCATGCAGACGAATTCATCATCGACCGCAAGAACCCGCGCCACCATATCTCTTTTGGCTTTGGCATCCACCGCTGCATGGGCAACCGGCTGGCGGAGATGCAGCTGCGCATCCTCTGGGAGGAAATCATGCGCCGTTTCCATGCGGTGGAAGTGGTGGCTGAGCCCGAGCGGGTGCACTCGAATTTCGTGCGCGGTTACAAGACGCTGCCGGTGCGGTTACACCCGCTGTAGCCGGCCAGCCTCTTCAGCCGGGTTTTTCCCGGCACAGTTCCAGCCAGCGTTGCAACGCGACGCCGTGGAATTTTTTGCGGTGGGTAATCAGATACAGCTCCCTGCTGAAGTCCCGGCCTGGCACCGCCAGCGGTACCAGGCTGCCCCGGCGGAAGGCCTCCACCAGGCTGATTCGCGACAGGCAGCCCACTCCCAGCCCGGCCTCCACCGCCCGTTTGATCGCTTCCGTGTGCTGCAACTCCATGGCTATTTCCAGGTCCGGCAACAGCCCGTGCATGGCCCGGTCGAAGGTCTGGCGGGTGCCGGAGCCAGGTTCCCGCAGGACCCAGGGCAGGGATCGCAGGTCGCCGTCAGTCAGGCCCGCCGACCGCGCCAGGGGATGGCCCGGGGCGGCGAAAACCACCAGTTCGTCAGCGCGCCAGTGCAGGGTTTCGAGTTCCGCGTGGTGAAACTCCCCCTCGATCATCCCCATGTCCAGCTCGAAAGCGGCGACGCCCGCGGCGATGGTCTCGCTGTTGGCAACACGGACGGCGATCTCCGCTGAGGGAAAGCGACGTCGAAAGTCGGCGATCATCGGCACCGCCAGGTAGTTGCCGATCGTCATCGTGGCGCCGACTTGCAGGCACCCCATGGCGTCCTCGCCGGCCAGCGCCTGCTCGAACTCCCTTGCCCGGGCAAACAGGGTTTCCGCCTCGGGCCGCAGCTGGCGTCCCAGTTCGCTTAACTGCAGGCGCTTGCCCGCCCGGTCGAACAGCTTTACCCCGAACTGGTCCTCCAGTTCCTTCAGCGCACCGCTGGCAGCGGACTGTGACATCGCCAGGTCCTTTGCGGCGCGGGAGACGTTCTCGTGCCTGGCGGTGGCCAGGAACACCTCGAGCTGGCGCAGGCTGTAGCGCATGGTGAACCCCTATATCTTAAAAACCGATATATATTATCAAATAAACCTGTTTAGACGATATAAGTGATCCCACTATAATGGCGCCAGCTGATTTCATTCCCGGAGTAAAGTGAATGGCAACCCTCATGCGCGAACAGGTCACCTCGGTCCACCACTGGACTGACCGGCTGTTCAGCTTCAAGACCACCCGCAACCAGGGCTTCCGGTTCAAGAACGGCCACTTCACCATGATCGGGCTGGAGCAGGACGGCAAGCCGCTGCTGCGAGCCTACAGCCTGGCCAGCGCCAATTACGAGGACGAACTGGAGTTCTTCAGCATCAAGGTGCCGGACGGCCCGCTCACCTCGAAATTGCAATCCATCAAGGTGGGGGATGAACTGCTGGTAAACAGCAAGGCCACCGGCACCCTGGTGCAGGACAACCTGTTGCCCGGAAAAAATCTGTACCTCATCGCCACGGGCACCGGCCTGGCACCGTTCCTGAGCATCATCAGGGATCCCGAGATCTACGAACTCTACGACAAGATCGTGCTGACCCACGGCTGTCGCCATGTGGAGGAGCTGGCCTACCGGGAGCTGATCACGGAGCACCTGCCCGCCCACGAGTACCTGGGCCAGGACGTGCGCGACAAGCTGATTTACTACCCCACGGTGACCCGGGAGCCCTTCCGCAACAACGGCCGGCTGACGGACCTGCTGCGCACCGGCAAGCTGCAGGCCGACGTGGGGCTGGGGCCGATCGACGCGGCCAGCGACCGCTTCATGATTTGCGGCAGCCCCACCATGCTCAAGGAAATCTGCGAGTTGCTGGACAGCCGGGGATTGCATGAAGCGCGCCACGGCGAGGCCGCCGAGTACGTGATCGAGCGGGCGTTCGTGGAAAGCTGATCCGTCCAGGTAGAAAGCACGGTAAGGGACGGGCGCAGTTGCCGCGCCCGACTCATCGCACCGGACGCGGTTCCCGCCACATCAGCCAGACCGGCGGTGCGCTGCGCGCGAAACGTATCTGGTCGACCACATCGAAGCCGTGCCCACGGTAGAACGCCAGGTTTTCCTGCTTGGAGTTCTCCAGGTAGGCCGGGAGATTCTCCTCGTCACATTTGCGCAGGACATGAGCCATCAGGGCGCTGCCTATTCCCTGGCCCTTGCACTCGGGCAGGGCGCCGATGAGGAACAGGTAATAGTGCGGTTCGCCGGGGTGAAATTTTGCGGTCGCCAGGCCACTCAGGCCGAAGCGGGTAAATCCCCGCAAGCCGCAGACCTTGAACATTCGCCAGAGGTTTCCCGCGGTTACCGGCCAATGCAGTTTCTCATCCGGCCCCAGCCAGGCGGCCGCTCCTCGCCCCTGCTCCTCGATATAGGTAAGGCCGTGGGGCAGGAAGACCGGCAGGGTGATATCGAAAAAGGTCCGCTGGAAATCCGGGTTGGTGGACATCCAGTTCATGACAGGATCATCGTGAAACGCGCGGACCAGAATATCGATTGCTTTCTGGCCGTCGCGCTGTACCTGCATCCCTGACGTCACACCGTTTTTCCCCAGTTCGTCGCGGCGCTTAATAAATCTTGATATGCGACTGCACTGCGGGACATTCCGGTACCACGATGGAGTACTTGTAGTCGCCCTTCGGCACATCCTTGCCCTTTACCCGGCAGCGCAACTTGCCCTTCTTGTTACTCTTCAGATTGCATTCGCTGTCGCCCTTGGTGACGAAGGGGTTGGCGCTGCCCTGGTCGAACACGATAGCAAAGGACTGCTTGTCGTCAGCTTTCCAGGTCAGATGCTTTTCCTGCCGGGTACATACGCAGCCGGTTTCCTTGCTGCAATCCGCACGACCCTTGGCGTTGTCGTTCTTACAGTTGTCCTGGTCGCCCTTGAATACCGCCTGGACCTTGCACTGGCCGCCGTCGGCGGGCTTGCTGACTTCAATGATAACGGTCTGCTCCACGGCCTCGGCCAGCAGCGGTGCGGAGAACCCGCAGCTGATCATCAGCACGGAACTGCAAAGGAGCAGCTTTATTTTGTTTATATAAGACATGCAATCCATCTCCTCGATCGAGTGTTGATAGCACCGGTATGCGTGTGCCGTGCCCGATGGCACGGTGATCTGGCGCGCCCGCCTATACTAGCCTGCGACAGGCCCGGAGGAAAATAAATCCTGCCAGTACCGGCTTTTGTTGTATTTTGGTAAGGGTCGCTTCCCGATGGTCTACTATTATGGAAGTCTTAGGTGTCGCACATAAGCCATACCCGCAGAGGGGAACGAGATGAATTTTGCACTCATCGGTATTCTGGTACTGGCTGCAATTCTCCTGTTTTTTATGCTTCGGCCTACCGGTAAAACTTCGACGCGGTCCGCCGCTGTGGCCAGGAAGTCGAGGGCCGAGCGCGCGGCGGGCAGTTCAGCCCAGGCCGATGAAGGTCGCTATCGGTGTGTCTCGATAATTTGCGGGCCCGGGGCCTGTGCCGAGGTCCTGGCGCTCGGCAACCGGCGCTTCCTCCCGGGGCAGATCGGGAAACTGCCGGTGCCGGGCTGCAGCTCGCCGGATTGCCGGTGCAAGTTCGAGCACCATCCCGACCGCCGGGACTTTGAGGGCGACAAACGGGCACCCACCGCCCTGCGCAGCGATCTCTATACCGCCTCCGGCAAACCCGACCGCCGGACCCGCAAGGGGCGGCGCAAGAGCGACTTCAACTAGCCCCGCCCGAAGCGGTGTTTCGCTGCAGGCGGCGCCAAACCACGCTTACCTCTGCTATGCTATTGTAACCACCGGGGTCCGCGTCACATGAGTGTCCGGATGGCCTGGTTTGAAGACGGGGGTCAGGGTAATGAAAGCAGCGCGGGAAGACAGGCTTGAAAGCGGTGACGGATCTGGCAGGTTTCCGGTGAAGCACATTCTGCTGGTACTGGCGATCATCGCGGTGGGCGTGGTGCTGTGGCGAACAATGAAGGAGCAGTCGCCCGAGGTGACCCCCGAACCCGTTCCGGTTGCCGAGGTAGTGGTGGAGGCGCCGCCCCTGCCGCCGGCGGAGGATATTCCGCCGCGGCCGGCAGCGGTCACAGCGGAAACAGCGGAGACGCCGGTCGCCCCCGCGCTACCGGCCCTGGAAGATAGTGACGCGATGGTGCGCGAGCAGCTGTCCGCCGCCGGGATGGGACCGGAGCTCGACCGCCTGGGGCAGCAACACCTGGCCCAGCAGGGCGCGGCCCTGATCGACAGTCTCAGCCGCGGCCTCGTCCTGCGCAAGCTGTTGCCCGTCGACCCGCCCAAGGAAGCGTTCAGCGTGGTGGAACAGGACGGGCAAATGTTCATGAATCCGGCCGGCTACAACCGCTACAATGACTATGCCGAGGCCATCGCAACGCTCGACGCCGTGGCGCTGGCGAATAACTTCCACACCATGCGTCCGTTGTACGAGCAGGCCTATGGACAGCTGGGGCTCAACCCGGACGATTTTGACAATGCGCTGATTCGCATGCTGGACCGGATCCTGGCCACACCGGAAATAGACGGTCCGATTGCCCTGGCCCGGAAATCAGTCATGTACCAGTACGCGGACCCTCAGCTGGAGGAGCTGACGCCGTTGCAGAAACAGCTGCTGAGAATGGGGCCGGATAATATCCGGCGGATCAAGGAGCAGGCGCGGGAATTGCGGGCGGGGCTACTGAGCCCGCAGTAACAACAACTGGTCTAGCGCTGCAGCAGGGCCAGTTTGTTGGGTTTGCCCGCCCACTCCTCGGCGTCGGCGAGCGCTTCCTTCTTCTCGGTGATGCAGGGCCAGACCTCCGCCAGCTCGGCATTCAATTCCAGGAACACCTGCTGGTCCGCGGGCAGTTCGTCCTCGGAGAAGATGGCATCCACCGGGCACTCGGGTTCGCACAGGGCGCAGTCGATGCACTCGTCGGGGTGAATCACCAGGAAGTTCGGGCCCTCGTAAAAACAATCTACCGGGCAAACCTCCACACAATCCGTGTGTTTGCAGTTGATACAGTCTTCACCTACAACAAATGTCATGCCTGAAATGCCTCTTTGAATATGCCTCGCCGCCAACGGAAGCGCCCCCGGCGAGGGGTGCCCGGCGGGGGGCGACAGTTTACCTGCACGGAAAGGGAAATTGAAGAGGGCTTCAGCCCAGGCGTCCCTTCAACTCGTACAGTTTTTCCAGCGCCTCCCGGGGGCTCAGGTCATCGACATCGAGAGCCTCCAGCGCGGTTACCACCGGGTGCGGGGCGGGGGCGCTGAACAGGTCCACCTGGGCGGGCGCGGCGGCTTTCCCCGGTCGCGGTGCCGGGTTGTGCTCCGTGCGCTCCAGCTCCCGAAGCTTCTCCCGGGCGGAGTCCAGCACCGGCGCCGGAACGCCGGCGAGCTTGGCCACCTGCAGGCCGAAGCTGCGGTTGGCGGGACCTTCCTGGATGTTGTGCAGGAATACCACATGGTCCTGGTGCTCGGTTGCATCCAGGTGCACGTTGGCCATCGTCGGGCACAGCTCGGGCAGGCTGGTCAGCTCAAAATAATGCGTGGAGAACAGGGTGAAAGCCTGCACCGAACGGGCCAGGTGTACCGCCGCGGCCCAGGCCAGGCTCAGGCCGTCGAAGGTGCTGGTGCCGCGCCCCACCTCGTCCATCAGCACCAGGCTGCGGGGCGTCGCATTGTGCAGGATGTTCGCGGTCTCGGTCATTTCCACCATGAACGTGGACCGCCCCGAGGCGAGGTCGTCCGAGGAGCCGATGCGGGTGAAAATGCGATCGATCGGCGCCAGCCGTGCTGCAGTGGCCGGCACGTAGCTGCCGATGTGGGCGAGCAGGGCAATCACCGCATTCTGGCGCATATAGGTCGACTTGCCGCCCATATTGGGGCCGGTGATCAACAGCATGCGGCGCCGCTCATTGAGCAGGGTGCTGTTGGCGATAAAGGGTTCGTCCAGGACCTGCTCCACCACCAGGTGGCGGCCGTCGGTGACCTCGAATACCTGCTCCGCGCAGAACACCGGGCGGCACAGCCGCAGGTTGTCCGCGCGCTCGGCGAGGTTGGCCAGCACGTCGGCCTCACTCACCGCCGCGGCCGTGTCCTGCAGCGGCGCGAGCGATTCGTTCAGGCGTTCCAGCAGGTCCTCGTACAGCGCCTTTTCCCGGCTCAGGGCCCGGCTCTTGCTGGACAGGGCCTTGTCCTCGAAGGTCTTGAGTTCGGGGGTGATGAAGCGCTCGGCGTTCTTCAGGGTCTGGCGCCGGATGTATGCCGCCGGCGCCCGGTCGGACTGGGCCCGGCTGATCTCGATGTAGTAGCCGTGTACCCGGTTGTAGCCGACCTTCAGGGTTGAAATGCCGGTGGCCTGGCGCTCCCGCTGCTCTATATCGAGCAGGTAGTCCCCGGCGTTATTGCTGAGCTGGCGCAGTTCATCCAGTTCCGGATCGTAGCCGTCGGCGATCACGCCGCCATCGCGAATCACCACCGGGGGGTTCTCGATGATGGCCCGCTCCAGCAGGTCGCACAGTTCGGGGTAGTCCCCGACCAGCCGGGCCAGTTCCGCCAGGCGCGGGGAGGTCGACTGGGCCAGCGCTGCGCGCAATGCCGGCAGCGCCGCCAGTGACGCGTGCAGGCGGGTGAGGTCGCGGGGCCGGGCCGAGCGCAGCGCCACCCGGGTGAGGATGCGCTCCATGTCGCCGATGGGCTTTAGCGCCGCCCGCGCGGTCTCGTACCCGTAGTTCCCGCACAGGGCTTCGATAGCGCCGTGGCGCGCCTCCAGCACCGCAATGTCGGTGAGCGGGCGGTGCAGCCAGCGCCGCAACAGGCGGCTGCCCATGGCCGTGACGCTGCGGTCTACCACCGAGAACAGGGTGTTGCTGTCACCGCCGGCGAGGTTGGTGTCGATCTCCAGGTTGCGGCGGGTGGCCGCGTCCATGATTACGCTCTGGGCGCGGCTTTCGTGGCTCATACTGCGGATATGCGGCAGATTGCCCCGCTGGGTATCCTTCACGTATTGCAGCAGGCAGCCGGCGGCGCCGATCGCCAGGGGCAGGTCATCGCAGCCGAAGCCCTTCAGGTCGTGGGTCTGGAACTGGGTGTTCAGGGCGCGGCGCGCATTGTCGATATCAAACTCCCAGGCGGGTTGGCTGCGGGCCCCCGCCCGGGTCGTGATCACCGGCAGGAACACATGCTCATGGTACAGGGTCTCGGCCGGATCCAGGCGCTGCAGCTCGCTGGCCAGCGCCTCCTCGCCGCTCACCTCCAGCACCCGGAAACGGCCGGTGCTGAGGTCCAGGTAGGCGATCCCGTAGTTATGGTGCTGCTGGCACACGGCCAGCAGCAGGTTGTCGTGCCGGTCATCCAGCAGCGCCTCGTCGGAGAGGGTGCCGGGCGTTACCACCCTCACCACCTGCCGGTCCACGGGTCCCTTGCTGGTGGCGGGATCGCCAACCTGTTCGGCGATGGCCACGGATACACCGGCCTTGACCAGCCGCGCCAGGTAGCCCTCCGCGGCATGATAGGGCACGCCACACATCGGAATGGGCTCGCCCGCGGATTTGCCGCGGGCGGTGAGGGTGATGTCGAGCAGTTCCGCCGCCTTTTTCGCGTCGTCGTAGAACAGCTCGTAGAAGTCACCCATGCGATAAAACAGCAGGTCGCGGGGGTGCTTCGCCTTGATGCGCAGGAACTGCTGCATCATCGGGGTGTGGTCGTAAGTATCTGTTTTTATTAGGGTATCTGTCACTTTAGCCTGAATATCGATTTGTTCCGGGGGTAACGCCAGCGCTCAGGCCGGTAACTTTATCTGTTTCCCTTCACCTAATACACCTCTTCATTTGGCCCCGGGGTGGCCGGTCGGTCCCAGGGCCGCGGACGCGAATCGCGCAGGCTGTGCCGATACATCGGAATTTGCGAATTAAAGTTAACTAAAACTCGAATTGTTGGAATTCTTGTGATGTATATCCTTGGCCCTGGAAAATAGCCGGGATGCCACCATGGCCGATCAATATGTTTGCGCTGGAGCGAATCGATACCAGGGCAGTCCACTGCCGTTGGAGGCGTGGCTGTGAGCCCGCGCCTGGGAATTATCGGCGGGGGGCAGCTGGCCCTGTATTTGTGCGAGGCCGCCCAGGCCCTGGGGATGCACGTCACCGTCCTGTCAGACTCTGCCGATGACGCGGCGCGGCACCGCGCCGACGAGTATATTGCCGAAGCACTCGACAGCGTACCTGCACTGGATGCATTGCTGGCTGGCTGCGATGTCGTTACCTTTGACAAGGAGGCGATACCCGATGAGACCCTGGCGCGGCTTATCGATGCCAGGTCGCGCGGGCTTATCGAGATCCATCCCGATGCCGATACCCTGCTGATGCTCAAGGACAAGGCGTTGCAGAAGGCCTGGTTGCAGCAGCACGACCTGGCAACGCTTCCGTTCCAGGTGCTCGATGGCAATACCTGTTCCACGGCGGCCCTGGCGGAGAAATTCGGCGGTGTGCTCGTGCAGAAGTCCCGCTGCGGCGGCTACGACGGGCGCGGTGTGCAGGTGGTGAATGTCCTGGAACCGGGGCAGCAACTTTGGGACGTCCCCAGCCTGGTGGAGCCCTACCTGCCGGATCGTCGCGAAATATCGATCATCATATCCCGCAGCCGGGCAGGTGACATCCAGGCCTACCCTCCCGTGGAAATGGACTTCGATCCGTTACTGAACTCGGTGAGAACGGTAACCATGCCCGCGGTGATCAGTGGGAAACTCGCCGCAACCGCTACCGCCCTGGCCGAACGGTCTGTTACCCTGCTCGACGGTGTCGGGGTATTTGCCATTGAAATGTTTATAACCCCGGCGGGAGAGGTGTTGATCAACGAAATTTCGCCCAGGGTGCATAATTCCGGCCACTTGACTCTGGATGCGTGCAACGTCTCGCAATTCGAGCAGCATGTGCGCGCGGTGGCGGGCCTGCCGTTGGTCGCAATAAAGCAGGAATCCCCGGCCGCGATGCTGAACATTTTGTATGACGAGGCCATGCGCGGCAGCTGCCCCGGCGTACCCGTGGTAGAGCAGGCCGTTGAGCCCGGCACCAGGGTGTACTGGTATGGCAAGACACCCGGCAGCGCCGGCCGCAAAATGGGCCACATCAATAGTGTGGCCCCCAGTGTTAACGCAGCCGTGGAGCTGGCAGACCGCGCACTGGGGAAACTCTCGGCACCTTCCGGCGAACAGGCGGCATGAGCGCACTGGTTGGTATCATCATGGGCAGCGATTCAGACCTGCCGATCATGCGCGCCGCGTCTGAGATGCTGGCGCAGTTCGGCGTGGCCAGTGAGATTGATATCGTAAGTGCCCATCGCACACCGGAAAAACTGCATGAATACGCGACCACTGCGGAGGCGCGGGGCCTCAGGGTGATCATCGCGGGGGCCGGCGGCGCCGCCCACCTGCCCGGCATGGTGGCGGCCATCAGCGTGCTGCCTGTGATCGGTGTGCCGGTCAGCGCTACACGGCTGCAGGGTATGGACGCGCTGCTGTCGATCGTGCAAATGCCTGTTGGCGTGCCGGTGGCGACGGTGGCGATTGATAATGCCGCCAACGCGGCGATCCTCGCCGTGCAGATGATCGCGACCGGCGACCCTGAACTCAGGGAGCGGCTGCGCGACTACAAGCGAGGCCTGAGCGACAAGGTCATGGATAAATCCCGAGCCGTGCGGAGCGAGCAGTAAACCTGGCGGCTGCGACACTGATCAGGAGTGGTTCTCTCATGCGTTTACTTTGCCTCGCACTGGGTATGATTGTCAGCACGGGCGCACAGTCGCTGGAAACACTCAGCAGGGAGGAACTGCTGGTTCTGTGCCGATCAGATAAGCCCGCCGAAGTAGCCGTTTGCAGCGGTTATATCAACGGTTTCCTGGACGGTGCCTTTGCCACTGATCCAGGTGTTGTCGACAGCGTGGTGAGCCAAATACA
>Ga0224505_10002472_pt1 | contig 10830 bp, 10 predicted proteins | sample SF_Jan12_sed_USG_FD_169102 | JGI IMG/M metagenome (GOLD analysis project Ga0224505, IMG submission 169102) | Sediment microbial communities from San Francisco Bay, California, United States - SF_Jan12_sed_USGS_4_1 | ecosystem: Environmental > Aquatic > Marine > Sediment | place: USA: California...
CCCCGAGAAATCCAGTGTGACAGTCTCGCCCTGCCTCAGTGGCTCGATAATTACGTCGTAAATCTTCTGCCCGTCTTCCTTGATAATGCAGCGCGGGCCAATCTTGTCCTTAATTGATAGTTTCATAGCGGGTCCCCTCTTGTTAAAACGGCGGGTCGGCTTCGTCGCTGAATCGGTAAAGGTTCTCGTCACAGCGCAGGGTGATATGAACCACAGTCCCTTCAAAAGAGATCTCGCGGTTCTCGTACCGTTCGCCGTCCTTATCGATAATAGCATAGCCGTCGTTACTGTAAACCTCCAGCTTGCCTTGATTGATCTGGACAAATTCCTTCAACAGGTCAAGACCAAGTCCACGTGCAACACCTTCGGTGCAGGTACTCTTTCCCCTTGTAAACGCCCAGCGCAAACAGGCATCGGCCGGCAAGTCCTGCGCCCGGGGGTCTCTTCCGGCAAAAGTACGTATCTTTGCGGGGATTCCCTGACCAAAATCCACGACCGAAAGAATAAGGTCGTTGTAATATCGGAAATGCTGCCCACAGGTAAAGACGCCGATCTCAGTGCCGCTGTGTTCAAAGGCGTTGTTGTATATCTCCCACATTCTGCCTGCAATAGCATCCCGCAGGCGGTCGCTGACATGTACCCAGCCTTTGCCAATCCAGTTGTAGGTCAGATAATCCATGATACTGTTCATATCCAGAGTAAGGTCTTCACGGTACGGAATTGAATGCCCATCCCAACTGGATGAAGGGTAGCCAAAAGTCCTGGCAAAGCCGTTCTGGCAGAGATTGGTCATGACTTTCTCGTTGCGTAGTGTGCCCCAGTCGAAGACCACGCTGCCCATGCGCGACTCGATCAGCCGGGCCAGCCCGCCCAGGAAGGCAACAGCATTAGGACGCAAGAACCCGCAGTGGGAGAAATCGAAACGCACGTCCTCGAAATAGTCGTTGGCCTGACTCCATATCCCGAACAGCCGCCCGAAGTCTGTCGGGCTGTCGTTCAGTGTGGGTATCTGGATGACCCTTTGCGCCATGCCTACAGTTCTCCACGAAACGCCTTGGCGAGCAGGGCCGAAAGGAAGGTTTTCATTTCGTCTTCGATCCCTCTCGTTTCAAGCTGAATTAGTTGGCGACGTTTGGCTATTTCAGAAAATCGTTGCTGTTCATCGTAACGAGGTACAGGTACAAGAATCTTCTCCAACTTTTTCAGCCCGAGTGTGCGGTTTCTTCCCGCCGAACCGGGTGACGCCGCACGGATGTCTTCGATACCGTGTTCACTCAGAAAATGGTGGCAGAGAAATTCCGAAGTGACGAGGCCTTCATGTGGCACATAGGTGATGAATCGGTGAGAACCGACCCTGCCGTGATCCTCGGCCTTGGCAACGGCAATGGCTTTTTCCCAGGCAAACACGTTGTTGAAAACAAGGTCGCCTTCGTGGATGGTGTAGATTCTTTTATTGCCAATTTGCTTTCCGGTCAATACCGGCTTCTTGAATGTCCCCTTGCCGAAACTTCGAATTCCCATCTCCTCGTATTCTCCATTTGGCTTGGGTTTGACCGCACGACGAACGAGCGAAGCAACATCTTTCAGGGGCTTCCAGTCAACGTCTTCGATCATTCGGCAGTAAAGCGCCTGCAGAAGAGCGTCAAGCTCGGTCTCGCGCTCGGCAGCAAGCTTCCGAGAATATTCGGCGAGGCGGGTCAATTCCTTGGTCCGCGCTACGATCCGGCGTTGTTCGTCAATGGGCGGGACTGGGATTGTTGCCGCTCGCAGAAAATCTACTGGCACTCGCTGTTGCCCAGCAGCTCCTTGCATATTTTTCTTTGCTTCTTCGCGGAATTCCCTGTTTCGGACAAATAGATGCAGCCATTCAGGAATAACCAATGGACCAGGACGCAAGACATGAAATTCCGTGGTTCCGAAACCAATTCCATTCATCAGATTGCAAGCAATCGCAGACTTTCCGTTCTCCATGCAGGGAGTAATCTTGGCAAATACGACATCGCCCCCTGCAAAATAGGTATACCCTTTTCGTACTTCACCAATGCTTTTAATCTCTGATACGTCCATAGTCCCTGACACATCGTCAACACGCATCATTGGTACGAATGAAACGGGGGTGTTGTCGTCAACTTTGGCAACTTCCCTTTTCTTGGGATTTAGAAGACAAACGTCATCGTCGCCAAGTTTTCGAAGGGGCCAGACACTCATTCCCCATTCCCTCTAGCCAGCAACTCCTGCATCTCGGCAATCAGTTCCAGAATCCGCTCCTCTTTGGAGGCGACCGAGGCCAGAATCTCCTCGGGCTCAGCGTGCTCGACCGTCTCCGTCTCAATAAGATCGAGATCGGAGAGAGTCATACGGTAGTTACTGTCGATAATCCTCTGCGCGGGAACCAGCCAGGCACGACCCTCTTCGGTTTCACGCCCCGGCCACATGCGCAGCAGATCAGGGAAGTCGTTACGATACTGGCTGCCGAATTTGCGCGACTTGGAGAGGGACGAACCGTCGCCGTCCACCTTGAAGAACCAGACGTTCTCTGTCGGCTTGCCGCTGTTTCTGAATATGAAGAAACAGGTCTGATTGGGGGTGTAGGGCTCGAACATCCCCTTGGGCAGGATCACCACTGCCTGGAGATCGAATTCTCGCAGCAACCGCTCCTTGACGGTGATATGGCTTCCCGTGTCGCCAAACAGGATGCCATTGGAAAAGATGATGCCTGCGGTACCGCCGGGACGCAGGCTTCGCAGGGCGTGGGCGAGAAAGAGGACGTACTTGTCTCCCTTTTCGATTCTCAGCGACCGCTTGGCGTCGCCGCGCGAACCGGAGAAGGGGGGATTCTCCAGGATATAGTCGAACTGGATGTCATCCCACTTGTCTTCGCCGCCGCAAATGGAGTCTCGCTGGACCATCGGACAGCGGTCGAAGCCGTGCAGCATGGCGTTCATGGCGGCCATGCGCAGGATGTCCTGATCGCCGTCAAAGCCGTAGAATGCGCCGGTCTGAAGAAAGTCCCATTGGGCGCGGGAGAGTTTATCGCCAATGCCGAGCCTGCGCACCGCGCCGTCGGGCGCTACTTTTTCGTGGATGAACTCCGGGCTGGTATTGGTCAACAGGATATGTTCGTAGGCCGCGATGAGAAAGCCGCCGGAACCGCAGGCCGGATCACAGACGGTGCCGCCGATTCGGGGGTTGACCATCTGTGTCACTACGCGGATCAAATGCCGTGGGGTGCGGAACTGGGCCGCCTTCTTCTGTCCGCCCAACTCGCTGGCCAGATATTCGAAGAGGTCCCCTTTGATATCTGCGTCCATGCCGAGAAACGAGAGGGGGGAAATGATGTCCACGGCCCGTCTCAGCGTAGCGCCGTTGGGTATAACTATGGCCGCGTTACGGAAGATGGCCCGGCCGCCCTGGGAGAGGTTCGGATGCTGTGCAAGCAAGGGGAGCGTGTCGCGCAGGGTGCGGAGCATGGCTTCGTTGTCCGGATTGGAGGTGAGCACGCTCCAGCGCAGTGGGTCGAAATCCAGTTCCTTGTTTCCATCCTTGTACTTGCCAAATAGCGAGCGGTAGTTGCCGTTTTGGGCTTCTTTCTGCTCATGGTCCATCTCTTCCAGCATCTTGAGGAAAAGCAGGTAGGAAATCTGGGTAACATAGGTGATGGGATTGGTGACGTTGTTGTCCCACATCACCTTGCAAAGGGCCTTGAGGGTGCCCTGAATCTGTCCGCTATCCATTGTGGGTATTGTCCTTATGCACTACGCCGCCAGAAGGGCGTTTAATTCATCAACCATCTGCAAAAGTTGCTCTTTGCCGAAGAGTTGCTCCATGCGCGTCAAACCACCCCAGAGCGAAAATGGCGGCTGACTGAATAGGCGCATGGTAATCTCTTCTCCCGTCATTACCCGTGCCTTTAGCAGACGCAGCATTTGCGCCTGAGCCGGCTTGATACTGTCGGAGTGCTCGGAAACCCAAGTGTTAAAGGCTTTTTCGATGCGCTCATCCCGAGTCAGGAAACGGTCAACACCCAGGGCAACGCGGATAAAGTCAGTAAGTGAGCCGGTCGGTTGCTCAAAGGCCCGGCGCAGGGTGTTTTCATTGAAATAGTGCGTCGGTGAATTCAGGCGACGGGCAAGGTCCTCCCATTCGACATCGGTTAGCTCTTCACCACGGAATATCTTTTCGACCGCAGGGTCCGATCGTCTGAGTTCCACGACCTTCTTTTCCCACTCTTCGCGATAAGTCTTGCGGTCGATGGCCAGCCCCTCCGGGCCGACCAGGATAATCTCCCGTGCACGAATTTCATCATCGAGGGAGCCTTCGGCAATAAGAAACTCCGGGAAACTCTTTTTGTATTTGGTTTCCGGTTCGGTCTGTTGAGAATCACCTTCCTCGATTTCGCCTGTCTCAGCGGAGCGGGAACCCGGCGCTACACCGACCAGTTTTGGTTTTTGATACGCCTCGCCGGGATCGTTGAAGCGCTTTGAATTGCCGACAAAGTCGTAGATTATGAATTCCTCTTTGCCGATCTTGGGACAAAGGCGGCTGCCGCGCCCACGCATCTGGGCGTATTTGATGGGCGATTGGGTGGGGCGAAGCATTACCAGGTTTTCGATGTTCTTCTGATCGTAGCCGGTGTCCAGCATGTCCACCGACACCGCGACCATAGGCAGCGGATCGTACTTGAATTCATCGATTACCGGCTTGGGGTTGCCATTATTCGTGTAACAAGTGATCTTTTTGGCAAAGTCCTGCCGGACCTGTGAAGGGGAACGGTTAATCTGCCCGGCTATGCGCAGGCAGTCATCATCGGACAACAACCGGTTGAACAGACGTACCAGGATTGACGCCTGTTTCTCCGAAACAGCAAAGACGATGGTTTTTCTTGGCCGCTCTTTCGCCCGGTCAGCATCGGCAGAGAAATATTCCTGAATAATGGTTTTCAGCCGGTCTTCTGACTCCACATCCCGGCCCCAAGCCCCGGGTTTAATCTCTTCGCCTTCCCACTCGGCCCCTTCGTAGGTAAGCACGCTTTCGGCATGATAGACTCGGTATTTGGCCAGGTAGCCGTCATTGATGCCGCGCTGGATGTCGTATTCAAAGGTTGGGCGGCCTTCTTTCCTGGCCGAATCCCAGCAATCGAAGAAGATGTACGTATTGCGGACGAGGCGGCGCTCATGCTCGCTTATGCACTGCAACTCGCCGGGGTTTGGCGTTGCGGTCAGGCCGACATGGATTGCATCGAAATGCCCCAGCGTTGCCCGATGCGTGTTGTAAATAGAACGGTGACATTCGTCGGTCACTACAAGGTCAAAATAACCATGCCCGAAGCCGTTACCGCCAAGCTGAGTTGCAATAGTGTCGAGAGTGCCTACCACAATCTGCCCTTCGAGACTGCGCTTGCCGCCGTACAGGATGACCGTGGGCCAGTCACGCAGGTATTCGTCAAAGGTCTCTTTGGCCTGCTTGGCCAATTCAATGCGATCAACCAGGAAAAGCACTCGTGAGACCAGCGCTGCCTGAAACCAGCGTTTCATTAACATGGCGATGGTCAATGTCTTGCCGGTACCCGTCGCCATCTCAAAGAGCATGCGACGGCGTCCGCCAATCAATGCATCATCAGCCTTTTGCAGGCACTCAAGCTGATAGGAACGGGCTTCTACTTCTTCGCCCTTGAATGCAAACCGGTGCGGCAATGGCTGAAGCGCGAGGCATTGTTTGACATCACCTTTACGGTGAAGTTTGATATTTGCCCTGCGTTCAAGGTCGGCCTGGCTGGGAAAGCCCATGATCGCGCGGGCATCGCCATCGTTATAATCCCAGAAATAGTGCTCCTGCCCGTTACTCAAAATGATAAACGGAGCACCCAGGGAAAGGGCATAGGCCTTGGCCTGCTCCTTGGCGGTGTAGGGATCGACGGCAAAGCGTTTTGCTTCCAGGACGGCAAGCGGGCGGGTGCGAGAATCTTTTAACAGGTAATCCGCACGGCCGTCAGCGGCGGCTTCTTCCGTAGAGACTTGCGCCTTATTGGTGATACGCCAATAAGCAGCCTCAAGTAGCTTGTCGATTATTATGCGGGCGTCGGCTTCCGTGCTCATTCCTATTTCCTGCATATCTAAAGTCATGCACGACTTGCTAATTACGGAACAGCCCGGACTGGTTACACACCAGCCATTAATGGGCTGGGCCAGTACGAGTTGTTACCCATACAGGCTATTCATTCAAATCACTACAAGCACGCAGATAAAAAAGAGCCAGCCAAAGCTCTGTAACAAGACCTCTGAACTGGCTCTCTAATATTATTGGTGGAGCAGAGGAGGATCGAACTCCCGACCTTCGCATTGCGAACGCGACGCTCTCCCAGCTGAGCTACTGCCCCGAAAACCGTCTTATCTTTTACCTGCAGGAGCTGCTTTGGCCGCCTTCGCAGCCTTGATCCGTGCCTTTTTTGACTCTTCCTTCCTCTTGCGCTCCCTGCGGAGCTCGCGCTCTTTTTGTCTCATGATAGCCTCCGTGTTAATGATCTTTATTATATGCGGGGAAATGTTATACCAGAAAATGCCGGGTGTGGCAATCGGGATAATGCCTCCGCACCGACTAGCCCGCCAACCTCTTTTTAAGCGCCTCTTCCACACACTCCGGCACCAGCCCCTCTACCCGTCCGCCAAAGCTGGCCACCTCTTTTACCGCCGTCGATGTCAGGTAGACATACTCCTCGCTGGGCATCAAGAAGACCGTCTCCACGCTGCTGTCGAGGCGTCGGTTCATCAGGGCCATTTGCAGTTCGTACTCAAAGTCCGACACGGCCCGCAGTCCTCTGATAATGGCAACTGAGTCCTTCTGCCGGGCATAGTCGACCAGCAGGCCGTCGAAGGCATCCACCTCGATATTTCCCAAATGCTCCGTGGCCCTGCGTATGAGGTCTACCCGCTCTTCAACGCTGAAGAGAGGCGTCTTCTTGGGGTTGACCGCCACTGCCACAATGAGTGAGTCGAATATGCAGAGGCTCCGTTTTACCAGGTCGATATGGCCGTTGGTGACGGGGTCAAAGGTCCCCGGATAGACTGCCAGTTTACGCATCGGTTTCCCCCTCTTCGATACGGATGTAATAACTCAACGAAGTATCGCCATACCGGTAACTCTTTTTCAACCCAAGGCGCCCCATCTCATCGGCAAGCGGTCTCTTGGATGCATGCTCCACCAGCAGCGCTCCGCCGGACTTAAGCACCCCCTTCTCGCCAATCAGCATGATTATCTGCTCCAGTTCCTCCATGGCGTAGGGCGGATCGAAGTAGACGATATCGAAGGGCTCGCCCCTGAAATTTTTCACAAAATCGAGGGCGCCGACGGTAACGATCCTGGCCGACGTTTCGAGCTCAAGCCGCGCCAGATTATCTTTTATCAGCCGCGCTGAACGGCTGTCGGAATCGACAAAGGCCGCGTGCGCCACGCCCTGGCTCAGGGCCTCCATCCCCATGGCCCCGGTGCCGGCGCAGAGGTCAAGAAATTTCGCGCCTTCGAGATGCGGCCGGATGATGTTGAATACCGCCTCCCGCACCTTGGCCGACGTCGGACGGACATGGTCGCCCTTCGGCTTCGCCAGTGAACGTCCCTTGGCCGATCCCCCTGAAATCCTCACCCTTCGCTCACCTCGTCGGGGTTCACGTCACGGTAAAGATCGCCGCCATGGATATCGTTGATGACCACTACCGGGAAGTCCTCGACCTCGAGGCGATAGATTGCCTCGGGCCCCAGCTCGGGGTAGGCGATCACTTCGGCCTTTTTGATGCTCCGGGATATCAGCGCCCCCGCCCCGCCCAGGGCGGCGAAATAGACGGCCTCATGCCTCTTGATCGCGGCAAGGACCTCTCCTCCCCTTGGCCCTTTCCCTATCATCCCCTTGAGGCCCTGTCCGAGAAGGGCGGGAGTGTAGGCATCCATGCGGTAGCTGGTGGTCGGTCCGGCCGAGCCAATGGGCCTCCCTGGCGGCGCCGGCGTGGGGCCGGTGTAGTAGATGATCTGGTCTTTGAGGTCGAAGGGAAGAGGCTGCCCCTTGCAGAGCCCTTCCACCATTTTTCGATGAGCGGCGTCGCGGCCCGTGTAGATAGTGCCCGAGATCAGTACCTGTTCACCCGACTTGAGTGACTGCACCGTTTCGGTGGTTAATGGCGCGAAAATACGTTTGATATCCATACGCTCGGCAGATCTCCGATTAAACGGCCTGTCAGTTGCCCCATACTATATGCCTATCCAGGGGAAGGCGCAAGTGCCCAACCCGGAGTGATGGTGACTTTATGTGGACTCAGAAAATGAAATGGGTCCTGCTGTCTATGTCAAAGGTATGAAAGGTAGCCCCCGGCGGCAGGTAGATGAGGGTCCAGTAGGAGAGGGCCACAACGATGAAGGCACCAAGGGAAAGGGCAAGTATCCGGGACATCTCCCATCGGTAGAAGAGGCGGAGGTGGATGAGAAGGGCATAGAGCAGCCACGCCATGAGGGTGTAGGTCTGCATGGGGTCCCACTGCCACATCCTGCCGAAAAGGAGATAGGAGTAGACCACGCCGGTAAAGAGGGTGAGGCTCTGGCCGCCGAAACCCCATAAAAGGCCCCGGAATCCAACCCGGTCATCCAGCTCCGCCCCCTTTTTCAAAAGCCCCAGCAAACCGGCTGCCATGGCCAGAACGAAGCCGCCGTAACTGATCCCCGCGAAGAGCGAATGGAAGTCGACCCAGAGGCTCCGCTCGGAAATAGTGAGGGGGACCCGCGCCAGGTTGAAGGTCATTCCGTAGATCATCAGGAAGGGCGCCGTGACCAGCGTGATAAAGGCGGTCTTCTCCGCCCCGGTATAGCGGAAGAGTACGATAAGGACCGTTGCCGCCATAAACCAGGCGGTGGCGCTGGTGTTCTCATAGGTGCCGAAGAGGGGCGGATGGCCGACAGCCACCCACCGAATGGCAATGGCGACGGTATGCAGCGCAAAGGCACCCGCTACGGCAAACCGGAGCAGACGCCAGCGAGCGCACCCCAAACCCGCGATATAAAGGGCAATGGCGGCATACATCAGTGATTTTTCAATCAGCATTCAGCACTCCATTATTCATTATTCCGGCTGGCGTCAGCCAGCGCCTTCTCGATAGCCGCCAGCGGCGCCTCCGCCCAGCGGTCCGAAAGCGACAGCGAATCGGCCCGGCAATAGACAAAGAGAGATTGGCCGCCGGGGCCCGGCTTTGCAACTATATCCCTGCGGAAGAAGACAAACCGCCAGAGGTTTCCAATACATATCAAGAGGGTCCCCACGAAGATGGCCGGATACCCCGCATCCTTCACGACCTGTACCGTCGCCCACTTCTTCATCCCCTCAAAGGCAAGGGAATACCCTTCGACGTCGGCCCTCTGCGTAGGCAGCAGCAGCCCGTCGAAGGTAACGATCTTGTGGCTCGCCACCTTCAGATGAAATACCGGGTTATTCAGGTTCATCGATGCCGTGTCCGGCTTTCCTTCCTTTTGCCGGTAGTCGGGGTAGAGTTTCACATAAAACCGGTGGGGGATCATCTGCACGCGGAACGAGTCCTCCGAGCCGGGCGGAAAGATCGACATGTTCACCCACGAGCTCTCCAGTTCCTTGCCCATGTCGTTCCGAAGCACATACTTGGGTGAAAATCCGTAGCCGGTCAACCGCACGCTGGTGGTGTACCAGTTGGAGAAGATGGGTTCGTTGATCCTCACCACCACCGGTTCGCCCTTGGAATCAGCGGGGCTGTGCATCTGCGCCGCCAGCTTGGTGAAGAGGAGCTTGTCCTCCCAGAACTCCGCCTCCACCTTGTCGACCCGGAACGATACTTTCGGCGCGTTCTGGCGAAACGATGTGGGCGGATTGAAGCTGGTGTATTCCCGCGCCGTGCCCCAGAATTTGTCTCCCTCCGAGACCAGCGCCTCGCCGACAAACCGGTGGTTAAGGCTCAGGAAGGCCCCCACAAGGACGATCACCATGCCCCAATGGGAGACCAGGCTCCCCAGGGCGCCGAACCGCCCCCTTACCCCGCCGGCCAACTCACCGTCTCTCGTCAGGGAGTACTTCTCCGCCTCAAGGGCCTTCGCTGCCGCATCGAGGGCCTGTTCCCGGGAGAGGTCAGAAAACGCTATGATCCGGTCCGGCGTTGCATCGTCGGCAACGGCAGTCCCTTTCATGCACCGACGTATCCAGCGGGGGGTGCGCCTCAGGGTGCATGCCAGCAGGTTGGCGAAGAGGGCGATGTAGAGGACCTGAAACGGTACGGTCTTCGCGATGCCGATCACCCCCGCGGGGTGAACCATGGTCGAAAAGATCAGGAGGCTTACATAGTAGGCCGCCAGAAGCCCGATGATGATGAAGGAGAGGCGGCGGGAGCCAATCAGTTCGGGGAGCCGTGCAATCTGCCTAACGGACACGGGGACCTCCCTCCTCGCCGATGATGAACGATGCCACCTTCCAGCCTTCGGGCGTCCTTTGAAGGGTGTAGACGCCCTTTATGTCGGAGGTGCCTCCCTCGGGCCCGGTCTTTCCCTTGTTATATTCGTACTTGTAGTCCCAGACCTCGTGCACCCGCACCGACGCGATCCATGGATTGGGGAAGTCGACCCGGCCGATACCCATCCGCTTGAGGGTAAGCTTCATGGTCCTCCCCCGCATCACCTGATGCAGGACATCGGTAATCAGCTCATCCTCGAGCTCCTTGGTAACCGGAAGCTTTACCATCTCGTTGGGACTTCCCGCTGCATAGGCGACCGCCAGTTTTTCCGCGTAATCGCGAAGAAACTTCTCTATTTCCTGCTGCCCCGGGGATTTGCCCGAAC
>Ga0224505_10002473_pt1 | contig 10828 bp, 9 predicted proteins | sample SF_Jan12_sed_USG_FD_169102 | JGI IMG/M metagenome (GOLD analysis project Ga0224505, IMG submission 169102) | Sediment microbial communities from San Francisco Bay, California, United States - SF_Jan12_sed_USGS_4_1 | ecosystem: Environmental > Aquatic > Marine > Sediment | place: USA: California...
GAGGGCTTGCGGGGCTTCGCCTTGTTGATTGGCCCGAATCGCTAATTGGGTGAGTTTGAGGGCTTCCTCGTGGCGGCCTTCCTCTTCGTACAACTCTCCTAAAAACCCCCATCCATAGGATTCATTCTTCCAATCTCCAATTTCTTTCGCACTGCGTATGGCTGCCCGAAACGATTCAGCGGCCTGTGTGAATACGTGAGCGTAGTCTTCGGATGCCTGGTGACTGAGGTCCTTGAAGCCCATGCCGATGGTGAGGAAGTTTTGGATCTTTTCGTGTGAGTCGGGAAGGGTTCGTGTTTTCCCCAATGCCTGTTCCAGATGGAGTGTTCCATTCTGCGTCGACTGTTGTTTGATTTCGACCAGGGCCGCATTGATCATGGCTCGAATGGAGAGGGGGTGCAGATCCAGGGAATCGGCGAGAATGCTGGATTCGGTATACGCGGCAATGGCTTCCGTGTTGTTCTGGCGGATCGCGTGGACGTTGCCCAGATCATTGAGGATGGTGGCCATCAGCGGCCGGTCCTCGATTTCCCGGGAAACCTTCAATCCTTGTTGCAGGATTTCGAGCGCCGAGTCTGTTTCTCCCACATTGAGGTGCAGGGTGCCCAATTGGCTGAGTGCCTGGGCCATCAGGCGCGGCTGGTTATTCTCCTGTGCGGTTTTGACGGCGGTGTGAAGGAGTCGTTGAGCCCGTTGATTTTGTCCCATATCGAGCAGGGCCCTGGAGAGATAAATGAGGGCTTGAATGTGATTGGGATGATCTCCGGAATTTTCGTAGACCGTTGCGGCTTCTGTCCATGTTTTGGCCGCCTCTTCAAATTTGCCCTGCTGGTAATGACGGCTTCCCTCATCCATCAAGCCTTGCGCGGATGTGTCCACTGCCATGGCCGGTGTCACCCATGCCCCTCCCGATCCCAGGATGAGCAGAACAATCAGGAGACCATATCGAGAAGCGCTGGGGAACCCGCATGTTCTCGTCATTGCAGACCCTTTCTCTAACGCCGCCTTTTCAATTAACAGCCCCATTCTAGGAATTACCGGCAATAAGGTCAAAGCGAGGTTTTTGGGGTAGGGTAACGTCGTGGGTGTTCCCCTTGATCGGACAAGGTGGAGGAAGGGGAACTCCTTGGACTCCCTGGTGTTGCAGGAATCTTTCCGGTGAACCATCCCCCCTTGAAATTGTTCGCAATGTAGACACACAATACACCATGTAGACAGGCGAGATGCCTGTCCCCATTCGATTCGGGTCGACAATGTGGAAGGCGTATTCCATGAAACCTTTTCAAAACATGGAGTTAGAAGCGTTTCTCTTCATGTGAGGAAAAAGTCTCCTTGTGGAACAAAGCTTGCTCTATTTGGCTGTATGATGAGTGTCAGCAGATCAATGAAATTATCTCACGTGAAATTTCCCGGAAGGACATGGGTCCGGATGAAGAGAGGAGGACCATATGAGCCAGCTAATTAAACTGAGCCGGTGGGTGGCTGTCGCCGGAGTGACTCTTGGCCTGGGTGTTCAGATTGTTGGTGGAGCGGAATATACAGGCCGGGAAAACCGTCACCACACGAAGGATGGGGCCTCCGTTGCCATTGAGCCAACGAAGGATCACGTGGCGGTTGCTAAGAATGAGACGTCCCCTCCCGTTGATCCTCAGGTTGTTCAGGTATCGGATGATAAGCAGGTGGCATCCACCCGGCAGGAACCCCTGTACCGGCCTCCACAACGAGGGGCTCCCGGAGGACGGGTCGGTGGAGGCACCAGAGGTCCTTCCATGGCTTTCCCGTTACTGTGGGCCTTGGTCCCGGATCACGTGGGATTGTCCACTGAGGCGCAACCACAATTGGTGTGGTACCTGTCCAAGGCGACGGCGTATCCTTTGGAATTTACCGTGATTGACGAGACCGGGGTGACACCGATTCTTGAGAAGCGGCTTTCCTCTCCGGTTGAAGCCGGGGTTCATGTCATTCGGTTGGCAGACTATGATCTCAAGTTGGAGAAAGGAAAAACCTATCAATGGTTTGTGTCTTTGATCTCCGATCCTGCCCATCGCTCAACCGATATCATTGTCGGAGGCATGATCCGGGTGGGTGATGTGCCGGCCTCGTTGGGGGAGAATGTGCGGAACGCCACGCCGGTTGAAGCGACCAGATTATTGGCGCAAGCGGGATTCTGGTATGACGCCATGGGCGTGATTTCCACCAGTCTCCAGAGTCATCCTGCAGATGCCGAGATGCATGCTCTTCGAGCGTCGTTGCTCGAAGAGGTTGACTTAAGCACGCCCGCTCAGGTGGATCGCCAGCATGGATTATAACTGCGGCTGTTTGAAAGCGGGATTTGGATATTCCTGTGAGCAAATCCGCCAAGGGTCTGTCCAGGTGGGTGGTGACAGGAGTAAGAAATTCTCCGCGTCCGTGATGCCCGCTATTTCTTGAGCCTGATCTTTCAGTCGTAGGAAAGCAGGTTCTCTCGCCCCCTTTCACCATACCCGCAGTTAGAGAACCTGTCCCCGCCTTAATGGCGGGGACAGGTTTTCATTTTTAGAATATTGAATAATCCGGCCATCGGCGTTTTCGCTATTTGGCTGTGCTCGCGTCCTCGACCGGACGTTCCGCCTCTCCCACTCTGGCTTTCTGCCTGACCACGTTTTTTCTGCCCTTCCCCTCTCACATCACTTCACTGCAGGCATGGGTTCCTTCTGGAGCCAGGCGGGCATTTCCGTACCGCGCGGTTTCCTCATCCGAATTAAGTTTCTTCCTGGTGGGCCGATACTGACTCCCAAGGGGGTGCCGAGCGAACTCAAACCAACAATGAAGCGTCATACCGATCAGTTCACAAAGACTTGCTGGTTCTTTCACGCTGCCATGTTTCTGTTCCCCCTGAATGGATTGAGTGGATTGCTGTTGGCATGGGCCATGGTGTGTGGGGTGCTATGGCCTCTCCCGGATTCTTTCGCGAATCCCCGGGACATTTTCCCTCCTTTCGTGAATTCCCGGTTTGTAGAGGACGAAGAAATTCATGATGCCTTGATTGTATCCCGACCGGTGCAATCTTTTGGAAATAAAACCGGTTCTCAGCCACTAGTCGAAAACATGCACCAGGACCCGGTGTTTGCCGACTTGTATTTTGATGAAGCCCGTTCTTTTATCCGGGGAGGCATCGAGGTGTTTCTTTACGAAACCGTGGCTCTTCTCAAACAGGAAGACCGGTGGGGATTAAGAATTGAAGGGCATTGCGATTCACGAGGCACGTCCGCTTACAACCTCGCCCGGGCAGATTACCATCTCACGCATCTCACGACGTTCCTGCAAATGATGGGGATTCAGTCCGAGCGGATTCAGCTCGTGAATTTCGGACAGGACCCTCTTGCGTGTCAGGGTGTTGGTGAACGTTGCCAGGAGGATAACCTGCGGGCGGAACGAATTTTTTCGATTTTGGCCGTGGGGCAATCTCAACGGGGATGTCTGGCTCGATTACGGTTGGTGGCGGGGGAAGATGTGGACCGGGCGCTACGCTATTCCAGACGTTCCCCGTATTTACAGCGTATCCAAGTGGCTTCTCCTCATTCCTCCTCGTTCTAGCGGCTTTCCTGTCTCCCCCTTCTTTTCATTCTCCAGTCGATGAGCGTCAGCGCATTCATCGGCGAGCTGGTGTTGCGAATAACAGCTTGCCTGTCTGAATAGACTAGCAGGGTGTTGAAAATGCCCCCCAGCTGCGTTCTCAGCCCTTTGTCGTGCTCACGTATTCTCCTTCATACGCTCCGCTCGCCAAAGCGCCTGCGGCCTTGCTGGACAGGCCTTTTTGAACATCCTGCCTTGCTGATGGGTGACTGGACCGTGTTGTCTTAAGAGAAATGTTTTGAAGGGTTTTGAGTTTTTCAACCGCCTACTAGAGAATGTTCATGACGAATTGGACATGGAGGCCATGGTCCTGCATATTTCCTCCCGGCGGCGGGTCCGTCACATGATTCAGCTGTTGCCCCCAATACACGTTCGCAAATGCTCGATTAAAGAAGCCGAGGCGAACCCCGGCCCCTATGCTGGCCAGGGTTTCGGGGTCCGGAGTGGGGAATTGTGCATTCCAGGAGCGTCCGACATCGATGAACGGTGCAAAATGCACAGTCAAATTGGGTCCCATGACGGAGGGGAGTACTGGAATGCGTGACTCGACAGAAAACAGGAAGGCGTTATCCCGCACCAGGGTGTTTTCCCTGTAGCCTCTCACGCTATACCGGCCGCCGACTGCAAACTGCTCGAGCGGGAATAAGCTGTCATTGGATATCTGAAGGGCAAGGCTGCTGAGAAACTCGATGCCTATGGGGTCCACTCGCCGAACCCATTGAGCCTGGCCCAGCCAGGCAAAAAAGTGGGAATCTGGATCATCCGAGCCTTGTCGATTGTTGGTGGCATCCAGCACATCCAACCCCACGCTGAATCGTGAGCGAAAGGCCAGAACCTGCATGGGTTCGCGATGGACCCATTCCTGTGCAAACCGAAGGGCGGATACCTTGGACTTTCCGTTTGAGGTGGTTCCCGGCGTAAAGGAAAATCCTGTTCCGTCAAGCGTATTCTCGTTCTGGAGATGTTCTCCAATCAACGAGATGGCCACTTCATCCGTGATGGTCCGGTACAGCGGCTGCCGGATGGCGATGGTGAAAATTTTTGATTTGCTTTCAATATTCAGCTGATTGAAGGGTTTTGATACCACACTGTAATCATTCTGCCGATAGTGTAATTCCAGTGTGGTGTCCCGGGCCGTGAACGGGACAATGTAAGAGGTGTCGATGAGGGGATTCACGCCCTTGGATTCGCCAAAGGTGAAGAGAAATTGGTCTCCAATGCCGAACCCGTTATCGACCGCGATCGTACCCAGCCCCCGTTCGGCTCCAACGGTTGGCGCTTGATAGTTGTTGAACTCTACCCACGCTCTGAATGGTGAGGCCTCTTGCACTCGTGCATGGAGCACGGCCTCTCCGGGTTTCAAGCCGGGTTTGAGTTCCGTGTTTAACCGTTCAATCCTCGGGTCTTGAAGCAGAATCTGCAGGCGCTCCTTCAGCGGTCTGATATTGAAGGGGGGACCGGCATCAAGCGCGATGCGATCTTCCAAGTAGAACGGCAGGAAATATTTGTTTCCCTCGATTTTGATATCTGTCAATTCCCCTTCAATGATCTGAAACGTAATCTCTCCTTCCTTCACAGCCTGGTCGGGAATGACGGCGCCGGAATTCACGTATCCCTTGTTGACATACAAAAGGGTGAGAGCGCGACGGAGTTCTTCCAGATCTTCGGTCGACAGCTCTCGATTTTCATAGGGAGCGGTCACTTTCGCGATCTCCTCTGCTGTAAAGACGGTGCTTCCCTCAACGTGAATTTTACGGACCATGATGCGCAGTTGAGGAGCACGTTTTTCCTGCAATTCAGGAAATGTATCAACCGGCGGTAAGATGAGTTGGGGCGGAGACGTGGGTGGGAGAGGCTCTTTCTTCTGAAGCGGGGGCGGCTCCCCGGAGCGACCGGTCGGATCCAGCACGGTTGGAGGGGGGACGGCGGGAGGACTTTGTCCCATGCTCAAGGACGGATGAAGCGCTGTCAGGAAAAATGAGAAGAGCCCAATCCCGATGATACCCATTTGTGAGAGCCCGTTCGGGGAGCGATGTGAAATCGTTGTGCGATAGCTCATGTTGCCCTCGCAGAAACTACTGAGATGACAGGTGGGGCAGATTTTTTCTCTTCGGTATATAGCAAAATGCGTGAATAATGTCTCGCCAAATACGAAATTGTGAGAAAATACCCAATTGGGAGCGGGAAAAAGACTACTTTGTTCTGTGGATAGGTGCGTCTCGATTCTTCAACCTCTTCGTTGGACGCATGCTCCACAAGAGTCGGGGGCTCTTCGAGAGTGAAGTCGGATCGGATGAGAGGTAAGAATCTTCATTTGTATTGGTCAGACAATGTCTGATGAATGCTCCGCTTTTCACGAACAGAAAAATTCTGTGAGGCAAAGTCATTTGAGCCCTTGGGCCTGCCTCAGGACAGGGTCCGCCGCGACGGATCTGGCTAAGATGTGAGACGGTTTGTCTGAGCACAGCTCCTTCGCCATGGGCGCAGGATGATCCGCTGGTTAGGGTTTCGGCGCGTCAGCATGGGTTCTCGTTGAGTGCCTGAAAGGAGCTATCTAAGTTTTTCTAGATGAGAAGTGGTTGCGCCGATTAGAAGAGCCACACCATCAAAATATGGTTAGGCTACTCATGCACTGATGAAGAGGGTAAGAATAGTGAAAGGTTGGGATCCGGTCTAACTTGAATCATCCCTGGAAGCTGACGGTCCTTGTTTAGTGACTTTCTTTGACAAGGTTTTTGTTCCATTCGGGGATTTCGATGATGAGATCTTTTTCCCCATTGGGCACGCACTGGCATCCTAGTCTTGATTGAAGGGTGAGCCCTGGAGCTTCATCTAATTGGTCGTTCTCGTCATCGGTTGGTTCATTACATGTGTCGAGCCCCTGCTTCACAATGACATGACAAGTCGAGCAGGCACATACTCCCCCGCACGCGTGCTCCAGATCAATTCCATTACCCAGAGCAATATCTAAGATGCTCCCAGGCAATCCTGTCTCCCCATAGGGAAATTTGGCGGGATCAACCTGAATTTCAATGGGTTGATCTGGTGTGATGATGGTCAACTTGAATGGCTTTTTCGCGACGGCGGTTTCAGCTTTTTCAATATATGGATTACTGCCTCCCATTAAATTCTCCTTATATAACAATATCTTATGAATTATATTTCTTTAAAAAATTCATTTTGATTATGTATTGGTTTTATTAGTCCGACTGATTCTATCTCCGACCATTTTAGTCTTGACTGGTCTAAGAGGTCAATGCTACATTAAGTCCGATCATATAAGTCGGTATTATGGCTGATTGGACATCTTTCGATACAAAGACCTTTTGTCATGCTGAAACTTTCGAAAAAAGCTGACTATGCTCTGATGGCTCTTCAATATATGGCCATGGTGCGGTCTGGAGAAACCAGTCCGTTCAATCCCAACAGGGTGGTCAATACGAAGGAAATAGCCGAGGAGAATCATATTCCCGTGGAATTGTTAGCCAAAGTTCTTCAGACCCTGGCCAAGTACGACATGGTGGAGAGTCAAAATGGTCCCAAGGGAGGGTATTTGTTGGCCCGTGAGCCTCGGGAGATTTCGATTGCGCAGGTATTGGAAGCGATTGAAGGGCCGTTGGGGATTGCCGATTGTTACAAGGAAAAAGACGAGCAGGCGTCTTGTGAACAAATGGAGCATTGCAATATCCGGACGCCTCTGTTGCGTGTGCAAGAAAGTATTTTTCATTTACTTAGTAGCATGTCTATTGAAGATATGATGGCCGATCCCCCCTTAATCATTGTGGAATCCCGAAAAACAAAAGGAGTTCAATTATGAAGTTGCCCATATATTTGGATAATCATTCCACCACGCCTTGTGACCCCCGTGTGGTCGAGACCATGCTTCCGTATTTCACCGAGAAGTTCGGGAATGCCGCCAGCCGGAATCACAGTTTCGGGTGGGAAGCGGAAGAGGCGGTGGAAGCCGCCAGAAAACAGATTGCGCATCTTATTCACGCTGACGCCAAAGAAATTATTTTTACCAGTGGTGCCACGGAGTCGGACAATCTGGCTTTGCAGGGCGTGGTTGAGATGTACCGCGAAAAAGGGGACCATGTCATTACGAGTTCGACCGAACACCGGGCGGTGATTGATACGGCCAAGTATCTGGAGAAGAAGGGCATCAAGGTGACCTTCCTCCCCGTTGATAAAACAGGCATGGTGAGTCCTGATGACGTGCGAAATGCCATTACAGACAAGACGATTTTAATTTCGGTGATGCTGGCCAACAATGAGATCGGCACCATTAATCCCGTGGCGGCCATCGGGAAAGTTGCGAAAGAAAAAGGTGTCCTCTTTCATTGTGACGCCACGCAAGGGGTGGGGAAAATCCCTGTGAATGTTCAGGAAATGGGGATTGATCTGATGTCCTTTACCGCCCATAAGATTTATGGTCCCAAGGGCGTGGGGGCGCTCTATGTTCGACGCAAGGCTCCCAGAGTCCGGTTGGAACCAATGATGTATGGCGGGGGTCATGAACGGGGTATGCGATCAGGAACCCTGGCGGTGCCTTTAATTGTCGGATTTGGCAAAGCCTGTGAACTCTGTGAGCAGGAGATGGCTACGGAGTCTGTGCGAATGGCCAAGATGCGTGATCGACTTCAAGAAGGCATTATGAAGGGGATGGATGAGGTCTATTTAAACGGGCACCCGACCGAGCGGTTGGCGAATAATCTCAATATTAGTTTTGCGTATGTTGAAGGCGAGGCGTTGCTCATGGGAGTGAAAGAAATTGCGCTTTCCTCGGGCTCGGCTTGTACATCGGCCACGCTGGAGCCATCCTATGTGTTGCGCGCCTTAGGGGTTGGGTCGGATTTGGCCCATTCCTCGATTCGATTCGGACTCGGTCGGTTTAATACCGATGAAGAGGTGGAATACACCATTGATCGCATGATCAAGGCGGTGACTCACCTTCGGGAGATGTCCCCGCTTTATGAGATGGCTAAGGAAGGCGTGGATTTGAAAAATGTTCAATGGGCAGCCCATTAATTCGCACAATTGAAGATTCAGACAACATCGTTTCAAAGATAACGGATATTTTATTCCATACAACAGAGGGAGGGATCTTCCATGGCCTATAGTGAAAAAGTCATTGATCATTACAACAATCCTCGCAACGTGGGAAGTTTTCAAAAAGATGCAGAGGATGTTGGAACAGGCATTGTGGGTGCCCCTGAATGCGGGGACGTGATGAAACTTCAGATTAAAGTGGAAAACGACACCATTGTGGATGCGAAGTTTAAGACCTTCGGGTGCGGATCGGCTATTGCCAGTTCCAGCTTGGCGACCGAGTGGCTCAAAGGAAAATCGTTAGAAGAGGCGCAAAAAATTAAGAATACGGATATTGTGCAGGAATTGAACCTTCCCCCCGTCAAAATCCATTGTTCAGTGTTGGCGGAAGATGCCATTAAGGCGGCCTTGGGGGATTATCAAAAAAAGGCAACGGATAAGAAGTCCAAGCCGGCAGAAGCTGCCGCCTCATCCTAAGGCCACTGTCCACGATTTGCTGGAGGGAGAAACGGTGATGGAAACTAAAAGCACGGAACACACTTCAACAGTTGCCCTGACTGATGCGGCCTTGAAAGAGGTGAAACGGTTATTGGATCTTCAGGGAATTACTGAAGGCGGCCTTCGGTTAGGTGTCAAGGGTGGCGGCTGTTCAGGGTTGAGCTATACCGTCAACTTCGATGACAAAATCGGGGAGTTTGATACCGTCACGGAGGTGGATGGCGTCAAAGTGATCATTGATGCCAAGAGTGCCATTTATCTTCAAGGGATGACCTTGGATTACCATAAGGACATGGTGAGCGGAGCCTTTAAATTTATCAATCCTAACGCCACCAAAACATGTGGGTGTGGAGAGTCCTTTTCAGCATAAGACCTAGCCATCTCAATTAATACGGTGATGTGAACACTCGGGCATGGTGTAGTTGACCATGCCCGAGGCGTCAGAGGCCGAAATTATGGAACATCAGCATCAAGCTCAAGCTACGACGGCAACATCCCGCGAACTTCCCATGGCGCGCAGTATGTGCTGGCACTGCCAATCCGAAGTCACGGGAGAATATCTCTGTGGCCAATGTGTCAAGGTTCAGCCGCTTTCGAGGGATTTGGATTATTTTGCCTGTTTCCAGCTCCCTCGTCTGTTGAATATTGATGAACAATACTTAGAGAAGACATTTTATGAACTCAGTCGAACATTTCATCCTGATTTTTATTCCACAAAAGATGAGTCCGAAAAAGCCATTAGTTTGGGAAATTCCGCTTTTTTAAATGCGGCCTATCGAACCCTGAAAGATCCCATCCAACGTGCGGAATATTTGATCCGGTTGGAAGCCGGAGCGGTGAAAGACATTCGATCGAATCCCCCCGCCGATCTTTTTGAGGAGGTTCTTGAGTTGCAAGAGACCTTGGAGACTTTTCGCCAATTGGCCCCTAAAGGCCCGTCATCGGATCTTGAGGCGCTTCGGAAAAAGCTGCAAGCCGAACGCGAACATCTTGAGAAACGTCAGGCTGAAATGGAGACGTCCCTGCAACACAAGTTTAACGAATGGGATCAGTTGCAAGAACGCGCGGCCCTTTCGGGGCAGGCTCGTGAAGAGAAGAATACGATTTTGCGGGAGATGCAGGAAATTCTCTCGAATCGAACGTATGTGCGGAATATGGTCAACGATTTACTGGAAACGATGGGCTAATCGTCATGACTGAAAAGGATCTGTTGTGAGTCGCATTGTTGGCATCGATTTGGGAACGACGAACTCGCTGGTTGCCTTTATGGATAAGGAGGGGCCTCATGTCATTCCTGGCCCGGATGGACAGACCAAAGTGCCTTCCATCGTCGGGTTAACCGATAACGGGTTGATCGTGGGGGATCCTGCAAAAGCCCATTTAATTCGTGACCCTTCCCATACCATCTACTCCGTGAAACGGTTTATGGGAAAAGGGTTGGATGATGTGAAGGATGAGCTGAAATATTTTCCCTATCATCTTCATGAAAAAAACGGGGTGATTCGAATTGAGATTGGAGATAAAACCTATTCTCCCCCTCAAGTGTCCGCCATGATTCTGAAAGAACTCAAACGGCGAGCCGAGGACTATTTAAAGGAAGACGTCTCCAAGGCGGTGATTACCGTCCCGGCCTATTTCAATGATAGTCAGCGGCAAGCCACTAAAG
>Ga0224505_10002474_pt1 | contig 10828 bp, 8 predicted proteins | sample SF_Jan12_sed_USG_FD_169102 | JGI IMG/M metagenome (GOLD analysis project Ga0224505, IMG submission 169102) | Sediment microbial communities from San Francisco Bay, California, United States - SF_Jan12_sed_USGS_4_1 | ecosystem: Environmental > Aquatic > Marine > Sediment | place: USA: California...
GGGGTGGAAGCCATAGTTGGGGAGCTCAAGAAAATGTCCATACCGGTAGCCGGTAGGGAACAGGTAGCTCAGGTGGCCGCCATCTCGGCTATTGACCCGGAAATCGGCAACTTGATTGCCGACGTCATGGAAAAGGTGGGCAAGGATGGTGTTATTACCGTCGAAGAAGGCAAAGGGCTGCAATTCGAGACTGAATTTGTTGAGGGTATGAAGTTCGACCGGGGCTATATCAGCCCTTATTTCATCACCAACGCCGAGCAGATGAGAGCAGAACTGGATGACCCATACATCCTCATCACCGACAAGAAGATTTCGGCTATAAACGATATATTGCCGGCCCTGGAAAAGATTGTGCAAGTGTCCAAGAATCTGGTTATTATCGCTGAAGATGTCGAGGGTGAGTCTTTGGCTACACTGGTAGTTAATAAATTGAGGGGCACTCTATCTCCGCTGGCGATAAAGGCACCTGGCTTTGGTGACAGAAGAAAGGCCATGCTTCAGGATATAGCCGTTCTTACCGGAGGCACTGTTATATCTGAAGAAATCGGCAGAAAATTAGATTCGGTGACTGTGGCAGATTTGGGGCAAGCCAGAAAGGTGATTGCCGATAAAGATAACACCACCATTGTTGAGGGTAAGGGTAAGACAAAAGATATTGAGGCTCGAATCAAACAAATCAGGTCCGAGATTGATATCAGTACCTCAGATTATGATAAGGAGAAATTACAGGAAAGGCTGGCCAAATTAGCGGGCGGCGTGGCAGTGATTAAGGTAGGCGGGGCTACGGAAACAGAGCTTAAAGAGAAGAAGCACCGTGTAGAAGATGCCTTGTCGGCTACTCGAGCCGCCGTAGAGGAAGGCATCCTGCCTGGCGGCGGCGTTGCCCTGCTAAATGCCTTATCCGCCTTGAAGAAACTCAAATTGGAGGGGGATGAGGCTACCGGGGTGAATCTCTTGAGACGAGCCATGGAAGAGCCGCTGAGGTGTATCGCTACAAATAGCGGCAGAGAAGCCTCAGTGGTGATAAATGCCGTGAAGGAAAGCAAACCCGGCATAGGCTACGATGCTCTCAAAGATGAACTGGGTGTCAATATGATAGAGAGAGGCATTGTTGACCCGCTCAAGGTAACCAGAAGTGCTCTCCAGAATGCTGCCAGCATTGCCGGCATGATTCTAACCACGGAGTCTTTAGTGACTGACATTCCCGAGAAGGAAAAGATGCCGGCGATGCCAGGAGGAGGAGGAGGATATCCCGAGTACTAAGCAGCCGCTGGTTGATCTGCTGAGAACGTGAAGAACCGCCGTGAGGCGGTTCTTCTTTTGTGCTGCATCAAAGCCTAAGTAGTTGCCTTAACGTGTTTTCCTTGCTCAGCCTAGCTTCTGTAATTGGTCCTGTGACAACTAGATTAAGTCCACTGCCGGTGAGAATCTGTTGAGCCACTTCCTGTAGCTGGTCCACAGTAATCGCATCCACTATAGAAATAACATCGTCTATGTCCAGTATTTGCCGCAGCAATATTTCCTGGCTACCATACCACAACGCCACGTTCTGGCTATCCTCAAACCGTAAATACAATGTTCCCTTTGACAATTCCTTAGCCCTGGTGACTTCGCTGGTGGCAATTCCCTGTTTGGTTTTAGATAACTCTTCGAGTATGGCGGCCAGGGCAGTCTCTGTCTTGGCAGGGTCGACTCCGGCGCAAACACCAAATGACCCCGAGTGAAGAAAATGCTCGGTATAACTGTGAATGTCATAGGCCAGTCCCCTTCGCTCTCTTATCTCCGTAAACAGGCGGCTGCTCATGCCACCACCTAGGACTGTGTTAAGGAGATCAATGGTAAAACGTTGAGGGTGGGAACGAGAAAAACCATGAACTGCCAGGCAAAGGTGCGCTTGCTCGATGTCTTTGGGATCAATACGCAACCTGGCTTTTGTTTGCTCATCGTTCGTTGTGTAGCCAGTGACCAGCTCGCCGGCGGGCCATTTGTGGAACAGAGACTCGATTTGAGTCAGCGCCTCTTCGTGTCGTATGTTGCCAGCGATGCTCAGCACAGTGTTATTGGGCATATATCTGCGGGTAACGTAGTCTAGTAATTGTCCCCTTGTTATGGAAGAGACAGTCTCTTTGTATCCGGTGACCTCGCGCCCCAGGGGTTGCTCGGGCCATAGCAGCTCGTCTATGAGCATGTCTACCCTGTGTTGAGGGATGTCCAAATTCATGTTTATTTCCTCTACGATGACCTGCCGCTCCTTTTCAATATCGTCGGTATCGAAACGAGAATTGAGCAACAGGTCAGATAGTACATCCAGCGCGATGGAGAAATGAGGGCTGGCAACTTTACACCAATAGACGGTTATCTCCTTGTCCGTGCCACCGTTGATTACGCCACCAACGCCTTCAATATCTTGAGTTATTTCTCTGGATGTTGGTCGGCGCCGTGTGCCTTTGAAGAATAAATGTTCTGCGAAGTGGGAGATGCCAGTCTCCTCTTTGCTTTCGTAGCAGGAGCCGGTGCCCACGAGGATAACAAGGCATACCGAGCGGCTGTTGGGCATAGTACTGGTGATAACCCTCAGGCCATTGTCCAGGACAGTCTTGTTGTACATTGCCATGAATTTTACTTTGCTTTTCTATTGGCGGTCAATGACACTTCGTCGGTGGCTGGTGCTGACTCCGTTTGGCCTCGTGATATAATGCAGAATACACGGTCAAATCAAGGTATGGTCAACTATGACAATCGTGGCTGAAGATGATGCTATCCAGATTGAGAGACTCGAGCTAGGTCCCTTTGGGACGAACGCCTACGTTTTGATCTGTCGAAGAACGCGAGATGGTGCGCTGATAGATGCTCCGGCAGAGCCGAAGATCATCATGGACAGACTGAAGAACATCACGCCCAGATACATATTCTTGACTCATAACCACATTGACCATATTGGTGCTCTTGCCCGGTTGCGTGCTGAACTGAAAGTCCCCTTGGCTGCCCATGCTGCAGACACCGGTAACCTGACGCCACCGCCGGAGATATTGCTAAATGAGGGTGACGTGCTCTGGCTGGGAGAGCTGGAGTTTACCATCCTTCATACACCAGGACACACGCCCGGTAGCCTGTGCTTCAGGGTGGGTCGCTACCTGCTATCGGGGGACACTATCTTCCCTGGGGGACCCGGCAAAACAAGCTCTTCAGACGATTTCAGGCAGATAATCAAGTCCATAACCAAAAAGATCTTTGTGCTGCCGGATGATACTCGGATCTACCCTGGTCATGGCGATTCTACTGTGTTAAGGAAGGAAAAAGACGAGTTTGCCGTCTTTGTCTCGCGACCTCACGCTCGGGACCTCCACGGCGACGTGCTCTGGCTTGAAACCTAACTGCTGATGCTTGGGCTATAGCACAGAGCCAGAGCATTACCCACGAAAATCGAGAAATTGACTACCATTGTATCTCTACCCGGTAAAAAGCTTCAGCTAGTTCGTAGTCTTCCTTTTCGGCGAGCATCTTGGCCCACTCCCTAAGACGTTCTTCCCAAGATGCGAAAGGGTTACCGCTAATCTGGCTCTCGTGACAGCGCAGGGCGGCGATTTTGGTGTCAAAGGTATTGGTAATGTCAGTGCGGTAGTTAGGCTCCTGAGCGCCCCATAGTAATACCTCTTTGACTTTGTGAGGCTGAAGGCCTTGCTCCAGCAAATCGGGAAATGAGTGAGGATCCCTGGCGTATGGGAAGATGGCGTCAAGCGCAACCTGTCCGGTGATTCGATGATCGCGGTGCCAGACATAGCGCCGATATGGATCGACAGTCGCCACTGTCTCAGGCTTGTACATCCTTATCAAGCGCACAAGCTCTTTCCTGAATTCAGGTGTGTCTTCGAGGCTCTGGTCCGCATGGCGCAGGAAGATGACTTCTCCGACCCCTAATACCTTGGCTGCTGCCAGCTGTTCTTGTTCTCTGATTTTCGCCAGTTCCTCTGGTTTCATAGCGGGGTCGCCCGTGCCCTTGTCGCCGTTGGTGCAAACCACGTAGATAACATCCTTTCCTTCACCTGTCCACCGAGATACGGTGCCGGCGACGCCGAATTCGGCGTCGTCCGGATGAGGTGTAATCACCATGATATGAGCTGGTTTGGTCATAATATCTGAAACCGCTAGAATTACGGTATGCGGCAGCAATTGTATAACATTCACTAGGTTGATACAATTCGAATTGGGAATGGTAACGAGGATAGTCGCCCAATCTAGTATAGGTCACAGAATCGACGGCCTACCTGGTGATAACTCACCAAGTCATTGTCCTTGATGAATCAGGCAACAGAAAAAATCAGAAACTATCAAACGGTGGATTTCGACCAATATGTCCTGCTGCAGGCTGAAATCGAGAAGCTGGAGCCGACGGGGCGTTGTGTTTCACAGCAGTTCATTGCTGAACAGTTGAGGCGACCAAACTACTGTCCCGAGCAGGACTTATTTGTCGCTGAGATAGACAAGGATATTGTAGGCTCTGTGAATATTGAGTCTGAGCTGGCTATCGGTCGCGTGGTTCTCGACTGCAGAGTGCACCCTCAGCATCGTGTAGGGGCGCTAGTCACAGAGCTCTTCAATAGCTCTGTAAACAGGGCCAAAGAATTGGGGGCTAAAGCTGCCCACGTGAACATAAACGAAGATAACGTAGCTATAAGAAAGATACTATTGGAGCTAGGCTTCAGCCTTGTACGGCGGTTCCTTGAATTGGAGCTGGATATCGGTCGTGTTGACGGATTGGGTATTCATCCGAATATAGAGTGTCGTTATCTACGACCTGGAGAAGAAGACAAACTGACAAGGCTTCAGAATCATGCTTTTGCGGGCACGTGGGGATACAATCCCAATACTGTAGAGGAAATAATCTTTCGTATTAACATAAGCACCTGTTCGCGGCAGGATATAGTCCTAACATACGAAGGAGATAGGGCTACGGGCTGTTGCTGGACGGGCATAAGTTGTGAGGAAGGGATACCCAGCGTAAGAAAAGGACGAATACATATGCTTGGAGTGGACCCAGATTACAGGAGCAAAGGAATAGGCAGAGAATTAATGATGGCCGGATTAGCCCGCCTTAGAGATAGAGGTTTGAGGGTTGCCGAGTTGACTGTAGACAGCGAAAACAGAACAGCCCGCCGTCTGTATGAGTCCCTTGGTTTTGAGGTTCGGGCCAACACCCTTTGGTATGAAAAGGCAGTAGGCTAGGGCACAGAGACAGGGTAATTAGTCAATACCAGTTGGCAATCCTTGGCAATCGCCTTGGCAATATTAGACCAGCTGAATTTGCGTACGGTTGCCCGAATTGACTGGGCCGACCTCGTAGCTGTGGCTGGCTGGGAAAGAAGCAGGGCTACTTTGTCGGCAAGACGGCTGGGAACGTTGTCTTGTATGACATACCCCGTGTCTCCCTGATGAATGATGCTTTCGTGGTTTCCTACGTCAGTAGCCACTACCGGTGTGCCGCAAGCCAGGGATTCCAGGGCTACCAGTCCAAAGCTTTCGTAATAAGAAGGAACCACACAAGCATCAGCCGCATTATAGAAATAGGGTAACTGCTCATGCTTTATCAAACCCAGAAAATCGACCGAATTCTGTACTTCAAGATCTCGGGCCAGTTTCCGTAGTTTTTCAATTTCACGCTGGCTGTGTTCGCCGCCACCAATTATCACCAGCCTTAATTTTGGAATGTGCCGCAGAAACGGCAGAGCCTTTATCAAGTTATCTATACCCTTTAAGGGATCGATTCTACCTACAAACAGAATAATCCTATCGCTGTCAAAGCCCAAATAATGCCTGGCCTGTGCCTTGCCTATGATATTGAAGTGGTCCAGGTTTACGCCACAGGGCACCACGCTGATCTTTTGCGATGATGCACCATAGTGCCGGATAAGTGCGCGTTTTTCCTTCTCTGTTGGAGCGATAACGCGATGGCAAGTTCGGACCAGGTTCCTCTCTGTCCTGATGCGAAGTTCGGGCTCTCGATCGCCAGGCGCCGGATGGATTCTTTCCCTGATTGAGTTCTTAACCGCACCTAATGTATGGAACATGGTGATATGAGGAACATGCCAGCGTTGCCGTAAATATGTCCCTGCCAGTGCAGAAAGCCAGTAATGGCTGAATATTAGGTCGTACCGGAGGCTGTTGCGCGTCCTGAAACTTTCCAGGTTGCTGACAAAGTCAGGAAGATGGGCATAAACGGCCAACTTGTGTATCTGCTCGTCTTCACCTGCTCTCAGGTGGATGAGTCGCGCATTCTGACCGAGTTCATAGATTTGACGGTCTTTGGGGTCATGAACACGAGTATAGATATCTACCAAATGTCCCTGTTTGCCCAGTTCAGAGGCAATCTCCCGGATGTAGACACTCATGCCGCCGGTGTCTTTGGTTCCTAGTTTTCCCACAGGGCAGCTATGGGCACTGAGCATAGCTACTCTCAATTGACTGACCGGCGTCAAAGCGTTGGCCTCCTCATCGTTGTCAGGCGATAGTTATCTGGCAATTGTAGAGCGGTACTTCGTGGCCACCGAGTTGATATTTGTATGGTTCCCCACCTTTCAAAAAGCTCCATTTCTTCGTGCCTTTCTCGATGCTCTCTTTTAGGCAAAGGACTTTGCAGAGCAGTCCCACGCTTAAATAGCTAAATTGCGGGTCATAGGCACTGTTATAGAGGTAGTGCGAGCCGTCGTAGTCAAAACCCATAGTCATCGCCGCTGTCAACTTGTCCAGTTGCAGGACACCCAACCTCAATAGCCCGATCTCGGCCATGGCCCCAGCCAGTGACCTGAAAAATGATTTCATCTTGGGATTCATGAAGCTGGCTTTCTCATCCTTGCTCAGTGAGAAGAGCTGCAAAAAAGTGTCTAGATAGTCTTCAACCTCCCGGCCAGTCTCAACACAGCGGTATTTTACACCGCCCGCTTCCAACAGCCGCCTTAGCTTTCGCCTCGTTTCGTGGCGCTGCTTATTGTTTAGTATCGCCAAGTACTCATCCCAAGTGGGTGGTAGGTCTAATTCCAGCGTGACATCCTCATGACGGCAGGTAACCTCATACCCCCGTTTCTGAGCGATGCCTACTAGTTGGCTGAGCACAGTAGAATCGGGTCGCAAAGGTCCCAGGTCAAGCTTCTTTATACCATTCTCTCTCAAATCATCAAGCAGTACGTTGAAGAAATCGCTCTCTCTTTCTCCGATAATGGCAAAGTCTAAATAGTCGCAGACGTCCGCGCTGCCCACAAAAGAAGCCGTTTCCTCGTTCACTAGAAGCGGGGCAAAGCCAACGATTTTCTCCGCTTGCCGAAGCGTCCGCAAATACAGTTCACCCTTTCCGCCAAATGCCTCCCACCATACCTTGAGCCAGGCGGGTAAGACGAAGATTGGCCCCCACTTCAGAAACTGACGTCGCTCGTGCCAGCAAGAAGAAATGCTGTCGAGGCTCTCTACGTTAATAGTATAACTCATCCGCGTTTAGCCTAGTATAGCCGTTGGCAATACATGAATCAGCAGCCCTGTCCACAACGAATCACTGGCGCTTACATCTGGGCCAACCAAACCCCATCCCCGAAGTAGGCCGACGCTATTCTTTTGTGACAAACTGTTGAGCAGCTTCGCCCATCGTAGCGCCGCTACCCGAGCTCAGACATATGTCGGTTTCCATGCGCAGCCCTACGTCGAGTGGAGTTGACGCGGCGATATTGACCGCCCTTTTGGCGCCCTGAACAAGGTGGGGATTGATTCTGGCTATTTCTTCGGCCAGCTTCTTGGCTTCAATCATCAGCTGGTCTTTGGGATATACGTGGTCTACCAGCCTGACCCGGAGCGCTTCGGCAGCGTTAATTCTCCGGCCGGTAATAATCAACTCCTTGGCGATGCCCGGTCCAACTATCCGGGGCAGCCGCTGCGTGCTTCCCAGGTCCGGGATAACCCCCAACTGCATCTCAGGAAGCCCGAACATGGCGGTATCACAGGCCAGGCGCATATCGCAGCAAAGAATAAGTTCAAAGGCTGCGCCCAAGCAGTACCCATTTATGGCAGCGATAACCGGTACGGCCAGCTCCTCGTACATGGTGAAGACCATCTTCAAGCTGTATAGCGAATCATAACCCTGTCGATAGCTGGGGAAAATGTCCATGGGAGCACCGCCTGAGGCTACCATCTTCAAATCAAGCCCGGCGCTGAATGCCTTGTCACCGGCACCGGTCATGATGACAACCCTGACCTCGGTGTTTTCCTTGATAGCCTGCGCTTGTTTTTGAAGCCCCAATAAGACCTCATGGTTGAAGGCATTCAACGCCTTGGGCCGGTTGAGCAGAACTGTGGCGATACTATCTTTGATGTCCAGTTGGACAGCGTCTTGATTTGCCATTTGTCTCTCCTTTGACGGGCTGATTTCCACTGATTTTACATCTCAGCTCTGACTGAGGTCAATTCTGGTCGCCTGTGTCCCAACGCGAATCACTCTCAATAGCCAACGTGATTCTCGTGAACAGCCAGTGTATAATAAAGCGGGACAGTAATACAGGTGTATTATCAGAGGAAGCATGGCAGTCTTGCAGATTCGCACTTTGCCTGACCCAATACTGCGGCAAAAGGCAAAAAGAGTAGGCAAAATCGATAACTCCGTTCGGAAACTAATCGATGACATGATTGACACGTTACGTGCTGACCCAAACAGGGCTGGGCTCGCTGCGCCGCAGGTAGGAAAGCTGCTCCGCCTAGCTGTCATCGAGTTGCCGGAACAGGAACTCATCATTTTGATTAACCCCCAAATAGTAAAAAAGGAAGGTGAGCGAATAGTCCAGGAAGGTTGCTTGTCCATACCTGGCTACTTCGGGGAAATAAAGAGAGCGGTGACGGTCAAGGTCAAAGCGAAAAATCGGGACGGTAAAGAATTTCGCCTGAAGGCAGAAGGGTTGCTGGCTCAGGCTCTGGAACAAGAGATTGAGCATCTGGATGGGGTTCTATATATTGATCATTTGGAGAGCGAGGAAAAGCTGTTTGAGGCTGCTCAAGAAGCGGAGCCGACCGGGGGCGAAGGGGCTACCTAGAGGACTGAAGAACTAGAAATCCCAGGCGCCGAATCCCAGACAAAAGAAGGGAAGATTTGATTCTTCTCGTCAGAACACCAGTCATCAAAGCGGTCTAGAGCCCGGGGCTGTGATATCTGAATTTAGGTTTCTTCGGAGATTGGATTTTGGGATCTGAAAAAGGAGATAACCGAGTCTCAGGCTCGGCTATCTCCTTTCTGTCTTTCTATGCCTCTTGTTGCGCCTTGCGTCTTCTTCTTGTCCCCCAGATCGATCCCCAGATAATCAGGCCAATTGCGACTATTATGAGAATGATGAGCCACCAGGTGATGGTGCGGGACACAGTGAACGTGCGGGTCAACCCGGCGACGTCCACATCATACTGTCCGTAATCTAGTCCGGATCGAGTGAAGCTCACCTGCGGGCTCTGTCCGGCAGCGATTGTCACTGTCTTGGTATCAACGGTTTGGCCGTTTAGCTTCAGCACAACAATATATGTACCTTCTTCCCCGCCGTCGTTAGCTACATTGGCAGATATGGTGACGATCTCGCCGGTCTTGGTCACGAATGCCGATATCTTTTCCACAGTGGGCACGATGGTCAAGCCACTGGGGACGAAGTGAGCAGGTGTGGTGGGTGACGGAGAAACCTCAGCAAGTACCCCGTAGATACTGAAGTGGTTTATCGGTGCGGATAGAGTCAGCTCTGCCACGCCATTCGGTCCGCCTGCTTCATACTCCATGTTTTGCCAGAGGCCGTTAACATCATCATAATAAGCCATGGTCAGGTTCAGGATATTCTGGGGCAATTGTGTTTGATTCAGGCCCAGTGTCAGGAGAATATCCTTGTTGAACTCGGCGTCCGTGGGAGTTATGTTGAGGACCACAATCGCTTCATAGTTCTCCGGCAGAGGTGGTATTTCCTCAAGCTCTCTGACTACTATTAGATAATATGTCCTTGTATGGACAACCGGCGCGTGGGTCCCCCGCTCCAGGAACAGGCTGTCGCTGATATCGGGGCTAGGCCCGAGCAAATCTACCGCCAGCTTGTCGTTGCTGTAGAGGATCTCTGTCGTGTTATTTCCTTCCCAGTCCACTGTTAGGTACCTGGTCGAAGGGCAACCGCCGGCGGGGGTGGGAGGCGGAGGAATGTTTACGACCACAGTAGCGGTGGCGTTATCACTGCAGCCATGCTCATCGGTGACGGTGAGGGTTACGGTGTAAATGCCCACATCGTTGTAGGTGTGGCTGGGGTTCTGGAGGACGCTGGTGTTACCATCGCCGAAGTCCCAGTCATAAAACTTGATGTGATGATCTCCAGGTACGGAGTTATCAGTGAAATCCACGTCCAACGGAGCGTAGCCGCTGGTGGGGATGGCTGAGAAAGCAGCCGTTGGCCCCTCGTTGGAGGTAATGTAGGCTTCCTTGGTCTCGTCGTCATAGCAGCCAAGCTCGTCTGTCACCGTCAGGATTACAGTGTAAGTGCCCGGTGTGTCGTAGGTATGGCTGGGGCTCTGGTCGGCGCTCGTCTCTCCATCGCCGAAGTCCCACTCCCAGGAGACGATGTCGTTGTCTCCGGGGATGGACTGGTCGGTAAACTGCACCGTCAGAGGGTTACTGCAGCTCTGGACATCGGACCAGAAATCTGCCATCGGCCCGTTGTTCACAGTCACCTCTATGTCGCAGTAGCTTTGACAGCCGTTTTCGTCGGTAATGGTGACTCCGTAGATGTCGCTGGTGCTTACCACGATGGATTGAGTTGTCTCACCGGTGGTCCATTCCCAGCTC
>Ga0224505_10002475_pt1 | contig 10827 bp, 11 predicted proteins | sample SF_Jan12_sed_USG_FD_169102 | JGI IMG/M metagenome (GOLD analysis project Ga0224505, IMG submission 169102) | Sediment microbial communities from San Francisco Bay, California, United States - SF_Jan12_sed_USGS_4_1 | ecosystem: Environmental > Aquatic > Marine > Sediment | place: USA: California...
TCGGCGGTGTCGTAGGTGCCCGTGCCGGCGACGACCACGGCCCGTGATCCCACCGCCTCGACGACGGTGCGATAACAAGCGAGCTTCTCCTCGAAACCGAGGGTCGGGGATTCGCCGGTCGTCCCGGTGACCACGAGACCATCGGAGCCGTTGTCGACGAGGAAACGGGCGAGCCGGGCCAGTCGACCGTGGTCGACGGCGCCGTCGTCGCCGAAGGGAGTGACCATCGCGGTCAGGACCGCCCCGAACGGGGGTGCATCTATGTGCATTGCGTCGATGGTAGTGGCCTGACCGTATGGTTCTGCGGCGCCGGTAGCCTGAGGTCATGAGCGTCACAGATGTCACCACAGCGGAATTCGCCACGTCGGTGCTGCAGCGTTCGCACCAGGTGCCGGTGGTCGTCGATTTCTGGGCCGAATGGTGCGGCCCCTGCAAGGTCCTCGGTCCGGTGCTCGAGCGGTTGGCGGCAGAAGCAAACGGGTCCTGGGAGCTGGCGAAGGTCGATGTCGATCAGAACCAGCAACTCGCAATGCAGTTCGGAGTCCAGGGCATCCCAACTGTCATTGCGTTCAAGGACGGCGAAGCGGTGAATCGCTTCACCGGCGCCCTACCCGAGGCACAGGTGAGGGAGTTCGTCAACGGTGTCGTGCCCTCCGACCTCGACATCGCCGCCGAACGCGCCCACATCGCTCTCGAAGAAGGCGATGAAGCCCTCGCCGAGCAGACCTGGCGAGCGGTGCTCGAACGCGACCCGGCCCACGAAATCGCCGGAACCGGCCTGGCCGCGCTCCTGCTGGAACGAGGCCTCTCGTCCGAAGCGATCGAAGTTCTCGAACGCCTCGCCCCGACCGAAGGCGTGCGCCAGCTGATGGCGGCGTCGCGGCTCACCGGCGGGGGGGACCTGGCCGCACTGGAGCGCGACGCGGCCGACGGCACCCCCGGTTCACTGCTCGCATTCGGAAAGGGCCTCGCCGCAGCCGGTGCCTACGAACGTGGTTTCGACACGTTGCTGGAGGTTGTCTCGATGCGGGAACCAGAACTGTCGGATCAGGCCCGACTCGTGATGCTGGACCTGTTCGAGCTGCTCGGGCCGGATCATCCTCTCACCGCCGCGTACCGGCGCCGGCTGGCGAGCGCCCTGTTCTGACGATTGGGGATGAGGGACGGGGCGGGTTAGCGTCGCTCCCTCACGGATCGAAAGGACCCTCGTGGCAGCCAAACAGTGGGACAGCGCTCCCGACCTGGGCATCGACCTGGACAAGACGTATCAGGCCGTGCTCGCCACCAACCATGGCGACATCACGATCGACTTCGACGCAGTTCGCTCACCACTTGCGGTGAACAACTTCGTATTCCTGGCCGGTGAAGGGTTCTACGACAACGTCATCTTCCACCGCGTCATCCCCGGATTCGTGGCCCAGGGCGGCGACCCGACCGGCACGGGTCGGGGGGGTCCCGGCTACAAGTTCCGCGACGAGCTGGACGGCCACGGCTCATACGCCCGTGGAACGGTTGCCATGGCCAACGCCGGGCCCAACACCAACGGCTCGCAGTTCTTCATCTGTCTGGCCGACGTGGGTTTGCCCCACCAGTACACGATCTTCGGCTCCGTGTCGGAAGGGATGGAAGCAGTGGACGCCATCGCCGCCGTCCCGACCGGACCCGGCGACCGCCCCACGTCGGACTGCGTGATCTCCTCGGTCACGATCAACGAGTCCTGACCGTCAATGGCGTCCCGGGACGCCGAGGGGCTCGGCTGCCGCGACCTGACGGTTGCCGTCGGCGTATTGCTCGGAGTCGCCGCCGTGTTGGTGGCGGCCGGCCTCGGCATCATTCTCGGTCCGAGTCCGGCGGGCCTCACCGAACGGGTCGGGCTGACCTTGTTCGCAGCCGGAGCTCCCGTCTCGGGACTTTTTGCGGCCTTGGCCGGCGACCTACCGTTCACCATCTATCTCGACGTGGTGGCCTGGGTGCTGGTGGGGGCGGCGGTCGTGAAACTGACCGCCCGAGGCAGACGACTGTGGGTGATGATCGCGATCGTCGAGGCAGTCGCCATCGCCTACGGCCTGGGAATCTCGAGCCTCGTCGAACTGAACACCTGAGCTGGACCGAACCGGCCGCCTCGGATACCCGGTGCCCAGTGCAGCCGAGTGCGGCGACGCACCACTAGATCAGCGCATCGAGCCCGACGTTGACACCCCTGAGCGACGAAACCGAGCGAATCGCCAGCATGACGCCCGGCATGAACGACTCGACGCTCATGCTGTCGTGCCGGATCGTCAACAACTCGCCGGGATTCCCGAGGAGAACCTCCTGGTGGGCGAGCAAACCCGGTAGGCGGACCGAGTGCACTGGAATGCCTTCGACCGCACCACCGCGTACACCCGGGACCTCCTCCACCGAATCGACTGCCCTTCGTTGCTCGGGCTGGGCTCTCCCCAACCGAGAAGCGGTCGCCTGGGCGGTGCCCGAGGGGGCGTCCAGTTTCCGGTCGTGGTGCAGCTCGATGATCTCTGCCGCCGCAAAGTGGGGTGCGGCTCTCTCGGCGAACTGCATCATGAGCACGGCCCCGATCGAGAAGTTGGGGACCACGAGACAGTTGACCGGGGCCTCGCCCCACGCCTGGCGCAGCGAGGCGATGCGGTCCTCGTCGAACCCGGACGTGCCGACGACCGCGTGGCAACCCAGTTCCTTCCAACCGATCACGTTCCGCATCACCACGTCTGGCCTCGTCACCTCGACGATCACATCGGCACCCGCCATCGCCTCGGGGTTGACGCTCAAGGGGACCTCCGCCAGCACCTCGCCTTCGTGTCCGGGGGCGTACAAACCGTGGAGCACCAAGGAATCGGAGGCTGCGATGGCGGTGGCGATCGCCCGTCCCATGCGGCCCGCCGCACCAGAGACACCGACCCGGATCATGATGTGTACCGCTCCAGATCGGCCGCCTCGAACGGGCCCACCGCCCCGATGACACGGGGCCGCGTCAGGAACTCGGCAGCCACCGCGCGCACATCATCGAGCGTGACGGCGTCGATGCGGTCGATCCGCTCGTCGATCGACAAGTGGGGGGCGCCGACCATCTCATCGCGTCCCAGCCGAACCATCCGGCTGTTGGCGTCCTCCATTGCCAGTGCCAGGCCGCCCCGCACCGAACCCTTCGCCCTCGCCAGCTCCGCAGGCGTGATCCCTTCGGCAACGAGGGCCGCCAGTTCCTCCACCACGAGATCGAGAACCTGACCGACCTTGCGCGGTGTGGTCCCCGCGTACACACCCCACGCCCCGGCGTCGGCGTACGAACTCCGGAACGAATACACCGAATAGACCAGCCCGCGCTCTTCACGGATCTTCGTGAAGAGCCGGGACGCCATACCGCCACCGAGCACCAGGTTCAGCACCTCGAACGCCCAGCGGCGCCGATCGCCCCGCTCGAACCCGAGGCCCCCGATCACCAGGTGGGCCTGTTCGGTGTCGCGATGCCGCACGGCGACGCGCGAACCCGCCGACGGCTCGACATGCTCGTGATCGACCGGTTCGCCCGACCACGAACCAAAGGTGTCGGCGACCAGGTCGACGGCCTCCTGATGCGCCATGGCTCCTGCCATCGCCACGACCACGGAACCGGCTCCGTACCGGCGCTTCCAGTAGCCGAAGATGTCGTCACGGGTCATCCCGCGAATCGACTCCCGTGTGCCCAGAACCGGCAACGCCAACGGATGTTCTTCGAAGACCGTTCGGGTGAACTCCTCGAACGCCAGATCGCTCGGATCGTCTTCGCTCTCGTTGATCTCCTCGATCACGACCTCGCGTTCGGCCTCGATTTCGCGCTCCCGGAACGCCGGCCGCTGGAGCATCTCTCCAAGGACCTCCATTCCCCGAGGCAGGTCGGTGTCGAGCAGGCGCGCCCAGAAACAGGTGTGGTCTTTCGATGTGAAGGCGTTCGATTCGGCACCCATGGCGTCGAACGTCTCAGAGATCTCCCGGGCGGACAAGCTCTCCGAACCCTTGAAGAGGAGATGTTCGAGGAAGTGAGAAGCCCCGGCCTCGTTGGGGTTCTCGTCGCGGGTACCGGTGTCGATCCAGCATCCCACCGAAACGGATCGGATACCGGGCACGTGCTCGGTGATGACCCTCAGGCCGGATGGCAGGGTCGTCAGGTCGTAATGCATCGGAGGCATGCTACGCCGGGTCCCACATTGGTTCGAACCGTCGTAGCGCAGAGCCCTCCCCCGGTTAGCCTCTCACTTATGTCGAACCGCCGGACGGTGATCCTCACCATCGCCGCCACCATCGGAGCGCTCGGGATTCTCACCGGGATCACCGTGCTGGCGTTCGCGGCCGGCCGCACCGCCCGGGCTGTCGACACCGTGGACAACCGGGTCGACGAGATCGTCGACTCGGTGCGACCGGACGGAGAGTTCACCCGGGTCGGCGAGGTGACGGTCGAGACGATCACCAACCTCGCAGAGCTCACCACGGTGGAGGTGGTGGAGTACACCACCGTCGAGAAAGGCAATGACGAGGGATTGCTCAACTGGGCGGTCGGCGACAAGATCGAGATGTTCGCCGTCGCCAGGATCGGGGCGGGCGTCGACCTCTCCCAACTCGATCCCGAGGACGTATTCGCCGACCCCACCACCGGGCGGGCGATCATTCGCATCCCGAAAGCCGCCATCAGCTACGTCGCAGTCGACAACCAGCGCACCCACGTCTACAACCGGGAAACCGGTGTGTTCACGAAAGGCGACCCCGACCTCGAGCGCGCCGCCCGCATCACTGCAGAGGAAGCCCTGGTGGAACAAGCCCTGGCCGACGACATCCTCGACACCGCCGAGCGGAGGGCGCAAACCGTGCTCGAAGACATGCTTGCGTCGCTCGGATACGAGGACGTCACGGTGGTGATCGCAGACACCGACCCAACCGAGTCGTCAACCCCCTGAACACTCGGGGAATGCGGTCACGACCGCTTGACAACCGTGAGACAATGGGGGTTCATGCGCGCTCGTACGGACACAGTTCTCCGTGACATGCTTCGCCCCGACGAGGGGGCGATCGAGGCCGTCGTCGCCCGCTATCAGCGGGTGGCACCGGCCATCACGCGCTTCGCCCGATCGCTCTCCGGCAACGACAAGCTGGCTGTTCGGCTCGGATCAGAGCCCGCTGCATCTTCAGAAGAGATCGTCTGCGATCCACGACTGTTCCAGGCGGCATACAACCGCAACGCCCCGGTCACCGCAGACGAAGTGGCGCTGGCTTCGGCGCTCCACGAGGTCGTCCACCTGGTCTCCACCGACCTCGACGAACGCCGACCCGTCCCGTGGCCCGTCGAGGGGGAAGCCACCGACGCCCCGGTTGATCTGCTGACCGCCCTCGACCGAAGCGGCGGGGCGATCGCCGAAGCGCTCTTCTTCACGCTCGAGGACGCCCGCCAGGAACGCCAAGGCCTGTCCGTGTATCCCGGCGCCCGATCGGTGCTCGCCGACCTGTACCGGGCGGCCTTCGCCGACGCCGTACGCCAGGCCGGCGCCCTCTCCCAATTCTCGTTGGGTTGTTTCCTCGTGTGCGGCGGTTATTCGGAGCGGGAACCGCTGGAACGCAGGTTCGACGCTCGTGCCGCCATCGCTCTCGCCGAAGCAGGTGAGATTCTCGCCAAGGCGGCGGAAGCAACCGATCCCTGGAACGTTGCCGAGCTCGCCCTCGAACTCACCGAGATCGCCCGCCAGAACAACCTGCTGTCCAAGACCGAAGAGGTCACCACCGCCCAACGCAAGCTCCTCGAGGAGAGCGACGCCGACTCGGTGGCCGAAGCGGTGGACCGCGTGCGACTCACGTCGCCCATCGTGAAAGACGCCGTGAGCTACACCGAGACCCGGCGTGCCGCCCAGGCTCGAGCCGGCGTCTCCGACAGGCACGGCGCATCCGAGATCGGGGCCGACGCCTCCACCGACCAGTTGCTCCGTGTGTCCGAGGCGCCCACCGTGTACTTGCCCACCGGCCAATCCGGCAAACTCCTCGTCTCACCCGCTCCTCGAGCCTTCGCGGCTTTCTCACAACAGGGAAGGGAGACGCTGGCGACCGCAGCCCAGAGCTGGGAGGTCGTTCAACGCCGGGTCTCAGGTGAGCTCTTCCCGCTGTTCGCAGCCAACCAGCGGCGAGGCCTGCGATCCGGGTACGACCAGGGCGACGTGTCCCCCCATGCCGCCATGTTCATCGGAGCCGGTCTCTACACGCGCATGTACGAACGCCGGGCGGCGCGCACACGGCGGACCTACGCGGTGAGCCTGCTGGTCGATGCCTCCGCCTCGATGCTCCAACCCCGGGGCTCGACTCCGGGGCGCTCGACCGCCTGGGGCATGTCGGCCGCCCTCCTCGGCGCCTGGACTCTGGCCCGCCTGGCCGACGAACTCCAGATCGACTTCGAGGTCGCTCTGTTCAACCGTTCGTTCGCGGCCCGCCCCACCGACACCGAGTGGACGTTCAGCAGGTCGCGAAGTCAGGCGATCGCCGGACTGCGCCAGACCCAGGGCAGCGCGGCAGAGCGGCTCACGTCCACCGTCAACCACTACGTGATCAAGCCCTTCGACCGACGCTGGCGAGAAGCCGAGGACGTCCTCGCCGGCCTGTTCTGGACGGCGACCGAACCGGCGAAAGCCCTCATGGCCGCCCGTCGGGATCCCAAGACCGCCCCTCCGGTGTCCATGTTCGACAAGGCGTCGAACGTCGACGAGTTCAATCTGACGCTCGCCGCAGAACGGATGGCTCGTCTCGGGGGGCAGGTCCGAGTACTCGTGGTACTCGCCGACGGCATGACACGCGGGTCGCTCATCGACCTGCGAGAAACGGTGGAGGCCATCGAACGAAGCGGAACCACGGTGCTCGGCATCGGGATCGGCGATGACACGGTCGCCAATGCCTACGGTCGCAATCAGGTCGTGGAGCATCCGGCCGAACTGGCCACGGCAATGATCGAAGGTGTCCGATCTTCACTGCGGCGCAGCCTGTCGCTCTGGGGAATGGACACGTGGTGGTCGCGATCGGCGCGACCCATGAGAGCCGGAAGGGAGCGAACAATTGCCTGAAACAGTCGTCTTCGAGGATCCGTCGGGGATCGGGGGGCCAATCGAGCTTCCCCGCTTCGAACTGCCCGACGGACTGGCCGACCACGACCAGCGAGCCGCCAAGATCCCCACCCCCGACCCTCACTACGTGGACCTCGGCATGCTCTACCGCTTCGCCCAGGTGGAGGCGGTACGGCGCGCGAACCCCGATGGATTCGTTCCTCTGCACCTGGCAGTGCGGGGACACATGGGTACCGGCAAGGACCACGACATCGAGCAGTTCGCTGCCCGGATGGGCCTCCCCTACTACCGCATCCCCCTCACCGGCGAGGTTCGGGATGTCACCCTCATCGGCTCCACGAAGCTGCACGGAGACGGAAAGGGCGGTACCGAAAGCCGCTGGGAGGACGGGGACATCACGAGAGCCCTCAGGGGGCCGTCGCTCCTCAATCTCTCCGAGTTGAACGCAGCGGGCGCCGAGACCCTGTTTGCGTTGCATGGTCTGCTGGACCGCTACGCGGCGCTCGACCTCCCGAACGGCGAGACGGTGGCGCTCCGCGACGACGTCCGGGTGTTCGGCACCATGAACCCCACCGACCTCAGGGACTACGCCGGTACCCAGACCCTCAACAAGGCCTTCGCCGACCGGTGGGTCATCTGGGAGAAGGCCTTCCCCGGTGTCGAACAGGTCGAGGACATGCTGCGCACGCGATACCCGTCGCTCGCCGCCGCCTATGTGACCGCCATCGCCCGGCTCGCCTCCGAGGTCAACGCCTCGTTCGAGGCCGTGGACGCGGGCACCAGGGTCGAGACACCTCTCAGCCTTCGCAGCATCCTCGATCGCATTCCCACCGGCCTACACATCCATGCCGGGGGCGACGATCCGTTGCGGTCCACCTGGGAGGAGTTCGTGCTTCCGCACGTCGACATCTACGACCGGGATCACTACGAGACGGTGTGGAACGCAGTGGTGCGCAAGGGCCCGAGCGACCGCCCGTTCTGAGCGATTCCACCCCGGTGCGGTAGCCTCCTCCGATGCGCAGCTACGACCTCGGCAATCCCGAACTCGACGCCATGCTCACCGAGTTGGTGGAACGGTCGGCCGACAACGGGAACGCCGACCTGATCGCCGAGATGGTCGTCACCGTCCTCAAACTCCATCGGGATGGGGCCGGGCGGGGTGATCTCAAACTCGTGAACACGGCATTGAAGGAGATGCGCTATTCGATGCTCGTGTTCTCCCGGCACGACGAACCCAAGGTGACGATGTTCGGTTCGGCTCGGATGACCTCAGAAGACCCCAACTACGCACTCGCCGAGCGGTTCGCCGAAATCATGGCCGATCGCAAGTGGGGCGTGGTCACCGGTGCCGGGCCTGGGATCATGGAGGCCGGAAACCGTGGCGCCGGGCTGGACGCCTCCTATGGCGTGAACATCCGGCTCCCATTCGAATCTGAGGCCAATTCGTTCGTCACGCCGGAGAAGACGGTCAACTTCAAGTACTTCTTCACCCGCAAACTCGGCTTCGTCAAGGAATCGCACGCCTTCGTGCTGTTCCCCGGCGGCTTCGGGACCCTCGACGAGACCTTCGAACTCCTCACACTTGTCCAGACCGGGAAGAGCGACCTCCACCCGATCGTGATGATCGAGCAACAGGGCACGGGATACTGGGGACCCGTCATGGACTTCATGCACAACGTGCTCGCGGCCAAGGGGTTCATCTCCGAGAACGACGGCTCCCTCTTCACGTTCACGAACGATCCTGTCGAAGCGGCGGATGTCATCTGCAGGTTCTACGCAAACTTTCATTCGCAGCGTTACGTCGACGGCCGGCTGGTGTTGCGGCTCAACCAGGCGCCCGACCCGGCCCAGCTGGAGCATCTCAACGACGCCTACTCCGACATCGTCGTCGAAGGCCGCATCGAGGTCATCGATCCGACACCGCCAGAGCTCCGCGATGAAGATGCCCTCGAATGTGCTCGCGTCGCCTTCAGATTCGACCGCCGTCAGTTCGGGCGGCTCCGCGAGATGATCGACGAGCTCAACACCCTGGTGGCGACGCCCGAACAGGTTCACCCGCCGTCCGCGTTCCGGACCGAACAGGCAGACCGCAGTTTCTGAGGCCCGCCGGACTCGCAAGCGCCGCGGTGGCACTAGAATTGCGGCGTGCGTGAGATCCTGTCAGACCTCGTAGCGGAACAGCAGTTCCTGGACCAGTTCCTCCAGCGCATCGCGCTGCGGGACTGGGACAAGAAGACGCGGGCAGTCGGCTGGACCATCCGGGATACGATCAGCCACCTCGCGGACTCGGAGGAGTTGGCGGCCAGTGTCGTGACCGGAACCGCCGATCTGAGCCCGTACCGTTCGGCCCCCGACCTCGATGTCGTCCGGCAAGAGGCCGTGGAGAAGGGCCGCAAGATGCGACCCCAAGACGTGATCGAGTGGTGGCGGGGCGGCCGCGCCAAAGTAGTCGAACCGCTTTCGCACATGGATCCGTCGTCCCGGGTCGAGTGGATCGCCGGGTCGATGAGCGCTCGCACGCTGGCCACGTCCCGCCTCATGGAGACCTGGGCACACGGCCTCGACATCTATGAGGCGATGGCTGCCGACATCGAGGACACGCCGCGCATCCGGCACATCTGCTGGCTCGGATGGAAGAGCCTTCCATACTCCTTCAAACTCGCCGAGCAGGATTTCGTGCCGGTTCGGGTCGAGGTCATCGGCCCCGGGTACTCGAAGTGGATCTACGGCCCAGAGGACACCGACAACGTGATCCGAGGTTCGGCCTCGGACTGGGCCAGGCTGGTGGTCCGTCGGGCCAAGCCGGAGGACACCCGGCTCAAGGTGGCCGGCGAGGCGGCCGAGACCGCAGTACAGGTGGTCAGGGCCTACCTGTGAGCATCCCCCGACTGATCGGGATGATCCATCTCGATCCCCTTCCCGGATCGCCCGGGTACCGAGGCTCGCTCGATGCCGTCACCGAACGGGCGGTATCGGACGCCGCCACCCTCAGGGAAGCCGGTTTCCCGGCGTTGATGATCGAGAACTTCGGTGACGTTCCGTTCTTCCCCGACGACGTGCCGCCGGTGACGCTCACCGCCATGACCAGGATCGCCGCCGAGGTCGCCTCCGCGGCGAGACTTCCCATCGGGATCAATGTGTTGCGCAACGACGGCCTCGGCGCGCTGGCGGTGGCGGCTGCCACAGGCGCATCGATGATCAGGGTGAACGTTCTGTCGGGGATGATGTACACCGACCAGGGACCGATCGTGGGCCGGGCGGCGGAGATCGCCCGATTTCGGGCCACGGTGACGCCTTCGACCCTCATCCTGGCGGACGTATTCGTCAAACACGCCACGCCGGTGGCGGGTGCAGCGATCGAACTGGTTGCCCTCGACACGTGGGAGCGGGCCGGCGCCGACGCACTCGTTGTGTCGGGCACCGGCACCGGGGCGGCAATCGACCTCGACGACGCCCGCCGCATTCGCGATGCAGTACCCGACGCGGTACTCATCGCGGGGTCGGGAGCGACCGCCGCAAACCTGGCGGAGATGGCCTCCGTGATCGACGGCGCCATCGTCGGCACTTCGATCAAGGTCGACGACAAGCCCACCTCCCCGGTCTCCCCCGCCAAAGCCTCCGATCTCATCACCGCCGCCCGATCCGCCGACTGGATCTGACCCCCGGCGCGGTGGTTGTCCCCCGGAAAGGGGGGAAGGTGCCTGCCGGCCGGGAGGTAGGGGCTTCTCAACGCGGGAATCGGGTGTCT
>Ga0224505_10002476_pt1 | contig 10827 bp, 10 predicted proteins | sample SF_Jan12_sed_USG_FD_169102 | JGI IMG/M metagenome (GOLD analysis project Ga0224505, IMG submission 169102) | Sediment microbial communities from San Francisco Bay, California, United States - SF_Jan12_sed_USGS_4_1 | ecosystem: Environmental > Aquatic > Marine > Sediment | place: USA: California...
CGAGGGGACAAAAAGTATCCTGTCCAGGGAAAGCATTTCGAACACCTCTTCCGCTGTCCTCAGATGCCCGTAATGGACCGGGTTGAATGTGCCGCCGTAAATGCCGATTCTCAATTTTTTTGCCACAGCCTTTGCGCCTCTTATCGGGTCCGGATATTTAATTATGGATCTATGTCCTGACCTGCCCGTTGCCCAGTACAATGAACTTGGTGCAGGTAAGCTCCTCCAGTCCCATCGGGCCCCGGGCATGGAGCTTGTCGGTCGAAATGCCCATCTCGGCCCCCAGCCCGTACTGGAAACCGTCGCTGAACCTGGTCGAGGCATTGACATGAACGGAAGCGGAATCGACCTCCCTCAGAAACCTCATCGCCCTGCCGTAATCCTTTGTGACTATCGCCTCCGTATGCGCGGAGCTGTATTTTGCGATGTGGTCCATTGCCTCGTCCATGTCCCGTACCACTTTAACGTTCAGGATCAGATCCACGTATTCCTTATAAAAGTCCTCTTCATTCGCGGCCTCAAGGCTCTTGTCCATCTTCCTTGTCGCAGGGCAGCCCTTAAGCAGGACCTTCGCCTTTTTAAATCTCTTTATCATCGGGGGCAGGAATTCAGCGGCCACCTTTTCATCCACCAGCATTGTCTCCATGGCGTTGCACGTGCCGGGACGCTGGACCTTTGCGTTGAAACATATCTCTTCGGCCATATGCAGGTCAGCGTCGCGGTCGACGAACACATGGCATACGCCCTTGTAATGTTTGAGCACGGGGATGCGGGAGTTCTCGGTCACGGCCCTGATAAGGCCCTCACCGCCGCGAGGGATGACAACGTCGATCAGGCCCTCGAGCTTCAGCATTTCCATGATCGCCTGCCTGTCGGTATTATCTATAAAGGTTATCACTCCCTCGTTAATGCCTTCCTTCGCGGCAACGTCCCTCAATATCTTTACGATCGCCTTGTTCGAATGGACGGCCTCGGAGCCGCCCCTGAGGATGACCGAGTTGCCGGCCTTCAGGCAGAGCGCTGTTGCGTCCGCCGTGACATTGGGCCTCGATTCATAGATTATCCCTATGACGCCGAGCGGGACGCGCATCCTGCCCACGCTCATTCCATTGGGCCGCTGCCACATTCCGGTTATTTCACCCACAGGGTCCGGCAGGGCCGCGATCTCGATAAGGCCCTGGGCCATTTCATCGATCCGTTTTTCCGTCAGGGTGAGCCTGTCGAGCATTGCACCGGAAAGGCCCTTCTTTTTCGCCTCAGCAAGGTCTTTATTGTTTTCTGCCTGGAGTTCTTTCGCCTTCTTTCTTATTGCCCCGGCCATTTTTATCAACGCGTTATTTTTCTGTTCTGAAGAGGCCTTCGCGACCGCCCTCGCCCCTTCCTTCGCTTCCTGCGCCTTTTTCAAAACATATGCTCTCATGTCCATTATATTCCTCCAGTCCATACAGGTAATAGACGTGTATTTTAGCATAATCAGGGGCATAGTGTTTCTATTCCCCTCTTTGGCAAAGAGGGGCAAGGGGAGATTTTCAGATTAACCAATTACTTCTTTGTCTGTTAAAGAAAGAAATCTATATAATCTTCTTTACAAATAAAAGGGGCGTTGAATAGGACATAAAAAACATAACTCGCTAATGATTTCACTTAAGTTGAAATAGCTATTCATGATGAAAAATCCGGGGGATGACCATTTATCAAAAATGGAGCTAACTATTCTCAGATTCTCAGATCGCGATCTCTTTAAAAATCTTAAAGGTGTAATAGAAAAGATCTGGAGTTGTTTATAAATAAAAAATTTAAAATTATAAAATCCCCCTGAATCCCCCTTTTCCAAAGGGGGACATATTATTCGTCTTTTACAAAGAAGAGGACAAATAATATCATCCGGGGTTGTTCAGGTACCAGCCGGAGGCGCGGTCCAGCCCTGCGCTCACGGAAAACTCGGGAACATATCCAATCAACTCCCTTGCCTTGCTGATGTCTGCCAGGGAATGGCGTACATCGCCGGGACGGAAATCACGGTGGACCGGTGCGGTATCTTTTCTTTGAGGATAGACCTTGGCTACCCTTTCCCTTATAAATGCAAACAACCCGTTCAGTGTCGTGCGCTCGCCGTAAGCCACATTATAGACCTGGTTGAGCGCCTTTTCATCCATGGCAAGAGCTGCAAGGATATTGGCCTGCACACAGTTGTCGATATAACAGAAGTCGCGGCTTGTCTCGCCGTCGCCGTTTATATACACAGGCTCATTTTTGATGATCCCGGCAAACCATTTCGGTATAACAGCGGCATATGCGCCGTTGGGGTCCTGCCGCCTGCCGAAGATATTGAAATATCTCAGGCCGATGGTCCTGAACCCGTAGGCCCTGGCAAATATATCAGCATATAATTCATTCACATATTTAGTTATCGCGTATGGTGAAAGGGGTCTTCCGATCACAGCCTCGGTCTTCGGCAGTCCCGGATGGTCCCCGTAGGTGGAGCTGGAGGCCGCGTAGACAAAACGTCGTACCCCGGCGTCCCGGGCCGCCACAAGCATATTGAGAAAACCGGATATGTTGCACTCATTTGTCAGTACAGGGTCCTCGATAGAGCGGGGCACCGAGCCGAGGGCCGCCTGGTGCAGCACAATGTCCGCGTCTTTGCAGCTCCTCCTGCAGGCTTCCGGGTCACGTATATCCCCTTCGATAAATGTGAACCTGGCCCATTGAGCGTCTGTTACGAGCGTCTTCACCTCAGCTAAATTATGCCGGTGGCCGGTGGCGAAATTATCGAGGCCGATAACTGTCTGGTCAAGCCTGAGAAGGGTCTCCAGCAGATTTGAACCGATAAAACCGGCGACTCCGGTAATGAGCCACCTCTCCGGTTTGTTGATCAGGGCGTCTTTGATTCCTTTATATGTATTCATGGTTATTCCAGGTACATGGCCATAAACTGCCTGGGACGGGTTTTTCAGACCCTCGTTGAATTATTCTTCATTCAACGAATCGGCTTTTCACCGGTTATTAATTTTACAATACAATCATATTATCTGCAATATTCTTCAGGAGTTTTGTGATAGCAATAGTAATATGTCCTCCTTTGCAGTTAAGGGAGACATATTGACCTTGCTTAAACAGGAAATTGTATCAGATGCAAGCTTGTAAGAGTTGGGAAGATCAGAAGGCAGCGGTTTAAAGGAAGCGCGTATGCAGGGACGATCCGGCGGTCCGACCCTGACATTGGGAAAAACAAAAACAGGGCGGTCCATGGGACCGCCCTGCGAAATTACGATTGTTTGATGTTGCTGGATCCTAGGCCGTCGCCTCTTCCTCGGCCCCTGTCTTCTTCATCGCGGCCCTCTTTGCCTCATATGCCTTGACCACTTCCGCGTAATTGAATGTGCCGGTGATGGCGACCTTGGGGCATTTTGACGCGCATATGCCGCAGCCGATGCATTTGCCCTGGTCAATGACATGACGCGCTTTAAGCTCGCCCGAGGCAGCGTTCACGGGGCAGACCTTGGCGCACATGTGGCAGCCGATGCATTTGTCGGTCACGACCGCCTTCGGACGCTTTGGTATATAGTCCACTATCGCATTGGTCGGGCACTTTGTGGTGCATAGGCCGCATACCTGGCATTTATTGATGTCGATCGTTGAAAGGAAGTTCTCGACCTTCGGCGCATTGTAGGGGCAGACCTTAACGCAGAGGCCGCAGGCTATGCAGCCGGACTGGCAGTTCTTTTTGGTTACCGGCCCCTTGTCCTTTGAGTGGCAGCTTACAAGGACCTCTTTTGCCGTCGGCAGTATCTCTATGACCTTGACCGGGCATGTCTGGGCGCAGACGCCGCAGGCAGTGCATTTGACCGGGTCGATCACCGGAAGTTCATCCGCGTTCATTGTGATGGCGCCGAACGGGCAGGCGCGCGAGCATGAACCGTATCCGAGGCAGCCGTAAATGCATGCCTTGTCCCCGCCGCTGGCGAGTATCGCTGCCCGGCAGTCAGGCACGCCTTCGTATTTGAACCTGCGGGACGACCTTGAACGCCCGCCCTGGCAGAAGACCCTCGCGATCTTCGGGTCGGTCTTCTCAGCTGCCTTGCCGGTGATCCTGGCAACAGCCTCGGCAGTGGCCGCGCCGCCCGGGGTGCAGAGGTTGGGTTTGATATCAGGGTTCTGGACGACCTGCTCTGCGTACTGGCGGCAGCCGGGATATCCGCACGCGCCGCAGTGCGCATGTGCGAGCACCTCTGAGACCTGCTCGACCCTGGGGTCTTCCTTTACGGAGAATTTCTTTGCCGCAAACGCAAGGCCCATCCCGAAGACAGCGCTGATCCCGAAAAGGAACACCGCAGTGAACATGACAAGCTCCCCGAGATTGACCGTTTCCCGGACCTCGACCCCTCCGCCGACACCGGCGTAAAGAGCGGAAGTACAGAAAAGCAGAAGGGCAGAGGTCAGCAGCGCTGTCTTTATTATTTTTGGATTGTTGAACATCGTTCTCCCTGTCAATATATGCATGTTTCTTTTTTCTGCTTCAGCGCTTCAGCGCTTCCGCACAATTATAATTTTATCAATCCGGAAAATCCGGTAAACGCCAGCGCGATAAGCCCGGCCAGTATGAACGCGATCGGCAGCCCCCTGAACGGCCTGGGCACATCAGCGACCTCGAGCTTCTCCCTGATGCTCGCCATGATAATGAGGGCAAGCCCGAAACCGATGCCTGAACCGAGGGCAAAGGCCATGCTCTCAAAAAAGTTATAATGCTCGCCGGCGTTCTTCAGGGGCACGGCCACTATTATACAGTTCGTAGTGATCAGCGCCAGGTACACGCCGAGCTTGTAGTAAAGCGCGGGGCTCACCTTTTTCATTATGGTGTCCGCTGACTGCACGAACGCGGCAACGATACCTATGAAAACGATTATCTTGAGGAAGGTCAGTTCAAGAGGTATCATGATAAATTGATAAACGACCCAGCTTAATGCCGCGCTCACGACCATGACCATGGTAAAGGTAATGCTCATGCCCACCGCTGTCCATCTTCTTTGAGACCCCGAAGAATATGCAGAGGCCGAGGAACATGGTAAAGACAAAATTATTGATCAGCGCTGATGAAACGATAAGCTGAAAAAGTTTGACGAAATTAATGTCCATATTACTGTCCCTTCAGAAATTTAAACTCCCGACGCGCCCTTGCCGCCGAAGAACCTCATGTCTATCCAGTTGAAAAAACCCATCAGAAGGCCGACTGCCAGAAAGCCGCCCGCCGGCAGTATCATGATAAGAAGCGGGTTGCCCGAAACTATCTGTACCCCGAACAGCGCCCCCTTCCCGAGCAGCTCCCTGAAGAAGCTGATGACGATCATCGCCAGAAGGAAGCCGAGTCCCATGCCCAGCCCGTCGCATACCGAAGCTGTTACCTTGTTCTTTGTCGCGAAGACCTCAGCGCGCGCGAATATCGAAGCGAACGCCACTATGATCTGTATATAGAGGCCTATCTGTCTGTATATCTCCCTCGCGTACGTTGCCATGAGAAGATCTATGATGGTAACGTATCCGGCGATGATAAGCATAAATATGGGGATGCGGATCTTGGGATGGATGAACTTTCTCATCAGGGACACGGTAAAATTGACCATTGTCTGGACGAACACAACCGATATGCCCAGGGCAACGCCGTTCTTCAGTCCGTTCGTAACAGCGATCGAGGGACAGAGGCTGATCGCCATGCGGAAGATAGTATTCTCCCCGAACATCCCGTTCTTGATCAGTTCCCAGTTACTCTTTGGTTTCAGGCTCATTCCGCACCTCTCCGGATAATTTCTCTTTCAGCATCTCAACGCCTTTTCTCGCCCCGTCCTCGGTCACCGCGCGGCTGGATATCGTGGCGCCGGTTATAGCCTGTATCTTGTCGGGGGTCTCGCCTTTTATTACAACAAGGTCCTCGGCCTTTTTTCCTTCAAACTGCTTCTGGAAGTATTCTTTTTCTATCTCGTCACCCAGGCCGGGGGTTTCCCCATGGTGCAATACATTGATCTTCTTTACGATGAAATCCTTATCCACCGACACAAGTATATTGATATAGCTGGAATACCCCTTTCCGAAGCCTTCCACGATATATCCGAGGTCCTCGGGGCTGACGCACTCCTTGTCTTCCTTCATCTTGCCGGTCTTCTCGTCCTTGATGCTCACGGTCTTCAGCTCGCCGCACTTGCGGGCAGCGTAATATTCGGCGTGCTTCTCATGCGGCGCCCATGAACCCAGAGAGGCGATCTTGTCCGCATCGGGCATCATCAGCTTGAGGGCCGCCTCTTTTTCTTCCTTTGCCTTTACGAACATAATGGGCGAGGTCCTGGCATATACAAAGGCCATTATCACTCCGCCGATGACATATATAACAACAAGGTTGAGTGTGATCTTTACCATGTCCTTTGTCGTCATTTCTTCTGCTCCTTGTCCACCTTTATCGCGCCGAACATCTTCGCCTTGACGCCCCTGTCTATCAGCGGGGCAAAACAGTTCATCAGCAGGATGGCGAACATCACGCCCTCAGGGAAACCGCCCTTGAGCCTTATCAGCATGGTGATCGCACCGCAGCCGATGCCGAAGATCACCTGGCCCTTCTTGACCGTAGGGCACGTGACATAGTCCGTTGCCATAAAGAACGCGCCGAGGATCAGGCCGCCGCTTAACAGATGTATGAGCGGGTCGCCTGTAAAAAGCCCGGCGTCGCCGCCCAGCGCCCATGCCATCACGCCGACAGTGGCGAGGAACGAAAAGGGGATATGCCATGTTATATACCCCCGGTAAAAGAGCAGCGCAGCGCCCAGCAGGAGAGCTATCACGGATGTTTCACCGAGCGAACCTCCCCTGTTGCCCATTAGCAGGCTCATATACATGTGCCCCTTGTCGCCGAAGAGCTCAATAAGTTTGGCCAGTCCCTCTTCCTTCAATATACCAAGCGGGGTCGCGGTGGTCTTTGCGTCAATGGCAATGAACCGTGCCGTGGGCTCGGACCATATCGTCATAAGCTTGGGAAATGATATCAGCAGAAAGGCCCTTCCGATAAGGGCTGGATTGAACACGTTGTAGCCGATGCCCCCGAAAAGCAGCTTTGTAATGACGATCGCGACAAAAGATCCGATCACGGGAATATAGAACGGGACGCCCGGGGGGAGGTTCAGACCCAGGAGGAGCCCGGTCAGAAAGGCGCTCCCGTCGCCTATCGTGGTCTGTTTTTTCAGGCTGACCTGATACATGTGCTCGGACAGGACAGCAGATAAGACCGCAAGGCCCGTTACATATGCAGCAAGCGGACCGAAATAATAAACGGACATTATGAAGGCCGGAAGAAGCGCGAGATTGACCGTCCACATTATACGGCCGACAGTCTCCTCGCCACGCACATGCGGGCTTACAGATACTATTAATTCGTGAGCCTTTGCTTCAGTCGCCATCTTATCCTCTTTTTATTATGCAGGGGCGGGTCTGAAACCCGCCCCTGCGGATTCAATTACGGTTTCACCAGAGACTTTGCGAGTCTTATGAACTGCACCATCGGCCTCTTCGCGGGACAGACATACGCGCATGAGCCGCATTCAAAACAATCGAACAGATTATATGATTTGGCATCTTCGAAGAAGCCCTTTTCAGACAGTATGCTGAGCATTGACGGGTTCAGCCCCATGGGGCATGCGTCCAAACATCTTCCGCAGCGGATACAGGCCGTGTATTCATCCGAGGGCACATATTCATCTTCAGTGAGGACAAGTATCCCGGACGTGCCTTTTGTGACAGGGACATCGAGTGTCCACTGGGCAAATCCCATCATGGGCCCGCCTGATATGACCTTGACCGCGCCGCCGACAAGACCGCCGCACTGTTCCACGACATCCGACATCATGGTCCCGATCCTTACCATCAGGTTCCCCGGCTCCTTGATCCCGTTGCCTGTTACGGTCACGACCCTGTCTATCAAAGGCTTGCCGTAACGCACCGCCTCATAGACTGCAAGCGCTGTGCCGACGTTCTGCACTACCACGCCGACGTCCATGGGGAGCCCTTTGCTCGGGACCTCCCTGCCCTTGACAGCCTTTATCAGCATCTTTTCCGCGCCCTGCGGGTATTTCACCTCAAGCGGCCATACCTTGATATTGGTTTTCCCTCCCAGAGCCGACTTCATTGCCTTAATGGCGTCAGGCTTGTTCTCCTCGATCCCGATATGCCCTTCTTTCACTCCGAGAGACTTCATGATGAGCCGCAGGCCTTCCACCACTTCTAAAGGATGCTCCGCCATGAGCCTGTGGTCCGCGGTCAGGTAAGGCTCGCATTCAGCGCCGTTGATTATGACAGTATCTATCTTCTTCTCTTTGGGAGGTGAAAGCTTTACGCTGGTGGGAAACGCGGCGCCGCCCATGCCTACTATTCCCGCATCTTTTATAATGTTCCTGATATCATCCGCGGAGAGGTCCATGTAATCCGGGTTTTCCCTGCCCGAAAGGACCTCATTCTTCCCGTCTCCCTCGATAACTATGCATTGGGCCATCCTGCCGGTCGCGGTCGGGAAGGTCGAGACCGCTATCACTTTACCAGAGATGGATGAATGGACCGGGGAGGAAACAAAACCCGCTGCGGAACCGATGAGCTGACCCCTTTTGACCTCATCGCCTATCTTCACCTCGGGTTTGGCAGGCGCGCCTATATGCTGGCTGAGGGGCACCACTATTCTCTGCGGCAGCCTCGTCTGGATTATCGCTTTTCCGGAGGCTAGTTCCTTGTAGTATTTGGGGTGAATGCCTCTTTTAAAAGTTAAGACCTTGCTCATTTTATACCCTTTTAAAAAGCTGTCAGAAAATTTAAAGAAGAGCTTTAAGCCTTGCTAATAACAAAATAAATCATTTTTTATCAGAAGCATTTTTCAGAATCATCTATTGTTAACATTTTTATAATTGCATGTCAAATAAATAATTCAATTTTAATGATTAACTAATTTTATACATTGATCTTCTTCCGGATACAGGCCTTTTTCCGGCAGCTGTGCCGATATATTTTCAGGTCTTTTTATTTTTTCGCAGCAACATATTTATATATAAAAAATGCCGTTTCAGATCTATAGCATTTTCCTTGCCAAACACTTTACATGGTATAGATACTATGATAGACTACGGTATGAACAGGCGGAAACCCTACTGGATTTTAGCTGCAATACTCGTTATAAGCGCATTGTCCATATACAGTTTTTATGAGAGCAATATAAGCATGCCCCGTTTATACCAGACCTCTTCGATGCACCAGGTCCATCTCAAACACAAGCAGGGCAATGCCGTCAGATGGGAACTTTCCGCTGACAACGCCGTCTTCCCGACCGGCAAAAAAGTGGTCTATCTCAAGTCGCCCGGCATAACGATCAACCACACTCCCGAGATCTATCTCACCGCCGGCAGCGGCATATATGAAATAGAAAAGGAAGAGATCACTCTTACCGCCCCTGTTGAACTGAATACTAACGGCACAAAATTCACGACGGAAACGCTGAAATTGAACAGCGACAGCGAAACAGCAACAACGGACGATGCCGTAAAATACAGCGGCAGGGATTTTCTGATCGAGGGCAGGGGACTTATCGCAAACATGAAACAAAAAGAGATAAGGATCAAGAATGATATCAAGGCTACATTTTACCGTTAATATATTGCTGGTCATCTCCTTAATATGTTCCGCAGCTTCCGCAGATGTTATAAATAATAAGGCCGGCGGAAAAAAACCTGTCGTAATAACGTCCGACTCACTTACAGCGAACAGCGGGGACAATACCGCTGTGTTTGAAGGATCGGTCGTGGCGAAAACAGATGACATGACAATGCTTTCAGACAAAATGACGGTCTATTACGATAATACCGGGAAAAAGATCAGCAGGATACACGCTGCGGGAAGTGTCAAGGTCTACAATAGTGAAAAGGTCATATTTTCAAAAGAGGCGCTTTATGTCAGTGACGAAGAGAAGATAGTTTTTTCAGGAGACCCGAAGGCCGTCGAAGGCAAGAACGTTCTGACCGGAAAGCAGATAACCTATTATCTGAAAAGCAACCGGGCCGTTGTTGAAGGAAGCAGGATAATCCTGCAGGAAAACCAGGGGCAGAAATAATGCATTTCCTTGATATAAAGAACCTGAAAAAAGATTACGGCGGCAGGCCCGTGGTCTCCGACATTTCCCTGAACATCAATTCAGGGGAGGTCGTCGGCCTTCTCGGGCCGAACGGGGCCGGAAAGACCACCACTTTCTATATGATCCTCGGGCTTATCGATACTGATTCAGGGACGATCCACCTTGACGGAGAAAAACTCAACAGCTCGCCGATGTACAAAAGGGCAAGGAAGGGGATAGGCTATCTGCCGCAGGAGGCCTCGATCTTCAGGAAGCTCAAGGTCGAGGACAATATCAGGGCGGTCCTTGAGATAACAGAGACGGACGCTGCTGAAAAAAAGAAGAAGCTCGATATCATCATTGAGGAATTCAACCTGGCGCCGCTCGCGAAAAGGTTCGGGTATCAATTATCAGGCGGGGAAAGGCGCAGGGTGGAAATAGCAAGGGCCATAGCGGTCGATCCGGTATTCATACTCCTTGATGAACCGTTTGCCGGCATAGACCCGCTCGCAGTCAACGAACTGAAAAGGACTCTCCAGCAGCTGAAGGACAAGGGGATCGGCCTGCTTATCACGGACCACAACGTGCGCGAGACTTTATCAATAACCGACCGGGCGTATATAATAAGTGACGGAAGGATCCTGGCACACGGGGTGCCTGACGATCTTATCTCAAATGAGCTGGTCAAAAAAAGCTATCTC
>Ga0224505_10002477_pt1 | contig 10826 bp, 6 predicted proteins | sample SF_Jan12_sed_USG_FD_169102 | JGI IMG/M metagenome (GOLD analysis project Ga0224505, IMG submission 169102) | Sediment microbial communities from San Francisco Bay, California, United States - SF_Jan12_sed_USGS_4_1 | ecosystem: Environmental > Aquatic > Marine > Sediment | place: USA: California...
CCCCGCTGAGCCAGGATTGAACAAGAGTGTCTCGCCAAGCCATTCATTCTTCGGCTGATGGGTATGGCCAAAAATACAGATGTCCGGTCGCGTGCGATCAAGAAAGGCTTGCCCGTCTTTGGTCAACTTTCCACCCTCATATAAGATGTGGCGGACGGCGATCCGACGGCCGGCCACTGAAATCACCGTCTCAGGTGGGAATCCGCTCTCATCGTACCCGTCGACATTACCGGACACTGCCGTCACGGGAGCGATGCTCTTCAGATGATCGATGACGGTGGTCTTGCCGATATCACCAGCATGAACGATATGATCGACATGCTGGAAGTGGCGTAGGATTGCCGGATCGAACAGGCTGTGTGTGTCGGCAAGCACTCCAACACAAATCGTGCGAGAACGGTTTGTAGACTGATCCCCAACTGCTCTCACAATGAGCAGACCATCTTCCTTACCCCTATTTTTCTCTCACCTCGTGATCGGCCACTATCGCACGTTGTTCTTCTGCACCAATCGTCACTTTCTAGATGCCAGGACGATGGGAATCCAGTATGATGGGCGTGAGGCTTAGAAGGGTAGACCAATGACGTTTCCCCGTATTTCCGTAAACCCCGCTCAGATGAATGGCGTTCCCTGCATTCGCGGCTTACGCATTCCAGTTGCAACAGTCGTTGGGATGGTCGCTGATGGCCTTAGTGATACGGACATTCTTCGTCTCTTTCCAGATCTTGAGGGAGATGACATCCGCGAAGCCCTTCGTTACGCCGCTGAAGCTGTGCGGGAGCGTGAACTTCCTTTGATATCGCTCGCGTGAATTTCCTTATCGACAATGCGTTATCTCCCTTGGTTTCCAACCGGCTGCGCCAAGCCGGCCATGATGCCGTCCATGTTCGAGACTATGGGATGCAGAATGCCGACGATGAGGCAATTTTGGTGCGGGCCGCGCAGGAAAACCGGATTGTCGTATCCGCCGATACAGACTTTGGCACCCTGCTCGCGCTTCGTCAGGAATCGCATCCATCCGTTATTCTTTTCAGACGAACATTCCAGCGGCACCCAGATGCTCAAGCAACAATTCTGATCGCAAACCTTCTGCACATCTCCACCGCACTCGAACAAGGAAGCGTGATCGTTTTTGAAGACACGCGCATTCGTGTCCGCCCATTGCCGATCGGTGGCCAGGAACGAGAGTCACCGTAATCCGAGCCCCGCTTGGACAGCCGTCCACTCAAAGGAGAACGGCTCGGCCTGTTGCTTCGGCATCTCTGCGAGTTTCGCTTTCAGATGATCCGCTCTGGCACTGCTCATCGGATGGGTAGAGAGCCACTCGACCCGTCCGTCGTCTTTCTCCGCCAGTCGCTGGAAGAAGGTAATCATGCCCTCGGGATTGATCTTCGCCTGATGGAGCAACTGCAGGCCGGTCAGATCCGCTTCGGTCTCTTGAGCGCGACCGAACTTCAGTGTCATCAATTCCACCCCAAGCTGTTTCATGACCCCACCCAGCCCCGGCGGATTACCCAGCACGATCGACACCACGGCCACAAACCCCAACTGCTTAATGATCCGTTCAAGTCCATGGCGCTGCAGCACATGATTCAGCTCATGAGCCAAAACCCCCGCGACTTCCTCCGGACTTTCCGCTTTCTTCATTAATCCTGTGAAGACGACGATATACCCACCAGGTAGCGCAAATGCATTCACGACATCGCTCTTCACAACGGTCACGTCGAATCGATAGGGATTGTTTGGCACCTGACTGGCCAGGCGCTGAGTCATCTCCTTGACGGCATCCACGGCAGGTCCGTCTTTCATGACGTCCTGTCCCGCAAGAAACTCACGATAAGCCGATTCTCCCAACTTCTGCTCCCACTCGGCTGGAATGCGACTGACCGCAAGTTCGACTAACAGATCGCTTCCGAACCACAAGCCCAGCACCACCGCAAGGACCGTTCCACCGACAAGTCCCCACACGACCCGATGGCGTTGCCGGACTTGGCGAACCTGTTCAGCCGCCTGTTCAAGTGGGCGACTCATATGGTCCGGCGCCATCTGTCGGAACGCCCGAATCACATCAGGGTTCTTCAGATACAGCGTCCTCTGGCCCGCTGCCCCCACCCACTGCAGCACCAACTGATCATGATTTAACCCACCTGCCGAGACGGACACGTCTGCAAAGCGCACAGACTCCGAACGGCTTTCAGCCCCACCATGATTGAGAGCGTACGTGACCGTGAGCCCAGAGGATTCAATCTGCACAAGGCAAGGCATACCGCTCGCGGGAAATTCATCGCCGAAACAGAGTGCGTTAGGTTGAAGTTCAGCCATGGCATCGCTCTCGATTGATTCGTTGAGGAAAGAGTATCCTCGCGCGGATGCTCAAACCGGCGGCCAACAAGGCCGCAGGCAAGAAACTACCGGAGGCGTGACGGTTTCCACCCTCCCTCCCCGAGCTGCCAAGCCAGCTCCTTCCTCGCTTGAGGTACGGTGAGGATTGTTTCGAACTGAGAACAAAGTTGGCGGGCGGTTTCAGCATCCGCTATTCGGAGACCGGGATGAACTGTCGCACCCACGCCCCGAATCCGCCGGGATTCCGGCTCTGGATGAAGACAAGGCCAGGTCCCCGGAATCGGCACACAAAGCCTTCACCCGAGGTAAAGCTCGCCACCCACCCGGACGTGGCTTTCTCGATATTGTAGGACGTCGTCGTCGACCAGGCGACCAAGTGACTGTTGTCCACAATGTACTCCTGGCTCGGTTTCAATTCGATCTTGTGCACGGCGCCGAAGCTGTTGAGCAGCAGCATCCCTTTCCCGCTGATTTTCAGAATGAAGAACCCTTCGCCACCCAGCAACCCCCGACTCATACTCTGCATCTGGCTGTCGATGGTAATCCCATCCCCGCCGGCCAAAAACCCATCCTTCTGGACCATATACTCGTTGACCCCATCGAGTTCCAGAACCACAATTTCACCCGGTACCGTCGGAGCCAACAAGACTTCCCCGGCACCTCGGCTCGCCCGTAATGTCTGGAAGAAAAACTTTTCCCCTGTCAGAAACTTTCGTGAGAGGGCTCCCAGAAATCCCCCTTCCATTTTGCTTTCGATGTCGATGGTCGGCGAACAGGCGACCATCGCGCCGGACTCCGCCTTGATCTGCTCTCCATTTCCCAATTCCACACGCGCCATCGGAAACGCACCGGGATACAGAATTTCGCTCTTCATTATCTCATCTCCTCCCTCATTTTCTTTCACACATCATGGGCGAGGCTGGTCCGTGTCTTAATTGCGCGCATGCACCGAGCACTAAACAGAACTTGCTCGACCCGGAGCCCATCCATCGCTCTTGGCGACGAGATAGACACCCACTTCACACGGCCTGCTCCGCCCATACTTCCCCCTTACGCCTCACCCCTCACACCTCACGGCATTTAACCTACTGTCCATCCATAGACCCGCCGGCTTGGTTCCGGCCCTTCCTCCAGATAGCTCATGCGGAGCCGACCCAGTGCGTCACGTGGCACCGCGTGTCGTGTGGCCGCCACATCAATCCCAAACACGTTCGCCGCATTGAGCCCAAAGATCCGTTCTTTGACCTGCCTGGTCAAGGGTTGATAGTGGTGCGCTTCGATCAAGGCCTCTGGAATCTGGAATCGCCGAAAGGCTTCGATTTGCCATTGCGGTGTTCCATACCAGATCGAATCTGTTCCCCACAAGACATGCTCGACGCCGAACGCACGAATGATCCGACCAAGCAGATGCGCACAGATCAACGGATAGGTGGTCACCAACTGCGCAAACGTCGAGCCCAGCTCCATGTAGATATTGGAGATGCCAGGCTCCGCTTCCTTCATCCGGCAGAACTCTGTGGTCCAGGGGATTTCACCGGTTTTGGCGAAGACCTGTTCAATCGACGCGACCCCTCGAAGCCCCGAGTGATAGACCAAAAAATCGAGGTCTGGAAAGTCCTTGGCCGCCTTGATCAAATCTCTTGGATGATTGTAGTCCGGCACAGGACCCAGCGGGAGTCCCTTGTGGACACAGATCCGCTTGACGTGCAGTTTTCTCGCTTGCTCCAGCATCGGATAGGCGATCCGTTCATCATCCATCCGCCAGCCTCGGTCGAATCCCTTGGGACAAGACCCGGTGTAGCACTTCCAGGCGTCGACCTTGAGCGTCTCCGCCTGCATGGCCATAAAGTCCAAATCGGCCGCGCCCAGCTGAGGGGTCACCAGACCATGGGCCAACATCCGTTGTGAGCCGGCTAACCGGTTGATCTCGTCTCGGATATGGGCCATTTCCTTCGGCGGGACCACGGCCTCTTGCGGGTAGGGACCAGGCGGCGTGCTGATCAGTCCGATCGCGGTTTCACTGTCAAAGAAGACTTCCTTGACGAAATTCCTCCAGGACAAGTCGTCGATGGTCCCCCGATCACCAGCCAATCGTGGGTTGAGCCCTGACGCGCGGATGGCCCGCCGCAACGACAGCAGCGCTTCCTTGGACACAGCACCTTTTCGATGCGCTTCAGCATCGGCGGGATCATAGCCGGAGCCGACATAGTGGGTTTGCACGTCGAAGATAAAATATGGTGCACCCTGTTGCTCCGCGAATGCCGAGGTCTCGAAGAGCTCGATTTCTCCAATAGTGAAAAATTTTCCGAATGCGGCATTCATGGCCAGCAGCGCCGCAGCCATCCCACCCGTGGCGTTCAGAAACTCTCGCCTGGTCACTCCGCTGCGAGTCGCCGCTCGTTCCGTGAGGTCAGCGGCCACACGCTCGACGCGGTTCTGTTGCCTTGTCTGATGAATAGGGAGGAACTCTTCGTTCGAGACGATCTGTGTCGGAATCCGAGTTGGACAGGTTGTGCCCTTCTTCATACCGAAACCACCGAAACTGACATGGGGAAATACTTCAAGGCCGTCCTTTCACGGTACGCGAGCGGTGATTGTGTGAAATACTTCCCGAACTGTCAAGCGAGCGTCGTTGTGGCAGACGAGCAGCAGTCGGACCAGACTTATCTTGATTTCGATGAAGAAGCTGAGGATTTGGCTTGGCCCATGGCATATCCGACAGGAATCTCGACGACGACGTCTACGTGCGGATCGGCGTCTTGATCTTTCCCATCGTGGCCGACACTGTAGAGTAGCCCTTTCTGCTGATTCACCAACATCGGGAGGCCTGTATACGGATCGTAGAAATTCTGCCCCGCTTTGGCGATCTTGCTGGAAAGATCTCCCTCTGAGGATCCGCGTCGCAGCCACGCCTGTAAACTCGCAAGCCTGAGATGGGCGTCCGTATCGACAATCATGCCGTTATACACATCCCATGCCGGCAGCGGGGCCACGCCGACCAGATTCTCAATAGGGTTGGTGAGATAATCCATCAGGCCGGCTGCGGGAAACCGCCTATGGTCTTTCCACTTCGGCAGAGAGCCATACTGTTTTTCGCCGGTCGCTTGGTACGACACTTCGTAATATTTGGCATAGTCATTGAGTCGGCGCTGTTTTGGTAAGGGCAATACCGAGGCCACCGTCGAGGATATCGCCTGACTGTCAGCTCTCGCTGCCTGTAACTGACTTTCGTACGTCTTCCCTGCCGAAACCAGTTCACTTTGCATGGGCCACCGTAGCGACAGCTCCGCTTGATCGAGTGGTCGCACAACCTTGGTGATGCGCCCTAAATGTTTGGCATCAAAGTCTGATTGGGCAAGCAGGCCCGAGGCGAGAGCGATGTCGTCGTTGATGGCTTGCAGTGCCAGCGTCTTCACAGGGAGCGTCCGCGCCTGGCTCAGCACGACGCGCCACATTTCCATGTCGGTTTCAAGCCGATCGATGGCAACGTCCGGACTTTGCACAAATCCGTCCGCCACATACAGTTGGTGGGCAAATACCATCGCCCCGCAGGGTGGACTGACAGGCTGACCGTAGCCCCAGTCCTCGAACGGAAGTGTTTGCCACTGACGATATCGATCGAGTGCGACGTGCTGTTGACGACTCCATCCTCGGATAGTGTCCTGATGTGATCTGAATTGGCCGATCGGATCCGGTCCTCGAACCCATCCGCGCATCGTGCCGGCAGACGCACTTGACCGGTCACCTGTTTCCGGCTCAGGAGTTCCAAAACAACCCAATGCGGTTGTGCTGTCTCCGATCGCAGATTGTCTCTCAACTCCCGCACGGAAGGGATCTTGTCCCACGGGCGCATCGATCCCGACCAGCAGCGTATATCCATTCCTTTGAGTTCCACTCAGGGTCTGTTGTGGTGTCGTCGTGAAGCTCTGGAACGTCGGTGATGGCGGTTCCTCCATGATCATCCAGGTCAGGGCAAGCGCCCCAAGTCCGACTGCGACGCACACCCCCAGCAACACCACAAGCCCGACCACGGTCGTCACAATCGCATGGGTGGTGGAAAAGCCAGCACGAAGGAAACCGGTGACCGCCGTCCCAACTCCCTTCAGCACTCCGTTTGATTTCCGTCCCTGCGTCGCCTCTTCAACATGGCTTCTGGTCTCTGGTGCGCGACGGATTCCCTGAGATTCGACAACCGCCTCACGACCTGCGGAAGCCTCCGGCATCGGGCGACTGACTTCCTGTTGTTCAGCGATCACCGGCGCCGCTGAGATGCCGGGGGTCGCAGCATGCGCGCCACTCACTCGCGGTGAGATATCGGTCTCCATCCGCGGTTGTTGAGAAGGCATGGGTTTAGGAATCGGAGATTGCGTTTGAACATTCACCACCACCTCTGGTGGCTCAATGTCCTGAGGCAATGCCTGTGAGGCCTGCCGACTTTCTGGCACGACCCCGGTCTCATCGACGATGGATTTCGTCTCGCTTGGCTTGATTGGAGCGGATTCAAACGATTGAACCGTCTCGGTTTGCTCACGCAGCACGTTTTCAACAGGCTTCGAGTGATGCGTCTGGCTATCCGCCTTGGGACGCTGCTCAACCTCCTCAAGAACTGCGCCTATTCGATCCTGCTCTCGCTCGATGGCTACCTCTGAAAATTCACCGCGAACCTCTTGCTGGTCCACGACAGAACCTCGGCCTGGGTGCTGAATGCAAGCCTGAGATTCGGGTTCCGGTGACGCGGGAGAGACCGCTTCGTCGGCCTGCGATGCTTTCACAAAGGAGAACGCAGGTGCTGACTCTGCGACTTGCACCGTGCCTTGATCCGCCTTGGGCACCGCGCCCGTCTCTACGGCACACTCGTGCCGATCCTCCGAAGGCCCTGTGGGGACATCTTGTGCAAACGAAAATCCGACTGGTTCTGGATCAGGGTGAGTGATCGATGGTGAAGACGGTAGCTGGTTGTCACAAGCTCGTGGAACGCGGTCTGGTTCCTGTGGCTGATCCACCGATGCTTCGACTGCCTCAGTAATGGGAGCGTCGGTCCGGACAGGTGGGATCGAGAGCACCGACTCCTGTGCCTGGTCCCATGCCATTTGGGCAGTCGGCGATTTCGGCGTCACTTCATCTATTGCCTCGCGTCCTCCCTCCTGCTTCGGAATTTCTGGAACATGATCTTTAACCAGCCAGTCTTGAGAAAATGGGACAGGAGGAGTGGCTGCAACACGTTCATCCGGAGGAGTAGGGGCCGGGGATGTCGACGCCTCCGTTGCAGGAGATTGCTCACCGAGCTTCCAGGCAGTATCAAAAACGGATTTCCAGGAAAACCCAGGCTGTTTCCAAGGCTGAGCAATCGCATCAGTCGAGACTTGCGCCGGAACGATGGGGGAATCGGTAGGGCCGGAGCTCTCTTCCGCTTGTCGCTCCTTGACCTCGTCAGCCTTCACAGAGGTTGGCTCTCTGTTTTGCACCGGAATCGACTCTGACGTTGATGGCCCGGCCTTCAGAGAAAGGGAGACCGGATCTTCGGCAGGTTCGAGGGAAGTAGATTGACGAGGTCCTGCGACCTGCTCTGAAAGGGTGATCGAAGCCTCTGCTGTCTGCTCCGAGTCCGCCAGTATCGCCTCAGGTTCGGTACGATCCTCAAATATTGATGGTGCCGTCTGAGTTTCAGTTGATCCCTGCTCTGATACCTGGAAGGTGACAGAAGATTCAGCCGCCGCACCTGAATTCGCTTCAATCGGAAGCACTGGAACGTCCGTCTTGGAATCTCCGGAGATTGGAGCAGGAAGAGAATCTTTCACTAGCTCCTGCTCTACGAGCCGATGGATCTCCTCGGCAGCCGGAACCTCTCCCGTCTCCTGGATGGAAAGTGCTGCCCGACCATCAGGCTGAGCTTCAAGGCTAATAGGTTCTGCCTGGTCAGCTGGACCTTCTGCAGACAGGATCGGTTCTTGATGAGAAGCCGGGGTTTGCGGCAGAGAAATAGCAGGACTCTCCGATTGTGTGACTGGTTGTACAATTTCCGCCGGTAGAGACGCTTGAGCCGAAGACTCCCCCCCCCCTGATGGAACTTGGACGTCCCAAGGCATCACTCCCTCCGTTCTCGAAGGAGCGAGCAGGTCCCTTGAATCCTCCTCAAGCGTATCGTGATAGAGTGCAGCATCTGTCTCGGGGGTGCTCGGTTGACGGGGCACGAATTGGCCGGTTTCCGCATCAAAAAAGGAGGCCAACCGGAACGCAACAGGGCTTGCCGGAGCCAGTTCCCGTATTTTTGCATACAGTCTGCCAGCATGATCCGGCTGCTCAGGATCCGGATCCTCGATGAGGATATCGATGGCCTTGCCATACTCTTCAACGGCCTCAAGGACGTTACCCTTTTCTTGATAAATCGTCCCTAGCTTTTCGAGGTAGGGCACACAGCGCGGGCCGGCAGCGAGGTATTCACGAAGCAAGGATTCTGCAAGCCAGTAGTCCTGACGTTGAAAGGCTTCTGCAATCAGCGCATCGAAGGCTTCTTTGGCCGGAATGAGACTTCCCAGTCGAAGATGGAGGGTCGCGAATAGCCGTCGCGCCTCCATGTTCACTGGATCGAGAGCCAGGAGTTCTTTGAGGGCAGCGGATGAACGCCCGTACTTCCCCGCATTCATTTGGGTAATCGCCTCTTCCAGCAGCGCACTCTTCCTGCTGTAGCCGACCACCCCGCGCTTTGGAGTACGGGTTGTCTCCGTCTTATCTGATTTTATTGAGGGTTTCTTATTCCACCGCACAGATTAACCTTAGCAGATCGCTAGTACCCACAAGTACCCGATGAACGCTCCTCCAGAGCCTCTCGCTTGGTCTCCTCATCGAGACGCAAGACCCGACTAAGGACGCATCTGGAGTCTGAAGCGTTGGCTGTCTAAAAGTACCCCTGTAAACTGTTGATAGTTAATGGATTAACAATATGTTACTTGCTCAGCCGACTGGGCACACACGGGTGTTCTGACGGCCAATGAACGTTCATCCCGGCATGGACTGAGTCGATCCGGAATGGAGAATCCTCCCTCCGCTCAGAAACCCATCCTTTTCACTTTATTATCGGCTTTTTCATGAAATTCATTAACTTAAGGAGTCGTTGCAGGCCATCTCTCCATCAAGCTGTGACGCGACAGGCTCCCGGATGTATGCCTGTTTTATTCAGAGAGTCGGTGAACGCCAGGCAGCTGAAATCACTGTGCCGCAAAACGCAAACCTGGTTGTGTCCTTGGAGCCGCCTATGATACGGTCAACCAAATTCAGCAAGTTTCAGAAGAACCACGGAATTCCTAGCTCCATCGTGCAAGTTCGTTCAAACCTCACACCTTCATGGTCCATAGCCAGAGTGGTTCGAACCTACCTGGTGTGGGGACTGCTTTGCGGGTTGACACTGGTTCCACCCAGTCTGTTTGCGCAATCAACCGGCTCACAACCGGCCAAGGTGTCTCTGGATTTCAATGAAATCGACATCCCGGTCTTTGCCAGGTTCATTGGTGAGCTCACCGGAAAAAACTTCGTGCTGGACGAAACGATTAAGAAACAAGGGGGAAAAATCTCCGCGTTTTCTCCGACCAAGGTGTCACCGGACCAGGCATTCAGCATGTTTGTAGCGGCACTCGAGGCCGCTCGCATCGCGGTGGTGAAGAAGGACGGCAATCTCTATCAAATTGTCCCGATGGGTGATCTTCCCCCTGAGCGCGGGGTGTTTGTCTACAAACTCAAGCATGCCAACGCCACGGATCTCGCGGCGGTCCTCACCAATCTGGTGGCTCGTTCGCAAACCGTGGCTCAGATCACGCCAGGGGTTCGCCCCCCGATCAGACCATTGACGGAGTTTGAAGCCCCCGTTCAGGTGTTTGCGGACAAGGCCACGAACTCGATCATTGTCAGCTCAACCAAGAACGCATGGGCTCACATCCACTCCGTGATTCGTGACCTCGATGTACGGCGAAAGCAGGTCTTTGTCGAAGCCGTCATTCTTGAGGTTCAGGTCGATCGACTTAGACAAATCGGCACAGACCCGACACAGGTTCTAGGCGGTGCCGTAAAGGGTCCATTACGTGGAATTGGAGCTATCAACAACACCCCGCCAGATTTCGCCGCCATTGCCCAAGCCATCACAGGTGGTGCGGCAGCAGGAGCAACAGGCGGGACATCGCTGTTGCTCAATTCGGTGAATGTTCGAGCCTTCCTGAACTTGCTGATGAACCTTACAGATACCAATATTCTTTCTACCCCACAGGTTCTCGCAGCTGATAATCAGAAGGCCAAAATCGTCGTCGGTGAAAATCGCCCGTTCCCGACCGGACAGGCCCAAGGCATCACCGGAGGCACATTGGTAACGATCGAGCGGAAAGACGTCGGCGTGACCTTGGAGCTCACACCCCAAGTGCTCGAAGATGACCTGATTCGCCTCGAGATCAAACAAGAGATCACGGCCATCGCGGAAAACGTGGCTCAAACCATCGGCT
>Ga0224505_10002479_pt1 | contig 10815 bp, 7 predicted proteins | sample SF_Jan12_sed_USG_FD_169102 | JGI IMG/M metagenome (GOLD analysis project Ga0224505, IMG submission 169102) | Sediment microbial communities from San Francisco Bay, California, United States - SF_Jan12_sed_USGS_4_1 | ecosystem: Environmental > Aquatic > Marine > Sediment | place: USA: California...
CGGGGTCTCCCGCGGACGTCGGCCTGCCACTCGTCGTCAAGGCCGCCGCAGGCGGGGGCGGGCGGGGCATGCGCATCGTGCGCGACACCGGAGACCTGGCCGACGCCCTCGACGCGGCGCAGCGCGAGGCCGAGGCCGCGTTCGGCGACGGCACGGTCTTCTGCGAGCGCTACCTGGAGCGGCCGCGGCACGTCGAGGTACAGCTGCTCGCCGATGCCCACGGGGCCGTGATCTCGCTCGGCCAGCGCGACTGCTCCGTGCAGCGTCGGCACCAGAAGGTGGTCGAGGAGTCGCCGCCCCCGGGGCTCGCAGCCGCGACGGGCCGGGCCCTCGACGAGGCCGCGATCGCGTTCGCACGGGCGGTCGGCTACGTCGGCGCCGGCACCGCCGAGTTCCTCGTCGACGGCGACGACGTGTTCTTCCTCGAGCTCAACGGCCGCATCCAGGTCGAGCACCCGGTGACGGAGGCCGTGACCGGCATCGACCTCGTCGAGCAGCAGCTCCGCATCGCCGCCGGAGAGCGCCTTGTAACTGATCGTCACAAGGCCGAGGGGCACGCGATCGAGGCGCGACTGTACGCGGAGGACCCGCGGACGTTCCTGCCGCGGAGCGGGCGGGTCGAGCTCCTGCGACTGCCGTCAGGCGTCCGCGTCGACGCGGGGGTCGAGGAGGGCGACGAGGTCGGGACGCGCTACGACCCGCTGCTCGCGAAGATCGTCTCCCACGGTCGTGACCGGGGCGAGGCGCTCGACCGGCTCGCGGCGGCGCTCTCGGAGACGGCCGTCGAGGGTGTCGACACCAACCTCGCGTTCCTGCGCTGGCTGGTCGCACACCCCGCGTTCCGCGCCGGCGGCGTCGACACCGCGTTCCTCGTGGAGCACCCGCCGCTGTCCGTTCCACCGCCCCGGCTCGCGGGCGGCTCGTGGGGTGAGCCCTGGCGGCTCAACCCCCCCGCGCCCGCGCCCGCCTCTCCGCCCGACGTGGACGCAGGCGCGCACGAGCGTGGCCACGGGGCGACCGGGAGCGTGACCGCGCCGATGCCCGGCACCGTGCTCGCCGTCCACGTGGCGGCCGGGGACGCGGTCGAGCCGCGGCAGCCGCTCGTCACGCTGGAGGCGATGAAGATGGAGCACCCCGTCACGGCGCCGTTCGCCGCCACCGTGACCGCGGTCACCGTGACCGTCGGAGACGGCGTCGCGGCGGGCCGGCCGCTCGTCGAGCTCGAGGGCTGAACTAGTCGCTGATCGCGTCGAGCACGCGGCTGAGCACGAAGTTGACGAACCAGATCACGATCGTCGCCCCGACGTAGGTCCAGAACCCGTCGATCGAGAAGTCCGGTGCCACCCACTCGGCGAGCACCAGCATCAGCACGTTGATCCCGAAGTAGGACAGCCCGAGCGTGACGATGATCAGCGGGAAGGTGAGCACCGCCAGGATCGGCTTCAGCACCGTGTTCCCGATCGCCAGCACCGCCGCCCCGAGCAGCAGCGGCCACCAGCGGTCGATGCGGACACCATCGAACATCCAGTCGACGACGATCAGGGCGACGATGTTCGTGCCCCAGTAGAGGAGCGAGCTGACGAGCGGCATCGATTGACTCTAACGTGCCCGGCGCTGATCGCGACCGGTGTCGCGCGCCCAGCTTCACGACCGTCCAGTGGTCTTGCTCGAGCGAGACCCGGCTACAGCCTCATCAGGGTCAGGCTGAAGCCTGACCCCGTTCTGCCTCGCGGGCGTCCAGCCCGTAGATCAGAACAGCTTCTGCAGCTTCAGAGCGGCGCCCATGTCGCCGGCGATCTTCAGCTTGCCGGTCATGTACGCGGTGGTCGCGTTGGCCTCGCCCTGCACGAGCTTCTGCATCGTCTCCGCGCTGGTGGAGATCGTGCAGTCGGCGTCACCGGCTCCCTCGGAGACCGAGATCGCGCCGTCGACGACGCTCACCGTCCACTGGCCGGCGCCCTCGATGTCGAACACGTAGCTGTTGTTCATCCCGGCCGTCTTCGCCGGGTCGACCCTGGTCGGCAGCTCGTCGAAGAACTCCTGCACGCTCATGCTTCGCACGCTCCTCGTTGACTGATCGGTCAATCGGAAGCCTACACAGCCTCCGCGGGCTCCACCGCCACCCGACCGTAGGGCGCCGGCAGCAGCAGGCAGAGGCCGGCGGCGAGCAGCGGCGTCAGGGCGCAGACCGTCAGCGCCGTCTCCAGGTCGACAGCATCGGCGACTGCGCCGAGCGCCAGGGCCGCGAGCCCGCCCAGGCCGATCGCGAGGCCGACGTTGAGCCCGGATGCCATCGCCACGTGACGCGGCAGGTAGCTCTGGCTGAGCACCATGACCACGCCGAACGTGCCCACGATGCACGCCCCGACGAGCATCAGGGCGGCCGTACCGGGGACGCCGCGGACATGGAGGAAGGTGAGCACGAGCGGTGGCAGCGCGAGCGTCGAGCCGAGCAGCGTCCGGCGCAGGCCGAAGCGGTCGGCGATCGGGCCGAAGGCCAGCGCCCCCGCCACCCCGGTCACGAGCATCAGCGCGAGCAGCCGGTTCCCCTCGGCCTTGCTGTGCCCGAGCGTCACGAGCCACAGGGGGACGAACGTGATCAGGCCGAACCAGGTGAGGCTGCGCAGCAGGATCACTCCCACGAGCAGGGTCATCGCGCCGGGTCGATCCACACCGACGGCGACCGGAGTGCCTCCGGCGACCGGGTGCACGGTGCGCAGGTACGGGAGCGCCAGCGAGACCGCCGCGGCGACGGCGATCACCGGCAGCGCGGCCAGCAGCGTCCCGGAGAGACCGAGCCAGAGAACGACCGGGGTGATCACGATCGGCCCGAGCGCGTAACCGGTGTTCCCGCCGATGTTGAAGTACGACATGCCGCTTGCCCGCCGCCGTCCGCTCGCGTAGAGGGCGAACTTCGCCCCCTCAGGGTGGTAGGCGGCGATGCCGACGCCGCCGACGAACACGGCGACGAGCACGAGCGGGTACGTGGGCACGACGCCGGCGAGGCCGATGCCCAAGCCGGCGAGGAGCAGCCCGGCGGGCAGCAGCCACATCGCGCCCTGCCGGTCGGAGAGCCACCCGAAGAGCGGCTGCACCAGCGAGGACGACGACGTCGCCGCGAGCATGATCGCAGCGGTTGCGGTGTAGGTCAGGTCGAAGCGCTCGGCGAGGAACGGCAGCAGCGCGGGCACCGCGCCGGAGGCGAAGTCGACGGCTCCGTGCCCGCTCGAGAGCACTGCCATGGCCCTCCGGTCGACGCCCGCTCGCACAGCGGCCAGCCTAGCGCTGCGCCGCCCCTGACCACCCGTTGCGTCAACCGGGGTCAGAGACCGGGCGCACGGATGCAGCTCGCCCCAGACGGGCTGGCCGCGGCTCTCTGCTCGCTGTGCGTCGCCGTGGATCCATCGGCACGAGACCGGGAGGCGTTCACGCTTGGCCACAGCGGTGTCGAACACCGTTCGGCGTCAGTCGCGGGTTCGGACAGCGGCCTGGCGTACGATCGAGGGTGCGTGGACCTCGACTTCTCTCCCGAGCACGAGCTGATCCGCGAGACGGTGCGGGCGTTCGCACGCGAGCGCGTGGCTCCGGTCGCGGAGGAGCTCGACCGCGAGAGCCGGTTCCCCTACGAGCTCGTGGCCGAGATGGCCGAGCTCGGCCTGATGGGAATCCCGTTCCCCGAGGAGCTCGGAGGCGGCGGCGGCGACACGCTCTCGTACGCGATCGCCGTCGAGGAGCTGACCCGCGTCGACTCCTCCGTGGCGATCACGGTGGCCGCGCACACCTCCCTCGGGACGATGCCGATCTTCCTCTTCGGCAGCGACGAGCAGAAGCAGGAGTGGCTGCCGCCGCTCGCGTCGGGGCAGCGGCTGGCCGCGTTCGGCCTCACCGAGCCCGAGGCCGGGTCCGACGCCGGCGCCGCCCGCACGACCGCGGACGCCGCCGAGGGGGGCTGGGTCGTCAACGGCTCGAAGATGTTCATCACCAACGCCGGCACCGACATCACCTGGGGAGTGACGATCACGGCACGCACGGGCCCGGACGAGGTCTCGAACCTGGTCGTCGAGAACGGCACACCGGGATACGACATCTCGCCGCCGCTTCGCAAGCTCGGCTGGAAGGCCTCGGACACCCGCGCCCTGTCGTTCGCCGACTGCCGCGTCCCGGAAGGCAACCTGCTCGGCGAGCGGGGCGCAGGGTTCCGCCAGTTCCTGGAGATCCTGGACGGCGGCCGCATCTCCGTCGCGGCGATGGGCGTCGGGCTCGCGCAGGGCGCCTACGACCTCGCCTACGCGTACGCGAAGGAGCGGCGTCAGTTCGGTCAGCCGATCTCGCAGTTCCAGGCGATCGCGTTCCAGCTGGCGGACATGGCGGTGGAGATCGAGGCCGGACGTCAGCTGGTTCACCGGGCCGCATGGCTGAAGGACCGCGGGCGCCCCTTCGCGCTGGAGGCGGCGATGGCCAAGCTCTACACCGGAGAGCTCTCGAACCGCGTCGTCAACAGCGCACTGCAGATCCACGGCGGGTACGGCTACACGGACGAGTTCGCCATCTCGCGGCTCTACCGCGACCAGAAGATCCTGGAGATCGGGGAGGGCACGAACGAGGTGCAGAGGATGGTGATCGCGCGCCACCTCGGGCTGTGACACGGAGGCTGCTCGCCGTTGCCGCGGCCGGGGGTGCGCTGTTCGTCCCCCCGGCGTCGGCGCACGTGACCACGCGGCCGGAGGGCGTCGAGTCCGGTACGACGCAGCGGGTGGTCCTCGACGTGCCGAACGAGCGCGACGGGCACGAGACGACCCGTGTCGCGCTCACCGTGCCCTCGCGCCTGCAGATCGCGGGCGCGAGCGCCCCCGACGGCTGGACGGTCGACGTCACGGGCGCGACCGCCGTGTGGACGGGTGGGCGCATCGGCGGCACCGACGTCGTCGGCTTCCCGGTCGAGCTGGCGGCGACCGGCCCCTCGGCGAACGTGCCGCTCGACGTGCGCCAGCGCTACGAGGACGGCGAGGAGGAGTCGTGGGCGCCGACGCTCGCCATCCTTCCTGCGATCGCGGCGGCGCCGAAGGAGCATCCGCGCCGCGCGCTCGTGGCCTCGGTGATCGGCATCCTCGTGGTGGGAGGCTCGCTCGTCGCGCTGCAGCGCGCCCGGCGTCCGCCACCTCCCGAGACCGGCGCCTGACTGGTACGTTCGCGGCGTGCTGTTCACGCAGTTCGTCGACGACGACCTCGGCTGCGCGTCGTATCTCATGGGGTGCGAGGCGGCAGGCGAGGCGGTCGTGGTCGATCCGCCGTATGCGATCGAGCCGCTGCTCGCCGAGGCGGAGCGGCGCGACGTGCTCGTGGTGCGCACGATCGAGACGCACACCCACGCGGATCACCTCTCCGGCCACGGCAGGCTCGCGCTCGAGCACGGGATCCCCGTCTCGATCCATCCCGCCGCCGGGCCCGAGTACCCCTTCGACCCGATGCACGACGGAGACGAGATCAGGGTCGGCAACGTCACGCTGCGCTGCATCCACACCCCCGGGCACCGGCCGGAGCACTGCTGCCTGGCGGTGATCGACCACACCCGCGCGGACGAGCCGTGGCTGCTCTTGACCGGCGACTCGCTGTTCGTCGGCGACGCGGCGCGACCCGACCTCGCCGTCGGAGCCCAGGAGGGCGCCGAGGGCCTGTTCCACTCGCTGGGACGGCTGCTCGAGCTGCCCGACGGCGTCGAGGTGTACCCGGGGCACGTCGCCGGCTCCCTCTGCGGCAAGGGGATGAGCTCGAAGGCCTCGACGACGATCGGCTTCGAGCGTCGCTTCAACCCGATGCTCCGCTTCGACGCCGTCGACGCGTTCATCGCCGAGTCCTCGGCGATCGACGCGCCGAAGCCTCCGAACCTCGGTCGCATCGTCGCGCTCAACCGCGGGCCGTGGGTCGGCTCGCCGACGCGGGTGGAGGAGCTCGCGGCCCCACCCGACGGCTCGCAGCTCCTCGACGTGCGCCCGGTCGACGACTTCCTTGCAGGACATCGACCCGGCGCGATCAACGTGCCCGTGACGGGCTCGAGCTTTGCCACCAAGGCAGGCTTCGTGTTCGACCCCGAGCGCCTCCTGACCGTGATCGCCTCCTCGGGCGACGAGGCCGAGCGGGCCACCCGCGGCCTGCGCTCGGTCGCGTTCCTCGACCTCGCGGGCTACGTGCTCGGTGCCGGCACCGAGCAGCTACTGGACGCGACGCTCGACGAGCTCGAGGCTTTGCTCGCCTCTGACGGGATCGAGCTGCTCGACGTCCGTGAGGCCGACGAGTTCGCAACCGGCTCGATCCCCGGTAGCCGCAACATCCCGTATCGCGTGCTCACAACCTTCGCTGATCTCCCGGCGGATCGCCCGCTCGTGACGATCTGCGAGAAAGGCCCGCGAGCGGTGGTCGCAGCGAGCATCCTCCAGGCCCGCGGCTTCGACGTCCGCGCCGTGACGGACGGCGGCACCGCCGACTGGCTCGCACGGACGAGGATCTCGGCGGCGTCCGAGGCCCGAAGCTAGCCCGCGCGGCGGCCGAGGCCGGTGAGCAGCGACTCGGCCCGCGAGATCCGCGCGGTCGCACCGAGTCGCCGGTAGATCTCGAGTGCACGCTCGAGCTGCACAGCGGCGGCGTCCGGATCTGCCTCGGCCGCGAGCACGCGCGCATCCGCCTCCTCGAGCACGCTCGGGATCTCCGCGAGCACGTCGGCGGCGGCGGCCGGATCGCCTCCGAGCATCGCCAGGGCCGCCTCCTCGTACCGCGAGCCGGTGCCCTCGGCGACGAGCGCCGACACCTCGGCACCCATCCCGAGGCGCACCGCAGTGGCCGCCGCGTCGTAGACCCAGCCTCCGACCGACCCTTCGGGGCTCAGCGCCGCACTGCGGCGCGTCAACTCGTCCAGGTAGCGCTCCGCCTCGTCGAGCTCGCCGGCCGCCTCGGCCATCCGCGCCGACCACGAGAGCATCGGCAGCACTGCCTGCGGATCTCCGAGAGTGGAGCCCAGCGCGACGAGCCATTCGAGGTCGTCGAGTTGCGGACGTGAGCCGCGAGCCTCGGAGATGCTCAGGCTGAGCGCGACGACGTTGCCGTCCATGTAGCGCGGCTCGTCCCGGTTCAGGGGGTATGCCTCGATCTCGCGCAACGCATCTTCCCAGCGGCCGAGCCGATACCAGTCGTTTGCGAGCTCGGCACGCAGCCACTGCTCGGAGATCGCATTCTCCGTGCGCCGCGCGGCCTCGAGCCCTGCCCGGTGAACCTCCTCGGCGCGCGTGACGTTCCCGAGCGCCTCCGTGATCGAGCCAACGTTGATGTACGCCCTGGCCACGTCCCCGCTCCCGATCTCGAGCCCGATCGCCAACGATCGCTCGATATCCGCCAAGCCGGCGAAGTCACCGGCCTCGCACCGCGCCGTGCCGAGGTTGTTGAGCGCGTAGGCGAGCAGGTCGCGGTCGCCGAGCTGCTCGGCGATCGCAATCGCCTCCGTGTCGAGCGGGATCGCCTCCTCGTGTCTCCCCCCGAGCCCGTAGAACCGGCCGACCGTCGCGATCACGTACCCGCGCGAATACGTCGCTTCCTGCTCGTCGGCGACGAGCGCGAGAGCTCGGTCGAGGAGCTCGAAGCCGCGCCCGCGCGCGGCGTGCCAGGCCGCGTTGTGCAGGACGACGAGCGCCTCGGCGGCCAGCCCTTTGCGACCGTCGGCGATCAGCCCCGCCGCTGCACGCTCGAGCTCCGCCTCTCCCTCGCCCTCGCCGTGACTTCGCGCCTGACCGAGTCGGTAGAGCAGCTCGGGATCGGCCTCTTCCTCGCCGGCGATCTCGAGCGCCCGCTCGTAGAACCGGGCAGCCGTCCTCGGGGAGGCGAGCGCAGACGCGCGCTCACCGGCCTCGCGCAGCGCGCGGATCGCCGGAGCTCTCAGATCGTCGACCGCGACGCCCGCCGAGTTGCCGAGCTCGATCGCGCTCAGCAGGTGATGAGCGAGCAGCTCGGAACGATCTTCGGAGCGCCCCGCCGACAGCGACTCGATCCAGGCCGCCGCCCGCCGGTGGCGGCTGCAGCGCGCGGCGCGTGGAATCTGGCCGTAGGCGACATCGCGGAGAAGCGCGTGGGCGAAGACGTACTGCCGCGCGTCGACCACGGACGAGCGGCGCTCGCGGCGCACGAATTCCTTGCGTTCGAGTGCGTACAGCCACTCGTCGAGCTGGCCTGCGTCGATCTCGGACAGCGCGGCCAGCGCATCCGACCAGAAGACCTTTCCGAGCACTGCTGCGTCCTGCAGCACCAACTTCTCGTCGGCGCCGAGGCCGTCGATGCGCGCGGCAAGGATGCCGTGCAACGTGTCCGGGAGCGCTCCGCCTTCGCCCGTCTGCAGCATGCGCGCTGCCTCTTCCGCGAACAACGGGATGCCGCCGGCCTGCGCGAGCAGCTCGGCCTGCTGCTCCGCCGGCATCAGCCCGCGGTCGGAGAGCGCCGCGAAGAGACGTGCCGTGTCCTCGTCGGAGAGCGGCGTCAGCGCCAGCGTGACAGCGTTCAGCTTGCCGCCGCCCCAGGTCGGGCGGCGCTCGAGCAGCTCCGGGCGGGCCGTGCAGACCACCAGCAACGGGCCTTCACCCCGGTCGACCAGCTCGTCGACGAAGTCCAGCAGGTCGTCGTCCGCCCAGTGCAAGTCCTCGAAGACGAGCACCGCCGGACGACCATCGGCGAGCACCTCGAGGAAACGACGCCAGGCGGCGAAGGACTCGCCGCGACCCTCGGTGCTCCCCCGAGCGTCGCCGAGGCCGACCAACGGCCGTAGCTGCCGCTCGACCCACGCCGCCTCAGTGCGTTCGGTGAGGAGGTCGTGCACGGCACGGTCGAGCTTGGCCGTCGCCTCGTCCACCCCGTCCGATTCGAGGATCCCCGCCTGGGCCTTGACGATCTCCCCGAGAGCCCAGAAGGCGACGCCTTCGCCGTACGGCAGGCTGCGGCCCTGACGCCAGGTGATCAGCTCCGGTGTCTCCTCTACGAGCTGCAGCAGCTCGTAGAGGAGACGGCTCTTGCCGATGCCGGGCACACCGACGAGGGTCACGAGCTGCGGGCGGTCGGCGCTCCGGATGCGCGCGAGCGCGTCGGAAAGCAGAGAGACCTCGCGCTCCCTGCCCACGAGGGGCGCCCGCGCGTGTCCGAGGTCGACTCCGAAGCCAGCGCGACGGCCGGTCGCGAGCCAGACGGCGACCGGCGCGGCCTTTCCCTTCGCCTCGATGGAGGGGTGCTCCGTGAACTCGATCCGCCGGTCGGTCGCGCGATATGTCTGCTCGCCGACGAGGATCCCGCCTGGTGGGGCCGCTGCCTGCAGCCGCGCCGCCGTGTTGATCACGTCTCCGGAGACGATCCCCTCGCCGGCCTCTGGCCGCACGTCCAGCGAGACCAGCGCCTCGCCGGTGTTGACGCCGATGCGCACTGCGAGGTCGAGTGACGCGTCGGCCTCGTTGAGGTCGTCGATCGCCTCCTGGATCGCGAGCGCAGCCCGTACGGCCCGCTCGGGGTCGTCCTCGTGCGCGACCGGAGCGCCGAAGACCGCGACGACCGCGTCCCCGATGAACTTCTCCACCGTGCCGCCGTGCCGCTCGAGGTCGTGGCGCAGCCGCTCGTGGTAGGAAGCCAGGATCGCGCGCACATCCTCCGGGTCGAGTGCCTCCGCGCGTGCGGTCGACCCGACGAGGTCGGCGAAGACCACGGTCACGACCTTGCGCTCCTCGCGTGCGGGCGCGGCGGCCGACGTCTCGAGCGGCGTGCCGCAGCCCGCGCAGAAGCGCGCGTCGTCGGCGCTCTCCCGCCCACACTGGCCGCAGGTCAGCATGCGCCGAGTCTAGTGGCGATCCCCTCGAAACCAGGTGCGTCAGACCTGTCGGTGTCCGGCTGGACGGCTCAGGCCGTCGCCTGCACCAGCCGCTCGGCTCTGACGAGGTACGCCGTCGCGCCGACCCGCTCGTAGAAGGCCACCGCCTCGCTCAGGCCCGGCGTCTCGCGCCCCGCGTGCTCAGCCGCGTGCAGCCTCGCGAGCGCCGCCTGCGCGTACGCCTCGTGCGCGTGCAGCACGTCCCCCGCCTCGTCCAGCCGCCCCTCGGCGACGAGGATGCCCGCCTTCGCCCAGGGCAGTGCCGACGCGGGCTCGAGCGCCTCCCGTACCTCTGCGCCGCGACCGACCGCCAACGCTGCCACGCAGCCCTCCACGATCTCCGGCCCCAGGAGCTCCGCGTGCACGGCCAACACGCCGACGAGCTCGTCGACGTAGGAGCGGGCGTCCTCCTCGCGCCCCGCGTCGAGAGCGACGAGCGCGCACTGCGCCAGCGCCGGTTGCACGACCTGCGGATCCCCGATCTCGCGTGCGCGGGCGAGGAGCGCTGCCGCTCGTGTGTCGGCACCCGCCCGATCGCCGCGGGCAGCGCCGGTGACGGCGAGGATGCCGAGCAGGGGCGGCTCCATGTAGGCGCCGGACCCCGGATCGTCGAGGAACGCTGCGGCCCCCTCGACCGCGCCGTCCCAGTCGCCCGCGACGTAGTCGGTCTGGATGATCCCCGCCTCGAACCAGCGGTCGTGGTGGCTGCCGAAGCGTCTCGCCACCTCGACGCCCTCGCGCAACACCTCCGCTGCCCGACCGAGCTCGCCTGCGGCCGACAAGATCGATGAGAGGTTGAGGTACGCCCGGGCGGCGTGATGGGAGTTCGCGTGCACTGCGTCCCTGAGCGCACGCTCGAGCTCACGGATCGCGGTGACCAGGTCCTGCGCGAGGTTCGCCCGGCCGATCGCCAGCGTGATCCGGGCGTTCAG
>Ga0224505_10002480_pt1 | contig 10813 bp, 10 predicted proteins | sample SF_Jan12_sed_USG_FD_169102 | JGI IMG/M metagenome (GOLD analysis project Ga0224505, IMG submission 169102) | Sediment microbial communities from San Francisco Bay, California, United States - SF_Jan12_sed_USGS_4_1 | ecosystem: Environmental > Aquatic > Marine > Sediment | place: USA: California...
AGCTCCTCGCGGACCTCCTTGTAGTGCCCGTACGACGTCCCGCAGTGGATCATCGGGAAGTAGCCCGATTCGAACGCAGCCCCGAAGTTGCGCATCGCGACGGCGGCCTGGGCTCCCTGGTTCGATGTCGCCGAGGCGTAGTAGTTCCAGGCGGTGCACGACGTCTGGTCGCGTGGGTCGTTGTAGTCCAGGCCGAGCTTGCGGATCAGCCAGAAGATCGACGTGGAGTAGCCCGGGATGTGGCCGCACTGCCCGCACGACTTGTGGTGCCATGTCCGCGCGACCGGGATCTTCTTGGTCCGTCCGTACTTGGTCGTGACCCCGATCCACGGCTCCGGCACGCGCTGGACCTGCCACTCCCCGCGGGCCTCCAGCTCGAAGACCTTCTCGCGGACGTCCTCCGTGGGCGGCGCCGCCGAACCGCGGTCGTCGCGAGTCTCGCGGCGCGTCTCGAGCACGTTCAACGGGATCGGCACCGGGACCTCCTAATCGGCCGCAAGACCGGCATCTTCGAGCAGCTCTTCCATGACGTCATTGAGGATCATGTGCAGACCCGCGTCGACGTTCTTGATCATGTCGAGCACCCCTGTCATGTGCCAGATCAGGTAGAGCTCGGTCAGGGTGCGGTCATCGACCTCCCAGGCGGTGGTGGTCGTATGCATGGTGTCCGGGGGGAGGGCCCGGCGCCACAGGCCGAGGTTGTCCGAGATCTCCTGGACGTGAGGACCCCAGTCCGGGAAGGCGTTGGGCTGGAGCATGTCCGGCGAGACCTGCGTGCCCGTCGACATGATCTTGTAGACGACCCGGCCGTAGCCCTCAAGGGCGTGCTTGGCCGAGGCGAGCCCGTGATTGATGGACACCTCGCGCATGATCGTGATGAGCCCACCGGGGTTGTTGCCGCGGGGGCAGCGGGTGCACGAGAAGCACTGTGAGCAGTTCCAGATGTCGTCGTTGAGCTGCTCGTAGAACATCGGCAGGTCCTCACGCGAGGCGGCCTGCGCGATCTTGCGCGGCGAGAAGTCGTAGAAGCGCGCCGACGGGCACGCGGCGACGCAGATCCCGCACTCGTAGCAGCCGTAGAGGTACGACTCGAAGCGCTCGTCCGCCTTGACCTCGTCGAACAGGCGCTGCTTCTCTTCGAGCGGGACGTCGCTGTAGCGAGCCTGGAGGACCATGGCTCAGCGACCCATCAGAAACAGATGACCTGGTCGGCCTCGAGGGCCATGTCGTTGAACGCCGCCCCGCCGATCATCTCCACCCCGTCGATCAGGTCGTCCTTTTCGAGGCCGTGGAGGTCGAGCGACGGCTGGCAGACGTAGAACTTCACGCCCATGTCCTGGGCCTGATCGATGAAGCGCCGGAGCGGGGCGCCGTTCCCGTCGAACTTGGGCACGATCAGCGTCTCCGGCACGCCCTTCTTCAGGAGGGTCGGCCCGTTGACCGTGAAGTAGATCCCGACCTCGACATCCATGGCGGCGGCGGTCGTGGCCAGGTAGATCGGCGTGGCGCTCCGTTCCGGGTTGTTGACGCCACCGGTGTGGACGTAGAGGAGGCTCGACATCGCTGCTCCGTCCGCTCTGCTGCCGGGCCGCCGGTCAGGCCTTCTGGATCCAGAAGCGCATCACCTTGTCCACCGTCTCCTGGTGGATCAACGGGTTGCCGGTGTTCTTGGCCCAGGCGTTGACGTCAGGGACGGAGCCCGGGTCCGTGGCCTCCAGCAGGACGACCTTCTGGGGATCCATGGTCTTGACGAACTTCGCCAGCTTGACGATCGGCATGGGGCAGAGCAGGCCCTTTGCGTCGAGGACCTCGTCGTGAGCAGGTGCGTCGGCCATCGGACCCTCCTCGGCGCGACTGCCGATGTGCCCGGGCCCCTCCGGCAGGGCTGCGCCGAACACGTTGCGGTATCGCGATGTGCCTATATACTCCGCCAACATCCGCGGTGTCAACGATGCCTGTCCCAGAGGTACGTTCGCCTGTGACGACGTTCGCGTGGGTCATCGACCAGACCTCCTGCATCGGCTGTCATGCCTGCACGACCGCATGCAAGGCGGAGAATGACGTCCCGCTCGGCGTCAACCGGACCTGGGTCAAATACGTCGAACGGGGCACCTTCCCCGAGACCCGGCGCGATATCGCGGTCCTCCGCTGCAACCACTGCGAGGAGCCGCCATGCGTCGAGGTCTGTCCGACCTCGGCGATGTTCAAGCGTCCGGACGGGATCGTCGATTTCCGGACGGATCGCTGCATCGGCTGCAAGGCGTGCATCCAGGCGTGCCCCTACGACGCGATCTACATCGATCCCGAGGAGCATGTCGCCGAGAAGTGCAACTTCTGCTCCCACCGGGTGGACCAGGGCCTGCTGCCGGCCTGTGTCGTCGTCTGTCCCACCGAGTCGCTGATCTTCGGTGACATCGCGAACCCGGCCAGCCGTGCCGCCCAGGTCATCGCCTCGAAGCCGACGACGGTGCGACGGCCGGAGCAGGGCACCAGGCCGCAGGCCTACTACGTGGGTGCCTCGCCGACCGCGCTCGACCCGCTCGCCGCGGTCCATGAGGATCGCTACATGTGGGCCGATCGGCGGACCGGCGGCGCCAAGGACTTCACGGCGACGCTGAGCGCCGCGGCCCCCGCTGGCTCGATGGCCGTTGGATCGGGAGCCGCCCCGCCCTCGCTGCGCGGCACCATGCTCCCGGTCCTGACCGGCGTCCCGGCACCGCTCGGGGCCGTCCGGGGACCCGGCTCGGGGGCTGCCGCCGCGGTCGTCCAGAGCCCGCTTTCGAGCCAGCCCGCGGCGCCCATGGCCCTGGCCGCGGAGGCGGCGCGGCCGGGCGCGCGCGTGGCCTTCGACGTCTTCCACCCGCGGCCATGGGGCTGGAAGGTGGCCCTCTACCTGTGGACCAAGGGGATCGGAGCCGGGGCCTTCGGGTTGATCTTCATCGCGGCGGCGCTGGGCCTCGCGCCCGTGGATCAGGCGACCCGGCTCGTCGCCGCCTTCATCTCGCTGGCCGGGGTGGGCGTCACGACCATCCTGTTGGTGGCCGATCTCAAGCGACCGGAACGATTCCTGACGATCCTGTACCGAGCCCAGCGTCGGAGCTGGCTCGCGATCGGAGCCTTCATCCTTGTCGGATACAGCGGCCTGCTCGGACTGTGGTGGCTGGGCACGCTGGTCGCGTTCGATGACGGGATCCTGACGATCCTCGGCTGGCCCACCCTGGTGCTCGCCGCCGGCACGGCGCTGTACACGATGTTCCTGCTGCGCCAGTGCGAGGCCCGCGACCTCTGGCAGCGGCCGGTCACCGGCGTCGTTCTCATCGCCCAGGCCACGATCCTGGGGTCCGCCACCGTGCTGCCCGCCCTCGCCATCCTCGGCGCGCCGGACGCGTTGGTGACCGTCGCGGCCGGCGCCCTGCTGGCAGGCGGGGCCCTCAACGTCGCGGCCCTCGTCCTGGGCGAGGCCCTAGCCTCCCATCCGACGGCGAACGGACGAGCCGCTGCCCACCTCCTGACGCGCGGACCGTTCGCGACCGCGTTCTGGGGCGGCGGCGTGATCCTGGGTGGACTCCTGCCGGTCGTCGTCGCGGCCATCTGGCTCGCGGCACCCGCCCTCGGTGCCGCGGCGCTGCCGATGTTGGTGGCGGGAGGCGTCGGCGCCGCCGTCGGGCTGCTGTGGTACGAGCTCGGCTTCATCGCGGCCGGCCAGGCCGTGCCGATCAGCTAGGTGGCGAGATGAGCGAGCAGCGACGCAACGGACCAGGCGGCGCCACGGATCACCCGGCGAACGACGGGGCGATGCAGCCGGGCCTCGATGCGTTCCCACCGGCGGAGCGCTGGGACCACTGGACCGAGGCGGACGTCCAGGCGCGTCCACTGGGCGAGCTGCGCGACTACGCCCTCGTCCCGACGACCTGCTTCAACTGCGAATCGGCGTGCGGGCTGCTGGCGTATGTCGACAAGAAGACCGGCGAGGTGCGCAAGTACGAGGGCAATCCCCTCCATCCGGGCAGTCGAGGCCGTAACTGCGCCAAGGGCCCGGCGACGATCACGCAGACCCACGACCCGGAGCGGATCCTCTACCCGATGCGGCGCGTCGGTGAACGAGGCGCCGGCGGCTGGGAGCGCTGCACCTGGGACGACGCCCTGGACGACCTGGCGGCGCGGATCCGGGCGGCCCTGGTCCGACGCGAACCGAACAAGGTCATGTACCACGTCGGACGGCCCGGGGAGGACGGGTTCACGGAACGGGTCCTGGCCGCCTGGGGCGTGGACGGGCACAACTCGCACACGAACATCTGCTCGGCCGGCGGCCGAGCCGGTTATGCGTTCTGGATGGGATTCGATCGGCCATCTCCCGACTACGCCAACGCGAAGGTCATCTTCCTGATCAGCGCCCACCTGGAGAGCGGGCACTACTTCAACCCGCATGCCCAGCGGATCATGGACGGCCGCCGCAATGGGGCCAGGATGATCGTGGTCGATCCACGTCTCTCGAATACCGCCACGCAGGCCGACGAATGGCTCGCGGCGTGGCCCGGCAGCGAGCCCGCCCTCCTCCTGGCGATCGCCCGCCACCTGATCGTCAGCGGTCGGTTCGATCGCCCGTTCGTTGAGCGCTGGGTCAACTGGGCGGACTACCTGAAGGTCGCTCGACCGGACCTCGAGTCGCCCGTCTTCGACGACTTCGTCACGGAGCTGGAACGGCTCTACGGCGGCTACACCTTCGACTACGCCGAGGCCGAGACGGGCATCCCATCGGCCCAGATCGAGCGGGTCGCGGAGCTGGTGGCCGGCGCCGGCACGGCCCTGGCGGCGCACAACTGGCGGGCCAGCTCAGCCGGCGTCCTGGGCGGCTGGCAGACGGCCCGCTGCCTGTTCTTCCTGAACGTCCTGACCGGATCCGTCGGGACGCCCGGAGGGACATCGCCCAACGGCTGGGACAAGTGGGTCCCCCGCCCGCCGTACATGCCCCCGCATCCCGACACCTGGAACGACCTCACCTGGCCGCGCGAGTACCCGCTGGCGTTCTTCGAGATGTCCTTCCTGCTTCCGCATTTCCTCCTCGAGGGTCGCGGCAGCCTGGATGTGTACTTCACTCGTGTCTACAACCCCGTCTGGACGAACCCGGATGGCCTGACCTGGGTGGAGGCCCTGCGGCGCGAGGACCTCATCGGGCGCCACGCCGCGTTGACACCGGTCTGGAGCGAATCCGCCTGGTACGCCGACTACGTCCTGCCGGTCGGCCTGAGCGGCGAACGGCACGATCTCCATTCCTACGAGACCCACGCCGGGAGCTGGATCGGGTTCCGCCAGCCCGTCACGCGGGTGGCGGCGGAGCGTGGGGGCCGAACGGTCAGCGACACGCGCGACACGAATCCTGGCGAGGTCTGGGAGGAGAACGAGTTCTGGATCGAGCTGTCATGGCGGATCGATCCGGATGGCTCGATGGGCATCCGACGCTGGTTCGAAGCACCCGACCGGCCGGGCGAGAAGATGACCGTGGACGATTACTACGGCTGGATCTTCGAGCACACGGTTCCGGGACTCCCCGAGGCCGCCGCCGCGGAGGGCCTCACGCCACTCGCGTACATGCGGCGCTACGGCGCCTTCGAGATCGAGCACGATGTCTATGGCCGCCACGACGACCCGGTCGCCACCTCCGGCGATGGTGTGGTCGTCCACCCGGGCGGCGCGATCCACGGGCCGGCTCCCGAGTCCCCACCCCTCAACATCGTGCCGTCTCCGATGATCCCGAAGGACGCAGACGGGCGGGTGCGGCGAGGGCTCCTCGTGGACGGCGAGGGCCGTCGTGGCTTCCCGACGCCATCGGGTCGACTCGAGTTCTATTCGCCGACGCTGGCGGAGTGGGGCTGGGACGAGCTGGCGGTCCCGGCCTACGTGTCATCGCAGGTGGCCCGCGAGCAGATGACCGGCCCCAACGACTTCGCCCTCATCCCGACCTTCCGGCTGCCGGTGCTCATCCACACCAGGTCCGCCAACGCCAAGTGGCTGACGGAGATCGCCCACGGCAACCCGGTCTGGATCCATCCCGATGATGCCGCGCGGATCGGCCTCGCGACCGGCGACCTGCTCCGGGTCGAGACGGACATCGGGTACTACGTGAACCGCGCCTGGGTGACCGACGGGATCCGGCCCGGTGTCGTCGCCTGCTCGCATCACATGGGTCGCTGGCGGCTCGGCGATGGCGCCGGGACGGATCGCTGGGCCAGCGCCCGGGTGGACCTGACGGAGGCGCCGACCGAAACGGGCCCGGGCTCCGGCGGGCAGGGCGGGCGCCGGTGGCTGATGCGCAGGCTGGAGGGTGTCGCGCCCTTCCCGTCATCCGATCCCGATTCGTCCCGGGTGTGGTGGCGGGACGCCGGCGTCCACCAGAACCTGACCTTCCCGGTCCATCCGGATCCCGTGTCGGGGGCCCACGCCTGGCACCAGAAGGTCCGGATCCGTCCGGCGCTTGCGGGCGATCAGGACGGTGACATCAGCGTCGATACCGGTCGTTCACGCGAGATCTACCGAGAGTGGCTGGCCCTGGCCAGGCCCGGCCCCGGACCCGGTGACCTGCGACGTCCGGAATGGCTCCTTCGACCGCTGCGGCCCACGGCCGACGCGTATCGTGCGAAGGTAGGCGACGATCAGCCGGCAGCGAGCGATGCAGCCGCGCCGACCGAGGACACGCGAAGACAGGAAGCGCCATGACGACAGAGACGGTTCCCACGCAGAAGAAAGCCTCTGCCCCGAAGCGACCACGCCGCACCAGGGGGGCGACTCGCGCCCCGGGAACGCGAGCGGCCGTCGGCGCCGCGGACGAGATGACGTCGGCGACGATCGACGCGCAGGTCATGGAGCGGGCGGCGCGCGTCATCCGGGTCCTGGGCCACCCTCTGCGGCTGCGGATCCTCGAGGTCCTCCAGGGGGGCGAGCGACACGTCACGGACCTGGTCGACGCGACCGGCGTGAGCCAGGCGCTCGTCAGCCAGCACCTCGCCATCCTCCGGGCGGATCAGGTCGTCGGGGCTCGCCGCGACGGGACCCGGGTCTTCTACCGGATCACCGAGCCGAAGGTCCATCGGATCCTCGCCTGCATCCGCGAATGCGATCTGCCGGACCTGGGCGTGGACGCGACCGGGCCCAACCCCGGCCTGACGTTCGACGACTGATCACGGGATGGCCGAGTTCCACGGCCTGGCGGCGCAGGTCAGCCTGGTCCTCGCCATCGGGCTCGGTGCCTGGGCAGTCCTGCTGGCCCTGACGAAGCGCCCGTTGACTCCGATGCTCGTCGGAGGCCTGGTCTGGCTGGTCCTGTTGCTCGTCGTCACCGGCCTCCTCGGCGCGACATCGGCCTTGGCGCAGACGCCGCCGAGCGACCCGCTCCACATCGTCTACGGCCTCCTGGCCGCCTCCGTGTTCCCGGGGGCCTGGGCGATCGCCCGCTCGCAGGGTCAGCCGCGACGGACCGTCATCGTCCTGGCGGTCGCATCCGTCGTCGAACTGATCCTGGTGTTCCGCCTGTTCCAGACCGGCGGCTGAGGTGACGCAGGCGGCGGCTCGGCTCAGCCCGATCCGCCTCGTCTTCATCGGATCCTGGCTGGTCGCCACCGTCGTCACCCTGGTGCTGACCCGCGCCGAGCCGACGGCGCTGCTGCTCGTGGCGGTGGGCTTCGGCGCCGCGTTCCTGTCCGGGCTGGTGGGCGTCGGCGGGGCGGTGATCCTGATCCCGCTCCTGCTCTATCTCCCGCCAGCACTCGGTCTTCCCGAGCTGGGCATCAAGACCATCGCGGGAATCACGATCGTGCAGGTGACCGCGGCGGCGCTGTCCGCGGCGTCGGGACATCGAGGAGCCGGCTACGTCGATCGACGCCTGGTGTCCGTCCTCGGTCCGACAATGATCGTGGCAACGTTCATCGGCGCCCTGGCCTCGGCCTACTTCGACCCGATCGTGCTCGAGGCCGTGTTCGCCGGTCTGGCCGTCTTCGCATCCGCTCTCATGCTCGGCCTGCGGAACCGCGCGCCTGCGCACGCGGAGGGCCCGCCCGAGTTCGACACGCGTGTGGCGATCGTCATCGGCAGCCTGGTCGGCGTGCTCGCCGGCTTCATCGGGGCGGGAGGAGCCTTCTTCCTGGCCCCGATGCTGCTGTACGTGATGCGGATCCCGATGCGCTACGTCGTCGGATCGTCGGTGGGGATCGTGGCCGTGTCCGCCAGCGCAGGTCTGCTCGGCAAGGCCATCACGGGTCAGGTGGAATGGCTGCTCGCGGCGGCACTCGTCGTTGGAGCGCTGCCGGGTGGCCGGTTGGGGGCGATCGCGTCCCGACGGATCGCGCCGGCCCGGCTCGGACTGATCCTCGGCCTGGTCATCCTGGCGGTCGCGATCAGGATGTGGCTGGACATCGCCGCGCAGCTCGGACTGATGGGCTGATCCTGCTGGGTGCCCTATCGGGCTCCGGCGGGCGGTGCATCAGCGGCACACCGCTCCCCCACATGGGTCCTCCCCCCTCGAGCAGCGCGCCGCTCGCCGCCCCGGCGCGACAGCTGCCCGACAGGTCGCCGACGGCGCGGGCCCTGGCCGGATAGCCTTGGCGCGATGTCCACCCAGACCACCGAGACCGCCGAGATCGCCGCCGAGCCGCCCGTGTCGAGTCACGAGTCAGGGTTGCCGTCGGCGCGACGGATCGTGGTCTTCTCGTCCATCGCCGGCACGATGACCGTCTTCGGCCAGACGGCCGGCGTATCCGTGTTCATCGACCATCTGATCCGCGACCTGTCGGTCCCGCGACCGGTCATCTCGACGGTCTACTCGATCAGCTCGTTCACCGCCGCCCTTGCGATGCCCTGGATCGGCCAGCGCATCGATGTCATCGGGATCCGTAGCGCGACGCTCCTCGTCAGCGTGCTCTTCGGCGCCGCCGTGACGGCCCTCGCCGGGGTCTGGGAACTGGTGGGCCTTGCGCTCGGTTTCTTCGCGATCCGGCTGCTCGGACAGGGAGCGCTCAGCCTGCTCGCCAAGGTCGTCGTCGCCCTGCGCTTCCGTGTCGGCCTGGGACGTGCCGTCGGTATCACCGGCGCCGCCGGAGCCCTCGGCTTCTCCCTGCTGCCGATCCCGATCAGTGCCCTCATCGAAGGAGTCGGCTGGCGCGGAGCCTGGGTGATCGGCGGCATCTCCATCTGGGTCGTGATGATCCCGCTGACCCTGTGGGCCCTGACCCGGGCACAGGACCGATCCCTGTCCGGCGCGCATCGCGCATCAGGCGATGGCAGGCCCGGCGGAGCCACGCGATCGGAGGCGATGCGGACGGGCATCTTCTGGGTGATCAGCCTGGCCGTGGCCGCGAATACCCTCATCGTGACGGCGCTCACGTTCCACCAGATCTCCATCCTGGGTGAGGCCGGCCTGTCGCCCACGCAGGCCGCCGCCGTCTTCTTCCCGCAGACCGTGGCCTCCACCGTGACGCTCCTCGGGGTCGGCCTCCTGGCAGACCGGATCCCGGGCCGGCTCATGCTCATCGCGTCCATGACCCTCCTCGGGACCGCCACCCTGATGATCCAGGTCATGGATGCCGGCTTCGTCCCACTCGTGTACGCCGTGTCGCTCGGCGCTGCGCTCGGCACGGCCTTTGCTGCTGAGGGGGTCCTCTATCCTCGCTACTTCGGCGTCCGGGAGATCGGGGCGATCCGGGGATTGGCGTTCACCATCAGCGTCGCCGGGGCCGCGCTCGGCCCGATCATCGTCGGCGTCGCCCGCGGGGCCAGCGACAGCTACGCTCTGGCCGGCCTCGCCCTGCTCTGGATGCCGATCGCCGTGGGCCTCGCCGCCGCGATCGTGCGGGCGCCGACCCATGACCCGCAGGCCGCTTCGGTCGATCTCCGCTCAGGCGGGTAAGTGCGCGCGCGGGGCCGCGGACCCCTCAGCGGCCGACGGTTCCCAGCGCCGCCGCGAGTTGCCGCTCGGAAGGCTCGACGAGGATGGTCCCGGCGGTGGTCACCACGACCGGGATGGCGCGATAGCCGGCATCGTGCAGCATCGCCTGAGCGGCCCGGTCCGCTCCGAGATCGACATACCGATACGTGGCACCGACGCTGTCCAGATAGCGGGTCGCGTTGCGGCAATCCCAGCACCAGCTCGCGCCGTACACGGTCAGGACATCGGGGGTGGGCAGGGCGTTGGTCATGTGGTCATGCTCCGACTCGATCGGGGTGGCCGGGCGCCGCAGCCGCACCGTAGCGCATCTTCACGAGCGACGCACCTGCCGACGTCGCTGTCAACGGTCCGGCGTGGTCTCCGTCCTCGAGGCCTCCCAGATCCTCCGGGCTGTCATCGGCAGCTCGCGCATCCTCAGGCCCGTGGCGGCGGCGATCGCATTGGCGATGGCGGCCGGGCCGGGCAGGATCGACGATTCCCCGATCCCCTTGGCGCCGAACGCGCCTTCCGGCGCCGGGACCTCGACGATCATCGTGTCGATAAGCGGGAGCATGGAGGCCTTCGGGACCGCGTAATCCAGGAAGGTGCCGGTCAGTAGTTGGCCCCGGTCATCGTGGATGAGCTCCTCCGACAGCGCCCGACCGATCGACTGGACCGTCCCGCCCAGCATCTGGCCTTCGACCAGGGCGGGGTTCAATGCCCGGCCCACATCCTGGACGACGGCGTAGCCGAGCAACTCAACGGAACCGGTCTCCGCGTCCACCCGAACGTGCGCCAGGTGACCCGCGACCGACGGTGCGAGGACGCCATGGGCCGTCGAAGCGTGTCCCTCGACCGGGGGGTGCGGACTGCCGAAGCTCTCGCTGAGCTCACGCGCGA
>Ga0224505_10002481_pt1 | contig 10808 bp, 9 predicted proteins | sample SF_Jan12_sed_USG_FD_169102 | JGI IMG/M metagenome (GOLD analysis project Ga0224505, IMG submission 169102) | Sediment microbial communities from San Francisco Bay, California, United States - SF_Jan12_sed_USGS_4_1 | ecosystem: Environmental > Aquatic > Marine > Sediment | place: USA: California...
AGCAGGGCTTTCTTTGGCCAACCGTTGCCCGCCAAGCAGGCCGTCTCGCGCACGCTGGAGAACCCCTTCGGCTACTACGACCGGGAACTCACCAAAAACCTGCGGGACCGCAAGGAAATTTTTGACTACGCCCCGCGGGAAGCCACACCCTGGCCGGCACACCCCCGGGGTTTCCGGGAAGCACTCCAGGATTACGCCGGGGCCTGCCACCGGGTCGCCCTGCGACTGCTCGAGCTGTGTTGCCGGGGCCTGGGTGCCGAGCCCGCCAGTCTCGAGTGCCACTTCGGGCGCGGGCACAGCAGCTTTCTCAGGCTCAACCACTATCCGGTGGACGACCACCTGGCCGGCACCGATGCCCCCGTCCCCGGGCCCTTTGGCATCAGCCAGCACTCGGATGCCGGGGCGCTTACGCTACTGCTGCAGGACGAGGTGACGGGCTTGCAGGTGCTGCGGCACGAGCGCTGGTGCGACGTGGTGCCGGTGCCCGGCACCCTGACCATCAACATCGGTGACATGCTGCAGGTCTGGTCCAATGACCGCTACCGTGCGCCCCTGCACCGGGTAAGGGCCAGTGGCGACCGGGCGCGATTCAGCGCCGCCTACTTCCTGAACCCCGACTACAACACCGTGGTGGCGCCGCTGGCAACGACCGTAGCCGCCGCCGCTCCCGCCAGGTTCCGCCCGGTACACTGGGGCGAGTTCCGCCACCAGCGGGCCCTGGGAGACTATGGCGACTACGGGGAGGAAATCCAGGTCTCCCACTTCCGCACCGAATGAGCGAAACCCCGCTGTACGATGCCTACCGCCGCTTCCTGGCCGACGCGGGCACCCCATTCACGGTTCCAGGCCACAAGCGCAATCCCGAACTGACCGACCCGCTGCTGGCCCTTGACGTGCCACAGTACGGGGGCGTGGAAGACCGCCGGGTTTCAAAGAAACGCCTGGCCGGCGCCGAGCGCCTGGCCGGTGAATTGTGGGGAGCGCCCTGGTGCGGCTTCTCGGTGCAGGGGTCGTCCCACGGCAACGAGGCCATCGCGCTGACCGTGGGCAAACCGGGAGACAAGGTGATCGTCGCGCGGACCCTGCACAAGTCGCTGTTCTTCGGGCTGGTGCTCGCCGGGCTCGTCCCGGTGTGGGTGCGACCCGATATCGACACCGAAACCGGGCTGACGGCCGGTATGCCGGTGGAGCGAATCAGGCAGGCCCTGCGCGAACACCCCGATGCCCGGGCGGTGATGCTGGTGGAACCCAGCTATGTGGGTGGCGTTTCCGACGTCGCGGCGATCGCGAAGGCGGCGCACGAATACGGTATTCCGCTGACCGTCGACGCCGCCTGGGGAGCACACCTGGGATTCCATCCCGACCTGCCTCCCCACGCTATCCAGGCCGGGGCGGATATCCTGGTGACCAGCGTCCACAAGCACATCACCGGCTTCACCCAGTCTTCCATGGTGCTGGCGCAGGGCGAGCTCATCAACCGGGAGCGGCTGGAGGCCGCTTTCGAGGGCCTGCACACAACCAGCCCCTCCGGCGCCATCTTCGCCTCCATCGACCGGGCCCGCGGCCTGTTGCAGGACCGCGGCGAGGAACTCCTGGGCAACGCCATTCGCATCGCCGGCGAGGCCCGCACACGCCTGCGCGAAATCCCGGGGCTGGGTGTGGTCGGCAGTGAAATCTCCCGGCGCTGTCCCGCACTGCTGATGCACGACCCGACCAAGGTGGTGCTCACCCTGCCCGGCACCGGCGCTGATGGACAGGTGGTTGCCGATGTACTTGAACAAAGAGGTATCCACCTGGAGTTCGCGGACCGGGATACCTTCTGCCCGGTTATCACCCTGGCCGATACCGACGCAACAGTAGACAGGATGGTGTCGGCGATCACCCGCGCGATCGGGGAACATCGCGGCGCGCCGCGAGCGCTGGTGCCCGCCACGGCGTGGACGGTGATACCCGATACCGTGATGTCGCCCCGGGACGCCTATTTCGCGGACCACGAGCGGGTGCCCGCGGCGAGGGCCATTGGCCGGATCGCGGCGGAGACCGCGGTGCCCTATCCGCCGGGCATACCCGCCCTCGCGCCGGGGGAGAGAATCCAGGCCGATGTACTGCGGGCGCTGCACGCCGAGGTGGCCGGCGGCACCCGGGTCGCCTACTGCGGCGACCCGTCGCTGGAAACGATACTGGTGGTCAGCGAATAAGCGCCGCGCTGGCCGCGGGGTTCAGCAGTTTTATCGTGCGGGTGGCGAGTACCTTGGCGTCACTGCCGTCAAGGATAAGCCGGCGCAGTTGGGCGGTGCCCAGGGCAGGGTCGAGTGCAAGCAGTTTGGCGGCGAGGTTGAGCACCTGGGGAGATGACATCGAGGTGCCGTTGAACTTGATGCGGTTGCCCCCCGGCACATAGCTCTCCACTTCGAAGCCGTTGGCGTAGATATCCACCTTGCCCAGGCTGGTAAAGCTGGTCTCGTCACCGGCCGCGTCCACCGCACCGACGCTGAGCATATTGGGGTAGTCGTAACCGCTGGGATAAAACTCGTCGAACTTCACATCGTTGTCGGAGTTGCCGGCGGAGGTGATAAACAGGATATCCTTCGCGTCGCGGATCGATTCGCGCAGGGCCGTATCGCCAATGGTGAAGATCTCCCGCGCGAGCTTCCTGCGCTCCTCGGGAGACCCGCCCGCATTGTGGGCCTCCAGCGCCTCCTCGATACTGCGCAGCGAGCCGCCCCAGCTCATATTCACAGCCCTGACACCGCTGGCCTTGAAATAATCGACCGTCTCGCGGATGGATTTCGCCTCGGCCCGGGCCAGCTCGAGGGTGGGCTCCTCGGGAATCACCGTGTGCGAATAGGTTATGCGCGCCACCAGTAACCGGATAAAGGGATTGCCCTCCACCGCGATCCCGGCAACATGGGTGCCGTGGGCGTAGTTGCCGTACATATCCAGGGATTCGAGGAAATCCTTGACCTGGTCCTGGTCCAGCGCCGCGAGGCGCTTGCGCAGGGCGCTGGCCTCGGCGCTGTCGACGCCGGACTGGATATCCCCCAGCCCCTTCATGTCGGACTGCATGAGCGCAGGGTCCCCTTTGAATTCACCGATGGGGTACAACAGCGAGCGCTCCTTGTTGGAATGAAGGTCGTAGGCGATACCGTGGATATCGTCCACGAAGCCATTGGTATCGTCATCGATACCATTGCCGGGGATCTCGCGGACGTTGCTCCACAGCAACGGGACGAAAGCATCGATGGCGGTGTCCACGCCGCTGTCCCAGATGGCGACCACCACCGGGCTGGCCTTCGCGGTGGCATCCAGCACGAACTGGCGATCCTTCCAGATGTCCTTCTTGCTGGCGGTATTGGCGGCGATTTTCGCCGAGTAGAGTTCGTTGACCACCGGCGCATCCGGCAGGAAGTAATCCAGGGTAACGCCGGCCGATACCAGGCTGGAGGCGATGTCGTAGCTGATCTCACCTGAAGTCCGGTCGACGATGGGCTGGTAGGAGGATTCGAGATTACCCAGCACAAAGGCCCTGCTGAGAATCTCGGTGCGGCCCCGGGCGCTCTTCAGGTTGTCCTGTACCACCGCGTAGTCCAGCGCCTGCAGTGCCTGCTCCAGATTCTGTTTCAGCGCCTTGTCGGTATCGCCGCCGGACAGGCGGGCTTTGGCCAGCGCCTCGGAATACAACCCCATGGTCAACCTGTTGGCCTCCTTGGTCTCCAGCGCACGCTGCTTTGCCAGCAGGTCGAGGCAGTCCTGCCAGCGCATCTCCAGCAGAGCGATGCTGCCCAGCACCGCGTAATAGTCCCGCACGGTGGTATCGTCCCGGATATCGTAGGTGGCCAGGTCCCGGAGAATATCGGCCTGCACCGCCTGCGCCAGCTTCAGCAGGGCGGGCCGGTTGCGGGGCAGGTAGAGGTCGGTCACCTTGAGGTCCAGGCGATAAGTATGGCGGGGAAGATCGTCCTTGCGGGCGATGACCGGCTTGTCCGCCCCGGGCCGGGCAACAACCGCTTCTGTCGCACTGGCGATGCCTGCCGTGGACAGCGCCGCCAGCGACAGCGCGAGGCAGGCGACGATCTGTTTCAGTGACATTCGGTATTCTCCTGTTGTTGGGCGGGGCATGATCGCGGATTTCAGGTACTGATCAGATGCTGAAAGGTTCGTACAGGGGGTTGCTCCCGGCGAGCACGCTGGCGCAGCGGGCCTCGTAACCGGGCTTGAAATCATCGTGGGTAAATATCCAGAACTGCTCCTGGCGTATCCCCTGGAAGACCCTGTCGGCGCAGTCGGCGGGCGCCATGCCTGCGGCGATACCGGCGCGCAGGAACCCCATGAATTGGGCATTGGCGTCAGGGGACGCCGTATGGCCGGGGCTGCGCCCGAGACCGGAATCGGCTATTCCGGTGGCGATGGGCCCGGGGCAGAGCACGGACGTTTTCAGCAGCGCGCCGATACCCTGCAGTTCGTAGTGCAGGGTTTCAGTCAATGCGACCACCGCCTGCTTGCTGACGGTGTAGGGCCCCATCAGCGGCGAGGCCAGCAAACCGGCCACTGAAGAGGTGTTTACAATGTGGCCCGGACTGTTCTGCGCGAGCATCCGGGGGACAAAACTGTGTATGCCGTGAACCACGCCCATCAGGTTGATGTTGAGGATCCACTGCCAGTCCGCGATGGGGCGCTCCCAGCTGTAACCGCTGATCAGGACACCGGCATTGTTGAACAGCAGGTCGACCCGGCCACACTGCGCGAAGGCGGTCTCGGCCAGGGCGGCCACCTGGTCCGCCCTGGCGACATCGGTGGGTACCGCGATGACGCTGGCACCGGCGGCGGCCAGCTCCGCTGCCAGGCTGTGCAACGGGTCGGGCTGCAGGTCAGCCAGCACCACCTGCATGCCCTCCGCAACGCACTGTCTGGCCAGGGCCCGGCCGATACCGCCGGCGGCACCGGTAACCACTGCGACACCGCCCCTGAATTCCCGCATGATGACCCCGTGTAAGACGCTGTAAGTGGCCGCTAGGATAGCGCACTCAGCACCAAGCTGCAGGGGTCAATGCAGGGGTCAATGCAGCACTACACCCCCCGGGCCGCGCGCAGCAACCCGGGGTAATAGACCGCGAGGGAGGCTGCCCGCACGCACACAAAGACCACGAACGCGCACCAAAGCCCCTGGTTGCCATACACCGGCGCCAGCCACCACCAGGCCAGCAGGTAGGCGACAACCGAAGAGATGGACGCATTGCGCATCTCCCGGGTGCGGGTGGCGCCAATAAAAATCCCGTCCAGCTGAAACGCGGCGAAGGACAGCAACACATACAGTCCTGCCCAGGGCAGGGATGCCGCCGCGGACTCCCGCACCGCATCGATATCCGTCAATGCCGCGATCACCCGATTGCCGAAGCAGACGATCAACAGGGCCAGCACGATGGCAGTCACCGCCGCCAGTTCGGTCGACTGCCGCACCGCCGCGACCAGGTCCCGGCGCTTTTTTGCCCCCAGGGCTTCACCAACCAGCGCCTCGGCGACAAAGGCGTAACCGTCGAGGAAAAAAGCGCTGAAGGACACCAGCTGCAACAGGATATGGTTGGCTCCGAGTACCGCATCACCAAACTGCGCGCTCTGGTTGGTAAACCACGCAAATGCAAACAGCAGCAACAGGGTCCTGACCAGGATATCGGTATTGGCTGCCATCAGGCGCAGCATCTTCTGGCCGTCGCCGATCCGGGCCCGGGGCCAGAACGGCTCCGCATCGGTCTGGCGCCGGCGCAATACCCCGACCACCAGCGCAGTGGCCAGGATCACCGTCATCCACTCCGCCAGCACCGTGCCCAGGGCGATACCTTCGGCACCCCAGCCCAGCACGCCGGCAAACAACACATCCAGCACAATGTTCGTGCCGTTCAGGAACACCTGCACCAGCAGTAAATGACGACTCCGGCCGAGCCCGATCAGGCAGCCGGTCAGGGCGAAGATAGTGAGGGTGGCGGGGGCGCCCCAGATGCGCACGCTGAAATAGGCACGGGTTATCGACTCAACCCCGGCACTGCCATCGAGGAGCGCCAGCGAGAGTTCCGCCAGGGGCCACTGCAGCAGGACAATGGCGACGCCAAGCCCCGCGCTCAGCAGCATGGCCCGGCCGAGTGTGGCCCGCACCTCCGCCTCATCCCCGGCCCCGGCCGCCTGGGCTATGAAGCCCGTGGTACCCATGCGCAGGAAACCGAAACTCCAGTAGATGAAACTGAAGATCATGGCGCCGAAGGCTATCGCACCCAACTGCGGCAGGCTGCCGAGGTTGCCGATGACGGCGGTATCCGCCAGGCCCAGCAGGGGCACGGCCGCATTGGCCAGGATGATCGGCCAGGCTCTCTGCCAGATTGCCCCGTGATTCATTTTATTCGCACCAGCCAAATCAATATTTGCTCACAACCATTGGCATTGGCTACCCTACGCCCCTCCACCCGCTGCGGGCAACATTGTAATGAACCTATTGAAAAAGCTGGCGTCGGCCGCCGCTGTCACCCTGCTGCTGGTACTGGCGGGCCTGGACGCCTGGGGCTACCTGACCCTGGGCCACCTGGAGCCCGGGAGCGACCAGCCCCATGACCGCAATGCCAACACAGTCACCATGGTCTTTGGCGCAACCGGATCGGTGGGAGACGGGCTGCTCAAAGCCGCGATGGAGGACCCGGAGGTTGAGAAAATCTACGTGGTATCCCGGCGCAGCTCACCGCGCATCGAGGCCGGCGTCGCATCCGGCAAAGTGGAACTGGTACTGCAGCCGGATTTTACCAATTATGGCAACCTTGCCCCGATACTGGGGGAGGTAAATACGGTATTGTGGGGCCTGGGCACTTCCTCACTGCAGGTGGACGATGCCACCTACACCCGGATTCACGTCGATTTCCCCGTGGCATTTTTGACCGCCTGGCTGGCGGCCAGGACGCAGGCTCCCATGTCATTCCACTACGTTACCGGCATGGGAACTGACGCCAATGGCAGCGCCCACTGGGCGCGGGAAAAGGGCCGGGCGGAAATCGCGCTGGCCGCGATGGCCAGGGGCAGCGGATTGCGCACCTTCGGTTATCGCTCCGGGTTTATCCGGCCGGCGTCCGACCGGGCAAACCCGGCCCATTACCTGCTGGAGTACCTGCTCCGGCCCGGCCAGCTGGCGATCAGCTCTGAAGACCTGGGCAGGGCCATGCTGGAAATCAGCGCGCGCACCGGGGAACTTGCGAATGGCACCGTGGTCGACAACGCTGACAGCATCGCCTATGCAAGGGCTTATCGCGAAACCGCGGGCTGACGGGGCGGGCCATTGCGCTGCCACCGTAAATTGATATAGCGTGTCACCGCTCATCGCGTCCGGTTGACGCCAGCAACACGGGCCGCTCGATGCGGCGGAGAGATATATGGCCGGTTTAGCCCTGCCCTTCCTGCTGCCCCCGATCCGGGACCAGCAGCTTGAATACACCAAGTACCTGAATTTCCTGGTCGCCCTGACGGCGCGGCGCAGGAATGCGATCCATGTGCCCTCAAAGCCCTTTGACCTGAGCATCAACCCGTCCACCGCCTGCCAGCTGGCCTGCCCGAACTGTGAAACCGGCAACGGCACCATGACCCGCCCCGCCACCAACCTGGCGCCCAGCCTGCACTCGCATATGCTTGCCGGGGTGGCCGATGAGCTCTTCATCATCCGCTATTTCGGCACCGGCGAAAGCCTGCTCAACAAAAAATTCCCCGAGTTGATGCGGGAGATCAGGGGCAAGGAAATCTTCACGTTCATGACCACCAACCTGAGCTTCAGGTTTACCGATAAACAGATCGACGACATCCTGCAATCTGGTATCAACCTGATCGGCGTGTCCCTCGATGGCATCACCCAGGAAAGCTATGCCCGCTACCGGGTCAACGGCGAACACGACCTGGTAGTAAGCAATATGCGGCGCCTGATCGAGCGCCGCGACGAACTGGGTTTGCAATACCCCCTTGTGGAATGGCGCTACCTGGTCTTCAGGCACAACGAGCATGAGGTGGAAACCGTTCGCAAACTGGCCCAGGAGTACAAGGTCGACCTGCTGGAATTTGCCGAGGGCTACGCTCCCCGCGATGACCCCGCTGCACCGGTGCAGCGGCTGGAGAAATTCAACGTCAAGCAGGCCATGACCGGGCCCGCGCTGGACGCCGCGACCCGGGCCAAGAACACGGTCATGCGGAGCATGATGATGCGGCAGGAATTCGAACACAGGCTGCCCCCCAGGCAGCTGAAATTCCGCAAATGCGACTGGCATTACTTCAGCTCGTACTGGTACCCCGATGGCGGTGTCGGGCCCTGCTGCATAGCCACCGATATCTCGGAGGATTTCGGGCATATCTCCATGGAGAACAGTTTTGCGGATATCTGGAACGGGCCCCAGTACAGCGATGCGCGCGCGCTGTTTCACAAGGGCAGCACCAGCGAGAGCTTCTGCAGGAGCTGCCGCAGCAAGCCGACCATGGACCGGTTTTTCATCACCTCGGTAAAGGGGATTTTACTGAATGCGCCCAGCTGGGTACTGAAAACGCTGGCGCAGGACACCGACCGCTTCTTCCTGCCGATCGACGAGTACTACCTGAGCAACGAGCTGAAAGCGCTGCGGAATTTTCCGAGGGCGTACAACGGCAATTTCAGCGACCAGGTCCGGCATATCCGCAAGCTTGCGGAAAGGAATATCGTGATGGAGCCGCATCTCAAGCCGCTGGCCGAGTTGCTGGAAACCCCGTTGAACCTGCCCAGGCGCACCTTCAATGACCACCTGGCGGAAACGAAGGGCAGGATACGCCTGGTAATGAAAAAGGCGAAGTACGCGGTAAATACCCTGCGTTAATCCCCGGGTCGGCGCACCACCCGATACGCTATATAAAACGGCAACAGCGTCACGAGGGCCAGCAGGCTGCGGCCCGTCACTCCCGCACGGCCAGCCGCGCGGCGGCAACCAGCAGCAGGCAGCCCACGCCGAACTCTATAGCTATGGATTGCCCGGCGAAGGCGGCATCGTGGACCAGCCAGGCGAGGATGCGGGCACAGCCCACACCGAGCAGCATCAGGGCGGGGACATGGAACCAGCGACGCTCCGAGGTGATTACCGCAACCAGGATCATGATGCCCAGGGCCAGGAAAACGACTGACAGGTCACCGATCTGGTTGCTGCGCCCGATGCCATCGAGCAGCGGCATTCCGAATTCATTCGCGACCTGCGCGGGAACAACCAGCCAGCCCAGGCCGATAACCACAAAGAGTATGCCGGGGAGGGTCACCAGTATCCGGAGTAACGTGTTCATTGCCATATTTCCTTTCTTATTGTTCGTTTGAGGGTCGATACTGACAGGGACCATTTTCCACGTTCACCCGGGTAACTGTCCAGCAAAGCCCGTCAGTTCAGTTCGCGGTGTCGCACCCGGCAGCGACCGGCTAAACTCAATTGGAACCTGGGCCAACCTGGAACCCAGGCAATAGCGGGAGCACAGATGAGGGAAGTCGTTATCACGCGCGAGCCGGTAGAGCTCTACAAGATTCTCAAGTTCGAGGGCCTGGTGGAGAGCGGCGGACAGGCGAAAACCGTGATTGCCGGGGGGCTCGTACTGGTCAATGGCGCAGTGGAGACCCGCAAGCGCCGGAAAATCCTCAGCGGCGATGTTATAAAATTCGCCGGCGAGGAGCTGACGATGCGGCTCGGCTGACCCGGACAGGCAAGTGCGGGCTGGCCGGCATCTCCCGCCACTCCGATTCAGGCTACACTTACGCACCTGTTAAACCAACACACCGCAAAAGAGGGAGATTACATGCGCGCATGGAAAGTTCACCAGTTCGGCGTCCCCGCGGAGGTCATGAAGCTCGACCTCCACTGCGACGAGTTCGAGCCGGGACCGGGACAGGTCAAGGTCAGGGTGGAGGCCGCCGGGCTGGGCCTGCCCGACGTCTTCATGTGCGGCAACAACTACCCGCTCACGCCACCGCTACCCTTCACGCCATCCCAGGAAGCCGCAGGTAAGGTCATCGCCATCGGCGAGGGGGCGGACCCCGCGCTGCTGGGCACCAGGGTACTGGGACCCACACTGTTCCAGGCCCAGCGGGGCGGCCTGGCCGATGCCTGCCTGATGTACGCCCAGGCGGCATTCCCCATTCCGGATGAAATGCCGGGGGAGGAGGCGGCCGGCTTTTTCATCCCGTTTCTCACGGCGTGGATCGGCCTGGTGCGGCGGGCACGCATGACAGCGCAGGATACGGTGCTGGTACTGGGCGCTTCAGGCAGCTCGGGCAGCGCGGCTGTGCAACTGGCCAGGGCCAAGGGCGCCCGTGTCATCGCGGTTGCCGGCGGCCCGCAAAAGGCCGAATTCTGCCTGGGACTGGGGGCGGATGCGGTCATCGATCACCGCTCCCAGGATATCACCGCGACAACTATGGAACTCACCGGCGGCAAGGGCGCCAGCGTGGTCTACGACCCGGTTGGCGGTGTGGCGGGCAGGGCGGCATTCAAGGCCACCGCCTTCGAGGGCCGCTTCGTCGTGATCGGCTACGCCAGCGGCGAGTGGCCGAAGATCGACCTGCCGGAAACCCTGCCCAGGAATATCTCGCTGGTGGGCGCCATGCCGGTGGGCTATCCCCCGGAGCTGTTCCTGGAAGCTCACCGCGACCTCATCGACCACTGGCGCAAGAGGGAGCTGAAAGCGTCCAACATCCAGGTGTTCGAGTTTGAAGACGCGCTCAAGGCCGTGGAGCATATTGCCGGTGGCAAGGTTGAAGGTAAGGTGGTTGTGAGAGTTGGCACGAGGTAACA
>Ga0224505_10002482_pt1 | contig 10807 bp, 6 predicted proteins | sample SF_Jan12_sed_USG_FD_169102 | JGI IMG/M metagenome (GOLD analysis project Ga0224505, IMG submission 169102) | Sediment microbial communities from San Francisco Bay, California, United States - SF_Jan12_sed_USGS_4_1 | ecosystem: Environmental > Aquatic > Marine > Sediment | place: USA: California...
ATCGGCAAGGAATGAGGACAACAGGCCCGAGGAGAGCGGGGGAAACCTCCCGAAAGCGGAAAAGAGTGAGGGAAGAAGGTGTCGGTGTGCTCGGCCCGCTCATCGGCGCGGACCTGCTCCACCTGCGTGACATCGAAAAGATCGCCACCGGCATCGCCAGCATCGGCGGGGCTGGTAGGTTCGACGGGATCGTGCTCTCCGGCATTGTTGCGGCGTATTTGGCATGACTCGCTCACAAAGTTCTAGGAAGCCCTGTGCCTTCTTCTGATAGACCTCCCAATGCTTCCAAATTGGAAACCCCGATTGTTCTGGCGCAATCCGCAGCAGATCATTCACCAACCTTGGGGAGTTACACCACATGAATGGAACTATGCGGGTATTGTCTATTTCTCATCTCTCTTCTATCCCCATGATGTAGAAGCAGTTCGTGCGAATTCACTTCCTCCATGCCCGGTGGTACAGGTGTTGCTCGAGCCTCAGCCCATGACTGGCTTGCGTTTGCAGCGCTCACAGGCGCAGCCGTCGCTGTCTAAGCGAATAGACAATTGGCCGTTAGTCCCAGGTCCTGACGGGCTTACTGGTCGATGAGCGGATAGTCATTCGATCCTTGAAGGAGTCGTCATGATCACACGGGCGAAGAAATTCTGGACCATTGCGGCAACACTCAGCTTTGCGCTCACACTGGCCGCCTGCGGAGGAGATGATGGAGGAGGGCCACCGCCTCCTCGAACAGGTGATTCGACACCGCCCACGGTTAGCTCGATTAGCCCAGCCAACGGCGCCACAGGCGTGGCGGTCAACGCGGCCCTCACGGCTACCTTCAGTGAACAAATGGACCCTACAACGATTACCATCGCAACCTTCACCGTGAAGGACGCCGCGAATAACCCTGCTATGGGCACCGTGAGCTACAGTGGAACCACGACCACCTTCACACCTTCGGCCAATCTGGCCTCCTCGACAACCTACACAGCCACCATCACCACCGGCGTCACAGATCTAGCAGGCAATCATTTGATCGGCGCATATTCATGGAACTTCACGACCGGAGTGGCTCCGGACACCACACCGCCTAGCGTAATCTCTACCAACCCGGCAAGCGGTACTAGCGGGGTCGGAGTGACTGCTAATATCACAGCAGCCTTTAGCGAGGCGATCGCCCCTTCAACAATAAACGCCTCATCTTTTCTGCTGAAAGACAGCGGCAATAACCCCATAACTGGGACCGCCAGCTATTCTGGGAACACAGCGACATTTTCACCAGGTGCTAATCTAGCCTTCTCAACTTCATACACAGCCACCATTACGACAGCAGTGACGGATGTTGTTGGCAATGCCCTTGCGAGCAATTACTCCTGGACATTTGTAACTGCAGCGGCACCGACATTCATGACAGTCATTAAATCCGGGACTGGTACTGGAACCGTCACGTCGACACCGGCAGGGATTAATTGCGGTCCGGATTGTACTGAAGAATATTCAAATGGCACTCAAGTGACCCTTACGGCCATACCCAATGCTGGTTCGGTGTTTGATGGATTCGGCGGCAGTTGTGGGAGTATTAAGACGACATGTACGGTCACGGTCGCAGGAAATGCAACAGTTACGGCGACGTTTAACAATGCGTCTGTCTCAGCGGCAGACACCCAGTTGGGCCTCAACGGGACGGATGACGTTGCTGTGCATCAGCCAGGAAGCAACCCGCCCTCCTCTGCCCTAGATCTAACTGCCTTTACTATCGAAGCCTGGGTCTATCCATTGGCTGACAAAGATATGATCGTTGTCGCAGACAGCGCCTATTACTTGATGGTTAAACCACAGCCGCTACGCGTGGAATTTGCAGTAATGACCTCAACAGGCTCCCCCGCTTTCTTGTCTTTTGCTGGAACCACCAACCCCCTGAAGCTCAACCAGTGGAACCATGTGGTTGGAATGGCAAATAACTTTACTAAAACTCTTCAGGTAGCGGTCAACGGGGAGCTCTCAGGCTCACTGACGATACCAGGAAATGTGGCTGTCGGCTTCCCCCAAACATTCTCAGTTGGAAATTCTTATCCTCGAAGTCTCGGAGACTACCCCTTTATCGGACGGATTGACGAGGTGAGACTGTCCTCCGTGCTTCGTTACAGTGGAAGTTTTAACCCAACTGCTTTACTGGATCCCGACGGAAGCACCGTAGGTCTTTGGCATTTTGATGAGGCGGAAGGCGCCAAATCCTTTGCCGACTCATCCGGGAACGGCAATACCCTGGCTGGCCTTGGAGGAGCCTCTACAATCGCAGGGACCAGAGAAGTGCCAGAGACCAAGAGTAACTTCTTCTACTCGCTTGTGAAGCTCAATACAGGACAAACGTCGGGACCTGTCGCGATCGGTGATTTGAATCACGACAGCCATCAGGACTTGGCGGTTGTTGGTGTCTTTGCAATTGCCAGTGGTAATGCCGTCACCTTCTTCGGTTCAGGCACATCCTCTTTTGGTGCTCCTTCATATGTAAATCTTGGTGTAGCTGGGGCTCATTCATCGATCGCCCTGATCGACTTCAATAAAGATGGACACCTTGATATCGTCGCGTCGAATTTTATCGCCTCATCAATCTCCATTGTCTTAGGAACCGGCACCGGAACTTTTGAGTCACCTATCATTGCTTCTGTAGGGAATAATCCCAGCACCGTTGAAGCAGGAGATTTCAATAAGGACGGGAAGTTAGACCTGGTTGTTGCTAATACCAGCAGCAATACAATATCCCTACTTCTAGGAATAGGCACTGGCGCGGTTGGGCCTGCTATCAACTTTGCCGTCGGGGTCAGTCCCATTTCCGTAGTAAGGGGTGATTTCAATGGCGATGGCAATTTGGATATCGCAGTGGCAAACCGTGGGACATGTTGTTCCTATGTTGATTCTAGCGTCTCTATCCTACTTGGTGATGGCACGGGAACCCTTATCTTGGCCGATAACATTGCTCTGGCTGGCCAGTTATCCGATCTGGTTGGCGGAGATTTTAATATGGATGGAAAGCTTGATCTTGCCGTTGGAAAATTCGGCAAGGTTTTCATTTTCCTCGGCACGGGTACAGGTGTCTTCAATCTGATTGGCGACTTTACCGGACCATCCTCCTATATGGCCATTGGGGATCTCAATCAAGATGGGATATTAGATCTGGCTGGTGCAGGTGGCATCATTCTCGGAGAAGGCACCGGTTCTTTTAATCCATATGTGCCGTTTGACTGGCAGAACCTATTGTCCCTGGAAATTGCTGATCTCAACGGAGATGGGAAACCAGAACTGGTAACAGGTGTGGGTGGTGATGTTCACGTTCATTTCCATCGGTGAATGATTGTTCCAGACCGAGAAAACCCTTAGTGGATCACCAAAAATGGCGAGGGGCTGATGGACTTTGATCGTAGGCGTAGGGTTCAAGACAAGCGAGATGGGGAGCGGGCTGATGCGATCATGAGACAAGAGACACGTAATTAGCGGGCCTAACTGTTTCGTAACTCTCTTCGTCTACAAAAGCCGACTGTCTACTGCAAGTGCTATCGGTTTAGAAACGCGGGTTATAGTTATTGATCAATGCCTGGCTTCGCCCAGGTTATGAACTTGTTGAAGCTCGGTTTCGGAAGAGGCATGTGAGTTGTTCATCAGCTGTGGTCGCTACCCTGAGTGCCCTGCTCTTCGTCCCGGATCTGGCTCCTCCTGTTGCCTTTGTCGCCAGCGTGCTCGGCCCGCTCATCGGTGCAGATCTGCTCCATCTTCGCGATATCGAAAAGATCACCACGGGCATTGCCAGCATCGGCGGCGCCGGCACCTTCGATGGGATCGTGTTGTCGGGAATTGTGGCGGCGTATCTGGCGTGAATCGTTCACAAACTTCGGGGAACCCTGCGTCTTCTTCGAACCAACCTCCCAGTACGTTCAAGCCGCCCCCGCTTGTTCTGATGCAATAGGCAGCAGTTCATTCATCAGCTTTGGGGAGTTACGCCGCACGTACGGAGATAGGCATGTATTGGTTAGTTCAGACCATTTTTCTATCCCCATGATGTAGAAGCATTTCGTGCGAATCCACTTGCCCCACGCTCGGAGGTACAAGTGTTGCTCTACCTTCCACCCACGACGGCAATGCGTGGCCTGAATTCGCATTTGGAACGATTGCTGTCCAAATTCATAGACAACGCTTCGCTGGTTCGAAGCAGGAGACCTGCTCGATCAGCGGATTGTCATCCAAGTCTTTGGAGGAAGCTATCATGATGACATTGGTAAGGACCTTCCGGGCCGTAACAGTCATGCTCAGTTTTACGCTTATGCTCACCGCCTGCGGAGGCGACGATGGAGGGAGTCCACCGCCTCCTCCATCAGCCCAGGTTACAGTCTCAGGAACTGTGCAAGCACCGGCTGGCCAAGTGGCGCTATTTAGTAAGCCAAGTCTGTGGGACCGAGCAATCGCTCTGCTTTCCCCGGAGGCCATGGCAGCGCTTACTGGTCTCAGTTCCGTACCGGACGGTACAGCGGTTCAACTCATCCGAATCGATGACGCCGGCAATGTGACTGCGACTCTTACCTCAACATCCGTGTCGGCTGGCAAATACTCTTTTAATCTCACCAGCCTGGGCCTCAACCCATCAAGCAACCTCCTTGTGCGCGTCATCAATTCAGGGGCGAATGCTCAAATGCGCGCCTTTGTAACAGGGCCCACCGTGGATCTCGATCCAATCTCTGAAACCGCTGTCCGCCTTGCCCTGGAGCGAATCGCTCTCACACCAGGCACGACGTTGAATGGGTTCACGGTCACGGAACTTCGTGATATCACGGGTGCTGTCAATCAACTCGCTGTCGTCAAACGACTCGGCGCTGGTCTCAACATTGAATCGACTGTTTCAGCAATCAAGAGAGAAGTTGCGAGTGAGACGGGACTGACAGGATTTATTGTGGCTGCGGCCGCCCCTGGCGAGAGCACTGAAGGTCCAGGAGACATCGGCAATTACTTCCCCCTGACCCAAGGCAACACCTGGCAGTTCCAGGGAACCCATTCGGAAACGGGTCAATACTCCAACACCGTGAAGGTCGCTGGAACGAAATCCGTGGGGTCAGTCACGACCACCATCTTGACAGAAAATAATCCGCTCAACTCTCGCGCTGCAGAGGAGGTCTACTATCTCAAGGATTCACGAGGAATCTGGAATTATGGCAACAGCGATTCCTCCGATACTCTCTCCCCAAGTATCATTCCTTTTCGCGAACTTCTCTTTCCTCTGAATGTCGGTGTGACCTCTGAGGTCGTGAACAAGAAGGGGGTGAATTTTGGTCAGGATTTGGATGCGGACGGCAAGAATGAGACGGCCGACGTACTTTCCCAGGTCACAGTCGAGGCATTTGAGAATGTCACCGTGCCTAAGGGTACGTTTACGAGTGCCGCGAAAGTGGTCCACAAGACAACGATCACCGCGTTTCCTTCTACAGGATCGAAATCCGTGAAGGTTATTGGAACGCAAACCTTGTGGTTTGTGGTCAATCTCGGGGCTGTGAAACGAACACTAGAGGTCCAGGCCGATGGGCAGGCAGCGGAAAGCGTGACGGAGGAATTAGTCAATGCAACGATAGTCAACTAGTTTTCATACCAAACAGAAGGAGAGTAATGATGAGACCTAGACTCAGCTTCATACTGTCGTTCCTTGCTATCATCCTGGTCCCGGCGCTTGCCTTCGCCCAAGTCAACTTTCCAAAGAACAGCTACTACGTCGGCATGGGCGACAGCGTCGCTGCCGGAGAAGGTGCGATGCCCGTCACGAACGGCTATGTATATCGGCTGTACAGCGAAAGCGTGTTTGGTATGAAGAAGGAAATGGACTTTCCAATATGGGAACCCGGGGCGCCAGAAGCTGGGATCTGCGCGATCACCAGGTGGCGCAGGTGCTCTGTGCCGAGCCTGAGCAGCGGCCGACTGTTGTCACCATCACAGCCGGGGCCAACGACTTCTTCAGGAACGATCCGGATGTGGTCAGTAGTGCGCAACGCGTCGCCCAGGCCGTTGATTTGCTGCTCAATAATGACGGGGTTCTAAGTCCGAATCTTGGAGCCACCTCCGTTCTCGACCCTGTCACGAATCAGAAGTGCCGCGCGCTCAAGAATGTCACCATCCTGGTATCGAACTACTACATCATTCCGCACCCAGTGCCCGAGGTCTTCCAGTTGCTTAATGCGGCGGTACAGGGATTCAATCAGGCGCTCGGTTTCCTGGTGCTGCAGCAAGTTCTGGTGCCGACGGGGTCAAGAATCGCGGTTGTGGATCTGTACACACCATCCCTGGGGCGGCAGGGACTCGTAACAATCCAGCGGAGGTTGGGGTATACCGGGCCCTTCGATTTCGACATCCATCCGACCAACCTGGGTCACGCCTTCATAGCCGGCGAGTTCAAGAAGGTCTGGAATAGCCTGCCGTAGGGCTCCAGATCCTTCAGCGTATTACACGTTCGGCACGTCGCGGGATTGACGAGAGGATATCTCGAACGATGGGGTTCGGGGAGCCATAGTTTGCTGGCTCACTCGAACCTCAGTTCACGATGCGCCGCTTACGCAGGGCGAGCACTACCATGCTGATAGGCCCGACCTTGATTTGAATGTTGCGAGTAGCCTTACTTCCAAATCTGAGTGCGGCAAAGCCGTGAGACAATCCATTCACCGGGGGAACGGCGGACGATGAGGGTGCTTCATGTTTCATACGAGAGAGTCATGCCCGTTCGCGATTTATCGATTCGGTAAGCGCCGGCGGGTCTCGATGAAGGATGGACGGCACTCTACTGGTTCACAGACACCCTGGTCTATCCCCACCACCGTGTCGAGCGGGTTTGCTGAGTGACATGTTTCTGCCGTGGGAAGTGCGGCGCATAATCATAGATTGACCAGAGTTGAGGGTAGAAGATTCTCTCCGGAAGCGCCTGCTGCTCGCTCAACAACACATCAAGTTCGTCACCGTGCCCCTCTCCTATGCACAAGGGCGGGCATAGTGCGCGCCTGCCGGATGACGACCCATCCGAGCAGGATCGCTCCGAGCGTTACGAGGGGATACGTGATGAAATAGACCAGCGGCCACAGACCAAGCCGCACGACAGCCCGAAGCAGTTCGCGCTCTCTGATGTAGTCGGCAATAGGCGGTGAATAGGTGTAGTACAAGTCCACGAAAGTTCTTCCCAACTTGTTCGTCAGAAGGTGCCGGTCTCGGAACGTTCGCAGGACAACCACTTCCTGAGCCAAGGGACTCCCATAGGCCGCAGAGGCAATGAAACAACTGCCACCATCACCGCCGGATGAACTCGTGGGAGGCGGGAGGCTGCTGTTAAACGTCGCCGTGCAGGTCTTGTGGCTGGTATCCAGAGATACGCTGCCATCGTTGCAATCCGGGTCTCCGCTCCAGCCTGAGAAGACGGAGTTGTTGTCCGGGATAGCAGTCAAGGTCACGGTCGTACCGAAATCGAAACTTGCCTGACAGATTCCTCCGCAGTCGATCCCTTCCGGAGAAGACATCACCGTTCCAATGCCAGTGCCTCCCTTCGCCAGGGTGAGCGAGAGTGCCCCCCCCAGTTCATGGAGTAAGTTGACGGAATCCGCCACATAGGCACGTTTCCCATCAGGGGTAATGACGATTCCTGACGGTTGGGACCCAACAGTAATGGGAATGCCGTCGATCTGGTCCGTTGTCGTACTCAGCACCGTGACGGTCCCGCTCCCTCGATTGGCTACGTAGACTCGGCTACCGTCCGGACTAATGGCCACTCCTGCCGGTGTCATGCCCACCAGCGTCGTCGTTGGCGGGTCGCTCGTCACCGCGTTAAACACGGTGACAGAGTTATCCAGTTCGTTTGACACATACACCTTGCCCGCGTCCGGGGTCACCGCAATGCCGACCGGTCGCGAGCCTACGTTGAAGGTGCCGGTGACGCTATTGCTCGACAGGTCATACACGGCGACCTGGCCCGTTTGGCCCGTCGGTCCGGTAAATGCGAAATAAACATGTTGTCCATCAGGGCTCGGCGCGATCCCAAGCGGTATGGTCCCAGGCCCTCTGGCGATGCTGTTGACTGTTGTCTTTGTGGCAATGTCGAGAATAGTGACGGCACCGCCATCGTGGTTGTCGGAAAAATAGAGCAGCCGCCCGTCCGGACTGACGGCAATGCCTTGCGGATTGGGCTGGGTTCCACCTCTGGGAGAAAGCGGAATGATGTCAACTTGCGCAAGATTTGCCGAATCCCTCACAGAGACAAAGCCGCTCCCGGCATCGCCGGCCACGATGTAGAGGCGCCTGTTATCGGGATTGATCGCAAGACCCTGAACAGACACACTCAGGTTCACGGTGCCGATCACCTGATTGGTGGCGGTGTTGACCATGCTCACCGTGCCAGCGGTCTTGTTCGCCACATACACTTTTCGGCCATCAGGGCTGACGGCTACCCCCTCAGGACCAGTGCCAACAGGAATGATGTTGGTCTGGAATGGTTTGGGAAAGGACACCCTCGGGTTAAACGGACGAGGACCGATCGCGGTGCCGCTCAGTGTGGTGAGAGTCAACGGACCGGCTGTTGCCGCCAGGGGAGGCACACGTACCGTCAGCTTGGTTGGACTAACCGTCAATAGGTCTGTGGCGCGAGTGGTGTTGAAATCGAGGACATTGTCGATTGCCCTAGCGCCGAAATCAGATCCCGTGATGGTCACAATCGATCCCGCTAAGGCTCCGGGAGGGGTGACAAACGCAATACGCGGACCGCCGACCTTCGCAATTTGCGTCCCTGCAAATGTTCCGTTCGCGACAATGGTTCCACCACTATCTACCTGGTTCCAAATACCGCTGGCGGTTCTGGAAGAAACGCTCACGGCCGTGAGCGTCCACCTGTTTTTGTCGCACGGCACACGGAGGAGATCCCCAGAGATCGCCTTGCTCGTGGCTGAGCCTGTGACTGTGCCATCAGGACAGTCGATATCACCACTGAGCCGTGAAGTTCCCGTGACATCCGACCCGGTTTGTAAGAGATCGTTTTCCCAATCACCTGTAACCGGTCCAAGCGCGGGATTAAATCCGGTCCACGTTCCGGCCCATACTCCGGCAATATTCGGAGGTACTGGAGGCGAGGGAGGCGGTGCACCGCCATCGTCTCCGCCGCACGACACAAGTGCCAAGCTACAGAGGACGGCCACAATAGGAACGCGGATGGCTTCACAGCGAATGACTTTACCGTACAGCACAGCTTGTAAGTCCCTTTTCATGGCTGATCTCCATCTCCTCCGACGGCCTCATCAGTCTCACCAAGCTTATCCAGCATCGCGTGACATTGTAATCGGCTATACCTTGCCTAGGAATAGTGCAGAAGAGGTGCCAGCTATACGCTGCCAACACGGTAGACGGCTGGACTAGAATCGATAACTTCAGTGAAGAAGAACGACCCAGGCATAGGACAAGGAACGGGGGTTTGATTCACAATGGGCCGCAAACGGCTTGTTCTTCCGTGACTTGCTGTGATTCGGAAGATTTGTACGGTCTGCGATTCTGTCGGAGTCCCGTCTGCCTTCGTTGTTGCTCCAGCTATAAAATGGGAGAGCAACAGCTAAGCGGCATGGTAAGAAGTTGCTGCGATTTTCCTCACGCCCAACGATCCGAATGAGGTACTACGCTACAATGACGCCCGCCAGAGCTCTAGTCACCAGCCCTATGTGCAATGACTACCCCGTTCTTTCAAGGATTTCACTGAGCTTGGTTTTCCTTTGAATAGGCCCAGTCTTTGCTCTCCATCCATTTAAGGAGTCACCTACGGCAACAACGCCTCTATGGTTCCTAATCCTCTATCTCCCATACGTGAGCTTATCTTGGTGTCATTGTCGTGAGAGTCCATCACACCAACAGAAGGAGAGTACCTATGAAACCTAGGCTCAGCTTTACGCTGTCGCTCCTCGCGCTCATCCTGGTCCCGGCGCTTGCCTTCGCCCAAGTCAACTTTCCAAAGAACAGCTACTACGTCGGCATGGGCGACAGCGTCGCTGCCGGAGAAGGTGCGATGCCCGTCACGAACGGTTACGTGTATCGCCTGTATGATGAAGGCGTATTCGGCAAGAAGCAGGAAATGGACTTCTCCAACATTGGGATCCGCGGAGGCAGAAGCTGGGACCTACGCGATCATCAGGTGCCGCAGGTGCTCTGTGCCGAGCCAGAGCAGCGGCCGACCGTCGTCACAATCACGGCGGGAGCGAACGACTTTTTCCGGGGAGATCAAGATCTCAGCAGCATTACGAAACGCGTAGCCCAGGCCGTCGACTTGCTCCTCAATAATGATGGCGACCTTAGTCTTGCTCTTGGAGCCACGCAGGTGCTTGATCCTGTCCTTGATCCTGTCACAAATACTCATAGGCCATGCCACGCGCTCAAAAACGTCACGATCCTGGTCTCGAACTATTACAGACTTCCGCACCCCGTGCCGGCAATCTCCGAGGTGCTCGATCTAGCCGTAAGAGGATTCGATGCCGGGCTCCGATTCTGGCTCCAACAGGTCGTCGTACCATCCGGCTCCAGAGTCGTGGTCGTCGATCTGTACACGCCATCTAGGGAGCGGCAGGGACTCGTAACGATCCAACGGAGGCTTGGATATAACGGACCGGACGATTTCGATTTCCATCCCACAAACCTGGGCCATGCCTTCGTCGCCGGCGAGTTCAAAAAGGCCTGGAATAGCCTGCCGTAGCGCTCCGGGTCCTTCAGCGTATTGCACGTTCGGCACGTTGCGGGATTGACGATAGGATGTCTCGGACGATGGGGTTCGGGGAGCCATAGTTTG
>Ga0224505_10002485_pt1 | contig 10801 bp, 8 predicted proteins | sample SF_Jan12_sed_USG_FD_169102 | JGI IMG/M metagenome (GOLD analysis project Ga0224505, IMG submission 169102) | Sediment microbial communities from San Francisco Bay, California, United States - SF_Jan12_sed_USGS_4_1 | ecosystem: Environmental > Aquatic > Marine > Sediment | place: USA: California...
CCACTGTCCCGTACGCCTCAATCCGCAGATCATCCTTCGGGACCCGTTGTCCGCCGAAGAGGCCTGTTTCGCCCTCATCTCCCCTCCTGGTATATATCTTCATAAGCGATGCAAGTCCACTGATTGTGTCATCGAACGCTCGCGCCGGGATCTGTTTCAGATTCCGGCATGACGAGCACGAGTCGGCCTCCGTCAGCGGCAGCCGCAAGGATCATCCCCTGGGAAACAAGACCCCGGATCTTTGCAGGCTTGAGATTTGCAACCAGAACCACAGATTTGCCCACGAGGTCCGTCGGATCATACGATTCCGCGATTCCCGCAACCACCTGACGTTCCTCGCCGTCGAGTCTTACCAGCAGTTTCAGGAGTTTCTTCGCGTCCTCGACTTTTTCACACGCAATCACCCTGGCGACCCGAAGATCGATCTTCTTGAAGTCATCGATCGATATGTGTGAATCTTCGGGTTGCGGACTCGCCTCGGCTGCTTCTTTGACAGCAAACGGTTCTCGTTCCTTTTCGATCACGTCGTCCTCAATTCGTGAGACAATCGGTGTTGGTGTTCCCAGCGTGTGCTGTTCCTGGAGTTTCAGTTCTCCCGCATGGTCCCACGCATTCCCCCCCGGGGCTTCGAGGTTGAGCATCGCCATCATCCGGCCGGAGGTCGAAGGACACACGGGCGAGATCAGTATTGCCAGGGTTCGAATGAGCTGCAGACTCAGATTGATCGTCGTCATACATCTCTCCGGATCCGCCTCGATGCTCTTCCATGGTTCCGAATCGTTGAAGTACTTGTTCGCCCTCCGGGCCAGGTTCATGATCTCCAGCAGTCCGTCCCGAAACCTGTATTCCTCGAAATACCTTCCCGCGGTGACAGGGGCCTTCCGGACTTCCTCGAGCAGGGCACGGTCGTGCTCATTCAACGCTGACCGTGGCGGTACGACACCCCCGCATCGGGCATGTGCAAATGTCAGCGTTCTGTGGACATAGTTCCCGAGAATGGCCAGCAGCTCGTTGTTGTTTCGTGCCTGGAAGTCTTTCCAGTAGAAATCTGAATCCCTGTACTCCGGCAGCGCTGTTGCAAGATAATACCGGAGCGGGTCGGCAGGAAACCTCTCAAGGAAGTCCTGGACATCGATCCCCCATCCCCGACTTTTTGAGAACTTCTGGCCTTCGAAATTGAGGAATTCGTTTGCAGGCACGTTCTCAGGGAGGACGAACTGTTCCCTGTGCCCGTCATTCCACGCCATCAGCATCGCAGGAAAAACGATGCAGTGAAACACAACATTGTCTTTTCCGATGAACGCTACATATTTTGTCGATGGATCATGCCAGAAGTGTTTCCAGGAATGCGGCTTTCCCTGCTGTTGAGCCCAGTCCTTCGATGCGGAGACATATCCCAGGACAGCATCGAACCACACATACAGAACCTTTTTTTCATACCCTTTGAGCGGAATCCTGACCCCCCAGTCAAGGTCTCTTGTCACAGCCCGGTCCTGCAAACCTTCCTGAAACCAGCTTCGACAGTAGCTCAGGACGTTTTCCTTCCACCCGTCCCGCTTGTCACGCTCCGCGATATACTCCTCGAGCCTCTTCTGATACTTTCCGAGGGGAAAATACAGATGTGCCGTTTCACGAAAGACCGGCTTCCCTCCGGAGATCTTGCTGCGCGGGTTGATGAGATCCGAGGGGTTGAGATACGAGCCGCACTGTTCACACTGGTCTCCACGGGCGTTTTCGCTGCTGCAGACCGGGCATGTCCCTTCGACGTACCGGTCGGGGAGGAACATTTCAGCTTTCTCGTCATAGAAATGGCGTTCCGTCTTTTCTGTGAGGATTCCCCGTTCGTGGAAATCAACAAGGAAACTACGCGCGGTCTCGTGGTGCAGGGGAAGGGACGTTCTCGAATAGGTATCGAAACTCATATCGAACGCCCGAAACGCCTCATGATTCTGTGCATGGTATCGGTCGACCACCTGCTGCGGGGTGATCCCTTCCCTGTCCGCAGAAATGGTAATCGGGACACCGTGCTCGTCCGACCCGCAGACAAACAGGACGTCACGCCCTTTGAGGCGCTGGTACCTGGCATACATATCAGACGGAAGGTATGCGCCAGCCAGATGACCAAGATGGATCGGGCCATTGGCGTACGGCAGGGCCGCTGAAATCAGTATTCTTGCAGAATCCACTATGCAGTAGTCAAGAGAATGGAACGTTTCAATTCGATCGAAAGGCGAACGAGAACCAGTGGAATGTATCCATTTCTTCTCACAAGGGAAACAGCCCCGTCCAACCGACCAAGGATGTCCGGATAGTTGACGGCGGGGAAACGATCGACAAATCTCTTAATCGACTCGCTCTGATCCACATTGAGGATCTCTCCTCCCTTGCTGTGGACCAGCGTATCGCGAAACCAGAGGGCGATAAGGTTAAGAAACCGAACAACCAGTTCGCGATCCTTTTGAGCCGATAGTTCATCGATTCGCTTCATAAGGGGTGAGAACGAATTGCCCATCATCAGCCTGACGAACTCAAGAGCCTGTTGCCGCTCCTCTGCCATATCCTCGCCCAGGAGTTCTGAGGCCCGCCGGAAACTTCCCATTGCGAGATGTGCCACCAGCCTGGCATCTGTCTCGTTCGCCAATCCGTCGCTGACCAGTCGTCCTGCAATTTCCGCGGGGCCCAGCGGGTCGAACTGAACACTGTGGCATCGTGAACGGATCGTCGGCAGCAGCCTCTCCGGAAACATGCTCGTGAGAATAAACAGCGTTTCGGTCGCGGGCTCTTCCAGGGTCTTAAGCAGCGCGTTCGAAGACTGCTCGTTCATTTCGTCGGCGCGTGAAATGATCACAACGCGGCGGTTCGATCCCATTGTGCTCATGACTGATTCGCGACGGATATCCCGAATACTGTTCACCTTGATCACCGTCGCCCTCGGGACGGAGATCCGGTGGTACGGATTCACTCCCTTCAGGCGGATCTGCTCCCGGATGGCATCAACTTCCGGTCCAGAGAGCTTCTCCAATGGATGGTCTCCTTTCCCTTCATCTTTGCCCACCGGGAGGGAAAACACGAGGTGAACGTCCGGGTGCTGAAGTCCCGCAAGCTTGAGGCACGACGGACACTTTCCACACGGGTCGAAATCGCCTTTACGGCAATGGATCGCCGCGGCGAGTTGAATCGCCATCGCATCCTTCCCGACCCCGTCGTCCCCCTGAAACAGATAGGCATGGGCGAGACGCCCCGTTTTCAGCAGGACGAGAAGCTGGGCCTTGACCCGCTCCTGTCCGATGACTGATTGCCAGATCACAAAGCCTCAGAATGCATGACCTATTCCGAAATGCAGGACGCCGCTGCTGACGGTCTCCTGGAAAAATTTTCGTTGCGTGATCCATCGTTTCATCGGATCGGGGTAGGCGGGATCGTACACCCTGATTCCGAAATCGATTCGGAAGGGCCCGAAGAATGTATCATAGCGAAAACCGAGGCCGGTCGCCAATGCGACATCCTGAAGCCGGTACTCCTTGATCACCGGCCACACATTACCGAAATCAAGAAAGGCCACAACCCAGGTGTGGTCAAGAAGGTCATCACGCAGGGAGCGGAAGAGGTTGGTTCTCACCTCGAATGTTCCCTCCAGCGCAAGGTTGCCTCCGAGTTCCGGCACACCGTTCGCAATCAACCCTCTGGAGCTCCAACCACGGACACTGCCGCCGCCACCCGCAAAGAAACGGTGCGTCTGAGGAATAACCCTTGATGTATCGGAGCGACTTTCACCGTATTTTTCTTCAAAACCACCTTTGAGCTTAACAGCGAATATCGAGAACCGGTCATGAGTCAGGTCAAAAAACCATCGGCCAAGGACCACCACTCGATAGAACTGAGTGAAGGGAACCCCCGGTTGAGCCTCCTTCAGAAGGAGCGGCAGCAGTCCCGACTCCTCAAGGGTGATTGAATGAACAAAACCTGCCGAGGGAGAAAAAAGATCGTTGGTCTTGTCGCGCTGCAACGTAAAGGACAGAATCGAGTTGAACTGGACATCCTTTTCGAGAACGAGGAGGGCATTATACTGACGGAGAATGTCAGGATCTGACAGGTCCAGGTCAATGGCGGTATTGCGCTGAAGTCTGACTCTCTGGAGGGTCCAGTCAAGATATCCGTTGGTATAGACTCCAAAACGGCTTGAGAAACCGAACGAGTTCTTCACAATCTCCTGTCGGTACAGCTTTTGTTTGTCCATGATCATGGAGAACGTCCAGCTCCCCTTGATTTTGTTGGTGAAGATGTATGGCTGGAGAACCTCGAAACTCAGATCGAGATTCGAGACTGCTTCGGAATTTACATCAAAATAATTCGGGAACTCCCTCAGCGTCTGAGTTCTGAACCTCAGCCGCGCGGTGAACGTTCTGGCACCTCCCAGAAAGTTCCTCTGCAGATACACAAGACCGGTACCGATGTTGAATGCTTTGTCCTCGTCGCTGATTGTTACCTCGGGAAGTAGTTCATGTTTGTCGGCCGGCCGTACCGTGACCATGGACGGGACTTCATCCGCCGCCGTGCTGTCATGAGGGATCTTTGCTTCCACCGTTGCCTGCGCAAAAACACCCAGACGGTTCAGGTTCCTCTCGCTCTCCCCCTTTCTTTCTTCGCTGTAGAAATCCCCCTCACGATAGTCGAGCTGTTTGAACACAATGTCGTTGTCAACCCATTCATCTTCAGCCCCCTCCTGGACGATGTCGATCTCCCCGAATCGGTAACGGTCGCCCGGATTAAAATGAAGGGTGACAGAATAGTCCCCGCTGCTCAGCGCACGTGCTGCGAGGGAACTGTCGCGGACCAGGATATTGTTCGGATACCCTTCGTTGGCCAGGACCCTCCGGACGCGTTGGATCTCCCCCTCGATGATCGATTTGACGAATGGCTCGCCGGGATAGATCAGTGGATCGTCCTCGATACCCGCCCATACTTCACCTGCAACATTGAGCAGCCCTGCATAGTGCACCGAATCGACGAGAGAACGGTAGCCTTCATCGATCAGAATGTGAATGGCGACTGAATTGTCTTCTGCATCGAACACGACCGCCGTATCGACACGGACGGACGCAAAGCCGTGGTCCTCGTAATGAACCCGGATCGCTTTCAGGTCGTCTGAGAATGTGAGAGGATCGAGATACTTCCGCCCGTTCGCAAAACTCTCACTGATCGAATGGAGGAAGAGGCCGAAAAAACCGGAGGATTCGCGGGTGGCCATGAGATCGAGGAGTTCACCGTCGCTGAATGTGTCGTTGCCGGTGAAATCGAGCGAGGAAATTTCAATCCGGTCGGAGGGATCCTGTCCGAGAGCGGTTGCCGTCACAGCAACGAGGGCCCATGCCGCCACTGCTATCAACCAAACCCGCCAACTCTCGTGTCTCGTAGAGGTCACACCCAGCCAGTCATACATCATTGGTCAAACAAAAAAAAACCAGCCGTTTCGACTGGAATTTTCAATACTAGGAATTTTGCAAGCGATTGTCAATGGACGATCAGTATTCTCCTTCGTCTTCAAAGAAGAAATCTTCGTCTGTCGGGTAATCCGGCCATATCTCGTCAATGCTCTCGTAGACCTCGTCGCTGTCTTCCAACTCCTGCAGGTTCTCGACAAGCTGAATCGGAGCTCCCGTTCTGGTCGCATAGTCAATCAGTTCTTCTTTCGAAGCGGGCCACGGAGCATCCTCGAGATACGAGGCAAGTTCCATTGTCCAGATTGCGACTGACTTTCTCTTCATATCCACAGATCCTGTCGACTCATACGCTGCCGGCGCTACCGTAACGAGACCGCCTGGAGTTCTGCCTGAAAGGAGGCAGCATCCACATCGTCGAAGAAATAATCAACCGGATTCATCTTTCGCCCCCAGCGTCGCACTTCATAATGCAGGTGAGGGCCACTTACCAGACCGGTTCGACCGCTCCGTGCGATGATGTCCCCGCGGGTGACCTTCTGACCCGGTTTGACCAGTGTTTTGGAAACATGTGCATACAGAGTCGAATAACCGTAACCATGGGAAACCTCGACCACCGTTCCGTAACCTCCTCTGGTCCGTCCGGCATACCGGACAACGCCATCGGCGGCTGCATAGATGTTCGTTCCCACATCAGCGATGATGTCGATCCCCTCGTGCATTCTTCGAATCCCGAGAACAGGGTGAATTCTCATTCCATACCCGCGAATCGAATAACGTCCCGCAATCGGCTTGATCGACGGGACGTGCGCAAACATGGTCTTGTTGTCCTGGTACTGGCGGTAGATTTCTTCGTAGCTGTTCTTTTGAAGTTGGACTTCTCTTGTCAACTGATCGAGCAGCAATCTCGAGTTGCTCAGTATTTCATTCGCTTCTCCGCTGATATAGGAAAGGTCGGCTGAACTCTGTGAACCTCCAACACCGGCCGTCCTCGTATCCTCATCCAGGGGAGTCAGGTCCACTACCAGCCTGAGATCATTTCCCCGGTCCGCCAATCCGTCTATCTCCTGTTCCAGGTCAGCCATCCTGTTCGACATGACGAGCAGCTGTTCCTTCAGGACACTGTTCTCTGTTGACAGCAGGGAAAGCTGGTTGTAGCCGAGACCGAGGATGTCATTCGCCGAGTGGTTGGCAATCAGCAGGGTACCGACAGTGACAAGCCCGATCAGAATGCCGAAGACGCCAACCCTTGTCCGGAAAAACCTGACTTCCCGATAATCGAGCGCATCTGTCAGAACAAACACACGTCGCCGTCTGAATGATGCCATCTTCCTGATTATTCCCTTCAAATAGTCGCTCATTTGTCCTATTTCTCTCAAAAACCAGACCAAAATGGAGGTTCACTCATTTCTGCTCAAGTTGCGCAATAATAATCAAACGCGTGTCATTAGTCAAGAAAAAATTACTCACAGAGAGACAAAAATCACATGGGGGGGGAAATGCCCCGGGCTACTCAAAATCATGCTCAAAATAGTCAATAACCCGGTTTCCCTTGTTCTTTTCCCCGATTGCCCCTTCCAGCCTTTTTGAGAACTCCTTCGCCGCATCGTATCCATAGTGTTTCAGAAGGTAGTTCAGGGCGATGACTTCGGTAATGACTGTCACATTCTTGCCTGGAAAGATGGGGAGTTTTACGAGCGTGATCTCAGTATCCAGTACCGTTGCAACCTGTCCCTCGAGGCCTGTTCGTGTGTAATTGCCCTCCTGGTTCCACTCCTCAAGTTCGACAATGATTTCAACACGTTTCTGGAACCTGATTGCCCTGATTCCGAACATGCTCCTGACATCAATCAGACCGAGCCCCCGGATCTCCATGAAGTGTTTTACAAGATCGGTACCTGATCCCATCAGAATCCCTTCCCCCTTCCGGGTCACCATCACAACATCATCGGCAACCAAACGGTGCCCGCGCTCTATCAGGTCGAGAGCTATTTCACTCTTCCCGATGCCTGACCTTCCGGCCAGCAGGACGCCGACACCATATACGTCGACGAAAGAACCATGCAGAACAGCCTGCACGGCGAATTGATCATCCAGAAAATCAGCAAGAAAATACGCGATCTTCGTGGTCTCATACGGCGTTCCGAAAATCGGAATCCCCTTTTCAGCGGCAGCCTTGAGAAGATCATCATCAAGGACATTGTCGTGCGTGAGGATGATGCAGGGGATTTTGAACTGCAGGAGTGTCAGAAATGATTTTTTTCGCTGATCCGGCTTGAGCGACCGGAGATACCGGATCTCGGTATTGCCGATCATCTGAACTCTGTCGTACGTAAACAACTCAACGTATCCGGCAAGCGCAAGGCCCGGCCGATGCAGATTCTTGTCCTGCACCAGGTTCTCGAAACCGTTTTCTCCGTTGAGAGTCCGGAGGTTGAACCGGTTCTTGGTTGCCTCGAACAGGAACCCGACCGTGATACTCTCCTTGCGGGCTTCCTCGCTTCGCATTTTCTTCATCGTCGGTCCATCCTTACCGGTAATCGAGCTACGATTTCTCCTTCAGTGACCTCACGAGTCCCTTGTCCTTCATGCGCGACTTTGTCTTGTATTTTGCCAACTGCGAAGCGAGTTTTTCCACTACAAGGTCCATCGATTTTCGGTAATCATCAGATTTCTCTTTTGCAGACAGGAGGACTCCGTGGACATGGAGATTAACCTCGGCAATCTTGATGTTTTTTGCTGCTCCTTCAAAACTGAGAATGATGGACGCCTTGACGATTCCGTCGTAGAATTTGTCCAGCTTCTTGACCGCCTCAAGGGCATGTTCCTTGATTTCGGCGCGGGCTCGGAATCTCCTGGCTGTAAACAGGGTTTGCATAATCTCTCCTTTATGATGCCTTCGGATGGGCCTGGGAATAGATCCTCTTGAGCCTGTCGATACTGACATGCGTGTAGATCTGAGTTGTTGAGAGGCTCTCATGACCGAGCATTTCCTTCACCGCCCGAAGATCGGCCCCCCGGTTCAGCAGGTGCGTGGCAAACGTGTGTCTCAGGACGTGCGGCGATTTCTTCTGAATGTCCGACACCGCTCCGATATATTTGTTCATGATGCGATTGATTCCCTTGGGGTTCACCCGATATCCGCGGGCTGTCACGAACAACGCTCCGTCAGCCCTGCTGCCTCCCTTCCCGGCCATCAGATCAGGCCGCACGGCAAGGTAGGCCCGGAGGGCGGACCCGGCCCGGGCACCGACCGGAACAATCCTCGACTTGTTCCCTTTCCCTACTACCTTGACCGTATTTCCACTCAGGTCCACATCGTCCGGGTTCAGACGAATCAACTCTCCAAGCCGGATTCCGGTACTATAAAACAGTTCCAGGATCGCATGATCCCGAAGACCGATCGATGTCGACCGATCTGGCTGATTCATCAAAGCTTCCATGACGTCTTCCCCAAGATAGTCCGGGAGCCGTTTCGGGATCTTCGGGGACGCGAGAGCGAGGGCAGGATTTCCGGGAATGAGTCCGGAACGCAAAGAGTACCGGAAAAATGATTTCAGGCATGCGACCTTCCTTGCGATGCTCTTTTTGGCAAATGACTTATCAACAAGGGAGCCGAGGAACAGCCTGAGGGTGTGGTGGTCGATTTCCCGGAAGGAAACGGGGGAACCGGACGACGACTCCGTCAGGAAGCGGAGGAATTGATTGAGATCGTCCTCATAAGCGGAAAGAGTATTCGGCGATGCGTTGCGCTCACGGCGGAGGTATCTCAGGAAACCATGGACCGCATTCCCGACATTACCGGCAGTGCGCTCAGCCATTCTTTTCAACGGCTTCTTCCGCCGCAACCTCAGCTTTACAGGAAGGACAGAGCAGGTATTCGCCGCGCGTCTGAGTGAATTTCATCACCATGTAAGGGTTGTCGCATGTTTCGCATTTCCTGTTGACCGGTTTGTCCCACGAGGCGAAATCGCACGCCGGGTACTGAGAACATCCGTAGAAGATCCGTTTTCGTTTCGTGGTCTTCCGTTCGATGACATAGCCATCCGTGCACTTCGGACATTGCACTCCGATCGACAACGGCTTGGTATTCTTGCACTCCGGATACGCCGAGCAGCCCAGAAAGGAGCCGAAGCGTCCGCCCTTGACTACCATATCGGCCCCGCACAGGTCACATTTGATATCGCCGACATGTTTCACCTGTTCGAGTTCAGACTCAAGAGGCTTCGTGGTCTTGCAGGAGGGATACCCGGTACATGCCATGAACCTGCCGTTCCGCCCCCACTTGATGATCATCGGCTTTCCACAGGTCTCACAGACCTCATCGGTCTTTTCCTGCAGCGACTTCTTGATCCCCGCCGCTTTCTTGTCGACCCCCTCAAGGTCACGCATGAAAGGGTGATAAAAATCTTCCATCACCTTTTCGTACGTGTTCTTTCCCTCGGCAATGGTATCGAGCTCTTCCTCCATCTTTGCGGTGAATTTGACATTGAACAAGTGAGGAAAATTCTGAACCAGAATTCTGTTCACTGCTATGCCGAGATCGGTTGGAAACAACTTCCGCTCCCGTGATTCCACATATTTCCGGGACAGGATCGTGTCCACGATCAGTGCATACGTGCTGGGGCGACCGATATCCAGCGCTTCAAGCTCTTTTACAAGCGAACTTTCCGAATACCTGGCAGCGGGTTTTGTAAAATGCTGATTCGGAATCAGGTTCGTCAATGCAGCTGGATCATCCTTTTTCAGCCCTGCCGGAAGTTTTGAGGTTGGATCCTCATCTCCCTGTTTGTCGGTTTCCTCGGCCGTCTCCTCGTAAACCTGGAGAAACCCGCGGAAGCGCGGGATCGTATCGGTGGCACGGAAACGATAATCGCCGCCCGTAATATCCACCGTGCTCTGATCGAACACCGCCGGACTCATCTGGCACGCGACGAACCGGTTCCAGATCAATTCGTAGACAGCAAACATATCATCGTTCAGGTATTTGCGGACCGCTTTCGGCGCGTACTTTGTCGACGTCGGTCTGATCGCCTCATGGGCATCCTGGGAACCTTTCCCCTTCTTGAAGGTTCGAGGCTCCTTCGGAAGGTACTCCTTCCCGAAATTTTCATAGATGAACTCGCGCACCTCGGAAATGGCGTCTGCACTCAACCGGGTGGAATCTGTCCGCATATAGGTGATAAGGCCGACACGGCCTTCGTCCCCCAGCTCGATCCCTTCATACAGTTTCTGCGCCATCATCATTGCCCGCTTTGCAGACATCCTCAGCCGGCGCGCCGCTTCCTGCTGCAGAGAACTCGTAATGAATGGAGGCGGGGGGTTCCTCCGGACAGGCTTGTTCTGAATCTCTCGGATCGTGA